>Ga0164301_10000514_pt1 | contig 11309 bp, 6 predicted proteins | sample Whisoiple_231_MG_FD_109711 | JGI IMG/M metagenome (GOLD analysis project Ga0164301, IMG submission 109711) | Unamended control soil microbial communities from upstate New York, USA - Whitman soil sample_231_MG | ecosystem: Environmental > Terrestrial > Soil > Agricultural land ... | reverse complement strand
TGATACGTCGTATTCAGGCTACACAAATGAAAGACATTCTCCTCTATGCACCGGTGTTTCCAGACTCTCCTGAGCGCCCCAAGCCGCGTGCATGGGTCGGTCTGCGTCCGCGGACGCGCCGCCACTCCATCAGCGGTCCAGGCAATGTGCGCGTTCGTTTCATCGCGCTCAGTGTGTTTGCTCTTTCCCTTGCGGTCATCATCGCCACGCTCATATTGCTGCGCACGACGCTGCGACATGCGGAGAAGCAAAATGCACAAGTTGCGGACAACCAGCCACCGTGGCTTCAGCAGAGCTTTCGTTTGGACATGACATATGCAACAACCAACCTCACGCAGTTGGAGCAGGATGTCATTGATACGCTGTCGAGCACGCTCCGCATCGCGCCGAACCGGATCATCGTCACATCGCTTACGCCCGGGTCGATTATAGTGGGCGTCGTGCTCATCCAAGTGCGCGCAGCCGAGTTCTTCTCCAGCGAGTTTGCCAACGCCCTCAGCGACTTGAGACGCTCACGTTTATTCCAAAGTCTGTCTTTCAACAGCACACTCAATGAGAAGCTGATTCCATGTGAGCAATGTGTCATCATCGATCGCTCTCTTTCTTCATCCTCATCCACTGGGTCATACTCCCCTTCCTCTTCTTCTACCTATAGCCTCACTGCTCCCGCGTTGGATTCCTCGTCTTCGTCTCTTTCTGCGATTGACGTGATTCACGAGGCATGGTCGTCCACGTCATCTTCGTGGAGCGTGTTCACCGGACCGGATCTGTGTCTTTTAAAAGGAGCATCGGCCACGGAGCCACAGTATGTGCAGTGTGAGTTCCCCGATGTGCGCGTCCTAAACACCAGCATCATCGCATTGGAAGACAAGCTGGACCCGCTGCTTCTGCGAGTCGAACGCCTTGATTCTGCCACTGTGCAGCCGCTTGCGTCGCGTGTTTCGTCTTTGCAGACGCAAATCGATCAACTGGACGTGGCCATCTTGCAGCCATTCAACACCAGTTTGCGCACCATCTCTGCCATGGTGGGCGAGCTGGACTCCAAAGCGCTCGGGCCGTTCAACGCCAGCTTGCTTGCTCTCCAAGTGCGCGTCGCGCGCATAGAGGACGGCACAATACCGACGTTGAACAACACGTTGGTGCAACTCGATGCATACGTTCACAATTTGGAGACCGACGCGTTCCTTCCTCTTCAGACACGCCTTGTGACGCTGGAAGATTATGTGCGCATCATGGACAACAGCACGCTGCAGCCTCTGCTGCTGAGTTTCCTGCAGCTGCAGCAACGCCTGGACGACTCGAACGCAGCCACTCTGCTGCCTCTCAATGCAAGTGTAAGTGATCTACAAGGTCGCTTCACCGATCTCGTGAACAACACCGTGAAGCCTCTCAACGCCACTGTCAACGATTTACAAGCTCGTTTCATCGATCTTCTGGACAACACTGTGACACCGCTCAGTGCCGACATGAGCGACTTGCAAACCCGTTTCACCGACCTCGTGGAACACACAGTTCAGCCTCTCAGCACGCACGTAGATGACGTGCAGATGCGTCTTTCCGAGTTGGAGGCGGTCTCCATTCTTCCGTTGACGGATCGCATGAGTGCTGTGGAAGGGCGCTTTGATGTGTTCAATGCAACCTTTGTGGATTTCGAGGCTCTGGTGGCCGAGCTCAATGCTGATGACCTCGCTGCATTTGCGCCTCTCAACATCACGGTGCAGCAGCTGAGCGACGAAGTACACAGCCACTTTACCGCATCAGTGTCGGAAATCCAGCACATCTACAGTGTGATTGACGCGACCAACGACGACCTGTCTGCGCTGGGCCAGTCTGTGTTTTCGCAAAACAACGTGCTGCAGTTGAGCATCGACGGCGTGCAAAACGAAGTGCGCCAAAACTTTGTGGATTTCCAGGCGAATCAGAAGGTCATCTCGGACGAATTGGATGCGCGCGTGGTGCAGTTCACACAGTTTGCCATCAACAGCACTGAACAGATGCAAGCTACCGCGGCAGAGCTGCAATCGCGCGTGGTGCAATTCTTCAACATCAGCAATGCACGCGAAGTGCAGATTGGCATCATTCGAGACACGCTATCCGATCTCAACACCACCGATGCCACAATTCGCGGCGAAATGGCCGTGGTGAACAGTACGCTGTCTGCGCGCATCGACGCCATTCCCATCTTTGATCCGGTGCTGGTGATGCAGTGGTTTGCCATGGTGCAAAACATCGAAGTGTCGGTGGAGAACGCAACGACGCGCCTGGGCGATGTGGAACGCCAGCTGTCCAACGACACACTCATTGTGCGCATCTCCAATACGGAATCACGTTTGAATGCCGCGGACGCATTGCACACGCAGATGCTTGCGAGCACCACACTAAATCGCCAGTTGATCGACTCCGAGGTAACTCTTTCCGCATCGCGTTCGGTCAACAACTCGGCCGCGCTCGCGGTGCTGCGCGGCAGCCTATCCGATGTCAACACCACCATGCTCGGCATTAATGCAACGCACAGCGCACAACTGCTAGGCATCAGCGGGCGCCTCGATGCCAACGATGCGTACGACGCGACGCTGCTGGCGGCTACTGTGGATGCACGCACCAACATTTCGTTGCTCACCGCAGAGGTGAAACGTGTAGACGGCGTGGCGCGCAACCAGTCCCTTGCAGTGGATGCGGCGTGGCGTGCAGAAGTAGCGCGTGTGGAGAGCCAAGCGCGCAACGACTCGCTGCGCATTGAGGCTACGGCACTGAACAATACGCTGCGCGCATCCGCGACGGCCAAAAATGACACCCAGGTGCTGGAAGCGGCGCTGCGTGCTGAAGTGGCACGCGTCGAGAGTGCTGCACACAACGAGTCGGTGCGCGTGCAGAATGTGTCCCTCGCAGAGACGGCACGTGTACAGGGCGTGCTGTCCACCGAGACTGCGCGTGTCGATGCAGCGTGGCAGGTCGAGGTGGCGCGCGTAGCGAGTGTGGCGCACAACGAGTCGGTGCGCAATGTGGCGGATTCGCGCGCGGAATTCGATCAAGTGTGGCAGCAACAGGCCGGCATTATCTCGTCCATCACGGCCAATGGTGACCGCGACGCATCGTTGAATGCCACGGTGCAGACGCTCATTCGGTCCACCGATCAGCGCATCAACACCAACGTGGCCAGCATCTCTGCGCTGAGCGCGACAATCGCCGACACGAATGCCCAAGTGACGGCCCAGGCGGGACAGACAGCGCAGCGCTTCGCCGCCGTCGATGTGTCGTTTGCAAACGTGGCAAGCAACATCACATCTTTGCAGTCGACAGACGCGGGTTTGAACGTACTCATCGTGGCCAACAGCAACCGCTTGGATGCGTACAATACGCGCACCGATACTCTCAACGCTAGCGTGATTGCGCAAGGCGTGAGTCTGGGGAACAGCATCACGGCAACACAGACAAGTCTTTCTGCTTTGAGTGCATTTACGTATACGATCCCTATCGTCAACACCACGCTGCTGCAGCAATCAATGGACAATTTGTCTCTGTTGCGCAACCAATCGTCTCTCCTGAGCGCACAGCAGGCGAATGCGACGCGCGACCTGCAGGCGGCACAGGCGCAAATCAACAACATTGTGGCGTCGTTTGGAAACACCACCGACTCGGCGGCAATGATTGTGTCCAATCGCATGCGCATCACCGCTTTGGAGACGCTCACCACCACACAGGGCAACACCATCACCTCCAACACCAACGCCATCACTGCGAATGCCAACGCCATCACCACATTGCAGGCATTTGACGTGCAGGCTGCAACGCAAATCACAACGCTGCAAGCATCTGCAACAACGGCAAGCACACAGATTGGTGTTCTGCAGGGCAATGTGACGACGCTGCAAACTATCGCCAACACCAATGCAAACAGTGTAGGTGCGCTTCAGACGCTTACGACAGCACAGGCATCGTCCATTGCTACACTGCAAACAACCACGACATCCAACACAGCGCGAATCGTGACACTCGAAACGACCGTGCCTACCATTCAGACAAGCGTGAGCGCAAACGCGGCGGCCATCACGGCAAGCAACGTGCGCATCGCGACGCTGGAAATCACCACGACCGGCATACAAGCCAACGTGTCATCCAACACTGCGAGTGTCAGTACGCAAAGCATACAGATCGCAGCGTTGCAGGCCAAAGACACGTCGGTGGATGGGCAAATCGCTGCGCTACAAGCCAAAGACACGACGCATGACTCGCAAATCACGGCGTTGCAGGCCAAGGACACGACGCACGATGCGCTCATCACCGCGCTGCAGGCCAAAGATGCCACACACGATGCATTGATTGTGGGCGTGCAGAGCAACGTGTCGATCAATACCGCCAACATATCCACCAACTTTGCATCGATCAACACGCACACAACGCAAATTGCTTCGTTGGTGGCAAAAGACGTGACGCATGACACGCAGATCGCGGCGCTGCAAGCCAAAGATACAAGTCTTGACGGACAGATTACGACCCTCACGACAGCCGTGAATGCGCGCGTGCCACTCTCACAGCTGAGTACGACGGCGGTGGCGAACGGTGTGCCACAGTATGACAGTACCGGTACAATTACGTTCGGAGCGGTGAAGCATTCAAGCATTCCGTCTACGACGGTGATGGGGACAGACTCTACGGGCTTGGTGGTGAGTCGTTTGGTGTCCAAGACAGGCGCATCGCCTGCTGCCATTGTCCAATTTGACGACACGGGTGCTCTCCGCGCAGGAGCCATTACCGCCACCGGGGGCATCACGGCGACCGCACTCAGTCTTGGCACGGGTGCAATCAGCGCGGGCCAAATCACATCGTCCAATCTCCTCACCGCGGCGACCCTGCGCGTGACTGCATTGGGAGTCGCTTCGAATCGCGTCTTGCTGGCCAGCGCAACGGGCGACGTGACCGCGCCGCAGCCTCTCTCCTCCACAGCTGTGGCCGGAGCCGTGGCGCAGTACTCTTCCCCGACCGCTGGTCTGGACATTGGCGCCGCAACGGGGACTTCGCTCAACATTGCGTCTCTTACTGTGACTACATCTTTCAATGCACCCGCTGTGACCAGCACTTCGTCCACGCTGGGTGCTGCTACGGCAACGTCTCTCAACACATCGACGCTGCTCGTCACATCCTCCTCTGTGCTCGGCACAGCCACGGCCACTTCCCTCTCCTCGCCCACACTCACGGCCACTGCCTCCTCCTCGCTGGCTGCAGCAACTGCGACCTCTCTCACCACATCAACGCTCACCGCCACCACATCGTCTTCCCTTGGCGCTGCAACGGCAACCTCTCTCACTGCACCGACGCTTACCGCCACCATTTCTTCTTCACTGGGCGCGGCAACCGCAACATCGCTGTCGGCACCCACTCTCACTGCTACAACGTCCTCTTCGCTGGGAGCAGCCACTGCAGCGTCCTTGACCGTCACAGGTTCGAGTGTCTTTGCAGCCATCAGTGTGGCCAGTTCCACGGTAAGCAATGCCAATGTCACCAACACGGCCACCGTGAATACGCTTGTCGTGAACAACATGAGCACGACAGCGACGCCAAATCGCGTGCTCATGGCCACGGCCGGCAATGTGGTGATGGCACGGCTACGCGTGCCTCTTACAGTCTACAATCTACAGATAACGACCGTAGCCTCCAGCACCGTGGCCACACCCACACAGCCCGTATTTGGGGTTTTTTCGGCCAACCAGGCGTCATATGAGATTTTTGACGGCGTAATGAGTATCTGGTACTCCATGTTCCACTCCAAAACCAGCACCTCGACCGCGGGCGCCGGGTACTATGCGTATTCTCTTCCTCCCGGCTACCAGTTCGATTCCACATTCATTCCCGCGACTATGTCGTCGGCACAACTGGCCACATCCACGGGCGCCAACGTGATCACCGTGGGCACGGGCTCTATCGTGTCCACTACCAGCAACTCCCTATTGTGGAGCGCAAATGTATTTCAAATGAGCAACACTCAGTTAGGGCTAATGACCGCGACGACGGGCACGATCGCAAACGGCGTACAACGCGCGGGAAGCACCGCGGACCTTTCCGCGGCCACGATGTCCGTCACTTTCTTTGCACGGTTTCCCGTGGTAGCTTTGTAAAAAAAAACACCCTTTCGATAAAACAAAACAAACGTCTTTCTTTTCATGTTTTGAAACTTTCGGAGATGTATAGGTTACGCGCTCGTGCCTTGGAGTACATTATCCTTCCTTCTCCGCCTTCCCAATCATTATTAACTACACAACTCTCTCTCTCTTTCTCTCTTTCTCCCTCTTTTTTTTTTTAAATGCGTATGTTCGCTTCTCTGGTTCTCCTTGCGCTGGCGTCCACTGTGACGGGCGCGGCTGCGGCTCCTGGTGAGTCTGTGATCCTCTATGAGCGCGAGGCCGGTGGCGTGCGTCCTCTGGAGCTGCCGCCTGGTTTTAATGAGCGCCGCTTCACCGCCGTGGACGGCTCGTACCCCTGGTTCAATGCCTCTCTATTTGGTACCACCGGCACGGATGCCAATACCTTTACGGTGGGCGCAGGTACGTATGCCGTGCGTGCGCGTGCGGTGATGGACGCCAATCCTAATCACCGTCTGCATCTGCAGGACGTGACCGATGCGGCCAACCCGGTGAATGTGCACTCGGGCTCCTACACCAACCCGGGCCGTGATGCGTTCCTCGTGGCTCGCATCGTTGTTCCGGACACCGAGACCCGTACGTTCAAGCTCGTGCACGAGACCGATTCGACGGCCACGTTCGGTACCATTCAGTACTATGACCCTATGCTGACGCCTCAGTATGAGGTGTTTGCCACCACCGAGGTGCAGCAAGTCTAGATAGACAAGAATTATTTGTGTAGTCAAAGTTTTAAAACTCGCTTGTATGTGGTAGTAAAAAACGTTCAACATCCAATTTCTTCAACTCGCGAATCAGTGTGTGCACGATCGTATTCACATCGTCTATGCGCTCCTTGAGATCAAACGGGACCGTGCCGTCCTTTTCACACCCACTCGACAACATGAAAAACGCAACGTTGACCCAGTACTGCGTCACCTTGACACGCTGGTGCATGTGCTGCATGCCTTCCTTCTGCTCCCACACCGCGTCGCGCGCACGCAGCGCAATGAGCCAATTGTCCAGCTCAAACACACTGTCGTCCAGTTTGCGCGCGTATTCGTCTTGTTCGGTCATGGTGGGCAGATGAAGTATGCAAATGCCCGCAAGCGTATACGCTTCTTTGACCGGTAGATGGCTACCTTGTAAGAATGTCGGACCCTCTTGTGGCTACTACGCGACGCAAGTCGGGTAAACTATACACTCGACTGAATGACGCTTTCCGGATCTCTTCTGTGTCTTCGCGTGCCGTAGGAGCTGTGTTTGCCACAGTGGTGATTGCATCTGCGATCCTATTCACCGCACTCAGTGTCACTGTGTGGAACCCGAGTCTGCCTAGCGTACATGTTCGCTCCGCCTCGTTGAATGGCAATTTCACTGCACGGAACCACACCGTGTTTTCGTCCACAGGTGCAAGTGACTTGCTTGCCTCCTCTACCGGCACAGTGGCAAACTCGACCTCTTCCAGTTCGACAGGTGACGTATCCTCCTCTTTCTATAATGTATCATCATCTAGTGTTGCACACAGTAGCAATGTAACTTCATCCACTCTTGCTCCCGTGAGCAACGTTTCGTCCTCGTCCTCTTCAAGTACTGCTTCCTTTGTTTCCACTTCATCCACAGCCTCGCAATTGTCTACGGCGTCGATTACTTCATCCTCGCAATCTTCTACGGCGTCGATTATTTCATCGACAGCGACACAATCCTCGACATCGTCTGGTCTGTTCACTTCTTCTTCATCCACGATCTCACAATCATCGACAGCGTCGGCTCCTGCTAAAGATGTTCTCATCACTCCAACGCCTCTCACTGTTCGATCGTATAATACAACGTGTGACATTGTCTCAAGTTCTACGGCGTGCAGTTGTGCAGGGGTGCCATATGTTTCGTCTGTTGCCAAGCTACCCGGACTTGTTCTGGATTTGCGCGCTGAAAAAGCCTTATATGGATCGATCTCCGGCTCCATTGCAACGGTATCCGACATGAGTGGTCAAGGGAATAATTTAACGAATTACGGTTTGGCGGCCCGTCCGACACTGATATTTGATCCACAAATTGGCAATTATGCAATGAAATTCACAGGCAGTCAAGCTATGCAGTTCTCCACTTCCTATTCGCTCATCGACTCGGCCTTTACGATGTGTATGGTCGTGGCGATGGACTCCACAGAATCCCTTCAAGCCATTTTCGGGTACGTGGGCTACAATGGAGATCACCCTTGGCGGTTTGTCAATAGCGCAGACGGCACAACAAATCGATGGGCAAATCAAGTAGGAACGGGCGTTGCGCGCAGTTATTTGGACGTCACGACTTCCAATTACTCTGTTGTGTGTACGTGGAGTGGAGGTGCCAACAATGCACAGCCGCCCATGTATCTTGTTTCTGCTCCTACTGTCGGTCGCCTGAACAGTGGTATTTCCGTCGACGGAATCACGTCGCGTGTTAGTGTGCAAGCTGCCAACAATGGTATTGCATTCACGGGCCAGTTTTTGATCGGCGGCACAGGCGACGGCAATCTCTATGCGCGCATACAGCGCATTGTTGCCTACAACCGGGTATTGTCGGTGAATGAGCGCTATGCGTTGGAGACGCTCATGGGGCAAAGTATCAACAAAACAATGAACCACCCCAGTAACGATACGGCCATTGCACTGTCGCAGTGGGACGTGACCGGATTTGCCACGGATTACGATGGCTCACAAGAGCCGGTCACAATTGAGCCTGAGCCGGTGTGGGACAACGTCACGTCGCAATATTACGTGTTCTACTCCGTCTGGACCGACGATAATTTGCGCAATCCGGCGCAAGGTTGGATCAATTACGCGACCGGAACTTCAATCGACAAGCTTACCAAATTCAACGGCCGAGCTTTTGAAAGTGCACCAGGCTGGACGAGTGGCTTTGTCACGTCTCCGTGCATCTTTCGCGACGTGAAATCGGGATTGTGGTACATGTATTTTGTAGGGTCTACCGGCACGGATTTCCAAGGCGGGCCAAGTGGCATCGGTTATGCCACTGCACAAACGCTCACCGGTCCATGGAACAGGTCCTCGTCTGCCTTGCTGACTCCCGTGGAACCGTGGGAAATTACGATGCCGAACGACGCTCCCGAACAAGTGTTGGGGGATCCGTTTATGCTGTACAACGGTACACATTACATATTGCACTACAGTGCGTACACTACGCGCGCGGTATCAACGGATTACATGCCGGTGCAGCAGATCGGGTTCGCATATTCGATATATCCCGATCGAGGATTTGTCAAGTACGCCAACAACCCGACAATCACGGCTGGACCTCCTGAGTACACGATATCGTACGCAGACTCCCCCTATACGTACGCACAAGCAAGCGACGAGCGTTCCGTATCTCACTTGCAAATTCTTACGTATCCAGGATATTATCTCGGCATCATGACAGCGTACGGAAGCGGAGACTGGTCGCAATTGGGTGTGACCGTGCTCGTCAACAGTACAGATATGATTCACTGGACGCGCCATCCGATGGTACTGCACGGCATCACTAACGGAGGTGGTCGTGGACGGCTTGTCTCAACAAACGGACAGCTTCGACTGATTGTCGACGACGGGTCATCAAATTTCATTACAGCCGCGGTGCAAAACAACACAATGTCCGCTTGTCGTGTAGCTTGATCGGTGTATGTACACTTTGCGTTGTAAATACACAAACTGTATTCGAAACACCCAAGACACAATTCAAAACAAAATGCACTGCATTCGCCTGCCCGACTATCACCCGCGACTGGACCGCAACAGGTTCGCCGACATTCGTCTGCCCGATGTGCCGCTGTATCACGCGCGCTGTGCATCGTCGCCGCCGTCGACTTACAGTGTGGGCAAAGGATCGTGGGTGGTGGACCGCATGAAACGCAAGTACCCGTCCCTATTGAGCGAGCGGCTCGCGGATGGCCGTCTCCTATGCAACACAGCATTTCACATGGTCACCACGATCCAGTGTCTGTGTGACACACCGACGTGGCGCGAGATGAACTCACTGCTAGGCATCAACCGTGTCAAGGGCAACATCCTGCGCGCATGTGCATGCCTGACGCCGTTCTACGAAGAAGATTACGTATTGCCTGTCTATCCGCCCACATTGTTTGACGACTATCCCATACACGGCCCCATGGGTGTGTACGTGTCTCTTCTCGCCGAGTTTGTGTTTCCTTTCCACATGCGCATCTGTGTGCCTACGTGTCCGTGTCGCAATGAAAACGGAAAGTGTAATACGATTGCATGCGTGCTGGCTATGTTGCAGACGCACAGCCAAAAAGACATCAACGTGGCATTCACAGCCGAGCAAGCGCGTATGTATGGCGGGCAATGGTGGCGCAAAGGCATACGCGAGACTCTGCAAGCTTTGTCTGACTTGCACAACACTCCTGGTGATCAGTTTGCAGAGTGCTGATGCTGCTCGGCGATGGTGCGGTACCGATTGCGCATCTCGATTGCCTCGGCCATGATGCTGGTGGCGTAGTCGATCTCGCTGCGCTTCACGCTCAGCTGGCGCTCGAGGTCGGTTATGCGCGCCATAATGTCGCGGCGGTGCTGCTCACTCTGTGTCGCTGCGAGGCGCGCCACGCGCAGGGCCATGGCACGCATGTCGGCGTGGTACTGCTCGGGCACGCCTACCAGACTCGCATCCACCATCTGCTGCATCGGTGTGACATCTGCCGCAACGCCAGGCGGAGGTGGAGCAACAATGGGAGCCGGTGACGGCGCTGACGACGCATGAGACAATTGAGAGAGCGGGGACAGTGGCTGGGGAGAGGAGAGAATAGCAGCGGTGTCCGCCACAGAAGGAGAAGAAGACTGCATGGCGAAGGAGGAAGCGATTGAAGTGTGACGGACAGACTGAATGTTTCAATGGGTTGAAACTTTTTTTTAGGGCGTTTCGCGCGACTGCTGCAAGTGAAAAATATCCGGTTTGCGGGTGAATTTTAGCTTCCATTCCGTGATGGTGCCATGTCCGTTCTGCTGCGCCTCGCCGACGATCGTGAGGTCAAAAGGCTCATAGTGGTCGCACTTAAGTACCGAGAGTATCGCCATTTGTTCTGGATAGAGGTCCAAGAGGATGTGAAACTCAAACGCGCTTCGTTTCAGCGTGTCCATGATACGCGCACGCGTGCGCACGTAAAAATCTTTCAGGCCTTCGCTAATCATCTCCTCGTCCGAC
>Ga0164301_10000513_pt1 | contig 11335 bp, 9 predicted proteins | sample Whisoiple_231_MG_FD_109711 | JGI IMG/M metagenome (GOLD analysis project Ga0164301, IMG submission 109711) | Unamended control soil microbial communities from upstate New York, USA - Whitman soil sample_231_MG | ecosystem: Environmental > Terrestrial > Soil > Agricultural land ... | reverse complement strand
TGTCTCAACCGTCATCGGCTTCAGCTAAGCGCAACAGGCGTTTCAATTCCAGCTAAGTGTCACGACGAATCAACCATACGAGCGTCGCGAGAGTCCGAACCGCGCCGATTAGAAGCAACACTCGCCCACCCACTAAAACGACATAGAAGAAATTGAGCTTTACTCTTGCGCCATTGTATTTTTCCCGATCTTCATTGATGCGCCGTAGGACTTCTTCATTTTTCTGATGATCCAGCTGTTGAAAATTGCGGTAGTTTTCTTCCCATCCCGTGCGCGCGGTTTTATACAAAAGCGCTTGGTATTTCGATGTCTCGATCACGCCGACAGTCCAGTTGCCGATGCCGAGAACCAGGCAAATGACTCCCGAAACCAGCAGATAACTGGAATAGATTTCGCGAATCTTCATAGGGTGATCATACAAGGCAGGCTCGATCTTTACCAGCCGTCTCAGTGCATTGCAGCATCCAAAGGAGTAGCTTAGGATCTCATCATGAGCCGCTACGTCATTGGCGATATTCACGGATGCGTCGACGAGTTACGCCGTCTAGTCGAAGCTTTGCCGCTTCGCTCAGGCGATTCACTCATTTTCCTCGGGGATTATATCGATCGAGGTCCCGACTCTGCTGGGGTTGTAGCGTATCTGATCACGCTGCAAAGCGAACTGCGCGACGTGAGTTTTGTATTCTTAAGAGGTAATCACGAGGACATGCTCCTCTCTTATCTCGGTGTGGCCGGTCAACATGGCGATATGTTCCTGATCAATGGTGGCAGAGCCACATTAGCAAGCTATGGCTTGTCTGAAGCTGTGTCCGCTCAGGAAACGTTGTCCGCCATACCGCCGGAGCATTTAGGGTTTTATAAAAAGCTGGAACGCTTTTACGTTATGGATCCGTTTTTATGTGTCCACGCAGGTATTCATCCGCACAAACCGCTGGCCGACCAAACGGAGGAGGAGCTTTTTTGGATCCGAAACGCTTTCATCTACAGCTCTCATCGCCTTCCCTACACGGTCTTGTTCGGGCACACGCCACAACAGAAAGTGTTCTATGATCTCCCGTTCAAAATCGGTTTGGATACAGGCTTAGTTTACGGCAATATATTGACATGCCTCGATGTCGACGAAAAACTTCTTTATCAGATCAACCGTGGAAAAACCCGAGTCAGTCGGAACCCGGTGAGGCGGAAATGGGATTTAATTTCTGCCCGCCTCTAGCCTCGGCTTGATCTTTTCCCCTCCCGTCGTTAGCTTAGGTTTCCTTGGCGGTGTAGCTCAGTTGGTCAGAGCACGCGGCTCATATCCGCGGCGTCGTAGGTTCGACTCCTACCACCGCCACCAAATATACCTTCCAGAAATTCATAGTTGTCAATCTCGCGCATTTTCTTCGAATTGGCCAGATTAAGGGTCTGATTTTCGGAGTCCCGGACTGGCAGGCAGCAGCACCCGAGGCGACGCGAAAGCCGCCACTCAAGCCTTACTTTTCTATGGCGGACCCGTCAACTCGCGTCTGAGATTAAAATTTTCTAATTTGAGCGAAAAAAAGCTTGTCATCTGGCATTCCCATAAGTGAGAATGATCGGCCATGAACCGATGCGATTGGGCGGAGTGTCACGAGGTGGGCATTCTTGATGGTGTGGACACGAGCTTACTCAACAATGAAGGTCGGAAGAACATATCTCTTGATGAAAGCCGCTCCAGATTCATTTATCTCTGCCCGAAGCATTTCGAGTTAGGCGTCGGCCAGCTTACCTCGGACAAAGACTAGCCAATGCGACGGGTTTATCGCGCCTAACAGTTTTCATTCTTCACTATAGCCTTTCGAGAACATGCAGCGCTCGAGGAAGAACGACTCTCCTGCGACTGCCTTCCGGTCGCGCTCACATTGTTCGAGATCATGGCGCATTTCTCCCTCGGTCGTGTTCGCCCTGTTCCAGGTGGGCGCGGCACAGCCGAACAACAAAACAATACAAAGAGCGATCGCAAGCTTAAAAAACGTCATTCCGCTGAGTCTCTCATCGCCCGTTGCCGGCGCCAGCCCGCAAAACAGATCGCCGCGCCTTCGGTTCATAATTCATCTCATCAATTCCGACCACTGATTTTGTTCTCATACCGCGCCCGTTAAAATTTTTCCGACCATTCCTTCCGTCCATAGCGCTCTTGCACGAGCATCTCGATACGATCAATCGGAATTTTATCTAAAGCTGTAAAAGCACTCCAACTTTCTTGTAAGCGTTCGCGCAGCTCTGCCGAGCGCACAGGAAGCTTTGTGAGAAACTCCAGGTGCGAGCGCTTCTGTCGATACGCGGGCTGCTTGCTAGGAAGCTGCAAATACCGACCGATCAAAGACAAATCAAAGTCGAGGAGAAACGTGCCGTGAATCAATACCGCGCGGGATTTCCGGTACTGCGCGTTGCCGGAGAATTTGCGTGCTCCGATAGCCAGGTCGCTGATGCCCTCGAGCGCGACTTCCAGCCCGGTCAATGTCTGGACACATTTTTTGTGGCGTTCCAATACGTGCCGAAACCCTTCTTTGACTGTTCTAAAGCGATGCGTTGCGTTTAAAAACAATGCGTAATTGAAGCACCCAGGTCCCTGCAACACGGCGCCACCGCCGCTCATCCGGCGGAGGACGGTCAGCCGATCTTCGTGACAGGCGGAAAAATTTACTTCCGCGCGGATTGAGTTCGCATGGCCGAGCACGACAAAGTACTGCGCCGGTTCCCAAACGCGCAATATTTCATCTTTAACCTGTCCTGTTTCGACCAGTTCCAGCAGCGCTTCGTCACAAGCAAGATTGTGCGCCGGATCATCGAGCGCCAGGTCAAGGTATTTCAATTTGTTCAGTTGATTTTATTCGGATTTTGTTGTCTGCTAAAATTGTATCGATGGAAACAGAAAACAAAAGCACTTCTCGCAGTATACCGCCGGTGGAGAACGAACAGCCCAACGGCCGGGGGAACAAAAACGATCGGCACAAATGGGTTTCTTCACTCGAGCATATTCTCGAGTTGATTCTCAAGAACGAGCAAGCTGGGCAGGCGAGCCTCCTCATAGAGGAACTCACCGACCGCCTTCGCGAGTCGGGAGTGAAAATTCCTCGCACGGTTAGCACTCCCTACATCAACACAATTCCGCGCGAGAACGAGCCTCGATATCCCGGCGATCGAGAAATCGAACGGCGGATCAAGAGCTACGTCCGTTGGAACGCGATGGCGATGGTCGTCAAGGCTAATCGTCTTCATCCAGACATTGGCGGCCACATTTCCACTTACGCTTCTTCGGCGACGCTTTATGAAGTCGGTTTGAACCATTTTTTCCGCGGTGGTGACGGCGATAATCACGCAGACATGGTTTACTTTCAAGGGCATGCGTCGCCCGGTGCTTATGCTCGCGCTTACGTGGAATGGCGCATCAACGCGCCCAAACTGCACCATTTTCGCCAGGAGCTCTCGCCGGTCGGCGGGGTTTCATCTTATCCGCACCCCTACTTGATGCCTGATTTTTGGCAATTCCCATCGGTTTCCATGGGACTTGCGCCCATTATGTCCATTTATCAGGCTCGCTTTGTGCGCTATCTGCAAAGTCGCGGCTTGTTGAGCGGCGTAGAACCACGCGTCTGGTGTTTCGCCGGCGACGGAGAAATGGATGAACCCGAGGCTTCCGGAGCTCTGACTCTCGCCGCGCGCGAAAACCTCGACAATCTCATCTGGGTCGTCAACTGCAACCTCCAGCGTCTCGATGGTCCCGTACGTGGGAACGGGAAAATTATTCAAGAATTGGAATCGCTCTTTCGCGGCGCCGGCTGGAATGTCATCAAAGTGATCTGGGGATCGGACTGGGACCCGCTCCTGGAAGCCGATGACAAGGGATTGTTGCTGAAGCGCATGGAAGAAGCGGTTGACGGAGACTATCAAAAATACTCTGTCGAGCCCGGGAGCTATACCCGGAAGCATTTCTTTGGCAAATACCCGGAGCTTTTGGAAATGGTCAACCACATGACCGACGACCAGATCCGTAAGCTCCTTCGGGGTGGCCACGATCCCGCAAAGGTATATGCGGCTTACAAACGCGCCGTCGAACACAAGGGCGCCCCGACAGTGATCCTGGCGAAGACCGTGAAGGGTTACGGCTTGGGTGAAGCCGGTGAAGGACGCAATATCACGCATCAGCAGAAGAAACTGAACGAACGCGAGTTGCGCGAGTTTCGGACCCGCTTTGACATTCCCTTGCCCGACGAAGAAGTCGTCGAAACGCCATTCTATCGACCACCGCTCGACAGCCGCGAGACCCAGTATCTATTAGAGCGCCGCCGGCAACTCGGCGGGTTTGTACCGGAACGAAGAGTTCGCGCTAAGCAGCTCAACGTGCCGGATGAAAATAGCTACGCCGAATTTTTGAAGGGCTCCGGTGGTCATCCGATGTCGACGACGATGGCGGCGGTGCGTCTGCTCACCAAGTTGCTACGCCACGATGATATCGGCAAGCAGATCGTACCGATCATCCCGGATGAAGCGCGCACCTTCGGCATGGACTCGCTATTTCGCCAAATCGGCATCTATTCTCCCAAAGGCCAACTCTACGAGCCGGTCGATCGTGAGACTCTGCTCTATTACAACGAAGCCAAAGACGGCCAGATCCTCGAAGAAGGAATTACCGAAGCGGGTTCGATGTCATCGTTTATCGCCGCCGGAACCGCTTACGCCAATTTGGGAATCAACATGATTCCCTTTTATTTCTATTACTCGATGTTTGGTTTTCAGCGCATCGGCGATCTCATCTGGGCGGCAGGTGACAATAAGGCCAAAGGTTTTCTGCTCGGCGCGACGGCGGGACGCACCACCCTCAATGGCGAAGGGCTGCAACATCAAGACGGACACAGTCACCTGCTTGCGAGCACGGTTCCGACTTTACTGACCTACGATCCAGCTTTCGGCTACGAGATCGCTATCATTGTAAAAGACGGTCTGCGGCGGCTGTACACCGAAGGCGAAGAATACTTCTACTATTTAACGCTCTACAATGAGAGTTACGAAATGCCGCCTATGCCAACGGGGGCGGAAGAAGGAATTCTCAAGGGTTTGTATAAGCTGAAACCCGCGAGCAAAGGTAAAAAGTTCAAAGCGCATCTGTTCGGCAGTGGACCTTTGCTCAGAGAAGCGCTGCGGGCGCAGGAGATTTTGGCTGAGCAGTTCGATGTTTCCGCCGATGTCTGGAGCGCGACGAGTTATAAGCTCCTGCGCGGTGACGCCCTTCGCACTCGCCGCTGGAATATGCTGCACCCGACCGCAACTCCAAAGAAATCGTATATTGAATCGGTTCTCCAGGACGAAGAAGGCGTATTCATTGCGGTATCGGATTATATGAAGATGGTCGCCGACCAGATCACGCCCTGGGTACCGGGCGGATTATTGACGTTGGGCACAGACGGGTTCGGCCGCAGCGACACGCGCGAGAACCTGCGCCGCTTTTTCGAGGTCGATGCAGAGATCGCCACGGTGGCAACGCTCTACGCCCTGTATCAAAAAGGCTTGCTAGCCGGGCATGCGGTCGAGCAGGCGATTAAAAAACTCGGTATCGATCCCGAAAAACCATTCCCGCTTTACCTTTAATTAGACTCGATCACCGCAAAAATTTTCAGCATGGACGTCAAACTTCCGCAACTCGCCGAAGGCGTAGAGTCCGGCACAGTCGTCAGCATTCTGGTTGCTGAAGGCCAAGAAGTTAAAAAAGACCAACCCTTCATGGAGTTGGAAACTCAGAAAGCCGTGGGCTCGATTCCGGCGCCAAGCGCTGGAGTAGTGACAAAAATTCATGTCAAACAGGGTATGGAGGTGAGCGTCGGCCAGGTGCTAATCAGCATCGATGCTGTTGCAACTGCATCGCCCGACGCTTCTGCCGCAGCCCAACGCGTTAGCAAGCCTGCGGCGCAGCCTGCGACTGCTCAGCCTCAGCCAATCGCTTCCGCAACAACGCCGTCGCCTGCACCAACCGATTATCGTTACGAATCGAAAAGCGCTGTATCACCGCCAGCGCCGCCCTCGATACGAAAGATCGCGGCCGATCTAGGCATCGATCTTACCCGCGTCAAAGGCAGCGAAGCTGGGGGCAGAATCAATCTCGGCGATTTGCGCGATTACGTGCAGCGACTCCAACAAATCGCTTTGCAGAGAGCGCCGGGCGCTGAACACCCGAGCGGCCAAGCTGCTCAGACTCCGGCGGCAAACGAAACGGTCGATTTCGCCAAATGGGGACCGATCCATCGCGAGAAGATGTCGCCGCTGCGCCGGACCGTCAGTCGGCGCATGATGGAATCTTGGACGACGATCCCAAAAATCAATCAATTCGCTGATGCCGACATTTCGGATCTCATGGTGCTCCGGAAAAAATATGCGCCGACATACGAGAACCAGGGAGCGCATCTCACGCTGACGGCGTTTTTGCTGGTGGTGCTGGGCCGCGCATTGAAAAAGCACCCGCGGGCCAATTCGAGCCTCGACCAGAGCATGATGGAAATCATCTACAAGGATTACTGCCACATCGGAGTGGCCGTCGATACTGAAGGTGGATTGATCGTACCCACCTTGCGCGACGTCGATCGGAAAAACCTGCTTCAGCTAGCGCAGGAGCTGCACGCGCTCACGGAAAAAACCCGCCAGCGGAAAATTTCTCTTGAGGAGCTTCAAGGCGGCACGTTCACGATTTCCAACCAAGGAAGCATCGGCGGCAGCCATTTCACGCCAATCATCTACGCGCCGCAGGTTGCCATTCTCGGTATCGGCCGAGGACAGCCGAAGCCGGTTGCCATCGATGGCAAAATTGGCGTTCGGACGATTCTGCCGCTCTGCCTCGCTTATGATCATCGTGTCCTCGATGGTGCGGACGCTGTACGTTTTCTCAAGGACGTCATCAGCGGGTTGGAGAATTTTTCCCAAGCGGATCTGGAAGTCAAATAGCGTCCTATGGATCCAATGACGACTGAAATATTGGTTCTGGGCGCCGGACCGGGCGGTTACACGGCCGCGTTCTATGCGGCGGATAAAGGCAAGAAGGTCACCCTGGTGGAACAAAATCCGCGACTCGGCGGCGTATGCATGAACGTTGGCTGTATTCCGTCAAAGGCGTTACTTCACGCCACTGCGATTCTACGTGAGGGCAAGGAGTCCAGCCATCGCGGTATCGAGTTTGGCGCCGCGAAGGTCGAGGTCGAGAAGCTCAGGAACTGGAAAGAGTCCATTGTCGAGAAACTCGGTCAAGGCATAAGAAGCCTGGCGCAGCATCGCCGGGTGGAGGTTGTCCACGGGCGCGGCCACTTCGAAGATTCGCAAACCCTGCGCGTCGAGACCACCGCGGGGCAGAAATTTATTCGCTATGAAAAAGCGATTATCGCAGCGGGATCCAAGCCGGCGATGCCGCACGCCTTCGATCTCGGCAATAAAAGGGTCATGACTTCAACGGAAGCACTCGATCTGCCCGACGTTCCACAAGATCTGCTCGTAGTTGGTGGCGGTTATATCGGCATGGAACTGGGCACAGTTTACGCCGCACTTGGCAGTAATGTCGTCATGCTCGAAGCCTTGCCATCGATTCTCACGGGTGTGGATGCGGACCTCGTACGCCCGGTCAGCCGCATCGCACAAAAGGCATTCAAAGACATTCGCCTAAACACCAAGGTTCTAAAAATGGCGACCTCGGGTAAGCAAATCAAGGTCACGACCGAGGTGAACAAGCAGCAACGTGACGAACTTTACGATCGCGTCCTCGTCAGTGTCGGACGCGTGCCGAACCTCGCCGATCTCGGACTCGAAAACACAAAAGTCACCAAAGACGACAAAGGTTTTATCGAGTGCAATGCGCAGCTGCAGACCGAAGATCCCAACATCTATGCAGTGGGGGATGCCACCGGCGGAACACTGCTGGCTCATCGCGCCTTCAGGCAAGGCAAAATAGCCGTTGAATCAATTCTAGGCGAAGCTAGCGCGTTCGAAAACGTGGTCATTCCGGCGGTGGTTTTCACCGATCCAGAAGTTGCCTGGTGCGGTCTCACGGAAACCGAGGCGGAGCAGAAGGGCATCGCGGTTCAGGTCGCCAAATTCCCATGGGGCGCATCCGGCCGAGCCCTAACGTTCGATCGCCCGGACGGTCTGACGAAATTGGTGATCGAGCCTGAAACCGAACGGATTCTCGGCGTCGGGATTGTCGGCGTGGGCGCGGGCGAACTGATCGGCGAGGGAGTACTCGCCGTCGAAATGGGAGCTACGGTTCGCGACCTCGCCGACTCGGTTCATCCGCACCCGACGCTTTCGGAGACTCTTATGGAAGCTGCGGAATCCTTTTACGGCACGGCGACCCATACCTTGGCACGTCGCAGCAGTTAAACGCATCGTAACGGACACCCTCGGCAATTTTTTCTGATCGACCGCAGATATCTCTCGGCCCGCCTTTCTACCAGAAGCAACTTCGGAAATCTTCAACGACTTGTGATATTTTAACGTGACCGAAGTGCTCGCTCGTTCACATCGATGCAAAGCCGGATGAAATTGGGCGACTTCCTGATCGCCTACCTCGAAAAAATCGGCGTTTCTCACATGTTCGGCATCCCCGGCGATCTTGTGATCAATTTATTTTTCAAGTTCGGCCGGCATCGAGGGCTCAAGATCGTGACCTTCTCCCATGAGCCCGGGGTCGGCTTTGCTGCCGATGGCTACGCTCGGGCGAAAGGTCGGATCGGGGTGATCTGTGTCACCTACGGCGCCGGCGGACATAATATGGTGAACCCCGTCGCCGGATCCTTCGCCGAGCGGGTCCCGCTGCTCGTCATCAGCGGCGGCCCTGGCGAAGAAGAACGGAAGCTTGGCGTTTTGATTCACCACCAAGCGAAGGAAATAGAATCCCAATACCGGATTTATCGAGAGGTCACATGCGCGGCAAAAATCATCGATGATCCATTGAGAGCCGCCACGGATATCGACGAAGTGATTCGTGCCATTTGGTTGCATCAACAACCTGGTTATTTGGAAATCCATCGCGACATGGTGGAGAGAGAAATTCGCATCCCGAAGGAAATCATCGATTGGAACGGAGAATTGCCCCAGCCACAATCCGATCGTCGTAAGCTCGACGAAGCGGTGCGCGAAACCGTGGAGCGCTTGAATCACGCCAAACGTCCTTTGATTCTCGTCGGCATCGAGAGCTATCGGTTCAAAGCCGCCAAAGACATTGTCGCGCTCGTGGAACGAACGGGTGTCCCCTGTTGCGCCTCGGTGCTCGCCAAAGGCGCCTTTCCTATGAATCATCCTCAGTATATGGGCGTCTATCTTGGCGCCATCAGCCCGCCGCGAATCCGTAAGCGGGTTGAAGAGGCAGATTTGATTATCGCATTAGGCATGCTGCTTACCGACATCGAGAGTGGAGGCCGCGCGCCGTCCGAAGCCCTGCGCGATCGATCGATCTGGGCGGCGGACAATCGTGTGAACGTGAGCTTTCACACCTATACCAATGTCACGCTGAAGGAGTTCGTAGGCGGCTTGCTTCGGGCGAATTTAAAAACCCACCGGGAGAAAGTGGCTTATAGCGACAACCTGGGCAAGCCCACAACAAATCTCGATCGCCACATCCGCGTTGCCGATATCCTGCGTGAGATCAATCATTTTCTCTCCGGCCGCAAAAAAATGATGGTGGTGACCGAGTCGGGCGACTCGCTGTTTGGCGGGCTCGATATCAAAGTCGGCAATGATGGGCTTTATCTGGCGCAGGGTTTCTACGCTTCCATGGGGTTTGCCATTCCCGGAGCGTTAGGAGCGCAGATCGGCACTGGGCTGCGCCCACTTGTGCTCACCGGCGACGGCGGATTTCAAATGACCGGCGTGGAAATCATCCACGCGCCGCGTCACGGGTGCAATCCAATCATAATCCTGGTGAATAACAGCGGGTGGGGAATTTTTCGGCCGGTCGCCAAACAGCAGGAGTTGCTCGCGTTGCCATCGCTCCGCTATTCCGACCTCGCGATGCTCTGGGGCGGCGTTGGCATTAGGGTACAAACTGTGGCAGAGTTGCGCCGGGCTTTGGAAAACGCGGCTCAATCTTCTGCTTTCGTCATCATCGAAGTTATGACCGGGTATCGCGACCTTTCCCCGATCAGCATCAAATATATTCGTGCATCGGCGCAACGAGCGCTAAAATCCGCCAAGCCCTGACGACACGACGATTCCTCATTTTCCGAGGTCATTTTGTTGATCAATCACGAGCGTCTAAAGAATCTTTTAATCGAGCTGATTAAAATCGACAGCTTGTCGCGTAAGGAGCTGAACGTCGCGTTGCGCCTGAAGCGCGAGATGGAAGAACTTGGCGCAACCGTTCTCGTCGATGACGCCGGTAAAAAGGTCGGCGGTAATGTCGGCAACTTGATTGCCTATTTTCCGGGCGATCATTCGCCCGCCGAGCCGCTGCTGCTTTCCGCTCACATGGACACCGTGGTTCCGGGCGAAGGCATCGTGCCAATCTTGGAGGGTGACATTCTACGCACCGACGGCCGCACTGTGCTCGGCGGTGACGACAAAAGCGGAGTGGCCATTATCTGCGAGGTCATGCGGGTCATCAAGGAAAACCGCCTTCCCTGCGGTGCCGTCGATGTGGTTTTTACCATTTGCGAAGAAGCCGGTTTGATCGGCGCCAAATGTCTCGACGTAGGAAAACTGCACGCTCGCACTGGTCTCGTCCTCGATAGTGACTCCGTCGGATACTTATTTACCAAAGCCCCGGCCGCAAACCGGATGGAATTTCGTGTTTACGGATTGGAAGCTCATGCCGGCGTCTGTCCGGAGAAAGGCATCAACGCGATTAAAGTTGCCGCCGAGGGCATCGCGGAAATGCAGCTAGGACGCATCGATCATGAGACCACGGCCAACATCGGCGTCGTCGAGGGCGGTATGGCGGTCAATATTGTGCCCAACCAAGTGGTGCTGCGGGGCGAGGCGCGGAGCCATAGCCCGGAAAAGCTCGACCGTCAAACCGAACACATGAAGCGCTGCCTCGAAGAAGCCGCCGCGCGCCACACGCTGGAGTTCGACGGCAAACGACACACGGCCAGGGTTGAGGCGAAAATCGAGCGTGATTACGATCGCATGGATGTGCCTGAGACTGCCGCCATCGTCAAGCTTGTGCATGCGGCAGCGAAGAATTTAAACCTGGAAGTAAAGAATCATGCGACCGGAGGAGGCTGTGATGCGAACGTGCTCAACCAAAAAGGGTTGGTCGTCGCCAATCTGGCAACCGGCATGCGAGAGATTCACACCGTTAACGAATGGCTCGATCTGAAGGACCTATACATATCAGCGGCGA
>Ga0164301_10000511_pt1 | contig 11340 bp, 14 predicted proteins | sample Whisoiple_231_MG_FD_109711 | JGI IMG/M metagenome (GOLD analysis project Ga0164301, IMG submission 109711) | Unamended control soil microbial communities from upstate New York, USA - Whitman soil sample_231_MG | ecosystem: Environmental > Terrestrial > Soil > Agricultural land ... | reverse complement strand
TGCAATGGCACGGTGTGTGCTGTCACACATGGTCGGCATCCAGTACTGCAACAAGCAGGCGTCGCGCACCAACGCAGAGCCGAAAAAAAATGTACTACGCACCACGACAAAAGAATATTCGCTGTGCTTGGCGTGGTTTCATGTGTTTTTCAGTACGCATTAAAATAAGCACGTGTTTGTAATCCATCAAAAATTACATTGTATTGTTACAGAAAATGAAGCCTTACCGAGAGACTCCTGGAAGTGTGTCGCCTGTGTTTAGTCCGTCGTCCACTGCGCACTCTGAGGACGAGAGTTCACACCATCACCCGCCACCGCCTCTGTCTCCCACCTCGACTACGACAGTGTCTCATGTGCACTCGCCGTCGCACCTTGTCGACGTGAGTCTTGAGACCGTACTGCCCGACGCACAGGCACACGATGCGCGCTTCTACCTCCGCTTCGGCTTCTGCGGCGGACACTGGTATGCCGTGGATACGCCGTGTCTCCTTTTCTCTGCATTTTGCTCCATGGTGTTTATCACAACCTTGTGTGTTGCTTTGATCATCAAAAGTCCGCAGGTTGGACTGGTGGCCATCTTGCTCGGTCTGCTGCTCGTGCTCAAATATGTCTACGAGCAGCATCTGACCGACTCGTGGCTGGGGCGCTTCTACCACATCAAACTCACCAAAGTGCACGACCGCAGCGTGTACATCGGAACCATCCAGGCCATGAGCGACGCGCGCTACAAACGCTACCTGGACACCATGTACGTGCGCGGCAAAAGCGAAAAGGATCTGGCCAACGACCTTGGCATGTCGCTAACGCAGTGGCATCACTTGATGCGCGGCGAAGCATCGGCTAGCGTCCGGTGAATGCATCCAATCGCGCCTGCAGCTGGTTGATTTGCGCATTCAGTGCACGCACGAGCGCCTGCAGCTCGTTGGCACGGAAATGCTCGCTTAGTAGCGCTTCGTCGGACTTGCATACTGCAGTTTGCAGCGCTTCCACTAAGTGTTTCATCTCTTGCTTGCGCTCTCTGTTGTGCTTGTTTTCCCGCTCGACTGCACGCACGCGACTCTCTCCCGCAAGGTGCTCGATCTTCACGGCATCGCTCAGCGCACAGTGCCACACCTTGTGGATGGATTCCAGACTAACACGCGCAAGCAGCTGCTGCTCCTCGTCCAGATCACCAATGCTGCGCAGGTACAATTCCGTAATGCTACGAAGCGTCTCGTCGCGTAAGTTGGTTACGCTCATGATGAAGTGTGGCTTGCCCGTGTCTTGCAGCGTTATCAAAATAGGTTTTAGATATACAAATGGAATGCATTGTACTCTCATTCTACACACTAAACACGTTGTTGTTGCTGCCTTTTTTCCCCTACTTCGTCACCATGTCTCGTTCTTCCTGGGTGCAAGCATGCTCCGACAGCAACACCGACCGCAATTTGTACGCGCGCATGATGGAGCAGGGCGGGCTGCAATCTGGTGCGCAAATGCCCGCGTTTGTCGGTGCGGGTGGCGGAGACGACATGCTGTACAATGCTGGCACCGGGCGCGACATTCACCGTCGCTTCGCCACGCAGCGCTTCGATATGAACACCAGCGATGACGTGGATTACACTCAGGCCTCGGTGCCCACTGTGGAGGAGTGTGTGCCCGAGTACGCCACAAAGCATTTGAAGACGTGCAAAGCAGAGACAGTTTCTCTGAATCCCCACACGCACCGTAACGACATTTGCCGCGATCGCGAGCTGGACAAGCTGAATGCACAGGGCAGCGCAGACAAGCGCCCGCGTCGTTGGAAAGACTGCTGCAACGACACCATTGAAACGTCGGTGAAATTCCACTGCCGCTTCCCTGTGAATCCGTTCCGCAGCAAACCAGAGCTGCGCTTCTACGACCTGGTCTTCACGCTGCCCAGCGAGGCCATGACCATCAATGACTACCTTTCGAAGTGTGATGCCGACGGTTCGATGCGCATGCGCATTGACGGCAAGACCATTGCAGCGGGATTCAAGGAGCAATTTGGCGGAGAGTTTGATCTGCTCGTGTACCACATCCAAGTGATCAATGAGCGCGCCGTGCTGCCGGTCACGTTCCAAGGCCGCCTCACTGCCAATAGGCCGCACGACCCGAGCTACACCAGCTCCGTGGACTGGTCGAGCCCTACCGGTGTGCACCAGCACGGCCCGTCTGCGCAGCGCTCGGGCGTATATCACCACCTCATCATGCCTGATCAACGCATCACGTCCAAGAGCCACTACAGCACCTTGTTCCTGGCCAATACGTTCTACAACAGCCCGGACTTTTCGCGCTGGATCAACGTCGATGCAGACAAGCTGCTGGAGGAGCTGGAGGCTGCGCATGCGGCGTGCACCGACCCGGCCTATGTGGTGGTCAAGTGCCCGCCCGACGTGATCATGAAGCCCGACAGCATCTTGCAGTTTGTCATTTTGGACGAGTGGAAGCGCCTCATCGCACTGAGCCAGTCGTTTGACGACCAGTCGCCCAAGCGCAGCCAGAGCCCGCAGGACAAGACGCAATCGGTGTTCATTGTTAGCTACAAGGCCATGCTGAGCGTGATTCGCGATCATTTGGAGGTGGTGGATCGCATGCAGATGGTGATGAAAATGGACGGGTTGACGTGGACCATTACGCCGCTGCTACAAAATGGCGTGAACGTAGAGGGCACCAAAGTGGACAAGAAAACGGGCAAAATTACGCGCGCAACCGAGCGTCTGCCGCAGGGCGTGGCCGACATGCGGACGCTGGCCGAGCAAATGAAGCTCAGCAACAATCCGGATGGAAACAAGAGCAATCACATCTACACGCAATACACGTGCACCATCCGCATTACAGGTCAGCTGTACGATGACCCGAATCACAAGGCTTCGTTGCTGCGCTCCAGGTCCATGAATGTGATCAAGTCGCCCCTGAGCGCGGGACCGTCGTATGGTGTGCCCGGTGCCTCCATCTCTACCCCCACCACGTACACGGGCTTTGCGGATGCACGGCCGGACGGAGCCGAGAAGGAGGCAAGTGTGTTTTAGTACAAAAGCATTTCCATTTCTTCTCTTGATACACGTGTTTCAAATTGCGTGAGGATGATCCAATCTGTCTTGCGTGCACGATCATTGTTCATGGCCTCTCCACCAATTTCATGTATAAATGCTCGTATCGCCGCCCCTTTGTCCGTCCCTTTCACACTGCGCAGCAGCACGGTCTGGCCCTGCAGCGGCGCCTCGGTCTCCGGGTACTTTGGGTCGCGCCGATAGTACATGTACCGGTACGGCATGTTGGGCCCGAGCTCTGTGCGCCATCGCTCTACCTCATCCGGATCAAAGTTGATGGTGTCGGCATCCCAGTACCTAAAATGTGACTGTGTGTCAACATACTGTATCAAACTCACTGGGAGCAAAGCGGCGGGCGGGCACCGGTTTCCGTTACTGTAGAGATCACTTAAGGTGGCGCGCGACGCGTCCTTGCCCGTCCGTGTGACCAGTCGTCTGCTCATCCCGGTGTGTGAGACTGTGCACTTGTACCGTCTATATAAATACAGTGGAATCTCGCTCACAATTCAATCATGCAGCACTTGCAATCCGGTTCGGTGTGGCGCAGTCAGTGGCCACTTTCCTCCTCCTCGGTGCGTGTATTGCGCATACAAGATACGCGCGTGCACTACGAATACTTTCGCAATCCCATGCAAGTGCCCATGTCCTGCTCCATACAAACATTTCTCAACACATTCACACCTGTCTACTCGGGATCTCTGGTCCAGCCGTCGCCACCCATTGTCGTGCGTCGCAGCAAGAGATTGGTAGCACCATAGCGCATGCCACACTCCCTCGTGCCAGCGGTTGGTTCTTTGTGGCGTCGCGTCATCCCGATTCCTACACTGCCACCTGTGGTGCGCATCCTGTACGTGGACGAAGATGGGGGTTGGGTGCAGTACGAGTTCAACTTGTTTCCCCTCCCCGTTAGCATCCACGCAGGACTCTTCCTCTTCCTGCTTGAGTATACGCCGCTCGAAGAGACGCCCGGGTCGCCAGCGCACACTCGGGCCGCTTGATATGCCCGAGTACGAAGAGTGGGCCAATGTAGACAACTGCCACTTTTCTCCTTGAACATAGTCGTACATAAAACATATCATTTGCAACTATGCTATTCGTGCAAGAATGGATTTCCCCGTTGTGGATTTGCTGCGGGAGCAGATTGAGTTTTGCTGCATGCTGATGCGCGAAGGCTCGCAGTTGAAATCGGCCGCCGCAGAGCGGGACGACGAAGCCATTTTGCATCGCATGCTAGCGCAGGCGGAGCGAGGATACACGGGCACAGATGCGGAGAGACGGCGTGAAAGCATGCGCAAATTGGTACAGGAAGCGATTGATCGCATGCAGCGCAGTTTGGAAGCCATCGAAGAACTTGCAAAGCATTTCGGGGACCGGGCACAGGACCTACCGGAGCGGACACTTCAAGCCTACAGTCACATGACCATTCAGCAGAAAGCCATCTGGATCGCGGAGCTGCGCGCCACCGGTGCCTTTGAGAAATGACGAACTTTGAACTCATTCTGTCAATAATCGGCGACATCACCGTCTTGACGCGCGCGGTGTACGCTCTGCACGAACATTTAGAGAGTCTGCAACTGCAGAGAACCATATGCACAGACAAGTCGGCTCTGGCCGATTTACGCAAAGACATTGTGGTGGTCCAAGACGATATGTCAAGTCTCATGCGCAGTCGCAACAGTTTGCAAATGATGCTGCGCGACACGGAAGACAGATTCTACACGCACTCGCCTTTCCGCATCCTGTACAGCTCGTACGTGGTTCCGGCCACGTTCAAAGTTGCGATGCGCGAGGGAGACAAGGAGGTGCACACGCGCGTGACGTTGCCCGACCTCATTGAGTTGCACCGACACAACAACATTCCCATGCCGCCTAGTCTTGTCGCCGCACGATCCGCGTGGCTGCGTTCTCTGCCTTATGTGGGTGCCTTGTATAAAGGGCCCTCCAATCGAAGAGCAGAAGGCATTTAACCTGAAATAAAAACACACTTTGCATCATCATGTCCAACGCCTACACGACAACGAGCGAGCTGGACCCAGAGGATGTGGATGCTCTGTTTGCGCGCGTACAAATGATCGATTCGCGCTGCTGCGCGCATCTGGCCACAGCCAACAGCACCAACATGGCCAATACGGACGACGACATGGACTATTTGACTTACGTGTGGCTGGCCAATTTCCGCCGCTTCAATGTCGAATACGACACCAAGCTCAGTCTCTCGGACACGCTTTTCTTGCAGCGCTGTCTGCTGCACGCATGTCGTGACGCTGCATCTTGCAGAATGCGCATCCACATCACCGACGCGCTGCCATTGCACACAGCGTTGGCGTGCATGAGTGCACAGCACACGGACGAGAGACGCGCGCACTTTTACCCGTCACAGGAGCAAGTACACGACCTTTTCAGTCACGTTGCAGCGTATGTCATTCAGTACATCAATCCATCTGGGGAGATGGGCGCACAGCGCTCGCTTGACGCAGTGACGAGCCAAATGGATGTGGAGAGATTGAAGCAAGTAAAAGTGCCACAAGAGATGATGGCGCTGTACAAGTCGTTGCAGTATGTGGCTCCAGCCACCAAAGACATCAAGAAGCTGAACGAGATGCAGAAAGAACTGAAAGACTCGGGCATCGACCGCATGTTTTTGCAGGAGAACGACAAGCGCGCGCATCTGGGCATCATGTCGCTAGAGGAAGAGGCAGAAGAGCGAGAGAGGTTGAAACGCCTCGCAGTGAAGGGCTATATGTTTGAGAATCCCGCCGAGTCTGTGGTGCTGCAGCTTGTTCCGTTCGCCTCGCGCATCTTTTATCAGCTCGAGTTGGAAGACTATTTGCGCAAACACGCTGCGCCCGAGGCGTGCATCGACCCGTTGTTTGCACCGGTGATCAAAGCCAGCGACCGGGAACGCGTGCAGCGATGGCTCATCGATGCGTGTTCTGTGGACTACTCGAACACCACCTTCAGCGGAGCGATTCGTGAGCATATCATGGAAACGATGCTGCCCATGGGAGCGCGCACGCACTCGTCGCGCTCCACAGCCACGTATTTTGACCCGTCTCCTGCATCGTCGCGCCTGAGTTTTGAAATGGGTCCGGAACTGGTGCAGAGCGTGCGGCAGCAAATCTCCAGCACGTCCTTTCTGCGCGTCGCCAAAGAAGGCATCTCGCATGTAATGTACGAGCCGTTGCTTTTTTGTATGTTTGATTACATGTGCGCACAACTGCTGCGGTACAGCCCCATCAGCAAAGCGTTTGTGGCCACACACAGTGCGCGCATCGATGCGTTTGAGAGCCGCACGTGCAGCAACGGCATAAGAAGGCCGCGCATGACGTATTTGCAGCGCAAGTATTTGGTGCACACCTGGGTGAGAGATGGTGCGCTGAGACCGGGGCAAGTGGACCATGCCCTGGTGAGTGGAGACGCAGTGAAGGCGGTGTGGATCGAGTGTGAGGATGTGACAAGCATGCTGCTTACGTGGTGTGAGCTGGTGCGCAATCACTTTGGCGGGCAAACCGATGACGGTGCATGCGTAGACATCAACTTTGTGAAGGATACTTTTTTCGTGAGTCGTGTTTGAGTCATGGCGCCCGTACTTATCGTACTTATGAAAGAACCGACTTTTTCACAAGTACGACGCGCCCCCATAAGTACGTTTTGGATAAGTACGGGCGCCATGACGGCCGTGACTTTTTTTTCATGGGTATCATGGCGGCCGTACTTATCGTACTTATGAAAACCCACTTTTTGTCAAGTACGGCGAGCCCCCATAAGTACGATTTGGATAAGTACGAGCGCCATGCTTGGCTGAGTAAAAGTCAACATGGCGGCCGTACTTATCGTACTTATGAAAGATCGACTTTTTGACAAGTACGGCGAGCCCCCATAAGTACGATCCGGATAAGTACGGCCGCCATGCTCCAAGTCAAAATAAAGTTTACCCGCTTTTTTTTAAGACCAAGCATGGCGGCCGTACTTATCCAAATCGTACTTATGGGGACTCGCCGTACTTATGAAAAATTGGGTTTTTGACAAGTACGGTGCGTCTTCATAAGTACGATCCGGATAAGTACGGGCGCCATGATGCCTCGTGTCAAAAAAAAAAACACATGGAATCATTGTGTCCATGCGCTCACACATTTTTTTAAACCTTTCAGCCTGTATAATTTTGTCGCGCCGTGGTCTCTTCACACAGCATGCCGAAGCACAAAGACGCAATCGAGACCGATGGGCGGTACTGGAAGGTGTATTTTGACCGCATCGATAGGCGCCTGGCCCATGGGCGTGGCATCCGTGCCAGGTTGCTGCGCGAGAACGACGACGGCAGTCCGTACTTTGCGCAACTGATAGATCAATGGGATACCACGGCAGAACAACTGCAACAGACTGCGCTGCAGTTGGAGCGAGGCATGAAGCGCGAGCCGAACATGGATGTCGAAGAGGCAACCAATCTCTACTACGATACAGTACATGAAGCTGTGAAGCTGTGCGAGATCATGTGCGAAACGCAAAATCAGCTGGAAGCTGTGGGCAACGTCGTGCGCATCGACGCCCTCTTCTTTTTGCGCGTGATGGCGCGTCAAGTGGAGCGTCGGCGCAGCGAGTTTACCAAGCGCAGAGACGATTGGAGCGAAGAACAGAAGCATACGCTTGAGCAACTTTTATCGCGCGCGATGGAAAAGTACAACGAGGTGTATACTACAGTGTTGCAGGACCGCAAAATGGCAAGTGTGGAGCGTGTGCAGACGGGCGATGCGAAGGAGGACGAACCGGTGAAAGAGTGTTACGATCGCTTGCACCAATTGGAGGGCGGTACATGCGCATTGCTCTGGGAAACGATGCAAAGCATGGCCTTGGGCATTGGCAGACCGCTTGTGCAAAGTCAGTATGAAAACCTGGACGCGTTGTTTGCGTGGAAGGCGGAGATGTACGCCTCTAGATATTCAGCGCCATATTAATTGTTATGTGTGTGTGCATCTTTCAAACAACATGTCTTCTTCTTCATCCACGCCCGATTGCGACATAGTGGGGTGCACTAACCAAGTGACAGAGGGAAATCTGTGTCGCTTTCACATGCGCAGTGTGTTGGGCGTCGAAGTAAGGCAGAGTCTTATAGCGCATGCAGGACAGGGGCTGTTTGCGGTGCGTGCATTCGAGGCAAATGAGCGCATCGACGTGCGTCACGCCAATCTGCTCACGGGGCACCCAGGTTCGTACATTTGCCCGTATGCTCCCCGAGGCGTATTCCACGAAAAGAACGAGCGACCCACTGCGGACATGTGTTATGTAATGAACTTGAATCCCAAACTCAACGACGTGGGTGAGTGGGTGGACGGTCAGCCTTTGTTTGCTGGGTTTGGGCGCTTTGCCAATTGCCCGAGCAAGAAGAAGGATGCCAACGCGGTGTTCCGCTCTTTTGCTGTGTCTGCAGCCAACCGAGAGCGACCTGAACACATTTATGCAACGGGTGGGCACCGATTTGCCGGTTACCTTTTTGCAACGCGTCGCATACTTCCCAATCAGGAAATCTTGGCCGAGTACGGAGATGAGTTTCGTGACTTGATTTTAAATCGCGCAGCGGATTAAGTCTTGTTTTCGCTACGCATGTATATAAAACACAATGACGTCTCTTTTTCCGGACGGCTTGCGCAACGACCCATGGATCTCCGTGTCGACGCACGAAATTGCGGCGATGCTGCATGTGTACGACACACACCCCGTCATCCGTGCGGCTGCGAGCGTGCAGCGCGACGCCATTTACAATGGAGGAGTGCTGGTGAAACGAAAAAACGAGAAAAGCGAGGCGCATCCATTTCTAAGCCGTGTCTCTCCTTCTCAAAGCGAGCACGACCGAATTGCTGACGCACTGTGCGAATGGGGCAAACAGAGCGACCGATACATGGACAGCGTGGGTTTTTGTGCTACAGTGTCGCCTCCGTACTTGCATGATGAAGATGACGTGCAGCTGTACGTGTTGGACTTGACGATGGTGGAGTGCGAGTTTCTGCGCGATCCGCTCGGTCGCTTTGCGTGGCGTTTCTTTGTCGACGACTCGATGGCCGCAAGTTTTGCCAACACCGGTCTGCTGAAGGCACCCTATGCACGCGGCGAGCATCGCGCGGAGCTAGCCAATGTGGTGGTGTGCGTGTCCGAGTATCCCGACGCCAACGGGTCGCCCAAGAGCATTATCCGCACGTTGATGCCCGACGTCATGTACGAGCAGCACTTGCTGTCCAGCAGCACGCGAGCCGACAAGGTTCGCGCTCTCGCCACGCTGGTGACGCAGAAGCCTGAGAAAAAGGAAGACCGCAACGCTGTGGTTGTTCCCTTGGGTGCTGGCGAGTTCTTGGGCAACGGTTTGCACCCGCATCCTCTCAACAACAGCATGAGCAGCACGAGCGGTGTCTCGCCCATCATGATGCACGAGTCGACCCGCCTCGATGACGTCATGCTTCGCGCCATCAACGGCGCCATGTCAATTGGGGGCCCGGACGCGTTGTCCGCGATGCAAGACTCGATGCGCCAGACGTCGGCGGCGAGCGGATACACAAACCGCATTCAGCTTGAGGAAGGGCGTGTGCTGGCGGGACACACGCTTCCCGTGGGTCCGGAAAACGTGTTGGCCGAACGTGATGCAATGCGCGTGCGTTTCTATGCGGCCTTCAACATTCCCATCAACATGGTGGACGGCAAAAGCAATTCGGCGTCGTCAAGCCATGGGTCGTCGGCGAGCAAAGGCGCGTCACAGGGTGCATCGGGTGCAAGCAACGTGGAAATGATCTGCACCAACGGGCAGCGCATGAAGCAAAAAAACAAGGCCAGGGACATGGAGCGCATTTACAGCGCGTTTTTCCATCCGCGTTACATGCGGCGGACCATTCATCGCGTTGCATCGCTGGAATTGCGCCGCATCCGGCACGAGGAGCAAGAGGAGCATGATGCGGCAGACAGCACGCAAAAAAAGCGACGTCGGACTGACGTGGCCGGGCACGAGATCCGCTTTCCCGGTACGCAGCACTTGGTGCGTGAACTTGAAGTGACGATCACAATCGCCAGTCTGCCCAATATGCAGATCGTAGACAAGCTGTACAGTGACGGGTTCCTGAACTACGCGGGCGCAGTGCGGTACTCCGCAGACCGTTACAACATTCCAGTCGAGTATTTCAACCCGACACCGGCACTCAGTCTCAACGACATTCACTGCATCAGTTCAGAGCCGACCGGCACGGAGAAAAAGCCATCACAATCCAAACCGACTTCCAAAAAATAGCTTGCCCCCTCAAAAAAAAAGTTTCAACCCATTGAAAGAAAAAGAGATGTTGCTTGACTGCTCCAGTGACGAATCTTCTCCTTCTTCTTCTGCATACACAACTCCGCTGTCTTCCCCACGCTCGCCACCAGCCATGCCTTCTTCTTCCACCTCCTCCTCGTCCTCCTCCTCCTCCACAAGTCCGCCCAAGCTGGTGTTGTTTGACTTGGACGGTACACTGGTGCATGCGGTGGACAAGCGCTGGGGCCAGCGCATCAAGAAGCCTGCGCGTAAAGCCAATATTCGTATGCTAGAAACGGTGCTTGTATACTACCGCCGCGACGCCACCGCCCTGTTTCAATTCGCGCAGCGTGCAGGCTACAAAATCGGCGTCATCTCCGCCGGGCGTGCCGAGTATGTGCATCGTATCGTGCGGCATCTTTTCCGTGGCGTGCGTGTGGAGTGCATCCTGAGCCGCGACGAGACAATGGATGAGAACGGCAACATCCACAAGGATTTGCATGGTGTCTCGCAGCTAACAGGTGTACCCATTGAGTCGATCATTCTATTTGACGACCTGGAAACGACGCAGCTGAGCAAACGTGCCAAGGACATACGCAACAACCACATTCGCGTGCCCATGTACACCGGCGACGACAACGACTGTGCGGTGCGTACCATGTGGGAGATTCTGGGACACTTGCGCACGTCTACGAATCTGGCCAAGGACATTGGCGAAATGCGCAGCGCACGCAAACGGCATCACACAGAGGTGTTTCGCTTTCTATAGGTTAACAAAAAATACATTGTTTACTTACGACTTGTCTACGCCTGTTCTTTTACTTCTAGCAAAAAAACAACTGATTTCATTATGTCTGCACCAACCACACTCAGCGTGTTTGTGGTGCTAAGCAACGCCGCATTCCTCGTCAATTGGTACACGATACGTGTGCGCATGCGACTTCACCCGCTGCGTGCATGGGTAGAGTCTATGTTTGTGCTTCTCACGCTCGCGTCGGGTATGCATGACTTGTGCAGCGAGAC
>Ga0164301_10000509_pt1 | contig 11356 bp, 10 predicted proteins | sample Whisoiple_231_MG_FD_109711 | JGI IMG/M metagenome (GOLD analysis project Ga0164301, IMG submission 109711) | Unamended control soil microbial communities from upstate New York, USA - Whitman soil sample_231_MG | ecosystem: Environmental > Terrestrial > Soil > Agricultural land ... | reverse complement strand
GCGAATCTCTTCGCGGGCGCGGTCGAACTCTTCGTCGGCCATCACCGGCGTGCCCTCGAAGGGCAGTTCGCGGTCGATCTCGACCCAGGAGCGGCAGCCGTGGTACTCGTCGCGGACGCGGACCGTGACCGGGCGCGGAATCCGGTGGACCCGCAGCAGCAGCACGTGCAGCGGGTGCCGGCGCTTCCAGGCAAGCCGCTTTTCGGCGTAGTCGGGGGTCCAGATGTAATAGGGCGAAAGGGCGTCGAGGCTGCGGCGGTCGTTGATCGTCACGTGGTCGACGACCTCGGCCCAGGCGCGCAGGCGGACGCGGTCGGGCTGGGGGATGCCGCCGTCCTGGAGCAGTGCTTTCGGCGGCGGCTCCTCGTCGGGCCAGACACCCTCCTCGAGCGCGCGGCGCAGCTCCGGGTGGTGGGACTCGCGGACCAGGTTGTTCCGCTGGTGGTCGAAGGTCGGGTAGAGGAAGAAGCGCTCGTGCTCGAGCTCGAAGTGCTTGTTCTCCTCGCGGATGCCGCCCTTACGCAGGGTCAACAGCTGCTCGCCCTCGGAGAGGGCGCGGACCGTTACGGCCCATTCCTTGAGAGCGATCGGCATTGAGGTATCCCAGCGAAGATTCGTAGATTCGAGAAAGTATTGGGGTGGGCGCGTTGGACTGGGCCTGCTTAGGGCCGGTTCCGCTCACCCGGAGGCGCGCATTCTAGAGGAGTGCAGCGAAATCTCAACTAAAAAACCGCGAAATTTGCGAAATGTGACCTAACTCCACCCGCCGCCGCCCGGAGTTTCGACCCGCAATCGGTCTCCCGGGCGGAGCTCGCCGTCGGCCTTGGATGGCAGCGGGGAGCCGTTTAAGAGGTTGATCCCGGCCGCCCCGTCCTCGCCGCCGCTGCCTCGCGGACGGTGGCGGCGGCGCTCGGTGATCAGGCTGAAACGCATCGGCGCCAGGGCTTCGAGCTCCCGCACGATCCCCTCGCCGCCGCTGTGGGTGCCGGCGCCGCCGCTGCCCTGGCGCAGCGAGAGCCGGCGCACCCGCAGCGGGAACTCGGCCTCCAGCGCCTCGACCGGGGTGTTGAGGGTGTTCGACATCGCCACGTGGATCGCGCTGGGGCCGTTGGCGTCGGGGCAGGCGCCCTGGCCGCCGCCGAGGGTCTCGTAGTAGGTGAAGTCGTCGTTGGCGAGGGTCAGGTTGTTCATCGTCCCCTGGCCCTGGGCGGGTCCCGGGCGGGCCTGCGCGAGGGCGGCGAGGACGAGGTCGGCGACCCGGCTCGAGGTCTCGACGTTGCCGGCGGCGACCGCGGCGGGGTAGCGGGCGTTGAGCAGCGAGCCGGGCGGGGCGAGGACCTCGAGCGGGCGGTGGGCGCCGGCCGAGGGCGGCGCGTCGGGGTCGGTGAGGACGCGGACGGCGAAGAAGGCGGCCGACTTGCTCACCGAGAGGGGGCAGTTGAGGTTGCCGTCGACCTGCTCCTCGGAGCCGCTGAAGTCGAGGCGGAGCGAGTCGCCGGCGATCGTCGCCTCCAGCCGCAGGCGCAGGTCGCGCTCGGCGCCGCCCCAGTCGCCTTCGAGCACGTCTTCGGCCCGGTAGCTGCCGTCGGGCAGCTCAGCCAGGGCAGCGCGGGTGCGGCGCTCGCTGTAGGCGAGGATCTCGGCCATCCCGGCGCCCAGAGCCTCGCCGCCGAGGCGCTCGTGCAGCTCCAGCAGGCGCGCCGCTCCGACCCGGTTGGCGGCCTCCTGGGCGCGGAGGTCGGCAAGGCGCTGGTCCGGGGCACGCATCCGGGATGCGAGGTCGGCCAGGGTCTCGTCGTCGGCGACGGTCGGCGGGATCACCACCCCCTCTTCCTCCAGGGTGCGGGAGAAGGCGGGCATCGACCCCGGGGTCGGGCCGCCGACGTCGGCATGGTGGGCGCGGCTGGCGGCGAAGCCGATCAGCTCCTCGCCGGCGAAGACCGGGGAGATCAGGGTGATGTCCGGCAGGTGGGTGCCGCCGCGGTAGGGGTCGTTGAGGATCCAGTTGAGGTCCGGGCGCTGCTTCTCGCCGAGCACGGCGGCGACGGCGTCGGGCATCGAGCCGAGGTGGACGGGGATGTGCTCGGCCTGCATCACCAACTCCCCGGCCGGGTCGAAGAGCGCGGTCGAGCAGTCGTGGCGCTCCTTGATGTTGGCCGAGTAGGCCGAGCGGATCAGGGTCGCCCCCATCTCGTCGCAGGCCGCCCGCAGGCCCCCGACCAGGACCTGGAGCGCAATCGGGTCGAGCGAGGTCATCGCGTGGTTCCTTTCGGTCGGTGTGCGTCCGAAAGGAACCGCGCGACGATGGTTCCGTGCCGGTCGACGCGCGTGGTCCAGCCCGGGGGCACGACGAAGGTCGCCTCCGGCAGCTCGAAGACGACCGGGCCCTCGGCCTCGGTGCCGGCGGCGGGCTCGCCGCGCAGGACCGGGGTCTCGATCCACTCGCCGTCGAAGTGGACATGGCGGGAGCCGCGCTCGACGGCGCCCTCGCTTGCCGCTTCCGGCTGCGGCGCCGGGCCGGGGACGATCAGCGCCAGGTCGATGTCGACCAGCACCACCTCGCCCTCGGGGTCGCGGTGGCCGTAGCGCTCCTCGTGGGCGCGCTCGAAGCCGGCGATCAGCTCGGCCGGGTCGGAGTCGACGGGGCCGGGCACGGGCAACTCGAAGGCCTGGCCGGCGTAGCGCAGCTTGTAGGTGACCTGGGGCTCTGCTTCTCCCTCCAGCCCGGCGCCGGTCTCCTCGACCATCGCCGCGACCTCGGCGGCGACCCGCTCGGCGGTCAGCTCCGCGCCGCTGAGCATCACCGTGCGGGCGGTGTCGCGGCGGCGCTCGGAGGCGCAGAGGCCGAGAGCGGAGAGGACGCCGCCGGCGCGCGGGCAGAGGATCGTCTCGATCCCCAGCTCGGCGGCGATCGCCGCGGCGTGCATCGGCCCGGCGCCGCCGAAGGGCAGCAGCGCGAAGCGCCGCGGGTCGACGCCTCGCTCGACGGTAACGACGCGCAGCGCCCGCACCATCTCCTGGTTGGCGACACGGAGGATCCCGCTCGCGGTCTCCAGGGTGCCGAGGCCGAGCGACTGTCCCAGCCCGGCGACCGCCCGTTCCGCCGCCCCGGCGTCGAGCTCGACGCCGCCGGCCAGCCGCGAGTCGCCGGCGAGCCGGCCGAGCAGGAGGTTGGCGTCGGTGACCGTCGGCTCCTCGCCGCCGCGGCCGTAACAGGCGGGCCCGGGGTCGGCGCCGGCCGACTTCGGCCCGACGCGCAGGGCGCCGCCGCCGTCGCGCCAGCCGATCGAGCCGCCGCCGGCGCCGACGGTGTGGACGTCGACCATCGGCAGCTGGATCGGCCGGCCGTCGATCTCGCGGTAGTCGGTGCGGCGGACTTCGCCGCCCTCGACCACGCAGACGTCGCAGGAGGTCCCGCCCATGTCGAAGCCGAGGGCGTCACCGTCGCCGCTGACCTCGGCCAGGAGGCCGGCGCCGACCGCGCCGCCGGCGGGGCCGGAGAGGACGCTCCAGGCGCCCGCCCGCGCCGCCTCCGCGGCCGGGGCGACGCCGCCGGAGGAGCGCATCACCAGCGGCTGCGGCAGGCCGGCCTCCGCGGCCGCCTCGCCGAGCCGGCCGAGGTAGCGGCCGAGCAGCGGGCTCAGGTAGGCGTCGATCACCGTCGTCGAGCAGCGCTCGTACTCGCGGAAGCGGGGCAGGACCTCGTGCGAGGTGGAGACGTGGACGCCGGGCAGGCGCTCCCGCAGGTGGGCGGCGATCGCCTTCTCATGCCCGGGGTCGAGGTAGGAGAAGAGCAGGCAGACGGCGACCGCCTCGGCCCCGCTCGCCTCGATCGCCGCCGCCAGCCGCTCCGGCTCGTCCTCGCCGAGCGGCTCGACGACCCCGTCGGGGCCGGTCCGCTCCGCCGCGTCGAATTTCAGCTCGGGATCGACCAGGGGCACCGGCTTCGGCGCGCAGAGCCGATACAGCTCGGGCCGGTCCTGGCGGCCGATCTCCAGCAGGTCGGCGAAGCCCGCAGTGGCGACCAGCGACGTCCGCGCCCCGCGCTCCTCCAGCAGGGCGTTGGTGCCGACCGTCATCCCGTGGGAGAAGACGTCGACGTCGCCCGCCGCGGCACCGGCGCGGTGAAGCACCGCCTCCACCGCCCGCATCACCCCAGCCGACTCCTCGCGCGGCGTGGTCGGCACCTTGGCGGTGTGGACGGCGCCGCCGTCGAGCAGGACGGCGTCGGTGAAGGTCCCGCCTACATCGACTCCCAAAAGCATGGGCCGAAGCTAACGGACGCGGATCAGTCCCACTTCTCCTCGCGGACTCCGCCGTCGGGGGCGACGACCACGTGGACGCCGTCCAGTGCCGGGTCGGTCTGCGGGCAGTCGCGGCGCAGGTGGCCGCCGCGGGACTCGCGCCGGTCGAGGGCGCTGGCGGCGATCGCCCGCGCCAGCAGGTAGGGGCTGGAGATCAACCGGGCGAGATCGTCGGGGTTGCGGGTCGGCCCGGCGTATCGCCAGACCGCGTCGCGGGTCTCGTCGTCGGGCGGGTCGAAGCGCACCGCCGGCGGGTCGGGTCGCGCGGCCGACCGCTCCTCGCCGAGCGCCGCCGCGGCGGCGCGGTTGCCGAAGACGAAGCACTCGCTGAGCGAGTTGGAGGCGAGCCGGTTGGCGCCGTGGAGGCCGGTGCAGGAGCACTCGCCGACGGCGAGCAGGCCAGGCAGGGAGGAGCGGCCGTCGACGTCGACCACGATCCCGCCCATCGTGTAGTGGGCAGCGGGGGAGACGGGGACCGGCTTGGTGTGCGGGTCGAGGCCGGCCTTGGCCAGCGAAGCGAAGACGTTGGGAAAGCGGGCGGGGTCGATCTGGCGCAGGTCGAGCTCGACCGCGGCGGTGCTGTCGAGCCGCATCTGTTCGAGGATCGCCGCCGTCACCGCGTCGCGCGGGGCGAGCTCGTCGGTGAAGCGCTCGCCGTCGGCGCCGAGCAGCTTCGCCCCCTCGCCGCGGACCGCCTCGGTGATCAGGACGCCGTCGTGCGGCGTTCCGGGCAGCGCCAGCGCGGTCGGGTGGAACTGGCAGAACTCGAGGTCGGCGAGATCGGCCCCGGCGAGCGAGGCGAGGACCGGCCCGGCGCCGATCGCCCCGCGCGGGTTGGTCGTCCGCCGCCACAGCGCCGCGGCGCCGCCGGTGGCGAGGATCGTCGCCGCCGCGGCCACCGGCCCGGTGTCGGTGACGACGCCGTGGCAGCGCTCGCCGTCGCTCCACAGCGCCAGCGCCGAGGCCCGCTCCATCACCTCGATCCGCTCCTGGGCGGCGACCATCGCCGCCAGCTTCGAGGTCAGCTCGTAGCCGGTCTGGCTGCCGCCGGCGTGGACGATTCGGCGGTGGGCGTGGCCGCCCTCGAGGCCGAGAGCCAGCCGTCCCTCGTGGTCGACGTCGAAGACGACGCCGCGGGCGACCAGGTCGCGGACCATCGCCGGCGCTTCGTCGACCAGCACCCGCACCGCCGCGGTGCGGCAGAGGCCGCGCCCGGCGGCGATCGTGTCGGCGGCGTGGAGGTCGGGGGAGTCCTCGGGTTCGAGCGCCGCCGCCAGGCCGCCCTGCGCCCAATAGCTGGCGCTCTGCGAGAGCTGGGTGCGGGAGACGAGGCAGGTGCGGGCGCCGAGCTCGGCCGCCCGCAAGGCACTCCACAGTCCGGCGGCGCCGCCGCCGACGACGGCGACGTCGAACTCCGCGACTGCGGCTATCGCCCCTCAGCCTCTCGGCGCAGGGAGTCGAGCTGGCCCTGTAGCCAGCCGGCGGCGGCGTCGCGGGTCCGCGCCAGCTCGTCGGCGACAGTCTCCTCGGCGACGTCGGCGCGCTTCTCGGCGGCCTCGACCCGTTTCTCGGCCGCCTCCACCTGGGCCTCGATTTCGTTCAGCCGCTCCTCGGCCCCGGCCAGCGCTTTCTCCTTCTCCTCGCGCTCGCGCTCGAGGTCGGCTTCCAGCGCCTTGATCTCCTCTTCGGCTCGCTTCTCGGCCTCGGCGGCGAGCGTCGCCGCCTCCTCCAGCCGGCGCTCGGCCTCGCGGATCTGCTGCTCAAGGCCTCCGTCTTTGCCGCTGCTGGTCTCAGCGCTCATTGCGCTCAATCTATTACCGCTCCGGCGTCAGCGTCGGCGAGCACCGCGTCGTACGCGACGATCACCCGCTCCGCCATGGCCGCCGCCGAGAGGGTCGCCGCCCGGGAGGAGCCGGCGACCCGCGGGTCCGCCGCGGCGAGATGGCGCTGCGCGGCCGCCGCCCAGGCATCGGCCTCGAAGGGCGCGCAGAGGCAGCCCTCGATCCCGCGCAGGGCGTAGGGCGCGATACCGACCGGGGTGGAGAGGACCGGCACCTCGCAGGCCAGCGCCTCGATCGCCGCCATCCCGAACCCCTCGTAGTCGGAGGTGACGAGGACCGCGTTGGCGGCGTTGAGCCAGAGCGGCATCTGCTCGGGCTCGATCGAGCCGCCGGTGAGGAGGTCGGCGCCGCAGGCGGCCGCGACCTCGGCGGCGCGGTCGTGGCGCTTCTCCGGCCGCGCCGGGTTGGCGGGGAAGAAGAGGTAGCGCCCCTCGGGGTCGAGCCCCAACTGCCGTCGCGCCTCGGCCCGCGGCAGCGGCTCGAAGCGGCCCAGGTCGGGGCCGCAGGGGAGGACCGCCGAGCCGGGGACCGCCGGCAGGCCGGGCCGCCCGTCCTCGGCCTCGAACAGCGCCCGCGAAACCCCGGCGATCAGGTCGACCCGCCAGGCGAGGCGGCGCGAGAGGTGGCCGACCAGATGGTGGCGGACGTCGGTGCCGTGGAAGGTGACGATCAGCGGCTTTGCCCCGGCCAGCTTCGCCACCCAGCCGGCGAGACCGTAGTGGGCGTGGACCAGGTCGAAGCGCTCGCGCCGCAGCAGCGCCCGCAGGCGCCGGGTCGCCGGCCGGTACTCCTTGCGGCCCCGCGGGAATTCGAACAGGTCGACCTCGATCCCCCGCTTGCGGACCTCGTCCACCTGGTCCCGCACCCAGCGCCCGCGCTGCGGAGCCGCGGCGTCGGGCATGAAGTTGGTGACAACCAGGACGCGCACCGGCGTCAGGGTAGCCGCGGCGGGGGCAGTCGATAGCTCGCGGGCGTCTTCGAGAGGCGGATCGGGCTGCGCGGGAGGCGGACCGGAGCGCCCTCCTCGCGGGGGATCTCGGCGATCGGGTCGAGCCCGATTCGCTCGGCGAAAGCGAAGGCGGCGCCGACGTCGTTGACCACACCGGCGGGGACCCGGCGTGCCCGCAGCAGCTCGACCCACTCGGCTGCCGGTTGAGCGGCGAGCGCCGCCTCCAGCAGCGGCTTCAGCTCGTCGCGGTGCTCGACCCGCGCGGGGTTGGTCGCGAAGCGGGCCTTGTCGGCGAGGCCGGGCTCGCCCAGCGCCTCGCAGAGCGCGCGGAACTGGCGGTCGTTGCCGACCGCGAGCACCAGCTCTCCCTCGCTGCAGCGCAGCAGTTCGTAGGGGGCGATGCTGGGATGGCGGTTGCCCATCCGCCCCGGCACCGCGCCGGCGACGGTGAAGGCGGAGCTCTGGTTGACGAGGCCGGCCAGCAGCGCCGAGAGCAGGTCGACCTCGACCAGCTGGCCCTCGCCGCTCTCGCGGCGGTGCTCCAGCGCGGCGAGGATGCCGACCGCGGCGTAGAGGCCGGCGATCACGTCGACGAGGGCGACGCCGACCTTCAGCGGCTCGCCGTCGGGCTCGCCGGTGACGCTCATCAGCCCACCCAGCGCCTGGACGAGGAGGTCGTATCCCGGCAGCTCCGCCCCCTCGCCGCTGCCGCCGAAGCCGGTGATCGAGCAGTAGACGAGGCCCGGGCTCTCGGCGGCGAGCGTGTCGTAGTCGAGGCCCAGCTTCGCCATCACCCCGGGGCGGAAGTTCTCGACGACTACGTCGCTCTCGAGCGCCAGCCGCCGCGCCTCCGCCAGGCCCGCCGGCTCGCTCAGGTCGAGCACGAGGCTGCGCTTGTTGCGGTTGACCGCCTGGAAGTAGGTCGCCTCGCCCTCGGCGTCGTGCGGCGGTCCCCAGGAGCGGGTGTCGTCGCCGCCGCCCGGGCGCTCGACCTTGGTCACCTCGGCGCCGAGGTCGGCCAGGGTCATCGTCGCCAGTGGCCCGGCGAGGACGCGCGAGAAGTCGAGGATTCGCAGTCGCCCTAGCGCCGAGTCGGCCATTAGGTCAAGATCCTAGGGCCCCGCAACCGACGCCAAGGATGCCCATGTCATCGACCACCGCCGCCGCGCCGCCGATCCGCCCCCAGGACTACCTCGCCCTCGACGCCCTGCTCTCCGACGAGGAGCGCGACATCCGCGACACCGTCCGCGCCTTCGTCCGCGACAAGGTGGTGCCGAACGTGGGGGACTGGTTCGAGGCGGCCTCGGCGCCGGTGGCCGAGCTGGCGCCCGAACTGGGCAAGCTCGGGGTGCTGGGGATGCATCTCGAGGGCTACGGCTGCGCCGGCGCCAGCGGCACCGCCTACGGGCTCGCCTGCATGGAGCTGGAGGCGGGCGACAGCGGCATCCGCAGCCTCGTCTCGGTCCAGGGCTCGCTGGCGATGTACGCGATCTGGCGCTGGGGCTCGGAGGAGCAGAAGCAGGAGTGGCTGCCGCGGATGGCGGCCGGCGAAGCGCTCGGCTGCTTCGGCCTGACCGAGCCCGACGCCGGCTCGGACCCTGGCTCGATGCGGACCCGCGCCCGCCGCGACGGCTCCGACTGGATCCTGCACGGGCAGAAGATGTGGATCACCAACGGCTCGGTCTCCGAGGTGGCGGTGGTCTGGGCGCACACCGACGAGGGCGTGCGCGGCTTCCTCGTCCCCAAGGGGACCAAGGGCTTCACCACCCAGGACATCCACAAGAAGCTCTCGCTGCGGGCCTCGGTCACCTCGGAGCTGTTGCTTGACGACGTGCGGCTGCCGGCCGACGCGGTCCTGCCCGAGGTCAGCTCGCTGAAAGGCCCCCTCTCCTGCCTCAACGAGGCCCGCTACGGGATCGTCTGGGGGGCCGCCGGCGCCGGCCGCGCCTGCTACGAAGCGGCGCTGGAGTACGCGACCGAGCGGGTCCAGTTCGACCGCCCGATCGCCTCCTTCCAGATCCAGCAGCAGAAGCTGGCGGAGATGGTGCTGGAGGTGAACCGGGCGAGCCTGGTGGCGATCCACCTGGGGCGGATGAAGGACGCCGGCACGCTGCGGCCCGAGCACGTCAGCCTTGGCAAGCTCGGCAACGTCAACGGTGCGCTGGAGGTGGCGCGGAGCGCCCGCCAGGTGCTCGGCGCCAACGGCGTAACGCTCGAGTATCCGGTGATCCGGCACATGAACAACCTCGAGTCGGTGGTCACCTACGAGGGGACCGCCGACGTCCACGCGCTGGTGATCGGCGGCGCCGTCACCGGCATCCAGGCGTTCCGTTAAGCCCCGTCTCCCGGTTTCCCTCATTGCAGTGTGGGTATTTGACCATTCGCCTGGCGGAACCGAGCAGGAGGGAAGATGGACCAGTCGAGCGGGAGCCCATCTCTGGTTTTGGTGGAGCAGCACGAAGCCCTGCGCGACGGGCTGGCAGTGCTGCTCGAGCGACGCGGATTCTCTGTCTTGGGCTGCGCGACGACCGCAGCGCTGGCCGAGGAGATGATCTCCGAGCGCCGTCCTGACGTCGCGGTGGTCGGGGTCGACCTTCCCGACGAGCGGGGGACGGAGCTGATTCGGCGCCTGCAGGGCGGGGTCGACGGGACCAAGTTCGTGATCTACACCGGGCAGACCGACGCCGACATCCTGGAGGCGGCCTTCAGGAGCGGCGCCTCCGGGCTGGTCGCGAAGCCGGCCGGGATCTCGGCCCTGGTCGATGCGCTGCGCAAGGTCTGGCGCGGCGGCCGCTACTTCGACCCGCTGTTCTCGGCGGAGCCGGGCGGGCCCGTGCTCCCGGCGAAAGTGCTGAGCGGCCGCGAGGCGGAGATCCTCACCCTGCTCGCCCGCGGCCTGACCGGCGAGGAAATCGCCCAGCGCTTCGTCCTCTCGCCGGAGACTGTGCGCACCCACGTCCGCAACGCGATGGCCAAGCTGGAGGCGCGGACGCGGACCCAGGCGGTGGTGAAAGCGATGGAGCGGGGCGAGATTCAGGCGGCGTGAACCGACCCGGCCAGCCGGGCGGCGGCCTCGAGCCAGACCGCGAGGTTGAGGAACAGCATCCCCAGCTTGACCCAGACGGTCGGCACCCAGGCGTGGACGTTCACGTCGATTGAATCGTCAGCGACGCTCCCGGCGACCATCCCCGCTTTGAGGTAAATGCGGTCCTCTCGGGGTGGCACGAAGATTTTGCAAAAGGTTTCCTTTTCCGGCGCTTTTCGGTCTTGTTCCGTGCGCCGGCGCCGCCCAGCATCCCCTCAAACCAACCGAGGGAGGCACCGATGATCTACAAGCTGGCCGGCTACCTGCACGCCGCGATCCTCTGGCGCGTCAACCAACTTCGCCGCCTGGCGGGGGAGACGGGACAGGGGACGGTCGAGTACGTCGGCCTGATCCTGCTCGTTGCCCTGCTGATGGTGGGCATGGTGGCGGCGATGAAAGGCTTCAACGGCAAGCAGGGAACCGAGCTCGCCGACGTGATCGTCAACAAGATCAAGGAGGCGGTCGACAAGGTCGCCTTCAAATGAGAGCGGTGGCGCTTTTGTCCTCTATTGGGGGACAAAAGCGCCACTCGTCGCCGCTTGCGCCCGCATGAGAGACTCGCGCGATGCCAGCTTCACGTAGCTATGACCGCGCACCCGCCGACATCCGACCGGTGACTATCGACCCCGGCTTCGTCGAAAGCGCCGCCGGCTCGGCGCTGATCTCGATCGGCCGCACGCGGGTGATCTGCACCGCCTCGGTCCAGGAGCAGGTGCCGCGCTGGATGACGGGCAAGGGCAAAGGCTGGGTCACCGCCGAGTACGCGATGCTGCCCGCCTCGACCGGCGACCGCAAGCAGCGCGACATCTCGAAGGGCAAACAGGACGGGCGCGGGGTCGAGATCCAGCGCCTGATCGGCCGCTCGCTGCGCGTCGTCGTCGACTTCAAGGCGATGGGCGAACGCAGCGTCTACGTCGACTGCGACGTGCTCGAAGCCGACGGCGGCACCCGCTGCGCGGCGATCACCGGCGGCTACGTCGCCCTGCGCCAGGCCTTCCAGAAGCTGGTCGACAAGAAAGCGCTGGACGCGCTGCCGCTGACCGGCAGCGTCGCTGCGGTCAGCGTCGGCATGGTCAACGGCCGCGCTCTCTGCGACCTCGACTACGGCGAGGACTCCAACGCCGAAGTCGACGCCAACGTGGTGATGACCGGCGACGGCGGCCTGGTCGAGGTGCAG
>Ga0164301_10000508_pt1 | contig 11361 bp, 10 predicted proteins | sample Whisoiple_231_MG_FD_109711 | JGI IMG/M metagenome (GOLD analysis project Ga0164301, IMG submission 109711) | Unamended control soil microbial communities from upstate New York, USA - Whitman soil sample_231_MG | ecosystem: Environmental > Terrestrial > Soil > Agricultural land ... | reverse complement strand
CATGCGCAGCCACGAATTTGTCAAGCTCGGTCGGCTTCGGAGCGTCAGGCGGACTGGCCGCAGCGGCTAGGAATAGGTCGCGCAGATCGGCGGCAGTCGGCACCGGGAACACTTTGAAGGTGTTGGTCACCATGTCGGTTTCAGATCCATCGGGAACCCGAAATTTTATGGCCATCCCACGCGGGTTCGCATCGGCGGCACCGTCTGCTATGTTCGGAAATCCTCCGTTGTCGGAGAAGCGAACGGTCACAGGAATGGATGTGCCATTGAAAATCGCCGCCTTGCTCAAGGCAGCACCGTCTGACGTTCCTTTGAAGCTGCCCTCGACGACTGTTCCCTTCGCGTGAAATGCACGAAAGCCCTCGTGCTTCCCGAAGAGCTTGTTCATCGCGTCAACTACGCCAATTCCGACAGTGTCCTCCGACAAGGCCGCCCCGATCGGGGCCACGAGGATCAACACAGCGCCGAATATCGCTCTGATCGACATTTGGTTCCTCCTCGTTCTGGCAGCAGCACAGTAGGCGCAACATCCTGTCGGAGTGCACGTACCCGCGGGTCGCGAGAGAATCCGCAGCGCGAGCGCAGAGAGTAGGATGCCAAGAGTGCCAACGTAACGCAACCAATTCAAGTGTGCCAGCACTTGGCTCACCTCAAATGGTTGGCATACTTGGCAATCCTTGCATGTTTGTTGCCCTGTACCACAGGGAGCCCGTGAAGCTCGTAGCCCCGAAGCCGCGCCCTCGATCTGAACGGCGAGATCAAGATGGCCAGAACGAACCGCAGGAGGTCCATCACCCGGTCAGCTTACGCGATTCGCTCTCGCCTTTGAGCCGGACAAGGTTTTCGGTACACGCAGTGCGCTGAAGTTGCCGCTATGATTGGGCTTCACAATTGCTTAAGCTGAAAGGGCTGGATGCCTCGGGTACTGGAACTTTGCCGGCATTTAGGTTCTGAGGGAGTGAAGAGCTTTGGCGAACCACGAGGGAATGCTCGCGAGCGCGAAATACATCGCCGAAACCGTGCTCGCGCCGAGCGCTCGGCAGAATGATCGGGAGGGGCGCTTCTCGATCGAGGCGATCTCCGCCTTGGGTGAGGCTGGGCTACTCGGCCTGACGTTGCCGGAGGAGGTTGGCGGTTGCGGGTTGGGGCTGCACAGTTTTTCCGGGGTCATGGCGGCGATCGCAGAAGCGGACGCATCCGTCGCGATGGTCTACCTGATGCATACGCTTGCTGCCTCGACGATCGTTGCAGCACCGCGAAGCGATCTGTTTTCCGGCATCCTGCGCGACATCGCCGCCGGACGCCACCTGTCGACCTTAGCGTTCAGCGAGGCCGGATCGCGAAGCCATTTCTGGGCTCCCGTTTCTCGTGCGCGTACCAACGGCGCGGGGATACGCCTGTCGGCGAAGAAATCCTGGGTGACGAGCGCAGGACATGCGCGGAGTTACGTGGTTTCCGCCCTGTCTCCCGACGGTTCCGGCCCGACGAATACGACATTGTATCTGGTCCCGAACGAAGTCGCAGGCTTATCGATTGCGGGGCGGTGGGATGGGCTCGGCCTTAGGGCCAACGCGTCGGCCCCTATGGTGTTGGACGACTGCCATTTAGGCTCAGAACTGCGGCTGACCGAAGACGGTGCGGGTTTTCAGGCAATGATGAACGTGGTGTTGCCTCAGTTCAATCTCGGTTCCACCTGCGTGGCGCTGGGGCTGTGCCGAGCCGCGATCAAGGAGACGACCGCGCATCTGAAAGCCGGACGTTTCGAACATTTGGGACAGAGCCTCGGCGAGGCGCTGCCGACACTGCGCGCCCTTCTCGCCACCATGGTGATCGAAACGGACGGGCTGTCCGCGCGGGTGGACGACCTTGTCGACCATTTGGAGCGCCCGCGCGATACCACCATGCTGCGGGTACTCGAGAGCAAGGCTGCGGCAGGGGAGACGGCGATCAGCGTCACTTCGGCGGCGATGCGCGCAGCTGGCGGCGCGGCGTTCTCCAAACATCTCAGCATCGAGCGATTTTTCCGTGATGCGCAAGCTGGCGCCATCATGGCGCCCACGAGCGATGTGCTACGCGAATTCATCGGGCGGGCGACACTGGGTATGGAGCTGTTCTGATGGCTGGTCCTTTGCCGCAAGCCGGTCTGATCTGGGTTGGGGCCGTTGCTTACGACCCGAAGGTCGTCACGATCTGGGAAGGTATGCGACGCTACCTCGTCGAGGAGGCGAAGCTCTCTGTTGAGATCATTCTTTTTCAAAGCTACGAGGCGCAGGTCGCGGCGCTGCTCGCGCAGCCCGGCGAGGGACCACCCTGCATCGATATCGCCTGGAACACCAATCTCGCCTTCGTGCAGGCAGATCAGTGGAGCAACCACGGCTGCCGCCCCATCGCGATGCGCGACACTGATGTTGGTTGGATGACGAAGATTCTCGCAATACGCGGCGGCCCCGTCGCGACGCTCGCGGACATTCGAGGTCGGATACTGGCGATCGGCAGCCGCGACAGCGGCCATGCTGCCATTCTGCCGATCCATTTCCTGAAGCAAGAAGGCTTGGATTCGACAGCCGATTTCGAGACGCTCCGGTTCGACAGCGATGTTGGCAAGCATGGCGATACCGGCCGCAGCGAGACCGAGGTGTTGCGGGCGCTGCTCGATGGGAGGGCCGCAGCGGGTGCGGTAGGCAGCCCTTTCTGGGAGACGGTGCAGAACGAGCGGCTCGTTCCGCAAGACGCGCTCGTCGCGATCTGGACGTCGCCGCCGTTTAATCATTGCATGTTTACGACCCGAGTCGATCTCGATCTTTCGCGAGAGCGGCAGTTCGCCGAAGCATTGGTTAGGATGAATTATGATAACCCGGACCACCGGCCCATTCTGGAAGCGGAGGGTTTGCGCAAATGGATCCCGCCGCAATTAGACGGTTATCAATCCTTGCGTGAAGCATCTGCGGCGCAAGGGCTGCTCTGAGAATGACGCAGTCAGCACGATACCAATCTGATGCGAGCCTCGCCAATCCTATCGACGTGGAGAGGAACCTAGCGCCCGCGCCGCACGCGCACGAACCAGTCGTCGTGCTCTAAGGAATTATTTATCATGGGACAGCCCCGTGTGGTCTTGCTCGAGGCGGGGGTCAAAACCTTCGCAACGGGCTTGCTGCCAGATCTGATCACATCCCTGCGCGCCTGCGCCCCGGGAGATTTGCTGCGTATTTCGGCCACTGACAGCAGCATTGGCGCCGAACTTGAAAGCTGGTGTCGCGTCACGCGCAATTCTATCGTTGAAGTCACAAGAACATCGGCCGCCACCTCTTGGGTAATCCGCTGTGGCGAGCTTCCCCGGAGCTTCCAACCGGAGCGGCCTGTTGGGTCACGCCTTTGGCTCTATGCTAATTTCGATTGCAATCTGCGATGCGACTATTGCTGCGTTCGCTCGTCGCCACGAGCGCTACGCCGGGCGCTCGGTTACGAACGCTTTCGGCGCATCGCGGCCGAAGCCGCCGACCTGAACGTCAGGGAGATTTTCATTACCGGAGGCGAGCCCTTCCTATTGCCTGATATCGCGCCAAGCGTGGCCGCTTGCGCGACTACGGCGCCGACCACATTGTTGACCAATGGGATGCTCTTTTCAGGACGACGTCTTGAAGCCCTGCGGGCGCTTTCTCGAAGTCGCGTTACCTTGCAGATAAGCCTCGACAGCCCAACTCCGCAATTGCATGACCTGCATCGTGGGCAAGGCAGCTGGATGCGGGCCTGGGCTGGCGTGCAGATCGCCCGCGCGGAGGGTTTCCGGGTGCGGATTGCCGCGACTGTAACGACCGATGTCGAGGAACAGGCCTTCAGCCGGTTTCTTGATGAGAGCAATGTCATGCCTGAAGACCGAGTGATCCGCCGGATTGCTCTGCGCGGGGCCGCCGAGGAGGGGGTGCCCATTGCCCGAGCCGATCTCGTACCCGAAATCACGATCACCGCCGAGGGGGTCTATTGGCATCCGGTGGGGGCGGAGGATGACGATCTCTTGGTGACTCGAAATATCTTCCCGCTGGCCGACGCATTTTCCGCCGTACTCTCGGCATTCGAACAGGAGCACCGAAACGCGCACCGTCTCGCCAGCATTTTCAATTGTGCTTGAAGTGAAGACCACAACGCGTTTAGCGATTGGGAAGTACCTTTGTACCTAAACCTCTCACGCGATTTGCTTGAGCGAATCGCTGCCGGGAGTGCTTGGATCACCATCGTCTTCGGCCATTGGCGCACCCGCGCTCGGTGGCAGTAATCCCGTGACTGAAACCGGCACTTCGGGTCAGTACGCCAGAACCACACTTTTCCCAATGTAGAAGCCGTGCCCCTTGCCCGAAAGTCCCGCCAACGAGCCACTCGCAAACTTGAAGACGGCTTTTCCGCCAGCCTCGACACCGATGAACTTCCCGTCTTTTATGACTGCCGTGCCCGCGCCCTCCAAGGCCTGCGTCACCGCAAGGCCGCCCACTGTTCGCGTAACCCCGACAGCGGAAATCCACGTCCCCTTGGGGCCGGTCCATTCCGAAACCAACGTACCTAAGTGCGAAGCTCCTTTGATAACGCCATCCACTCCAGTGCAGAAGTACTCCAGGCTAATAAGGTTGTGACCCGCCTGATCCCCAATCGCATCCTCGCCGACAACGCCGACGTTGGTGCATTCGTACAATCCGATCATTTCGGCACGCGCCACCCCAGTCGCCCCGACGATAGCAACGACGCTCACAAGGGTCTTGATGATGGCCGATTTCATGGTGTTGCTCCCTAAATGCCTTGCGTCACTCATCGACGCCCAACATTCCGTGCACAATCGCAATTCTGCCTCCCTCGGCCCCCAACCGCAATGGAAACGTGGCTGCGGGCCCTAGCCCGCAGGTTCCGGCGGCGTTCCGGGCTATCAATCTGTGCGCTGTAAAACGAAGGCCATCAGTCGGTCCGCTAGAGGGTGCTAAAAACGTGATTGAACGTGCCGCGATGTGGAAATGGCCAGCGATCGTTTCGAGAAAACTTGCACCGAGAACCGACTAAGACCGGGTATCGAGTTCTCAGGTGAAATCCATCGCTGCAAGAGTAATGAGCGGGGCTCGGTTACAGAGCGAGCGCGGCAATCACATCGTTCAGCCGACCCCGCTCGCGAAGCTGGGGCCAGCTATTCGCAAATGCGCGGTCTGCATTACGTTCCCGTTGCGCCCAGCAGACCCGTTTTTTTCGGAAACTCTACTTCCGAGAGATTTTGGAAGAAAGACACTATTACGCCACGTGAGGTATCGTGGTCCGGGAGTTCAGCGAAACTCTTGATCTCTCTCCCGGAATTGCTGACTTTATAATTCTCGAGCGCCGACTTATGCGCGCGCTCCATGATGGAGAAACCCAACCCGCGATAGCTTTCAAACTGCGACTCCGAAAACCATTGATCAACAGTCGTCTCGTGTGGGAAGTCTGTTGATTCTGCGGCATAGCCGACGATGTCTGCTGGTTCATCGCCTCGGAAGCCGGGCTTCAAATAGAGGATATAGCCGTCCGGGATTTTGGGCTTCGGCTCGTTTCGTCCCTCCCCGGGGTCTTCCCAGGCCATTTTACCGATTTCGTGAGCCGGCGTTTTGTCGACCTCGCTGTAGAGAACGCGACCCACCGTGTAGCATGGACCACCCGCGTCGGGATTGTTGCGATCCTTATTTCGAACGCGCAATGCATCTAGCTTGGGAAATTCAATGCGCACGCCGAGATCGATCGATATTTTCCGAACAGCATTTGCGAGGTCCGCGAATGCCAGCTCCGGGTCTTGCCCAGCATCGCTGACGATGATCAGATGGCAGCGGCGGCGCACCATTTCGTAAAGACCGAGATTTTCGAAGTGGCCGCCGTCCGACAGGTAGACATATTTGCGCTTGTCGTTGGTGAGTCCGAATAATTCGAACAGCAATGGCGCAGCCGCCCACCTCGGCCCTTCATCGGCGAAGCGGTCGTATTTTGGATTGCCCAACCACCAGCCGAGACGGACATTGAATAAGGATAAAAGAAAAGTAATAAGGGGTGATGAATTATAACCCATATTCGGGCTGACGGCCGCGCCCGAAATCGCCATTGCAGTGCCGAGGGTCAGGGTACCGTTTTTACCGCCGTATTCACTCGTCCTGCGAAAGGCATCCAGTTGCGAAGAGCCGCACCACAGGGGACTGACTGAGAACGATTCTGCTTTGCGCTCCTGCCAAGCGGGCTTGTCGGTGTCCACGAGATTTAGTGCGATATTTATAACATGGAATGGTCGCCAGTCGGTTTCCGATGCGGGAGGCTTCTTGCCTCGCTGGTCCGGCGCCTCCTTTTCCTCTCGTCGTGCCCACAGCCGGGATACGGGAATATTGTCCGTGAAGTTAAAGAATGTGAATAGGTCGCGCTGAGCGCCAGAGGTGTTGCTGGCGCCCAGGAAAGCTCGCACCAAACGATTGCGATACATCTCGTGCAAGGAAAAGCGGTTGACGTTGATTAACCGGCCGACGAGCACCGACGCTAACGCTGGTATGCCGGCATACATGAACAGCTTGATCACTATCGCCAAGAAGTCATGCGACGCCTGCTTATTCATTGCGGTCCCTGCACTCTCGCCTGAGCCCGCGAGCGGTTTAGCGATCGCTCCGGCGAATATCTCACCCAAGGCCAGCCAATCGACCGCGAGTGCCAAGCCGAGAAAAAGCGACGCTAGGAAGAGCGGCGCACCAACATAAAGTGCGAATTTGCGCCAAACGGTCTGACGTTGGCCGGGAATTGCAGCCGTCTTCGGGCCGCCGCCGACAATAGCGGTTAGGGCACCGGACACGGTTCCCACAATAGATACAATGCCGGCCGAAAGGCTCTTTATCGTTTCCGGCCTTATGTCGAAATAGGACAGGAGCGCCCCGGCCTCGTATGGAACGAGCAGCACGAGACCGGCGATCGCTATCCATAAGAAAGCTACGACCAAGACCCAGCCCGCCGCTCGACCGATCCACTCGCGTTCCTCATCGGATCGCGGCAGCCAGCTCGTCAATGCGATGAATATGACAGTGGCAAGGGCGTGCGAGAGGAGCAGCCAAGGAACCGCCACCGTGGAAAATAAAAGATGATGTCCCACGCTCATCTGTCCATTCTCTCCAAACCAACTTCTCAGGAACAAATCACCGGCGCCCAGAAACAGTCCGAAGCAGGCACCTGAAAAGACAAAGACGAGAGCATCCCAAAAACCGTCCCAAGGCGAGACAGCGCCGATACGTACGCCACGCGGGTCACGGAACTTGACGAGGAAAGCACCATTCCCGACCGGCACATCGTCAATATTCTTGCCTGTCAACCGAACTGTTAGAGTGTCTAAGCCCTTGGACTCGTTAGGTGCGAACCAAACCTTCTTCGAATTGGCAATGTAATGCCGCCCGGCAATCGCTTGATGATCTTCGGTGTAGACCTCGACGCCAGCCGGATGTCTTGTGGCGCGCGTCCGTTTGAAAGCAAATTCGACGGATTGCTCGCCTCGCACCGCTTTCGAAATACGCACGTACGGCTCGGCCCCGACCTCGTTCCAGACGACCCCGATGATTATCGCAGCTGCGTAGAGCAGAACCGCGAGGAATGCATAATCCGGAATCGGCTGGGCAAAGGGGCCGAATTGTGCCGGAATGTAGCGCCGCCAAATAGTGGTGAGTGTGGATGCATGTGCCATCGAAATGGCCCACATTGCCGCACTGAGGAGAAGCGGAACCCAAGAAAAGATCAGAAACTTTGCTTGACTCAACCCGAAGGCTCGCCAGCGCGGACGCGCGCCGTTGAACACGACCAGGGAGAAGAAGTAGCAGAAGATTCCGATTGCCTGAATCGGGGGCGCCCAGTCGCCTCGCTCTGCCGCAGCCGTGAGCGCCGAGACGATCTGCGGTGTCACCGCGGCCGCGGCGATCAACGGGATCAACAGAAACCAGTTGATGAGCAGATTGCGGAGCCAGATCGCAAGCACGCTCCAAGTATCCGCGGAAAGCGCGCCCAGCTTGGGAGTCAGATAATTGCTATTGGCGCGGAGATTCTCGATCTCTTACGGCTCGTGCTCTGGCATTTCCCGGCACGCCAATTGCGGGCGTATTTTCGCGTACGCTCCTTTGCCCTGCGCATCGGCGGCACGTGTCGACCACGCGGAAAGCCAGCTTCCGATATAGCCGCCGCCAGAAACGGTGGAGAGATATTCAAAACGATGGAGCAGACCTGCCTTGGCGAGGAACTGAATGACGCCAAGCGCGAAAGCGGCACTGCGTATGCCGCCGCCCGAAAGACAGAGTGCACTCCGCGGAAAGGCCGGCTCGGCGTGAAAGTCACGGTAGAGGTTCCTCAAGTCCGCGAGAGATGTCTGCGGCGTTGCTGCACCAATACTTGGGCTCTGTCCGGCATCTGGCGTTCCATCCGCCATGTCTGGTGGGGTGGGGGATGACGCGGGGCGCTCACCATAGAGCTGGCCAAATTCGTCGGCGAGCATCTGAAAAGTGTTTGTCCAATTGGTACTCGTATTAACTTGCCTGGGCATCCTAAACTCCCGTAAGAAAATTACAGGTATCTAGGTATCTGCGAAAGGACATACTATTTCTCGGCCCGGAAGCTTATTATCGTACCTCATTATCTTACGACAGGCCAACGTCAAAGCGGGGTGGCGCACGCCCCTCTGAATAGCTGCGGAAAAAATCCTCAGGTTATTTCGGTCAGGCTCGAACTGACGTAACAATTTCCGACCGGCACAGGCTAGACCTTCGTCCGCCGTTCCGTCACGTGCGCGGAACAGACAGCCGCCGAAAATTATGTCCACCCCGCCGGCCCGCCTCCACCAGACAATGCGCACAGGCCGCAAACAACTAGAGCAGCGACCAACATCACGCCCAACAACGCGATCATGGATACCTCCTGCTGATCGGATGCCTTCGATCGATCGTAAGTGTGCTCTCCTGGCCTTTGGTTCGCCGTGCTCTGGCGCACACGGCCAGCCATCCGCTACGGGTCATTCGCCAGCGGGGGAACGGAAACCGCGAAGTATCCAATCCGCAGCCCATAATGCCGCCAGCACTAGGGCTGGAATTCCACCATTTTGAGCAGTAAGTTACCGCTCGGGGCCGTAGCGCTTGGCTTGACCCCGGCACCTACCCTGGAGGACAGTAACCCAGGCCGAGGCGGGTCTGGAACCGGCGCCGCGCGTAGGGTAGCAACACTGACGTAACCATTTCCGAACGGCACAGGGCTCGCCCGCCGATTCCTGAGTGGCAAGCCTACGCCGAATGCCGGGTGTATTGGGGCGCAAGATGATGAATGAAGTCACCGCAGCCCTAGCCAAAATTTCTGAGGCCTTTCCCGAACGTTTCATTTCGTAGCCAATCGTGTCAAAACGGTCAGACCGGGACGAAATCTTTCAGATGGCGGAATGTTGCCCAGGCCGCTTCGGATTGGAGCGACTAAGATTAGGTTGGAACACGCGAGATACTAACGGGCCGCAACTGGCGCAATCTGCCGGTGCTCGCCGTGCTGACGGTGTTCATCATGGGCAATGCAGCTTTCCATGCCGAATATATCCTCACAGGCACTGTCGATTTCGGCATCCGAATTGGCATCGCCGCCGCACTGATCCTGGTGATGCTTATTGGGGGCCGGATTATCCCGAGCTTTACGCGAAATTGGCTGGTGCGCGAAAATCCCGGTCGGCTGCCCGTGGCGTTTGCGCGCTTCGACATCCTCGTGCTCGCGGCGAGCGCGATCGCGCTGGTGTTTTGGATTTGGTCACCCGAAGCGCTGCTCACCGGAAGCGCGCTGCTCACCGTGGCGGCGCTACATACGACGCGTTTGGCGCGCTGGGCCGGCGATCGCACATACAAAGACCGCCTGGTATTGGTTCTGCACGTCGCCTACGCCTTCGTGCCGCTCGGGTTTCTGCTTTTGGCCGTCGCGGCTTTCGGCTTTGTAGCTCAAAGCGCCGGTATTCACGCCTGGACCGCCGGCGCAATTGGGATGATGACGCTGGCTGTCATGACACGCGCGAGCCTCGGACATACTGGACGGGTACTAGTGGCATCTGCGTTCACACAGACGATTTATGCCGCGGCATTTACTGCCGCCATTATGCGCATCTGCGCAGCTCTTGAGCCACGGTGGTCTTTAATCTTGTCGATCGTGGCGGGGCTGGCATGGACTGCCGCTTTTTGGCTGTTCGCGATAGAATACGGGCCTATTCTTTGCACCGGACGACGAAAGTCACCGGCTTGATCTGGAAACTCAACATCGACGAAAACCGCTCGCCAATCGGATTTACACCTTCGTAGTTTTTAAGATCTTCATTGTGGTTGAACACTGGGCCCATGATCTCCGAAGATCGTGTGCGCTGAGATCGCGCCAAGCGCAGGCAGAGGCGATCCTGGTCGCCTATGACGAGATAGGCGACAGCGCCTCCGCAACAGACACAGCAATGCTCGACGTGCGGCTGAAGTCCAGTCTGTTTGGGCAAGCGCCTGCTTGAGAGGTGCCAGCGAGCACCTGAGTTGGGGCGGTCTACCGCCTTCCGACTAGCAGCCGCTCCAAAATGGCGGCATTGCTATCGTAGACGCCGATTCAACTTGGAGCCGCTCTACTTCGGCTCCTCGTTTTTCCAGATTTCGCGTTCGAACCTCTCACCCCGCGCCTGTTGAGCGATGTGCTGGAGCTCGGTGCGGATGTGCGGCTGATCGATGAAGGCGACCTGGATCGCCTCTGGGTGCTCTTGGTGCGAACGGTGCGCTGAAATTCAAATGATCGAGTGGCGCACCGCTGATGGGCAGCTGGAGCGGCTGCCGCAGCTTGCGGATGATCTCCTGCGGCTCGATGTAGCTGTCATCGTGGCAACCACTGACTATGGAGCGAAGGCCGCCCAATGAGCGACAAGAAGTATTCCGACGGTAGTGATTGCTAGTCACGGCGGAGTGAGCGAGGGTTTCTACGATACGCCAGCCGTTCGGATGAACTATCGCGAGCGACTTCCCGCAACCTGAGGCAGGCAACGAGTACTTCCCGATAAGCGTTCAAATAGCAGGTCCAGACCCGCGCAGACAGCATTCGCTGCGCGCAGAGCAAGCGTTGCTTTCCGATATCGAACTCTAGCCATTCCCTGAGTCTATACACCAGAGCAGAAAGTAGCTGTCGAATGTGTGATTTTTCACACCATTCCAACACCGAGCGCGGCATAACCTTCTTAGTACCCTTCGATCCTCCTCCCGAGCTTTTTTTGGAGGAAACGTGCCGCTTGGGAAGCCCTTACTCGATATTTTGGACGGCATAGGGTATGGCGCGCTTCTGCTCGACGCGTCAGGTGAAATCCTTCGTCTCAAT
>Ga0164301_10000506_pt1 | contig 11374 bp, 8 predicted proteins | sample Whisoiple_231_MG_FD_109711 | JGI IMG/M metagenome (GOLD analysis project Ga0164301, IMG submission 109711) | Unamended control soil microbial communities from upstate New York, USA - Whitman soil sample_231_MG | ecosystem: Environmental > Terrestrial > Soil > Agricultural land ... | reverse complement strand
GCTACACGGGGATGTGGACCGCCTGGTACGCGCGCCGACTGCAGCCGGACGCGCGGATCGTCCTGCTCGAGTCCGAGCCGGTCTGCGGCCACGGGCCGAGCGGCCGCAACGGCGGCTTCTGCAACGCGATGTGGTTCTCGCTGGCCTCGATGCGCGCCCGCTGGGGCGACGAGCCGGCGCTGCGGGTGGCCCACGCGGCCGAGGAAGCGGTGGCCCGGATCGGCGCCTTCACCGAAGAGCACGCGGTTGACGCCTGGTTCAGTCCCGCCGGTTACGTCCAGGTCTCGACCGCCCCGGCACACGACGGCGCCTGGGAACGGGCGGTGCGGGCCTGCCGCGAGCTCGGGGTGCCGGAGATGCTGCAGCCGCTCAGTGCCGCCGAGGTCGCCGAGCGCTGTCAGTCACCCGCCTTCCGCGCCGGCGCCGTCTCGCCGACCTCGGCCACGGTGCAGCCGGCGCGGCTGGCGCTGGGCCTGCGGGAGCAGCTGCTGGCGGCGGGGGTGGAGGTCTTCGAGTCCTCGCCGGTGCGCTCCTTCCGGGCCAGCGGTGACGGAGTGGTGGCACAGACCGCCGGGGGCTCGGTCCGCGCCGGGCGCGGAGTCCTGGCGATCGGCAGCGCCGCCAAGGGCAGGCACGGACCGTTGCGCGACCGGCTCACCGTCGCCTCCTCCCACATCGTCCTCACCGAGCCGGTCCCCGACGTGCTGGAGGAGATCGGCTGGGCGGGGGCCGACTGCATCACCGACTCGCGGGCCCTGCTCCACTACTTCCGCACTACCCCCGACGGCCGCATCGCCTTCGGCTGGGGCGGCGGCCGGATCGCGATGGGAGCCCGCACCAAGGGCCGCGCCGAGGTCGACGCCCAGGTCATAGCCGCGGCGACCGCCGATCTCTACGAGTACTTCCCGGCCCTCCGCGGCCGCCGCATCACCCACGCCTGGGGCGGCCCGATCGACGCCTCCCCGACCCACCTCCCGGCAGTCCGCACACTCGGCCACGGCAACGCCTGGGCGGCAGCCGGCTACACCGGCAACGGCGTCGGCCCCAGCAACATGGTCGGCCGCACCCTCGCCTCCCTTGCGCTGGGAACAAACGACGAGCACACCACCCTCGCCTTCGTCGACGACAAGACCCCCCGCCTCCCCCCGGAGCCCTTCCACTGGATCGGCGGCGAGGCCATCCGCCTCGGCATCCTCAACAAGGAGAAGGCCGAGCTCTCTGGTCGTCAGCCGAACCGCGTCGCCTCAGCGATCGCCAAGGTTCCAGAGCTGATCGGCTTCCACATCGGCCGATAGCCGAAGGCGCTAGGTCGCCGCGGAGGCGCCCGCGGGCACCGCGAGCGTGCTCTCCTGATCCGGCCGCACGCTTGCCATCTTTTCCGCCCGCCTCTGTTGCCAGGTCGCGAAGCCCATCGCGGCGACGGTGAAGAAGAAGAGGATCATCGCGATCACGTTGACCTCGACCGGGATCCCGCGTTGGGCGGCGCCGAAGATGTAGAGGGGGAAAGTGACCGTCGTGCCGGAGTTGAAGTTGGAGATGACGAAGTCGTCGATCGAGAGGGCGAAGGCGAGCATCGCGGCGCCGAAGATGCCGGGCATGATCAGCGGCAGGGTGACCAGGCGGAAGGTTTCGAAGGGGCTGGCGCCGAGGTCCTTGGCCGCCTCCTCGAGGTTGCGGTCGAAACCGATCAGCCGCGAGCGGACGACGACGACGACGAAGCTGATGCAGAACATCACGTGGGCGATCAGCAGCGTCTGGAAGCCGAGCGAGAAGGTGCCGAGGATGAGGAAGAAGGAGAGCAGCGCCGCCCCCATCACCACCTCCGGCGTCGCCATCGGGATCACGATCAGGAAGTTGGTCGCGCGGCGGCCGAAGAACTCGTGGCGGACGAGGGCGAGGGCCATCAGCGTCCCGACCGCGGTCGAGATCACCGTCGCCAGCACCGCCAGCTTGAGGCTGGTGATCAGCGCTTCGTTCAGCTCCGGGATCCCGAAGGCGTTGGTCCAGTGATCGAGGGTGAAGCCGACCCAGGTGAAGTTGTAGCGGCCGGCCGGGTCGTTGAAGGAGAAGAAGAAGATGACGGCGATCGGGATCAGCATGTAGAGGACGACCAGGACCCCGACGATCGAGACCGCGTGGTCGCGCAGCCACTGCCAGGCGCGGGAGCCGGTGCTCGCTTCGGCCGTCATCCCGCCGCCTCCTCACCCATCAGCGCCTCGGTCCCGGCGAAGCGGATGTAGATCAGGACCGCGACCAGGATCAGCGCCATCAGCACGAAGGAGAGGGCCGCCGCCGCCGGGTAGTCGGACTGTTTGAGGTAGAGCGACTGGATCACGTTGCCGATCATCTGGTTGCTGGCGCTGCCGAGGAACTGGGCGTTGACGTAGTCGCCCGAGGCCGGGATGAAGGTCAGCAGCGTCCCGGCCACGACCCCCGGTGCGGAGAGCGGCAGCGTCACTCGCAGGAAGGTCTGCGTCGCCGAGGCATAGAGGTCCTTCCCGGCCTCGATCAGGCGCACGTCGATCCGCTCCAGGCTGGCGTAGATCGGCAGCACCATGAAGGGGAGGAAGTTGTAGGTGAGACCGGCGATCACGGCGCCCGCGGTCGCCAGCACGTGGCCTTCCGGCGCCAGGCCGAGGAAGTCGAGCACGCTCACCACCGGGCTCTGGTCGGAGAGGATCGTCTCCCAGGCGAGGGTCCGGATCAGGTAGGTGGTGAAGAACGGCGCGACCACCGCGAACAGCAGGACGTTGCGCCAGCGCCCGGCCTTGAAGGCGATCGTGTAGGCCAGCGGGTAGGCGAGCAGCAGCGCGAACATCGTCGCCAGCCCGGCGTAGAGGAACGAGCGCACGAACTGGGAGTCGTAGAGCGACAGCGCGTCGCTGTAGTTGCTCCAGTTCCAGCTGAATTCGTAGGCGCCGAAGACGCCCGAGTTGAGCGACAGTTCCCCCATGTAGTAGAGGGGGACGACGAAGAACAAGAGCAGCCAGATCGCTCCCGGTGCCAGCAGCAGGTAGGGAGCGATCCGGCGGCTCATCGACTCAGCCGTTCAGCACCGCGTTGAAGGCGCGGTTCAGGTTCTGTTCTTCTTCCCCGCTCGGCGAAGGCTGGATCGTGCAGTTCTTCGTGAACGACTTGCTCGGGAAGATCAGCTGGTTTTTCGCGATTTCCGGTTCTTCTTCGAGAAGGATCGGTTTCACGTTTTCAACCGGGCTGACGTAGTTGACGTAGGCCTCGATCTGGGCCTGGTTCTTCGGGTCGTAGACGTAGTTCATGAACGCCTCGCCCGCGGTCGGGTTCGGGGCCCCGACCGGGATCACCATGTTGTCCGACCAGAGGATGCAGCCCTCGGTCGGCATCCGCCATTCGATGTTCGGGTTGTCGGCCTGCAACTGGACCGCGTCGCCCGACCAGCCGATCACCGCGACCGCGTTGCCGCTGGTTAGGTCGGCGCCGTAGTCGTTGCCGGTGAAGCGGCGGATCTGCCCCGATTCCGAAGCGCCCTTGATTTTGTCGATCGCTTCCAGCCACTCGGCTTCGTCGGCTTCGCTCGGGTCGATCCCCAGGCACTTCATCACCAGCGGCACCGTGTCGCGGAGTTCGTTCAGCATCTCGACCTTGCCCTTGTACTGGGGGTCGAAGAGGTCGCAGATCGACTTCACGTCCGGGGCCAGGTCTTTGCGGACGATGATCCCCGTCATCCCGCTCTGCCACGGGGCGCTGTATTCGCGGTTCGGGTCGTATTTCGGTTCCCGCAGGTTCGAGACCAGGTTCTTTTCGACGTTCGGCAGCGCCGATTTGTCGAGCTTCTGCAGGTAGCCGAGTTCTTTCATTTTGGCCACCATCCAGTCGGTGACGACGAAGAGGCTGCGGCCGCCCGATTCACCCTGTTTGAGGAGCGGCTGCATCTTCGCGAAGAACTCTTCGTTGGCGTTGACGTCTTCGATGTATTTGACGCTGACGCCGGCTTCCTTTTCGAAGTCGGGGACGGTCTGCTTATCGATGTAGAGCGGCCAGTTGGAGATCGTCACGTCGCCGGACGGCTTGCCTTCGAGCTTCACTTCCTCGGATTCGGTGTCGCCGCCGTTGATGCCGCTGCCGCCGCCGCAGGCCGCGAGCCCGAGGGCCAGCGCCAGCACGGCGATCACGACCGCGACGATGCCGGTCCTGCGTTGCTCCTTCTCGCTGCTCATCTGAAGTTCAACCTCCCTGGCTCGTTTCCAGTTTCTGCGACTGGTCGCCGGCGGGTACGCCGCCGTCGCTCGCTGCGGGTGCGCCGTTCGGCGACTCGCGGACAAGGTGCATGTGCTCGGGCTCCCAGCTCAGCGCCACCCGGGCGCCGCCGCCCGGCAGGCGCTGGCGTTCGGCCTCGTCGGCGTTGGGGACAAGGACGGTCATCCGCGTCCCCTCGCCGAGGTCGACCGCGATCTGGGTTGCGGTGCCGAGGTACAGCGAGCTGGCGACGATGCCCTCGACTCGGGCACCCGCCGCGCCGTCGCCGTTTTCGCCCATCTCCACCCGCAGCTTCTCCGGGCGGACCACCGCGTGGCAGCGATCGCCGGTCGCGAAGCCGTCGGTGGAGGTCGCGATCGTCGCGCCCTGGTCGAGCTTCACCTCCTGGCTGCCGGTCACCGTCGCCGGCATCAGGTTGGAGACGCCGATGAAGCCGGCGACGAAGGTCGTCGCCGGGCGGTTGTAGACCTCCTCGGGAACCGCCACCTGTTCGACCCGGCCGCGGTTCATCACCGCGATCCGGTCGCTCATCGTCAGCGCCTCCTCTTGGTCGTGGGTGACGTAGACGAAGGTGATCCCGACCTCGCGCTGGATCCGCTTCAGCTCGACCTGCAGTTCCTTGCGCAGTTTCAGGTCCAGGGCGCCGAGCGGCTCGTCGAGCAGCAGGACCTTCGGCAGGTTTACGAGGGCGCGGGCGAGGGCGACGCGCTGCTGCATTCCGCCCGAGAGCTGGGAGGGCTTGCGGTTCGCGTGGGAGGCGAGGCCGACCCGCTCCAGCTCGGCCTTGACCCGTTCGGCGATCTCTTCCTTGCCGACCTTCTTGCGCTTCAGCCCGAAGGCGACGTTGGCCTCGACGCTGAGGTGGGGGAAGAGGGCGTAGCTCTGAAAGACGGTGTTGGTCGGGCGCTTGTGCGGCGGCAGCTGGGCGACGTCCTCGCCCTCGATCCTGATCGCCCCCTCGCTCGGTCGCTCGAAGCCGGCGATCATCCGCAGCGTCGTCGTCTTGCCGCAGCCGCTCGGCCCGAGCAGGGTGAAGAACTCACCGCGGCTGAGGTCGAGGCTGAGGTCGTCGACCGCGACCAGCGAGTCGAAGCGCTTGGTCACCTCGCGCAGCTCGACGCTGGGGCCCTGAGCCTCGGAGTCCATTCCTCTGTCTCCCTGTTTCTCCACTTGTTCCCCGGTCGTCGCTCTCACCCCTTACCCATTTGCCGGCACTACGAGCACCGGCCGGTTGGAGATGTGCAGAAGCCGATTCGGGGTGGAGCCGAGCAGCGCCCCTTTCAGCGGCGCCTCGCCGTAGCTGCCGACGACGATCATCCGCGCCTCGCGCTCCTCGGCGACCTCGATCAGCGCCTCCGCCCCTCGTTTCGGCACCATCGCCACCTCGGCCTCGATTCCCTGCGCCGCGGCTCGCTCCCGCGCCTCGGCGGTCAGGCGCTCGCCGAGTTCCTCGATCGCCTCCTCGTGTTCGGCGATCTCGCCGCCCCAGATGCCCGGCGGCGCGTAGCCGAAGACGACCACCACCTGGTCGCCGAGGCTCTTGGCGATCTCGACCGCGCGGTCGAGCGCCTGCTTGCCGCAATTGGACGAGTCGTAGCCGACGACGATCGTGCTCATGGGACCTCCTCCTCAGAGACTCCGGTGGATTCCGGCGGCGGTGCTTCGCCCTCGAGGAACCCGGCCGGGACGACCTCGGGCCTGCGTCGGAAGAACTCGGGGAACTTGCGCCACTGGACCGCCATCAGGACGATCCCGAGCAGCAGGAAGAAGACCGCGATCAGCAGCGGCGGCCCGACCCCGAGCCATGCGTTCCCGGATTCGGAGTTGGCGGGATCCGAGAGTTCGATCGCATTCTTGACCAGCAGGTAGAAGAGGATCGCGCCGCCGAGGGCCGGTCCGAAGCCGATGAAGAAGAAGTTCTTCACGCTGCGCAGCAGCTCGTGCCGGTAGTAGACCGCGCAGGCGAAGCCGGTGAGGCCGATGTAGAAGGAAATCATCAGCCCCAGCGCCGCCAGCGAGTCGAAGAGGATGTCTTCGCTGACCAGGGTCAGGCTGACGTACCAGAGGATCGAGAGCCCGCCCATCAGGATCGTCGAGACGTGCGGGGTCAGGTAGCGGGGGTGGATCTTGCCGAGGCTCCCGGGCATCGCGTGGGCGCGGGCCATCGAGAGCGTCGTCCGCGCGGTCGGCAGGATCGTCGTCTGGGTCGAGGCGGCGGCCGAGGTCAGCACGGCGATGATCAGGATCTTGTCCAGGGGCGAGCCGAAGACTTCGGCCCCGAGGTGGCTGAGCACGTCTTCGGGTTCGGCGACCAGGCCCTCAACCCCGCCGTAGGCCTGGGCGGCGAAGGCGACGACGATGTAGATGCCGAGCAGGATCAGGGTGCTGATCACGGTCGCTCGGCCTGGCGCCTCACCGGGGTCCTCGGTCTCCTCGTTGACCGTCGCCGTCGTGTCCCAGCCCCAATAGATGAAGACCGCGAGCAGCATTCCGGCGGAGATCTCGCTGGCGCTGAGCGAGAACGGGTTGAGCCAGGAGAGGCTGGGGTGGACCGAGGTGTCGGGGGCGTCGCCGGCGTAGACCTTGACCAGGGCGACGATCGCGAAGAGGGCGAGGGTGAAGACCTCGGCTGCCAGCAGCCCGACCTGGGTGCGGGCCGAGAGCTCGATCCCGATCACCACGATCGCGGTCATCACCACGATCCACAGCACGCCGACGAGGGTGACGGCGAAGGTCGATTCGGCCGCGGCGGTCCAGCTGAACAGCTCGAAGGTGTACAGCCCGGCGATCTGGGCCAGGTTGGCCATCACGATGATGTCGGCGACGACGATCGTCCAGCCGGCGATCCAGCCCAGCTGCGGGCCCATCGCCTTGGTCACCCAGGAGAAGCTGGTGCCGCAGTCCGGGTCGGCTTTGTTCATGTAGTAGTAGCCGGCCGCGACCAGGAACATCGGCACGAAGCTGATCAGCAGGATCGCCGGCGCCTGCAGGGCGACCGCGGCGGCGACGAAGCCGAGGGTGGCGGCGAGGCTGTAGCCGGGAGCGGTGGAGGCGACGCCGATCACGACGCTGGAGACGAACCCGATCGCGTTGGCCTTCAGGCCCTTCTCGCCGGCGCCCGAGCCGGTGCCGGGGGCGGGCTTGCCCGCAGCGGAGCCGGGTGGGGGAACAGCCGTGCTCTCCATCTCTCGTCCGGCTCCTCTCTTGTCGGGGCTAACCCATGCTCCATTGGCGACGGTAAGCCCCGGTGGAGGACCGCGCAAGGGGCGAATGTCCTAAAAGCACAGGACCGACTTATACGCCACGTACAAGTCTCTTCTCAGTCCTTGACCCAAAGACCACTTGCCAACGGCGAGGTCGGGGTCTAGCTTTGTCCATAACGTCGTAACCGGAGAGGAGAGCCACATGGCCACCGCGTCGCAGGCCCCAGCAGGAACCGATCTCCAGCAGATGGCCCGACGCCACCTCTGGATGCACTTCTCGCGGATGGGTGGCTACGGCCCCGATCACGAGATCCCGATCATCACCCGCGCCGAGGGCTGCTACGTCTACGACGAACACGGCAACCGTTACCTCGACGGCCTTTCCGGCCTCTTCTGCGTCAACGCCGGCCACGGCCGCACCGAGTACGGCGAGGCCGCCGCCCGCCAGGTCGAAGAGCTCGACTTCTACACGCTCTGGTCCTACGCCCACCCCAAGGCGATCGAACTGGCGGCGCGGATCGCCGCGATGGCCCCCGCCGACCTCAACCGCGTTTTCTTCACCTCCGGCGGCTCGGAGGCTGTCGAGTCGGCGCTGAAGCTGGCCCGCAACTACCACCGCATGCACGGCAAAGGCCAGAAGCACAAGGTGATCGCCCGCGAGGTCGCCTACCACGGCACCTCCTTCGGGGCGCTCTCGGCGACCGGGATCACCGAGCTGCGCAGCCAGTTCGAGCCGCTCACTCCCGGCGGCTGTCACGTCCCGAACACGAACATCTACCGCTGGCCGGACAACAAGGACCCGCTATGGGTGGCGGACGCGATCGAGGAGCGGATCGTCTTCGAGGGGCCCGAGACGGTCGCCGCGGTGATCCTCGAGCCGGTGCAGAACGCCGGCGGCTGCTTCGTCCCGCCCGACGGTTACTTCCAGCGGGTGCGGGAGATCTGCGACCAGTACGACGTGCTGATGATCTCCGACGAGGTGATCTGCGCCTGGGGCCGCCTCGGTCACTACTTCGGCTGCGAACGCTTCGACTACGTCCCGGACATGATCACCGTGGCCAAGGCGCTGACCTCGGCCTACGCGCCGATGGGCGGCGTGATCGCCTCCGACAAGGTCGCCGAGCCGTTCATGGAGGGCACCGCCTCCTTCGCCCACGGCTTCACCTTCGCCGGCCACCCGATCGCCGCCGCGATCGCGATGGCCAACCTCGACGTCTACGAGGCCGAGGACCTCTGCGGCCACGTGCTGCGCAAGGAGTCGGAGTTCCGCGGCATGCTCGAGTCCCTGCACGACCTGCCGATCGTCGGCGACGTGCGCGGCGCCGGCTACTTCCACGCGGTCGAGCTGGTCAAAGACAAGGAGACGAAAGAGAGCTTCAACGACGAGGAGTCCGAGCGGCTGCTGCGCGGCTTCCTCTCCGCCGAGCTCTACAAGCGCGGGCTGATCTGCCGCGCCGACGACCGCGGCGACCCGGTGGTGCAACTGGCGCCGCCGCTGATCGCCGACACCGAGCAGTTCGAAGAGATCCACGACGTGCTGCACGCGGTGCTATCCGAGGCGTGGGACCAGGTGGTCCGCTAGGAGCCCTGGTGCTCACCGTCCAGAGCCTGCTTGACGAGCTCGACCTCGAGCTTGCCGTCGGTGCCGATGCGGCGGCGGCGCCGGTCCGCTGGGTCCACATCTCCGAGCTCGAGGACCCGACCCCCTGGCTCTCCGGAGGCGAGCTGATGCTGACCACCGGGATCCCGCTGGAGAACGCGGCCAAGCAGCGCGCCTTCATCCGCCTCCTCGCCGACCGCAACCTCGCCGGGCTCGGCTTCGGCACCGGCTTCAACCACAAATCGCTGCCCAAGGCGCTGGTCGACGAGGCCGAGAAGCGCGACTTCCCTCTCTTCGAGGTGCCCTACTCGGTGCCGTTCATCGCGATCACCGAGAAAGCATTTGCCCGCCTCGTCAACGAGCAGTACGAGGTGCTTCAGCGGGGGATCGCGGTGCAGCGCCGGCTCGAGCGGCTGGTGCTCGAGGAGCGCGGCCTGGAGGAAATCGCCGCCACCGTCGCCTCCGCCGTCGGCGGCACCGTCGCGGTCCTCGACGGCCGCGGCGAGCGGCTCGCCGGCAAGGGCTTTCGCCGTCAGCTCTCGGCCGAGGCGATCACCGGGATCCGCAAAGAAGCCCTCGGCCACGCCCACGACGGCCACCCCTTCGTCCCCTCGCACCCGAGCGTCGCCGGCCGAGCGCTGGCCCACCCGGTGATCTCGCCCGGGGGCGGGGCGCCGCAGGCCTGGGTGGTGATCGTCCGCGACTCCGGCGGGCTCGGCGACTTCGAGCGGCTGATCCTGCAGCAGGCGGTCGCGGTGGTGGCGCTGGAGCTGATGCGCCGCCGGGTCGCGCAGGAGACCGAGCGGCGGCTGGCCGGCGACGTCGTCGCCGCGGCCCTCGGCGGGCGCATGGACCCGACCGAGCTGCGCCGCCGGCTGGAGCCCTTCGGGATCGGCGAGGAGGCGGCGGTGCTCGTCTTCCAGCTCGACCACCCGGTCGAGGCCGCGGCAGCCCTGGAAGCCGCGCTGACCGCCGACGCCTGCCCGGCCGTGGTCGCCCCCCACTCGACCGGCGGCCGCGAACTGCTCTGCGCCGTCGTCGACTGCGCCGACCGCGACCCGATCGACGTCGCCACCGAGGTGCGCAAGAAGCTGGCCGGGAAAGGCAACGAGGTGCGCGCCGCCGCCAGCCGCCCGGCGGCGCCGGAGCGCCTGCGCCACTCCTTCCACGAGGCGCGCTGCGCCCTGGAGGCGACCGCCTTCGACAACGGCGCCGCCCCGGAGGTCGCCTCCTGGCGCGACCTCGGCGCCTTCACCCTGCTGCTCTCGATCCAGGACGACGATGCACTCGACCTCTACTGCGACAGCGTGCTCGGCCCGATCGAGCGCGGCGACGAGGAGTACGGCGGCGAGCTGCTGCGCTCGCTCGAGGCCTTCATCGAGCAGAACGGCCAGTGGGAGCGGGCGGCCCGCCAGGTCTACTGCCACCGCCACACGCTGCGCTACCGGATGCGCAAGGTCGAAGAGCTGACCGGGCGCGACCTCTCCCGCGCCCACGACCGGATCGAGTTCTGGCTGGCCCTGCGAGCGAGGGAGCTGGTCGCATGAGGATCGGAGTCCCGACCGAGATCAAGTCCGACGAGTACCGGGTCGCGGTGACCCCCGCCGGGGTGCGCGAACTCAGCGAGCACGGCCACGAGGTCCTGGTCCAGGCCGGGGCCGGCGAGGGTAGTGCGATCACCGACGCCTCCTACGAGGCGCAGGGGGCGACGATCGTCGCCGACGCCGCCGCGGTCTTCTCCCGCGCGGAGATGATCCTCCACGTCAAGGAGCTGCAGCCGAGCGAGATCGAGATGCTGCAGCCCGGCCAGCTCCTCTTCACCTACCTGCACCTGGCGCCCGACCCCGAGCAGACGCGCGGCCTCTGCGGCTCGGGGGCGACGGCGATTGCCTACGAGACCGTCGAGGACGCCCACGGCAGGCTGCCGCTGCTGGCGCCGATGAGCGAGGTGGCCGGCAAGATCGCCACCCAGGCCGGCGCCTTCATGCTGGAGAAACCGATGGGCGGCAGGGGCATCTTGTTAGGAGGGGTGCCGGGGGTCGCCGCCGCCAACGTGATGGTCATCGGCGGCGGCGTGGTGGGGATGAACGCGGCCTTCATCGCGATCGGGATGGAAGCCGACGTCTTCGTCTACGACCGCTCGATCGACCGCTTGCGGGAGCTCGAAGTCGACTTCGGCGGCCGCTGCTCGACCGTCTACTCGACGACGCTGGCGATCGAGGAGATGCTGCCCAACGCCGACCTGGTGATCGGCGCGGTGCTGGTCCACGGGGCGCGGGCGCCGTACGTGATCCGCCGCGAGCAGCTCTCGCTGATGAAGCCCGGCGCGGTGCTGGTC
>Ga0164301_10000505_pt1 | contig 11375 bp, 5 predicted proteins | sample Whisoiple_231_MG_FD_109711 | JGI IMG/M metagenome (GOLD analysis project Ga0164301, IMG submission 109711) | Unamended control soil microbial communities from upstate New York, USA - Whitman soil sample_231_MG | ecosystem: Environmental > Terrestrial > Soil > Agricultural land ... | reverse complement strand
GAGGCGGCGCTGCGAGCCGGCGTCTTGCTGACCCGTCTGGCTTCCTCGTGGGCCGCTTTCACCGTGCACAGCGCGCTGTTTCTGCGACCTGGCGGCCGGCTGGGGCTGGTGCTTCCGGCCGAACTGCTGTCGGTGAATTACGCGGCTGAAGTACGCAGATTTCTCATGCAGCGCTTCGCGCGGGTCCGTTTGGCACTGTTCACCGAGCGGGTTTTTCCGGGCGTGCAGGAGGAGGTCGTTCTGCTGCTCGCCGACGGGTATGGCCAGGGGCCGGCCGACCATTGCGAGCTGCAACAGGTCCGCAGCGCTGCGGATCTGGCGGGAGTGGCGCCGCTGATCCGGACCTGGAAACCGGACCCGGTCGAAGGCAAGTGGACGCGTTCCCTGCTTTCTACCGCGGCACTGGAAACACATCTGGCCGTCGAACGAAGCGGGTATTTCACCACACTTCAATCGTGGGGCGAGACCACTCTCGGCATGGTCACCGGCAACAACAAGTACTTCGCGCTGCCCGCAGACCGCGCCGGCGAGCTGGGCCTGCGCAACGACGAACTGCTGCCGCTATCTCCGCCCGGGTCGCGCCATCTGCGAAATCTGACCTACCCGGTCGCCGCGCATCAGCAGCTGACCAGTACTGGATCGTCGACCGTGCTGTTCCGTCCCGCAGGCCAGCCCTCGCGCGCGGCCAGCCGCTACATCCGGGCGGGCGAGCGGCTCGGGGTGCACACCGCCTACAAATGCCGGGTCCGCTCGCCCTGGTGGCGGGTGCCGCTTGTGGCGCCCTGTGATGTGTTGTTGACCTACATGAACGCCGACAGCCCGCGACTGTGCGCCAATCACGCCGGGATTCACCACCTCAACTCGGTGCACGGTGTGTACCTGCGGCCTGAACTGCGCGAGCTGGGGATCGACCTGCTGCCGCTGGGCGCGCTGACCTCGATGACCTTGCTGAGCGCCGAGACGGTCGGTCGCGCCTACGGCGGCGGCATGCTCAAGCTGGAGCCGAAGGAGGCTGATCGGCTGGCGGTTCCCGAGCCGGGTGTCCTGCGCGACGCCCGGACCGCGCTGGCCGCGATCCGCCCGCAGGTCGCCGCTCGGTTGAGTAGTCCCGGGGGGTTGACCGCGGCGGTGGCGCTGGTGGACGACGTCCTGCTCGTCGGTGAGCTCGGTATCGCCGCCTCGGAGGTGAAGTCGCTGCGCGACGCGCATGCCCAGTTGGCCGCCCGCCGCGCCGCCCGAGGAGGTGCCAGCCGTGCCCTCGGCCACACCTGATGACCTCTACGCATTGTTAGCGCCGCTCGTCGCCCAACGTCCCGAGATGAATCCATGGGTCCGCATATCTCCAGGGGGCATGCAGTACTTCCCGGACTACCAACTGCTGGAAGCCATGCTGGGGGTTCCCATCGGCGAAGGCGCCGGCTCGCAGTCCGGTCGGCTGGCCAAGGCGACCGATGCCTGGGTGGCACACGAACTCCGGCGCACCGGCTTCGGAACAGACGAAGTCTGGCCGCGGCTGACGGCACCGAGAATCTTGCCGCGGGAGGTCAACCTCTTCGTCGAGTCGTTGCCCACCGCAATCCGCGGTGTCGCGCAGGCTTGCCTGGCGCGGAACCGGGCGGTCGCCCCGTCAGACGCCCGCATTCTTGGACGAGCCTATGTCAAACAGGTTGACGTGTTGATCGCACAGTGGTCGCGCGGGGCGGAGTTGCTGGTGTCGACCAAGACGATGGTCGCATCATTCCGCAAGAATCTCGCCAACCGGTTCGAAGAGGCCTACGGCGACGCCAAGAACCTGCGCGGCCGCTACCCGCTGGTGGCAATGGGCTTCCTGTTCGTGCTGCGGTCGACCGCGCTGACCGAGCCCGGCACGGTAGAGCGGGCGATAGACATGATGCGCAAGCTCAAAGCAGAAGCAGACGTCTACGACGCGACCTGCCTGCTCGTCGCGGAGTGGAGCGACGCCAATCCTGCGGCCGGTGTCCGCCTACGTCATGACGCCGTACCAGATGACTTGTCTGCGGCGAAGTTCCTGGCGACGCTCGTCGACGCGGTGCTGGCGCGAACCCCGGTCGAGATGCACGTGGAGGTACGGCAGCGACGAGAACACCGGAACATACCGCTCGACGAGCAAGACATGCCCGATCCTGGATAGCCCTATCGGATACGCCTGCGTCAAGTATGCACATGTGGCAATGATTCAGTAAGGTCACAGCCGTGAGTGACGCTGCTGGGCACGCGCATGGGCACGGGCACGGCCATGGTCACGGGGTCGGCCAGGACACCGACCGCCGAAAGTTGAGCATCGCGCTCGCGTTGATCGTGGTGTTCATGGCCGGTGAGGTGATCGTTGGCGTGGTGGCGCAGTCGCTGGCGTTGCTGTCCGACGCCGCGCACATGCTCACCGACGCCGGCTCGATCGTGCTGGCAATTATCGCGATACGCCTGGCGGCACGCCCGCCGCGCGGCGGGTACACCTACGGGCTCAAGCGGGTCGAGATCCTCTCCGCCCAGGCCAACGGCCTGACCCTGCTGCTGCTCGCCGCGTGGCTGGCCTACGAGGCGATCCGCCGGCTCATCGACCCGTCCCCGGTCGCCGGGGCCCTGGTCCTGGTCACCGCACTGGTCGGCGTGGTGGTGAACATCGCGGCGACCTGGTGCCTGTCCAAAGCCAACCGGTCCAGCCTCAACGTCGAGGGCGCCTTCCAACACCTGCTGACCGACCTGTACGGATTCGTCGCGACCGCGATCGCCGGCGCGATCGTGCTGAGTACCGGGTTCGCTCGGGCCGACGCGATCGCCGCCCTGATCGTGGTCGCGCTGATGGTGCGCGCCGGGATTGGGTTGGTGCACCAGTCCGGCCGGATCTTCCTCGAAGCGGCCCCTGCCGGCATCGACACCCGAGCCCTCGGCGGCCGACTCGCCGCCCACCCCGACGTCGTCGAGGTCCACGATCTGCACGTCTGGCAGATCACTTCCGGCCAGCCCGCCCTATCAGCGCATGTGCTCGTCGCACCCGGGCGGGACTGCCACGCTGTCCGCACAGACCTGCAGACGCTGCTCGCCCGCGACTACGCGATCACCCACGTCACCCTGCAACTCGACCACCCACCGCCCGACCTGTTCACCATCACCCGAGCCGACCATGCCGAAGAACACGGCCACTGCACCGAGCTGCCGGCACCAAGCGCCGACAAGGCGTAGTCAGCAGACGGCTACTCGGACACCGCCGCGCTGGTAGCCGCACCTGTTTGCGGTCAGCTGTTCCTTCGAAGCAGGCGTCGCAGCACCAACAGCACCAACAGCACCGCCACGGCAATCGCCGCCATCGGCAGCGGTCGTTGCCTCGCCGTGACCGTCAGCGGCTCGACGTAGGGGGCCACCTGCGGGGGTACTTCCTCCCGCACTTCGTCAGCCAGTTCCTCGATCTGCCACGCCGCCTCGTCTACCGTAACTTCGAGGGTTTCCGTAACTTCGAGGGTTTCCGTAACTTCGAGGGTTTCCGCAACTTCGAGGGTTTCCGCGATCTCAGATACCCGCTGCTCGACCTCTTCGGCCTTAACCTGCACGGTTTCCTCGGTCTCGGGCACCTGCTGCTCGACCTCTTCGGTCTTCACTTGCACGGTTTCCTTGGCCTCGTGCACCTTGTCCCTGACCCGCGCCGGCACATCGATCCTGTGGGTTAACTCCTCCAGGATGTCGTCGAACTGCCCGCGGGTACGGTCGATGCCCTGGCGCCGCCGGTTCTTCACTGCCGAGGTAGTCATCGGTGCATCCCTTGCCTTGATGGTCTTCATTGACGGTGGCCGCAGTTTCGTCGGGCACCAGCGACGTGGCTGCGCCCGGCGCGTATGAAGACTATGTCGCAGCCTTCACGCCGCCCGCGGTTGCGACACGCAGAAAACGGCCAAGGAGGGCCTCTCACGGAGACAGAAGTCTGTCTAGCAGCAACTCGAAGAAGATGCCGCCGATGGCAACGGAGCCGAGCACCGCTAAAGGGATGTTCCGGCGCGGCTCCCGGGTCTCCTCAGCGAGGTTGGCGGCCGTCTCGAAACCGGTGAACGACAGGATGCCGAAGGCGACACCAGCGAAGATCCCCGGCCAGCCACCCCGGCGGCGTGGGGTTGAACGCCGGGAGCCCGTTTGCCGTGGGCGCCCCCATGGACGATCACGGTGAAAGCAGCCACGGTCGGTAAACGCCAGAACTGTCTGGTCGCCGTCGTGCAGCAGACCGGGATCCCTCCTCGTCCGATCGAGGTATGGTCCACCGTTCTTGGACTGCACGCCATTGACATCATGGTATGGGTTGATAAGCGGGTTGATGTCGATTGCGCAGCCGGAGGCGTGATAGGACCAGCGGCCAGTTTCCGGGATATCACGGCAGTTGTAGCCAGAGGTGTTGTCGTCCTCCATGGACAGCTCGTCGTCGGCATTGGAATAATGGTCGGCGGTCACCACCAGCTGTCCGTGGCGTGCTTGCCCGTCCATTCCTCTATATGACAGCACCGTTATTCGCAACTGATCGGGCCCGACCGGGCTCCCACGCAGGACAACCAAGCCAAACCGAACGCGGTTTGGCTTCGGAGAGACGCTCCAGGAGCAGGGCAGCGACGAGTGTCATCCGGGAATCCGGCGTCCAACCCAGTCGTTTGCCGTCACGGCTGACACCCTCGCCGAGCCGACATCCGTCGGCGATCAGTGCCGCGCGCAACAAAGCACGATCGGTCGTGTCTGTCGCGGTCACTTCAACGTCTCGGTAGAGTTGTAGGAAAGAGTCAGCTCGAATGGGATGTCCACCGGTTCGGCCCACCCGGTCGCTTTGATTTGGGCGGTGTACCAGCCCTCTGTTTTCGCCACGCACAGGGGGCCAGGCGTCGGCCAGCTCCCCTTCCACGCCTGTGATGCGACCAGTGTTCCGAGGGGATCCAGGATATCGAGCTGCAGCTGTGCGCCAGCAGGCCACCCTGCGGGAATGGGCGCAAATAGCGCATTAATCTGGGAGCCGGCGGCACACCAGATGCGTCCCACCTGGAGGGTCTTGCCCTCGACCGCGGGCCCGATGTCGAGATCGGATGCTCCCGCGAAGGTTTGCGTCACACGGTGCGGAACGGCGGCGAAGGGCCGATTGATGCCGGTTCGACTGTACGCGACGTAGCCCAAGCCATTGTTGTTCGGGGGAATCCCGATTGTGACGCTCCCGCCGGCGTCGGTCCATACGTCGCCGGCGTGACCCGTGTAGTCGTGGAGCTGGATGTTCGGGCCGAAGCCGGTTTGCACTGACAGGGTGCGCCAGCCGCCCTGCGCGTCGTTGTTGAGGCCCACTAGCAGGTTGGGACCGCCCTGTCGCTCGTAGACGATGGCCTGGAAGTCCTTGAACCGGCAAACGGTGTTGCCGGCGGCGAGATTTTCATGGATCCAGACCAAGTTATCGATTTTGGGCTTCAAACCGTAGCAGCCGTGGTCCGTCGAATAGTCCTTATAGGACACACAGGGATAGCCTTCGCTGGTGAGGATGTAGGCGTAGGCGAGCATCTTGTTCCAGATTACCGGGAATGACAGGTCCGTGTCGGGATTGTCGACGAAGGTCACCGCATTCGCCGGCGAGATACCAGTCAGTCCGGCGTGATCGAGTTGGCTCATGTCCCATCGTGATGCATTGTCGCACATGGCCGCCAGTGTGAATCGCAACGAGAAGTCGAAGACGTTGCATCGACCCATCATGCCGCTTTGCCAGACCCACCAGTTCAGCGTCGAAGGATTGCCGTCGAAATACTCGCCCACTGCGAACTTTCCCACCATGGCCTTACTGGTGAGCCACCGGCGAACGAACTCGACGGCGAGGCCTTTTACATCGTCGACCCGGTAGCCCTGGATATCCAGGGCCCGGGTCATCCAGTCACCCGCGTCGATCAGCCCATGCATCACGTAGCCGGGGGGCTTCGCGTTCACCGGACAGAGCTCGTCACCAAACCCGAAGTCGGTTCTAACCGGGCCAGCGATCGGGTCTCGCGGCACGTTCGGAAAGAAGCAATCCTTGTCCTTCGGGAAGCGTCCGGTGTTGGGCGTTCCGTGGGCCCCGAGGTAGCGGTAAACGAAGTTGTTCCCGCCATTTCGTTGGTGCGGCACCGTGTCGACGTATACGTCCAAACCATTCGTCCGCATGATGGCGACACAGCGCTGGAGCTGCTCACGGGAGCCGAAGCGGGTAGGGATCGAAAAGCACTGATTCTTGCTGCCTAGGTCGTAGTCATCGAACGGCCCGTAGCCGTCGGCGCCGGGGTGCGCCCCCGCCGAGGTCTTGATGACTGGCGGCAACAGGATCGCCGAGAAGCCGGCGAGTCGCAACGCCTGTGCCTGGCTGGCGATGTGGTCCCACCACCAGGGGACTGCCTGGTCGCCGTCGGCCGGCGACGGCACCGACACCCCGTTCGCCGCCCGGTAGGCCGCCTGCAGCAGGACACCCATGTCGACTCGTCCTTACTTGGTGACAGTTGGTGACACTGGGTAACGCATCCAGCGTCTTTTCTGCGGAGCGACCTACAGCCGGCCGTAAACGACCACTTGGTTCGAGAATGTCGCCAGGTAAACCTTGCCGCCGACAACGGTGGGCGGGTTGAACTTGGCGTAGTTCCCGACGTCGTCGCGGGCCGCGTCCACGAGGCTGTTCCACAGCTCCCGGCTGAGATCTCCGGCATCGTAGGCTCGCAGGACCCCTTGCACGATCGCTTGGTTCGCGTTTGCAAGCGGGTGCGACGCCCACAGGATTGCACTTCCCGTCGCGCCGCCGTTGCTCGAAAGCGACAGCGCACCCCCCGGCATCCCCGGGCTGATCCCGGACACGCCGGCCAGTCCGGTCGCGGCACCCTGGCTGGCGACAACACCGAGTTGCGCTGCTGGCATCCCGGTCACCGCCAGCGGTGTCGCGTCCACCTTGCCGGTCGGCAGCAAGTCGAAAGCTTTTACTACGTCGTCTTCGACCCATACGTATAGCCAGGTTCCGTGTGGGCCCTGGCCAAAAACGGGGGAGCCATGCAGGTGGTGTCCAGTGCCGTCGGATTTGGCGGCCGATGTGATCGGGTTCGTCGGGTCGGTCGGCGCGTGGATGTAGAAGTGTTCGACGATCTGGCTGTTGCCGACATCGGGCTGGTAACGCCCCATGTTGTTGCGGTCGAGCAGGAACATCTTCGGCTCTTTGCCGCCACCGGCGAGCAGCGTGGTGCCGGGCACCACGAGGACCCCGGAGGAACCGACGTCGACGTCGTGGTCGGCAAGCAGTTCCTGGTTAAAGGGGGCGAACCAGTCGAGCACCGCCAGCGTCTGTGGATCCAACCGCACGAAGCAGTCAGCGAAGTCGGTGCCGTCAGCATATCCGCCGTTGCCGGTCGATAAGTAGATGCTGGTGCCATCGCTGGCCAATCCGGAGCCGGCTTGCCAGATACCGCCGCCGCCGACGTCACGGACGTCCGTGCCCATCTGGCCGCTCGGTGTGGTGACGAACGTGGCTCGCTGCTGCAGCGTGGCTGAGTCGTAGCTGAGAACCCAACCGTGGTAAGCGTCCTTGTCACCATAGGATGCGAATGCGACATACACCATGCCGTTGACCAGCAGCAGCCCGGCCCGCTGCAGCTGACGATGGCTGGTGAAGACGATCCGACCCGCGGTGACGGTGTCCGATTCGCCGTGCAGCCCGGTATAGCCGGCTCCGGGAGCGCTCGCGCTGATCGTCGTGGGGCCGCCGGCGAGGTCGGTTCCGCTGCCGGTGTCGAGGGCGTGTAGGTGGTGGCTATAGGCGTCCAAGCCCGCCCCGTTGAGGTCTTTGCTGGCGGTGACGACGTAGAGGGCACCGGCGTCCGGGGACAGTACCGGGGTGCTGACAATGCCGACCTGGTTGGCGATGTCGCGATAGACGATAGTGCCGTCGGGTTTGGTGGCCCGCCCGGTGTCCTGCTTGGTAACCGGGTCGATGTAGGTGGGCCCGACGTTCGGGTCCGGCAGCGGGATCGGCGGTTCGAGTCGCCGTTGCCACAGCGGGACAGCCGCCTGTAGTGGATCGTCGGCGTCGAACGCGTAGACGATGTTGCTCATGGTCGCGATGAACACCACGTTGTGGACGCCTTTGCCCGGGATGGTCAACCCCGGGGCATACAGCGGCTGGGCGTAGACGAAGCCGTCGACCGGGTAGGAGAACAGCTTGCCGAACGTCTTTGGAGACACGGTGGTGGTGGTCAGGGCAATCTCGGCAGTGTTCGACCCGGTCCGATTCATGTCGTTGTGCTGGGTTGCCACGGCTGCGGCAGGGGTACCAGCTTGCACCAGAGATAGGTTGTCGAGGTTGATCGGTGCGGTGTCACCGGCGTCGTAGGAGATCATGATCTGGTGGCGGCCGCGGTGTAGTGGGGTCTGAATGGTCGCGATGCCCCATACGTCCCAGTCCGCTAGGGGCGGAAGCGTCAGGTCGCCGATGCGCGCGCCGTCGAGGTAGATGGTGCGGGTCGCGGGGACACCGTTGGCGTTGGCATAGCGGAAGGCCAGGTCGTAGCTGACGGTGGCGTCGGCGGCGACAGAGAATGTGACGGATTTGCCGACCGCGTCGAAGGAGTCGACGAATCCCAGCCCGGTGGCGCCGGCGTGGTTGGTGTTAGTGGTGGTGCCGACACCAACGGCGTACTCGGCCTGGTAGGCGACCTTGTCGACACCGGTCAATGTGATGACCCGGGCCGCGGCTGCGACCGGCAATTTAACCAATGTGGCCTGCACCACCGGGTCCCACCACCAGCCTTGGGCGGCGGCTTGCAGCGCGCCGAGGCTGGCATAGCCGGGTAATGGCGCACCACTAACGGTGACTGCGATCGGGGTGCTGGCCATTACCTGAAGGGTGACCGCCTCGGATAGTGCAGGCAGCGCGATCGAGAGCTGGTGAGCCGCCCACATCTCATGGGCGCTGACGGTGACGACGGTGCCGGCGGCATCGTCATAGTAATCATACGTTGACGTGCCCGCCGGGTAGATCCGTAGCGTCAGGTGGTCGGTGGTGGTGATGTTGGTCATCGGTCCGCCGAGCTGGTAGTCGGCATTGAGGTTCAGCGGGATGATCGCCCCGGGCCGGACGTAGACCGGAATCGTGTCGAGCGCGACGCCATAGAGCTTCATCCGCGGGCCGCCGAACGCTGCGGTGTTCCACAGGTCGTGCCACTCTCCTGCGGGCACGTACAGCTCTTGCGCGGTCGTGCCGGCGGTCAGGACCGGCGCAACGAGCAGGTTCGGACCGAGCATGTACTGCGTCTGCTGCGCACCGGCCTGCGGGTCGGCAGGGAACTCAAAGGCCATTGTGCGCATCATCGGGGTGCCGGCGGTGCTCGCGCGTTTGGCCTCGCTATAGAGGTAGGGCAGCAGGTTCATCCGTAGGCACGCGTAAGTGCGGAACGTGGTGAGAACGTCCGGGTCGCCGTCGACTTGCGCAACGTGCCAGGGGGTGCGTTCCGCTGAGTCGGGCGGCTTCGCCCACTGCGAGTGCAGTTGCATAACCGGGGCGAACGTCGCCATCGCGGTGGCGCGCAGGTACAGCTCGCTGCTGGGCATCGGCCCAGCGAATCCACCGAGGTCCCAGCTCCAGAACGGGCTTCCCGACACATTGGAGCTCAGGCCGGCGCGGATCGCTGCGGCGAAGGCGTCGAACGTGGACAGCTGATCACCCGCCCAATACACCGACAGGGCTTGGGCGCCGGCGGTGCCAGCGCGGCTGAACAGGACGTAGTCGTTTTGGCGGGTTGCTGACAGCAGTTGGGCGTAGGCGCGCAGGTACGTGGCCGGGTACCCATTGTGCATGGTGGTACCAGTGCGACCGTCGGAGAAAGTGGTGCCCCGCCCGAAGACGCTTTCGCCGCCATCGCATTTGAACCCGTCGATGCCGACCTCGGTAACGAGATAGGCGCGCTTGCTGTTCCACCAGGTGACCGCGGCCGGGTTGGTGAAGTCGGGAACCATGCTATGGCCGAACCACGAGTGCAAGGGGATGCGGTACGGCCCGGTGTCGGCGGCGACCACATAGCGCTTTGCCTGCGCGTAGGCCTTGTCGGTGAGCAACTGGGGTGGTGCCTGCGTCGGGTAATGCGGGGTTTGGCTGGTGAAGATCTCTTTGAAAACGGGGATCTGCCACAGCACCACGCGCACGCCTCTGTTGTGGACGTCGGCGACCATTTTTTTCGGGTCCGGCCACTCGGCGGAGAAGGTGAAATCGGCGTAGCTCAGGACCTGGTCGCCGGCCGTGGGGGTGTACTGCGCGCCGTGCCAGACGTAGAAGGTGGCTTCGTCAGCCCACTGCTCGAGCACCAGGACGCTGGCGGGGATGCCGTGGGTCTGTGCGGCGTCGAGGGTGTCGGTCACCATTTGCTGGCTGTTCCACTCGTTAGCCGACAGCCACAGCCCGAACGCCCACTTCGGCGGCAGCGTGGGCCTGCCTGATAGGGCGGTGTAGGTGTCCAAAATATGCTCGGGTGCACCGGTGATCAAATAGTACTCTAATGTGGCGGTCGAGTCCCCGTCGGTGGTGATCGTGAAGCCGGCCATGTCGGGTTTGTAAGTCCCGATGTTGAACACGGAGGTGGTGGTTGACGGGCTATAGAACCCGTATCCGGCGGAGTTGAGGCAGAACGGTGCGGCGAGGTAGGTACGGTCTGTCACCGCTTGGTCCCCGTACTCGTTATAAATGAATACCGGGACGTCGTGTCCGTACATGTTGGTGTAGTCGTACCGCTCCCCAAAGCCGGTAAACGTTTGCGCCGGCGAAGTGACCAGATGGTCTTCGATTCGGGTGATACTGGTTTTACCGTCACTGGCCCATCCGAGGTTACGGAACACCGTTGGGTCGTACTGCTCGGCGATGAGCGTAGTGCCGTCGCCAGCATACAATGCCATCCGAAACGGCGCACGGGTGATATGGACCTGCAGCCCTGTGGTGGCGACAGTGACAGTCGTGGCGTCCTGAGTCAGCCGATAGGCGCCATTATCTGCGATGGTCAGCTTTTGTCCGGTCGGAGAGAACTGAACGTGCAGGGTGTCGGAAGTGGGAAAGGCCAGGCGCAGCACCGGGGTGTAGCTGCCTGCGCTGTCGTCGAGTGTTACGTCGACGCTGGTGTGATTGTCGGTAACGGCGGTGACCCGGGTGGGGTTGCTCCAGGAGGTGACGGTGAAAGTGTATGGACCGGTGGTGACCTCATTGCCGCCTCCTTGGTTGGCGTGGACGGTGTAGGTGATCTCATCACCGCGGTCGAACGGACCGAACCGGATCTGCCAGTAACTGCTCGCGGCGTCCGATCGCTGCCAGCTGCCGCCCAGGGGCGGCTGGTCCGCGCCGTTCTTCCGCCATGTGATCCACACTG
>Ga0164301_10000502_pt1 | contig 11420 bp, 12 predicted proteins | sample Whisoiple_231_MG_FD_109711 | JGI IMG/M metagenome (GOLD analysis project Ga0164301, IMG submission 109711) | Unamended control soil microbial communities from upstate New York, USA - Whitman soil sample_231_MG | ecosystem: Environmental > Terrestrial > Soil > Agricultural land ... | reverse complement strand
CCGCGCGCCGAGGCGCTCGACCTTCTCCAGGGACTGCACGAACTCACCGACCGGATCGGGCGTGTAGCCATAGTCGAAGTACAGCGATATGCGCCCCAGCAGGTGGTCGCCCGAGATCAGCAGCCCGCTCTCGGGCTCGTGCAGGACGACGTGGGACGGCGCGTGGCCGGGCGTCTCGTGCACCTGCCAGGTGCCGAGGTCGGTCTCCACCTCGACCCCGGGGACCAGCTCGCGGTCGGGCTCCTTGAGGATGTCGATGCCGGTCTCTTCGTCGCCTTCGCGGGCTTCGCGGTAGCGGGTCAGGGACTTCGGCGGCACCCCGCTCTGGCGCGCGACCTCGATCCGCGCCTCGAGCGCCGCTTTCGAGTCTTCGGCCAGCGGCCGCACGTGCCCCCAGCGCGGGTGCATCCACAGCTCGCACCCGGCCGCCTCGACGATCGAGCCGGCGAGCCCGTAGTGGTCGGTGTGGGAATGGGTGCAGACGACGAGGCGGACGTCCTCGACCCCGTATCCCGCCTGGGTCAGCGCCAGGTCGAGCTGCCGCAGGCGGCCCTTGCCGCCCATGCCGGTGTCGAACATGACGATGCCGCCGTCGTGCTCGACCGCCCAGGCGTTGCCGTGGGGGACGCCGGGCCAGGGCAGCGAGAGCCGCAACCGCCAGACGCCGGGGAGGATCCGTTCGGTCCGCGGCGCCTCGGCTTTTCCAGGACTGGCCACGCAGCCAATCCTTTCAGGGTCTCTCGAACTCCTGCATCGCCCCGGCCACGGCGAAGCAGGCGGCGCCGGCGAAGGTCGACCAGTTGGCGATCCCGATCGCGAGCTCGTCTCCCGTCTCCGGGCGGACGAAGGCGGCCACCGCGGCGACCATGAAGAGGACCGAGCCGGTCTGGTTGACGACCGCGATCCACCAGCCGAGGTCGGCGCGCCGCCCGCGCGGGCGGTCGCGGTGCATCTCGGTCAGGGCGAGGTGGCCGGAGACCAGGAAGAGGACACAGCCGATGAATTCCGGCGTCCAGACGTCGCGGTGGATTTGTGCGGTGGTGAGGTCGCCGAGCAGCGCCACCAGCAGGCTGGCGCCGAAATAGAGGGTGCCGACGAAGAGGGCGACGGCGCTGCCCCAGTCGAGCCGGCCGGGCTCGGTAGACCACCAGCGCCACTTCTCCACCGTGACGACGCCGTCGGGGCCCGCCCCGCGCGGGGCGTTGGCGACCTGCAGGACCGAGGCATAGCCGCCGGTGGTGAAGAAGACGCCGCCGAGCATGAAGACCGCCGCCGCGAGCCGCGGCCCGCCGACGTGCGCCTGCGCCAGCACCGCCCCGATACAGAACAGCGAGCCGCCGACGATGAAAGCGGTCGCGGCAACCGCGTTGATCCGGGTCAGCCGCCGTCTGGTTCCCTCATCGGCCTGCGCCCTCTGCTCTCCTCCCTCAACGAGTACGCCCCGCTTCCGCAGCACCCGCCGATCCATGCCCGCAGCGTAATCAGCGGTGACAGGAGGGGGCGGGATACCTCCTCCAGACACTCAACATCGAGCCATAGCGAGATGTGTCTGGCGGGGGTATCCCGCCCCCTCCCCTACTCGGCGTTGAAAGTCGCCGGATCCGGCCCGATCCGCTCGCCGGCATCGAGCCGCGCCAGCGCGGCCATGTCGTCCTCGCTCAGCTCGAAGTCGAAGATCTCGAAGTTCTCGCGGATTCGCTCGGGAGTCGCCGATTTGGGGATCACGACGTTGCCGACCTGCAGGTGCCAGCGGAGGATCACCTGCGCCGGGGTGCGGTCGTGGTGGGCGGCGACGGTTTCGATCGTCCCGTCTTCGAGCAGGTCGCCCTGGGCCAGCGGGCTCCAAGCCTCGGTCACGATCCCGTGCTCGGCGCCCCAGGCCCGCAGCTCGGCCTGCTGGAAGCGGGGGTGGAGCTCGATCTGGTTCACGGTCGGCCGCCGCTCGGCCTCCTGGTCGAGGCGCTCGAGGTCCTCGACGCGGAAGTTGGAGACGCCGATCGAGCGGGCGCCGCCCTCCTCGTGGATCCGTTCGAAGGCGCGCCAGGTGTCGAGGAAGAGGTCGCGGTCCGGGCGCGGCCAGTGGATCAGGTAGAGGTCGACGTGGCCGGTGCCGAGCCGCTCCAGGCTCTTCTCGAAGGCGGCCAGGGTCGAGTCGTAGCCCTGGTGGGAGTTCCACAGCTTGGTGGTGACGAAGACGTCCTCGCGGGCGACCCCGGTGGCGGCGATCGCCGCTCCCACCCCGGCCTCGTTGCGGTAGGCAGCGGCGGTGTCGACGTGCCGGTAGCCGGCCCCGAGCGCCTCCTCGACCGCCTCCTGCGTCTCCTCGGGCGGGATCTGGAAGACGCCGAACCCCAGCTGGGGAATCTCGACACCGTCGTGCAGGGTCAGGAAAGGAACTCCGGTCGCGTTGGTCATGCGACCCGGCTACCCCTGGGGCAGCTTCTTCATGCGGGGCGCTGAGGGGACGCTAAGAGGTCGCGAGGCCGATGGCCAAGAGCGGAAACGCGCTCATCACACCCAGGTAGGCGCCCATCGCGGCGCCGCTGGCGAGGCTCGCGGTGCGCGAGCGCGCACCGGCAACCGCACCGATCAGAACGAAGGCGGCGGCGATTCCGAATCCGAGCCAGAAGACCTGAGGCATTGCGGCGGCGAGAATACCCGAAGCCGGGGAGGATTCGCCGCCCGCGCGTAAAAGCCGGGGGCATGAACCAGTCACCCGCCAAGAACAGCAAGCTGATCCTCGCGGCGATGATCTTCGCCGTCTCGATGACCTTCATCGACCAGACGATCGTCGCGATCGCGGTCCCCACGATCCAGGACGACCTCTCGCTCTCGGCGACGGGCGTGCAGTGGATCATCAACGGCTACCTGCTCTCGCTTTCGGCGCTCTTCGCCTTCGGCGGCCGACTGGCCGACATCGCCGGCCACCGTCGCATGGTGGTTCTCGGCGTGATCGTCTTCGCCGTGGCCTCCGCCATGTGCGGCGCCACCCCGGACAGCTCGCTGGACGAGACCTGGTTCATCGTCTTCCGCGTCATCCAGGGGGCGGGCGCGGCGATCATGTTCCCGGCGGCGCTGGCGATCGTCCTCAACGCCTTCCCGGTCAGCGAGCGTGGCCGGGCGATGGCGATCTTCTTCGCGATCGCCGGCGGCCTCACTTCGATCGGCCCGCTGGCCGGCGGCTACTTGGTCGAGATCACCTGGCGGGCGATCTTCTGGGTCAACATCCCGGTCGCGATCATCGCCCTCTTCCTGATCTGGAAGTCGAAGCCGGACAACGAGAAGCACCCGGCGCCGATCGACGAGGTCGGCACGATCCTGATCACCCTCGGCATGGGCCTCTCGGTGCTGGGCCTGCAGCAGTCGAGCGTCTGGGGCTGGGACAGCGCCGCCACCTGGGGCTGCATCGCCGTCGGCATGGCCATTCTCGCCGCCTTCGTCCGCTACGAGCTGCGGGTCGAGAACCCGCTGCTGCGGCTCTCGGTCTTCAAGGACCGGGCCTTCGCGGTGGACAACGTCATCCTCTTCCTGCTGATGATCCCCTTCGTCCCGCTCTTCTTCTTCGCCAGCATGTACGCGCAGATCTCGCTCGGCGAAAGCGCCTCGGAAACCGGCCTCTACCTGCTGATCTTCTTCGCCGGCTTCGCCACCGCCTCGCAGTGGGGCGGCAAAATGCTGGACAAGGTCGGGGCACGGCGCCCGGTGGTGATCGGCTGCGCGGTCGCCGCGATCGGCTTCTACCTCTGGGGCAAGTCGCTGACCCACCTCTCGGTCTCCGAACAGTGGTACTACATCGTCATCGCCGGAGCCGGGGTCGGGCTGGTCCTCAGCCCCGCCAACACCGATGCGCTGAACCGGGTCTCGCGCGACCGCTACGGCGAGGCGACCGGGATCACCCAGACCGTCCGCAACTTCGGCTCCAGCCTCGGGCTGGCGGTGCTCGGCTCGATCCTGATCCTCGAGAACCGCTCCAACCTGGAAGCAACGGCAGACGAAAACGGTCTCCCCAAGCAGTTCGGCAGCCAAATTGCCGACACGATCAGCCAGGGCACCGGGCCCGGCGAAACGCCGGCGAACCTCCCGGCCAAAACCCAGGAAGCCGTCCACAAGGTGGTCAACAACATCCCCTCGGATTTTGCCCTGGCCTCGCGGACCGTCTTCTATGGGATGGCGGGAGTGATGGCGGTCGCCTTCGTCATCGCCCTGGTGCGGATGCCCGCGGGCAAAGTCGAAGCAGAAGCCACCGACTAGACACTGCAGAGGTAGACGGCCTTGGAGTGGGCCTGCTCGTCGAGCGGGGTCGACAGCTCCCCCTCGAGCTCGCCGTAGACCTCGACGCACCGGAGTCCCGCCGCCTCGATCCCGGTCAGGACCTCCGCTTCGGGGAAGTAACGCTGGCGATGGATGCGCCCCGAGCCCTCCTCGCCCTCGATCTCGAGCAGGGCCTCGTGGAAGGAGCCGGGCCGGACCTCGTCGGCGGTCGATTGCCCGTGCCAGACCATGCGCCGCCCCGCCTCTTCGACCACGGTCTCCTGGCTGAAGAAGGTGCGGTAGGTGACCGGCGTGTTGACGTCGAACATGGCGATCCCCGCGGGCGCCAGGTTGCGCCTGAACCCCGACAGGGTCGCCTCCAGTTCCTCGGTCGAGAGCAGATAGTTGAGGGGGTCGTTCAGCGCCCAGACCAGGTCGAACCGGCCGAGGTCGGGCAGCTCCCGCATGTCGGCGACCAGCACCTTCGCCCTGCCGCCGGTCTTCGAGCGGGCGACGTCCAGCATCTGGGTCGAGATGTCGCAGGCGGTGACACGGAACCCGCGGTCCAGCATCGGCAGGAAGCTCCAGCCGGTGCCGCAGGCCACGTCCAGCAGCCTCTTTCCGCCCAGCCCCGCCTCTTCGGCCCGCTCGAGCAGGCGCCCGGTCCAGCGCTCGTACATGTACCCGCTGGTGAAGTCGTCATAGGCCGAGGCGAACGCGTCGTACGCGGCTTCGGCTGAACCATCGGTGAAGGTCATGTCGCACCTCGGCTCCCAAGTCTCATCTCGAGGTCTGGAACGACTGTACTCCTCGCAATTGATAACTCAATTTATATTTTGTGAAGCTGCAGCGGCGCCCGACGTTGGTACGTTCATCGCCGTGAGAGTGCGGCGTCTCGTCCCGCTGGCCATCGCCGCGATGGCGCTGCTCGCCGCACCTGCCGGCGCCGCCGCCCTGGAAGCGCCTCCACCCGACCCCGCCGCCCAGGAGCTGGCCGAAAGGTACGTGCCGATCACGATGCTGCGGGAGCAGCTGGACCCTCCCTGCAACACCAAGGAGGAGCAGTACCAGCCGACCAGCGTCGAGGCGGTGCTCGGCAACCCGACCGTCACCCTCACCCACGAAGAACCCGACGGCAAGCTAGTCGAGGTGAAGAAGGCGCCGACCGCGGCCGACATCGCCGGCCTGCGCGACGGCTGGTACCTCGACTACGAAGGCAGGGTGCTGGGCGACACCTGCGTCTACGCCCGCGCCTTCAGGAAGCTGCTGGAGGAAGGCAAGGCGCCGGCGATCACCTACGCCCACGTCGCCCGCGAACCGAACCACGACGGGTTCGCCCTCCAGTTCTGGTTCTACTGGTACTTCAACCAGTTCAACGACCTCCACGAGGGCGACTGGGAGGGGATGCAGCTCACTTTCGAGTCGAACACCACGGCCGGGGCGCTGAAGGAAGACCCGAGCGAGGTCATCGTCTTCCAGCACGCCGGCGGGGAGCGCGCCGAATGGGAAGACGGCAAGGTGCAGAAGGAAGGGACGCACCCGGTCGTCTACCCCGCCGCCGGCTCGCACGCGACCTTCTACGACTCCTCCGTCTACCTCGGCAACGGGCAGAACGGCTCCGGGGTCGGCTGCGACAACAGCTCCGAACCGCTGCGCGACCTGCGGCTGCGGCCGGTGCTGCTGCCGGAAACCGCGCCGGAAGAAGGCGCCTTCCAGTGGCTCAGCTATCGCGGTCGCTGGGGCGAACGCGAAAAGGGGTTCAACAACGGGCCGACCGGGCCGGTGACGAAGACCGTCTGGCGCGAACCGTTCGCCTGGATGGAGAAGCAGCGCTCGACCAGCCCCCGCCTGCCCGGTGGCTCTGTCGTCGGCGGGCCGGTCACCGGCGCCTTCTGCGGCGCGGTTGTCGCGGTCACCGACCTCACCCACCTCGCGACCAAGTCGCGGCCGGCGGCGATCGGGATCGTGCTGGCGATCCTGCTGGCCCTGGTCCTGCTCTTCGGCGTCACCCGCTGGGGGCCGGTCGACCTCGAGCGGCTGCGGGCGCGGCGGGCGTTCGGCCAGATCCTGCGCACGGCGCGACGCCTCTACCGCCACCACTGGTGGCCGCTGGTGCCGATCGGGCTGATCGCCTTCCCGATCGTCGGCGGGGTCAAGGCGCTGGCCGAAGCGCTCGCCAACGGGCGCAGCATCGATGACGCCGCGGACCGGGCGGGCGTCCACCTCGCCTTCGCCGACCTGGCGGAAACGCTCGGGCCGCCGATCGCCTACACGCTGGTCGCGGCGCTGGTGATCGTCTTCGTGCGCGAACTGGCGCGGGGACGGAAGGCCGGCGTCCGCGACTCGATCCGGGGGATGCTGGCGCGGTTCTGGCGGGTGGTCGCCGCCCAGCTGATGGTCACCTTCGCCCTGCTGCTGCTCCTGCTGACGGTGGTCGGGATCCCGATCGCCGCCTGGAAATACGTCAGCTGGCTCTTCGTCCAGCAGGAGGTCCTCTTCACCGACAAGTCGATCCGCGAGGCGTTCCGCGGCAGCTCCGAGCTGGTCCGCGGCCGCTGGCTGCACACGGTGCGGGTGGCGGGCGTGCTCTGGCTGCTCAGCGTCGCGACCGGGCCGATCCTCGGCTTCGCGCTGATCTTCACCTCCTTCCCGCTGCTCTGGATCAACCTGCTCGGCTCGGTCGTCTTCGCCCTCTTCATCCCCTACGTCGCGGTCGGCCAGACGCTCCTCTACTTCGACCTCCAGGTAAGGGAGGAAGAGGAACCGGTGCCGCGGCGCCGTCTGCGCCGCTTCTGGCGCCCGAGCCCGGCGCCCACCAGCTAGTTTTCGCGCATGCGGATCCTCGCCTTCAGTGACCTCCACCGCGACCTGACGCAGGGAGCACAGCTGGTCGAGATGTCGCGCGAGGCCGACGTCGTGATTGGCGCCGGCGACTTCGCCTCGGTGCACGAGGGGTTGGAAGAGACGATCGACGCCCTCGCAGGGATCGCGGCGCCGACCGTCCTCGTACCTGGGAACAACGAGACTGCCGATTCGTTGCGGTCCGCCGCCGCCGATTGGAGCGCCGCCACCGTCCTCCACGGCGAGGGGACGACGATCGAGGGCACCGAGTTCTTCGGCCTCGGCGCCGGGATCCCGGTCACCCCCTGGGACTGGAGCTTCGACCTCGACGACGAGGCAGCGACCGAGCTGCTCGCCCCCTGCCCCGAGGGCGCGGTTCTCGTCCTCCACTCCCCGCCCAAGGACCACTGCGACTCCGCCGGCGACGGCGGCAACTTCGGCAGCCCCGCCCTGCTGCGCGCGATCGAAGAGAAGCGCCCCCGCCTCGCCGTCTGCGGCCACATCCACGAGTCCTGGGGCTGCGAGAGCCAAATCGGCCCCACCCCGATCCGCAACCTCGGCCCCAAAGGCACCTGGCTCGAGATCTAAGCGTTCTGCACGACGACTAACTGGTGCAAGGTCTCGGGAGCGATGTCGGCCCCGTTCGGCCAGACGATCGTCCCCAGCTCGTCGTCGAGCTCGACCCGCGCAAAGAACTTCGGGTCAGCGAGTGGAGCGAACACCCCACTCCAGTCTTCGTCGGAGAAGTCGAGCTCCCCTACGGTTCCGTCGTCAAAGCCAAGGCGCAGTCGGTGCACGCCTGCAGACCGCACCTCAGTCACATGGACGATCTCTGCCATGAGGGAAGGATAGATACTTGATGAGTGGTTTTGTCTGTACCACGCATCCGACTTTGACCACAGCCTGGTGGGGTCAAAGTCGGATGGGCTGATGAACCCTCGGCCCCGGCATACTTGCGGCAATGTCGTATCGCCTCCTCCGTGCCGCCGATGCCTTCTGGCGTCCGTCGAATCAGATGCAGACGCCGAACACGGACCTCGGCAAGCAGGTCGAGGCTTCGCAGTTGGGGGCGCGGATGTGGCGGCTGGAGCCGGGGAAAGCCTCGACCAGGCACCGGCACTTCAGCCAAGAGGAGCTCTATGTCCTGCTGGAGGGCGAGGGGCGGGTGCGGATCGGAGGCGAGGTGCTGACTCTGGCGCCGCTGGACACGCTCCTGGTCGAGCCCGACACCGACCGCCAGCTCTTCAACGACACCGATGCCGACCAGCTATGGCTGGTCGTCGGCGCGCCGCGGGAAGAGATCACCAGCACGCTGGAGATGAGCGAGGAGCAACTGCGGCACATGTATCCGGAGGGGCCGAAAGCGTTGCCACCGGAGCTCGGCGGCGGTCAGGCCGACTAGAGCGCCAGCGAGACCGGCTGCTCGAGCAGCTGCTTGACCCGGGCGAGGAACTCGGCGCCCTCCGCCCCGTAGAGGATGCGGTGGTCGCAGGAGAGGGTCGCCTTCATCAGCTGCGCCGGGACGATCTCTCCGTCGCGGACGGCGGGCAGCTCGCGGATCGCGCCGACGGCGAGGATCGCCGCTTGGCCCATGTTGACCACGGCGTCGAACTCGTCGATCCCGAACATCCCCAGGTTGGAGACGGTGAAGGTCCCGCCCGAGAGCTCCGGCGGCGTCACCGAGCCATCGCGCACCTTGGCGGCAACGGCGCGGGTGTCGGCGGCGATCTGCCGCAGGCCCTTCTTGTCGGCGTCGAAGATCGTCGGCACGACCAGCGCTTCCTCGGCGGCGACGGCGACGCCGACGTTGATCCGCGAGTAGCGCTCGAAGCGGCCGTCGCGGTAGGCGCCGTTGGCTTTCGGGAACTCGCGCAGGGCGATCGCGCAAGCCTTGACGATCATGTCGTTGAAGGACGGCACGACATCGCCCTCGCGGGTCGAAGCTTTGATCGCCGCCCGCGCCTCGACCGCCTGGCCCATGTCGATCTCGATCGTCAGATAGAAGTGCGGCGCCGTCGCCTTCGACTCCGCCATGCGTCTGGCGATCGTCTGCTGCAGTTTGTTCAGCTCCTGAGTCTCGACCTCACCCTTGGCCGTGCCGGACGAAGCAGCCTGGCCAGCGGGTCCTGCCACCTGCGGAGGTGCCTGCGCTGGATGCTCGGCACCTCCTCCGGCGCCACCCACTGGAGAAGCCGACTCAGCAGACTCAGCTTCCTCAACGTCGTGCTTGATGATCCGCCCCCCCGGCCCCGAGCCATGCAGCTCTTTCAGATCCAAGCCTTTGTCTTGAGCTAGCCGTCGCGCGAGCGGTGAAGCTTTGACCCTCTCACCGTCCTGCTCGCCAGCGCCTGAACCCCCGGCGTCAACCTCCCCCATCTCTCCCGCGGGTGGCACGGTAGGGGGGACCTCCCCTGAGGAAGCTTTAGCTACCGGAAGGGGAGGTGGGTCCCCTGCCGTGACAGGACCCGCGGGCTGAGGCCCAGGTCCCTCGCCGTTTTTCGACTGCCCGATCCGAGCAATAGGACTGCCGATCGGAAGGGTCTCCCCCTCCTGGGCCAGGATCTCCTGCAGCGTCCCGGCAGTGTCGGATTCGTAGGCCATGTTCGCCTTGTCGGTCTCGATTTCGACCAGCTCGTCGCCGACCGCGATCTCGTCGCCGACCTGCTTCAGCCAGGTGAGGATGGTCCCCTCCTCCATCGAGTCGGAGAGGCGCGGCATCACCACCTCACTCATGGGGCAACTCCATGCCTACAGATTGACACTTCGGCCCGGCGGCTCTCACCCGCGGGTGAGCAGCGCGCCGAGGATCAGCGAGGCGGCCGCCTGGCGCAGGACGTCGCCGGTCACCTCGCCCATCACATCCTGCTGCCGCGCCTGCAGCTTGCCGACCGTGGCGATCGGCTCGACGTCGGCGCGCGGTTCCGGCGGCGCAGTCGCCACCGCCTGGCCGTAGGCGAGGCAGCCTTCGACTCCCTGGGCGATCAGCTGGGCGCGGTAGTCGGCGCCGGCTTCGATCGGATGCAGGTTGTCGGCCTGCATCAGGTCGGGGCGGGTGGCGACCGTGCCGGCCCAGTCTGGGACCTGCGTCCCCGGCCGCGAGGAGGCAAATTCCGCGACGACCCGGTTCTTGCCGGTGTTGTCGACGCCGTTGACGGTGAAGCCGTGGATCGTCGGCACGACCATGCAGCGGTCGCCGACGGTTTCCGCGACCTTGGCGAGGTTGCCGGCGAGGATCTCCGGAAATTCAGGGTTGTCGTTGGTTCCGGCGTCGAAGACGATCACGTCGTCGGTGGGGTCGTAGCTTTCTTGGAAGAGGTCGAAGATCTGGTAGCTGTTGGAGCCGCCGACCGCGTTGATCGTCAGTTCGACTCCGGGCAGGTAGCGGCTCAGGTAGGGAGAGGTCAGGTCAGCGAGGCTGTCGCCGACGACCAGCACGTGGGGGGGCGATTGCGCCGGCGCCGGCGCGGCGCAGATGCAGGCGAGCACCGCCGCCATCGCCAACCCGCTGAAGAGCCCGAATCGCCGCACGGGACGGGTTTCTACACAACCCCTCCTTAGACTGCCGCGCGTGTTCGCCGCTGCTCGGATCCAGCTCGTCGCCTGCGTCGTCTTCGGCGCCCTGCTGCTGGCCGGTTGCGGGGGTGGCGGTGAGGACACGACGCAGGACCTGACGATTGCCAGCCGCCCGGACGGAGCGACGGTCGAGAAGCCGTTCTCCAAGGCCGAGCAGAGCAAGGGAAGCAAGCGCCCCGTTCCCGGCGGCGCCCTCTGCCAGAGCCAGCTCGGCAGCTTCGTCAGCTCGATGGACGGGCTGCGTCGCCGCCTCGCCGTCGGCGTCACCTACGACCAGTACGTGGCCGAGGTGCGGGGCATCCGTTCCACCTACGGCGAGATCCCCACCGGGAAGCTGCAGATCGACTGCCTGACCCTGGTCGCCGCCCCCAGCGAGAAGGCCTTCAACCGCTACATCGAGGGTGCCAACGACTGGGGCGAATGCGTCTCCCAACTCGGCTGCGGCACGGAAACGATCGAACCGGTCCTGCAGCGCCGCTGGCGGATCGCCTCCCACTTCCTCAGCGAAGCCCAGGACGGCCTCGGCGCCGCCAGCTGAGGCGCAAAAAAGCGCCGGGGCCGCCCCAAAGGACGGCCCCGGCCTGGTGCAAAGGAACGAACGCTGGGAACTGCGACCGAGCGGGACAAAACCCGGCTCCCATCGCTCGCCGGTGCCCGGGGTGGATTCCGCCGGGCGCCCAAACCAGTGCGGCGCCTAGCGGCCCTGCACCTCCAGAGTCCCATTAAGCATGTGAATCAAGTTAGGACCACCTCCT
>Ga0164301_10000500_pt1 | contig 11422 bp, 13 predicted proteins | sample Whisoiple_231_MG_FD_109711 | JGI IMG/M metagenome (GOLD analysis project Ga0164301, IMG submission 109711) | Unamended control soil microbial communities from upstate New York, USA - Whitman soil sample_231_MG | ecosystem: Environmental > Terrestrial > Soil > Agricultural land ... | reverse complement strand
GACAGCTCTCGGTGGCGGTGAAGCGGGCGCGCGCAATCGCCCTGCTTCCCTACGTCGGAGAGCGCTGATGGCGCAGGCGATCCTGCTGCAGGACGTCGAGTCCCTCGGCGAGCGCGGCCACGTCATCGACGTCGCCCCCGGCTACCTGCGCAACTACCTGATCCCCCGCAAGCTGGCCCAGGCGGCGACGGCGGGGGCGCTGGAGGAAGCCAAACGCCGGATGGAGGCCGCCGAACGGGCCGAGAAGGTCCGCGCCGAGCGCGAAGCCGAGGCCGCCGGCCTGCTCTCCAAGACCGTGCTGACGATCCACCAGCGCGCCGGCGAGGACGGCAAGCTGTTCGGCTCGGTCGGCCCGAAAGAGATCGTCGACGCGCTGCGCGAGGCGCGAGACCTGCGGATCGACAAAAAAAACGTCAAGCTCGAGCAGCCGCTGCGCGAACTCGGCACCTTCATGGTCGAGATCGAGCTCAAAGACGGCACCACCGCAGCGGTCAAGACGATCATCAGCGAGGAGAACTAAGTCCTCCTTCGCCGTCGCAGGTCCGGCTGGGTTCGCTCGGAGCGGGCGACGGTCGGGCTCGCCGCGGTCGCGCTCGGCGCCGCCGGAGCGGTGATGGTCGGGCAGTTCAGCCGCATGTTCGCCCGCCGGGCGAGCGAGGCGCACGATCCCGAAGCGCTGCTCGAATCTGCGCCCGCCGCCGCCGCCGACACCGTCGGGGTCGCGGTCCGCGGCTACGAAGAGGCGCCGCGCCACGAAACCGTCCTCTTCAACCTCCTCGCCGGCTTCCTCGGCTCCTTCGCCCTGGTACGCCTCTCGACCTGGGCGATCCGCGACGGGCGCGGGCCCTTCCGCAACGTCAGCATCGGCGGCCGCCACATCCACCACTTCGTGCCCGGCATCCTGCTCGGCTTCGGCGCCGGCACCGCCGCTCTGCTGACCGACGACGACGAGCTCGAGCAGTGGCTGGCGGTGCCGATGGGCGCCGGCTTCGGCCTCACCTTCGACGAGGCGGCGCTGCTGCTCGACCTGCGCGACGTCTACTGGAGCCGCGAAGGCCTGCTCAGCGTCCAGCTCAGCCTCGGCGCCACCGCGATCCTCAGCATCGCGATCCTCACCCTGCGGATGCTGCGCCGCGGGGAGCGGCGCCAGGAGCAGGAGGGTCTGATCCCTCCCGGTCACCATCACCAGCTCTCCTTCGGAACTGCCGCATAAACGTCACCGACGTGTGAAATCTTTTTGACGGCTTTTGCACGGAAGCCGCGCCTGCTGCCGTGCCTCCTCTGGTTTGCTTGACGCAGCGCCCCCGCGCCGTCCGGTTCCGCCGCCGAGCCTCCTTTACTGAGAGCGATGCCGCAGCCCCCCACCACCCACGTCCCCCCGCAGAACATCGAGGCCGAGGAATCGGTCCTCGGGGCGATGCTGGTCGCCGAGTCGACCCTGACGCGGGTGATCGACGAGGTGAAGCTGAACGCGGCCGACTTCTACCTCGACAAGCACCGGCTGATCTTCGAGGTCGTCCACGACCTCTACGCCGCCTCGAAGCCGGTCGACGAGCTGAGCGTCAGCGAGGCGCTCTCGCAGCGCAGCAAGATCGACGAGGCCGGGGGGCGCCACTACGTCTCCGAGCTGACCGCGAAGGTGCCGGCGGCGGCCAACGCCAAGCACTACGCGGAGATCGTCCAGCAGAACTCGCTGCTGCGCCGACTGCTCGGCGCCGGCCAGGAAATCCAGGGCTGGGTCAACGAGCGCGACGGCGAACCGCGGGAGCTCTCCGAGCGGGCCGAGAAACTGCTCTTCGAGGTCGCCCACAAAGAGCAGGCCAGCGACTTCAAACTGCTCGGGGAGATCCTCCACGACGAGGTCGACCGCCTGGAGAAACTCTCGACCGGGGAGACCGAACTGACCGGAACCCCATCCGGCTTCCGCGACGTCGACGCGGTCACCGGCGGCTTCCAGCCCGGCAACCTGATCATCGTCGCCGCCCGCCCGGCGATGGGCAAGAGCGCCCTGGTCGCCAACATCGCCGAAAACGTCGCGGTGAAGAAGGGGCAGGCGGTCGCCTTCTTCTCGCTGGAGATGTCCGAGGTCGAGCTGGCGCAGCGGTTCATCGCCTGCCGGGCGCGGATTTCCGGCGACAAACTGCGCAAGGGCCAGGTCAACAAACGCGACTGGCCGAAGGTGCTGCGCGCCTGCAACGAGCTGGAAGAAGCACCGCTGTGGTTCGACGACTCCTCCGACCTCGGGATCCTCGACCTGCGGGCGAAGGCGCGGCGGCTGCACGCCCAGGAACAGGAGCGCGGCGGGCTGGGGCTGATCATCCTCGACTACATCCAGCTGATGCGCTCCGACGACCACCGCGCCAACCGGGTCGAGCAGGTCGGCCAGATCAGCCGCGGGCTGAAGATCCTCGCCCGCGAGCTGGAGGTGCCGGTGGTGGCGATCTCCCAGCTCTCGCGCGCGCCCGAGCAGCGGACCCCGCCGAAGCCGCAGCTCTCCGACCTGCGCGAGTCGGGCCAGATCGAGCAGGACGCCGACGTCGTCGCCTTCCTCTACCGCGAGGACTACTACCGCGACCCCGACGAGGAGCCCGACGGCCTTGCCGACCTGATCATCGCCAAGCACAGGAACGGCCCGATCGGGACCAGGAAGCTGGTCTTCCTCGACCGCTACCCCAAATTCGCCGACCACGCCCACACCGAGCCGCCGATCGAGCAGCCGGCCGGCGAAGCGCCGCCCTTCGAGGACGCCGCCGCGGCGGGCCCTGACTTCTGATGCCGGCGATCGCCCGCTCCGAGCCCTTCCGCGAACAGGCCTGCCCGCTGGGCGTCTGCGACGGCTCCGGCTGGATCCTCGGGCCCGAGGACGTGGCGCGCCCGTGCGAGTGCCGCGAACAACGACTCAAGCGGGGAAAGGCGCGAGGAGTCACCTCTGCACTCCCGTCGAAGTATCGAGGGGTGTCTTTTGACCGCCCCCCGGTTCCTCATCTACCGAAAGAGGCTGTTCGCGAAACCCGCCGCTACATCGAGAAACTCGATGCGAATCTTGCCGCAGGAAGAGGTATCTGGTTCCTGGGAGACATAGGAACCGGAAAGACGACCTTGGCCATGCTCATCTCCAAGGCTGCGATCGAAAAGGGGCACACGGTGTCGATCTATTCCACCCCGACTCTTCTAACGAAGATTCGATCCTCGATGCACGTGGAAAAGGGGGACGCCTACGCGTCCTTCTTCGAGCGACTCATCTCCGTTGATCTGCTCCATCTCGACGATCTGGGTGCAGAGCGCCAAACGGATTGGGTGCTGGAGCAGCTCTATTCCATCGTGAACCAGCGATATGAGGAGGAGCGGGCAATCATGTTCACGACTGACATGGTCAAGGTGGAAAGCCCCGAAGAGATTGGGAAACGTGAGAAACGGGGCAAGCGGGCCGAACTTCCCATTGAGGAGCAAATTGGTCGTCGAACTTTCTCTCGCCTCACTGAGATGTGCGGTGATCCCGTGATGTTGCCTGGTGAGGATCAGCGATCAACTGGCCAGGCACCCGCCACTGTTATCGATCTAGCTCCATAATCTCCCGCGGCATGCCAGGAGTGGTCATAGTCGGCGCCCAGTGGGGCGACGAGGGCAAGGGGAAGGTCGTCGACCTCCTCGCCGAGCGCGCTACCACGATCGTCCGCTTCCAGGGTGGGAACAACGCCGGCCACACCATCGTCCGCGAGGGCGAGGAGTTCAAGTTCCACCTGATCCCCTCCGGCATCCTCCACGCCGACAAGACCTGCGTGATCGGCAACGGCGTCGTCGTCGACCCCCGGGTCCTGCTGGGCGAGATCGACGGGCTCAAACGCGCCGGCGTCAGCGTCAACAACCTGCGCATCTCCGCCAACGCGCACCTGATCATGCCCTACCACGTGCTGCTCGACACGGCCGGCGAGACCAAGCTGGGGAAGCTCTCGATCGGCACCACCCGCCGCGGGATCGGCCCCTGCTACGCCGACAAGGCCCTGCGGCTCGGGATCCGCGTCCAGGACCTGCTCGACGAGAAGATCCTGCGGACCAAGATCCGCGCCGCGCTGGAGCCCAAGCAGCAGGCGCTGCGCGAGCTCTCGGTCCAGCGGCGCAAACAGCTGAAGGAGGCCGGCGAGGAGGCGAAGGCGGCGGAGGGAGGCGCCGGCGTCCCGGACCCGCGGCTCGACCTGCACGCGATGGTGGAGGAACACATCAACTTCGGACATCGGCTCGAGCCCCACATCGCCGACACCGCGCGCCTCTGCTGGGAGGCGCTCGACGGCGGCGAGACGGTGATCTTCGAGGGCGCGCAGGCGACCCTGCTCGATCTCGACCACGGCACCTATCCGTTCGTCACCTCGTCCAACCCGATCGCCGGAGCGGCGACGGTCGGCGCCGGAGTCGGCCCCGGGGACATCGACGAGGTGTGGGGGATCGCCAAGGCCTACGCGACCCGCGTCGGCGCCGGGCCCTTCCCGACCGAGCTGCTCGACGACGTCGGCGAGCAGATGCTGCAGAGAGGACATGAGTTCGGGACGACGACCGGCCGGCGGCGGCGCTGCGGCTGGATGGACCTGGTCGCCCTGCGCTACGCCGTGCGCCTCAACCGGATGGACGCCCTGGCGATCACCAAGCTCGACGTCCTCAGCGGCATCGGCCCCCTACGGGTCGCGGTGCGCTATCGCTCGAAGGAGGGGGCGGTCCTCGACACCTTCCCCTACCACCAGTCGATCCTTCACTCGGCGACGCCCGAGTACGAGGAGCTGCCCGGCTTCGACCTCGACCTCACCTCCTGCCGCAACGCGACCGACCTGCCGCGCGAGGCCCGCGACTACCTCGGCTTCATCGCCGAGTTCGTCGGCGTGCCGGTGCGCCTGGTCGGCGTCGGTCCAGACCGCGAGCAGGTCATCTGGCTGGAGGACTGAGCGCCGTCCAATCGGACGGCGCGGACCTATTCAGCGTCGGCCCGGTCGAACGGCGCGGCGGTGGAGACCTTCCATCCCCCGTCTTCCCGGGCCATCGGAACGATGTAGTCGCGGCCGTCGTTGCCGTGGTACTGGGCGTACCCCTGCCCGCTCTCGATCCGCAGGCTGTCGATCGGGCCGGTGGTCGTGTCGTCGAAGTGGTTCACGCCACCGGCCGAGGTGCCGAAGTAGGCGAGAGCCTGCGGACAGGTCGTCACCTTGCCATTCGAGACATTGGTGGCATCGGCGACGAAGCCCGAGACGAAGGAGCGGGCGAGGTAGCTGCACTCCATGGCGTGGTCCTTGGCCGCACGGGCTCGCATCCAGCGCTCGATCACCTTCGAGGCCTGCGCGCGTTCGCCCCCGGTGGCCTCGTGACCGTATAGCTGCACCGCGTTGTCCCCACCGACGACGTAGAACTCGCGGGTCGGCCCCTTCGGGTAGAAGACCTTACGGGGGCCGCTCTCCACCGTATTCGAGTCGCCGCTGCCACAACCAAAGGCGGTCGCCGCAACGAGAGAGAGCACCGCGAGCAATAAAAGAGTTTTTAAAAGCTGCACGGGGCCTGATTGTAGGACAAGAAATCCCCACCGGCCGCGCGCCTGCTCTACAGTCTGTCGCGTGGCTTCCAGTAGACGCTCGAGCAGGTTGAACGAGCGGCTGCCCCGGGGAAGGCACGGTTTGCCGAGGGAGGCGGTGACCGAATCCCAGCGCAACCGCATCCATCAGGCGATGATCGAGGTCGTCTCCCAGCGCGGCTACCCCGAGACCCGGGTAGTCGACGTGATCGGCGTCGCCGGCGTCTCCCGCAAGACCTTCTACGAGCTTTTCGAGAGCAAGGAAGACTGCTTCCTCGCGACCTACGACGTCCTCCTCGAAAACCTTCTCGGCGATGCGGCCAACGCCTACGAGTCACGTCCCGCGGAGCCGTGGCCGGTACGAATCTCCGCGGCTCTAGAGGCGCTACTCGAGCATCTCGCCGGCCACCCCGACGAGGCGCGCTTCGCCATCGTCGAGGTGCTGGCCGCCGGCCCCAAGGCGCTGGCCAGGCGCGATGCGGCGCTGCGCCAGTTCACCGGCTTCCTGGAGTCGGGCCGCTCGGAGAGCTCGGTCGACCTGCCGGGAATCACCTCGATCGCCGTCGCCGGCGGGATCAACGAGCTGCTCTACAGCGAGATCCTCCACGGCGCCGTCGGCCGGCTCCCCAGCCGCCTCCCGGATCTGATGTTCTGGGTGACGCTGCCCTACCTCGGCGCCGACGCCGCAGCGGCGGAGCGCGAGCGGGTCCGCCGCGCCAAGCTGCCGTCCTGAGCGCCGGGCCATCCGCTCCATTCGCGGCTACGGCGGGTTTACGAATAGGGCGGGGGTGGTAGTTTGACCCGCTGGAGAGACGTTCAAGACACGTTCCGACGGCATCGGACCCAGGACGGGCAGGCCGCAAAGGAGAGATATAGGGATATGCGTAAGTACCTGATATTGACGATGGCCCTCGCGGCCTTGCTTGCCGTCAGCGTGGCTGGGATCGCCACCGGCGCCAACAAGCCGGTGACGGTCGAAGTGGGCAATCTCGTCTTCACCTTCAACGGTGGTTTCAGCCCGACCAAGCTGCCCAAGAACAAGCTCGCGCCGATCAGCCTCCAGGCTTCCGGCAAAATCTCGACCAAAGACGGGACCCACCCGCCGGCGCTGAAGGAAACGATCGTCGAAACCGACAAGAACGGCGCCATCAACGTCAAGGGCATCAAGGCGTGCACGGCGGGTCAGCTGCAGTCGCGCGATACGAAGGCAGCCGAAAAAGTCTGCGGCAAGTCGATCATCGGCACCGGCACGACGACCGTCGAGGTGGAGTTCCCCGAACAGAAACCGTTTGACGTCACCAGCAAGTTGCTCGTGATCAACGGCGGCTTCAAGGGCGGCACCACGACCCTCTACATCCACGCGTTCTTCGACCGGCCGACGCCTGGCGCGATCGTGACGACGCTGAAGATCAAGAAAGTCCACAACGGCCGCTACGGCCTGAAAACCGTCGCGACGATCCCGAAGATCGCCGGCGGGTCGGGCTCGGTGAAGTCCTTCAACCTGACGATCAACAAGAAGGGCGTCCTCACCGCCAAGTGCCCCGACGGCAAGCTCCAAGCGAAGGCCAGCGCCATCTTCGCCGATGGCACCAAAGCCTCCGCGGGCATCATCCGGACCTGCACCGGAAAGTGAGCCTGGGCGCCCGGGCCTGAATCCGGACGCGCAGCGAATGCAAAAGGGCGGCCTCCGGGCCGCCCTTTTTTTGCCCGAAACCAGTTGCGCTTACCCGAAGGGCGTAGTACAAATAGGCGTACTCGATTAAACCCAGTTGTTTAGATTGGCGGCGATGTCTTTTGGGGAACGACAGCCTGTCGAGCGCGGTTGAGAGCGCCAAGGAGCAGGATCTCAGGCCTCTGGAAGAGGAGAGCGCAGAGGCGCTCGGCCTCGACAGCAGGCAGCTGAGGGAGATGGAGAGCTACCTTCACGACGCCTGGTTCTTCGGCATCCGCACCGGGCACACGGTGATGGTCGAGACGCGGATGGGCCAGTCCGACCCGACCCCGGTGATAATCGGCATGCAGGGCGAGTTCCAGGATCTGATGGAACGCTGCGCCGAGGCCTTGAACACCAGCGTCGGGGCGACGATCCAGGCCTGGAACTACCTCGGCAGAGCCTGGATGGCAGGCGCCCGCTTCTGGGAAGTAGAGATCGCCGCCCGCCTCATCGAAACCCACACCGGCGGGTTCGACGAGGCGCTACGGCGGATCGACGACGAGCGCAATTAGCGGATCAAGCGTTCAGGTAGCGCAGCTGTTGGCTTCGAGGTCTTCCGCTATCTGGTTCGTCTTCTTGAAAATGACCTGAATCGATTCGACGCTGCCAAGCGGATCCGCCTGGACCTGCGCGGCGGCCTTTTCCCGAGTCTGGACGAGTTCTTCCGCCTTCCTCCTGTCTTCTTCCGGGAAGCCGATATCGGCGATTTCCGCCGTCGTGCCCTGATAGATGGCAACGTACTTGCGAAGGTTCTTGACCTGGAAAGCTTTCGACACTTTCCCGCCCTGTTCTTCAAACATCCGATTGACTTCTTCGAGATATGCTTCGCGTTCCTTCAACCCTTGATTGCAGACCAGCTCGAGCTGCTGGTCGTATTCCTGTTTGCTGACGGTCGAATCGTCGCCGCCGCCGCACCCGGCCGCAACCAGCATCAAAGCCCCGGCCACTGCCAACCCCGCTATTGCCTTGTGCACTTGGTCCCCCTAAGTATCTCTGATTAAAGAGGGAGATTTTATCCGGTTATGGCCGAACTTGCGCCGGGCGCTAGGAGGCGGCCGGGACGGGGCACTGTGCCCCGTCCCGGGAAGCGGATCCGCCTAGCCCGTGACAGCCCAGCTGCCGCGCGAGTAGCCGCCTTCAGCACTGAATTCGAAGGGAACGGTCACGCCGAACGTATGCGCAGCTTCCGCTTTGCTCGCGGGCGGTTCGCCCGGCGCAAGGGGAAGCTGATTCACCTGGTCCTTCCTGTAGATGCAGAGGAACCCAGCGGCCGCTTTCGGTTCGCTTGCATTCCCGGGGCAGGCTGCTGCAAACGCTTCCGCCGATTCCGCCAGCGCGGCTTCCGGGTTTTCCTGTTCGAAGACCGACCCTTCGCAACCTTCGATGCAGGGGTACGGACCATAGAGAGCGATGCTTCCGTCTTTGAGTTCATAGCCGAGGGTTACTCCGAATTTCACCGCGACGATCGCGGTCGGCGCGGGCGAGACCCGTACCGGGAAGGAAATCGCCGCCGGCGATACATGGGCGTTGCCGGTGACCGACCACACGCCGGTCAGAACGCCGCCGGGTGCAAGGCTGCATTCTGGTTCTTCGGCGCTGCACATGCCAGCTTCGCCTTTTTCGCCGGGCGCACCATCTTCGCCGTTGGTGCCGTTGGTGCCGTTGGTGCCGTTGGTGCCGTTGGTGCCGTCTTTGCCGGCTGGACCGGGAGGTCCGGTGTCGCCCTTCGGGCCCTGAGGGCCGGTCGCCCCCGGAGCTCCGTCCTTGCCTGCGTACTTCTTGGCAATATTCTTGACTTCCTTCTTCTGCTTGCCGTTGAGGCCCTGCTGGGCGGCGTAAGCGCCCCCTGCGAGCGCAGCGACAAGCGCCACGATCGCCACGACCAGACCGGCCGTGCCGAGCTTGCTGTGAATACGAGAGATCATCTGTCCTCCCTTTGCGATGGATAATTGTGCCGTCGGCTGACGGCATTCTGGTCGCGGAACGCTGGTGCGCTGGACACGCGGACAGGAAACGAACTCCGAGTCATCGGGTAGCTAAAGCCTCCCGCACGATGTCCCCTCCGGTTCCCTTCATGGTTCAGGTCCCAAGCGCGTTCCCTAGCGCGCCAGGGGCTTGAAATTAGAGTACGAGGCCAACCATGTCAAGGAACCCGAGCAGTGGCCGAGAGTTGCGGATGCTGAGTGCTCGACGTATCTTTATTGGATGGCCGGTCCAGCCGATAGGAAGACGATCAAGGTAGTGACGCTCGGGCCGGCGGGCACCTGTCACGAGCGAGCGGTCCAGCGGTATCTGGCCTTCCAGGGAATCGAGCACTACGAGATCGAGTTCATCAGGGATTTTCTCGATGGCCTCGAGCGGATCCGCGGCGACGAGCGCGCCTTCCTGATTCAGTGCAGCGCCCACCCGAAGGTGCACGAGGTAACCGAGCGCCACTGGCGCGAGGTCTTCGTCATCGACACGTTCATCTACCCGACCAAGCACCTGGTCCTGCTCAGCCGCCGCGACGTCGCGCATCCCCGCTCACTGGGAATCGTGCCGGCGACCAAGGGCTATATCGACCTTTCCCCCTGGGAGGAGGTCACCGACGTCGTCTCGAAGCCCGTAGTCGGTGAAGAGCTCCTGGCCGGTCGCTACGACGCCGGCCTGACGCATATGGAGCACTTCGAAGAGCACGAGGACGAGCTGCGCCTCGACCTCGACATCGGCGAAATCGACACGACCTGGCTCGTCTATGGGACGCGGAAGCGGTTTGCAGGCGAGGTCATAGGAATCCCCTCCACGGACGTACTTCTTGGCCAAGCTTAACGCTTGCAGCAGGGCAAGCGGAATCCGGCTTGGTGACGTTAAGAGAGACCGATCCACACCGACGTTGCTGTACTTCAGGCACAGAAGGAGCCGCCCCGATCGGGGCGGCTCCTGAGTCAATCCATCAAAACCCTACGTCTCTAGGAGACGACGCCGAGTTTTTCCGGAGATGTAATCCAGTAGCTGCCTTTCCAACTCGCACTGGGAAGCAGGGGGCCGCAACTGAGGACCGCGGCGATGCTCATTGTCGCTTTCCCACTGGCCGAGCCAGTCAGTGTGCCGATTGTCGTCCCACTTGCGGGCGTGGTGCATGTGACGCTGAAGCCGAACGCGGTCGGGACATCCACATCGGCGTTCTCCGAGTACACCCATCCACTTGTGGTGCCGGACTCCCATTCGATGAAGAGCTGGCCCGGACTTGTCACGACAACTTCTTCCCTGGTGCATTTTTTGAAACTGAGTTCACTGAGAGGGCCTGTTACTTTCGTGCCACTGAACACCGTCGTACTGCCGTGCACACTGGATTCACTGCATGTGTTGGCCTGGGTGTTTTCTGTGTCTGCGAGCGTTATGGACGACTCGGCCGACGCCGAGATTGTCACTGCTCCACTCTGCACCGTGCCGCCAACCTCCAGTGTGGTCGCCGAGGCGCCACCCGCGGTGACCGCCATCAGGGCCATGGCCGCGACCGCGGCGAGGCCGAGCATCTTCAGGTACTTCATGTCTTGTTCTCCTTGTTTTGTAGGAGCGTGAGGCTCCAAATGGGTACGGACGGAGTTTGACAGATTTGTCGCATATACTCAAGAGAAACAACGTATTTGATGATTCTTTCGGCTGGGCTCTGTCGATTGCTTACAGGAGACCCGAAAGACTCGCGCCGCCGTTTGTCAAAGCGAAGACCAGCTGGCACCCGGTCGCGGTGACGCCAAGGGTGGGGACGACCCTGTTCGGCCCCTCATCAGATGCACATCTGCAAGTTCCGCCCGGCGCCGGTGCCCGCTCCTCCCAGCGAATTCTTAAACCAGACCACCGACGCGGTCCTATTCGGGCAGACGTGCTTCTCGGGCAGCGCTAGCGCTTCGGCTTGCTGCAGGGCAAGCCAATTCTGGGCTTGGTGACGCTGGAGAGACCGTTTTGGGCCTTGAGGCGGATCTCAGCCCGCGGCTTCGAAGCGCAGAGGTTCCTGGAATTTTCGATCAGGCCGCGGTCGCCTCCGAAGAGCTTCATCTGGAAGCTGGTGACCGGAGCGTCGGGGAGACCGAGGAAGCGGGTGCGAACCCGCGCGACCCCCTTCTTGCGGACCGTGTCGATGAAGCCCACGAGGACGATGTGGAACTGGCCTCGGAGGTCGG
>Ga0164301_10000499_pt1 | contig 11423 bp, 8 predicted proteins | sample Whisoiple_231_MG_FD_109711 | JGI IMG/M metagenome (GOLD analysis project Ga0164301, IMG submission 109711) | Unamended control soil microbial communities from upstate New York, USA - Whitman soil sample_231_MG | ecosystem: Environmental > Terrestrial > Soil > Agricultural land ... | reverse complement strand
CAAATGGCGTAAAGAAGAATCCAAACGGCTTGGGCGCTCGCAGCGCAGCGCTAGCGAAATTTATCGGACAATCCATACGAGGTCGTTATCCCTACGCGGGGTTCTCTGCCGCAACGCGCCGCTTTGCCATACCCTGAGCTGCCAGCGCGTCGAGCTGCAAGCGGTACGCCGTATAATATTTGTAGATGTTGCGGACGTACTGGACGGTTTCCTGACCTAAGCGTTTCGAAGCAACGATTTCGACGTTGTTGAACCACCTGTTCGCGTTCAAGCCACGATGCTTCGCCTCGTCCCGGATTTTGGCGATGCGGCCGGGTCCGGCGTTGTAGCTCGCGAACGCGAACAGCGCGCGGTTCTGTTGATCGAAATCAGCATCGCGAAAATACTGATCGAACAACTGCCGCATGTATTTCGTACCGCCGTGGATGTTCGGCTCCGCCTTCGTGATATCGCCTACGCCCAGCTGTTTGCCCGTCGACGGAAGGATTTGCATGATACCGATGGCACCGCTGCGGCTGCGCGCCTGTTGGTCCAGCCGCGACTCCTGGTATCCTTGCGCCGCTAGCATCAGATGGTCGAAGCGATACTTCTCGCCATAGGTTTTGAACAGCTCGATGGTGCGCTCGAACTTCTTCCATTCAGCAGTGTCTGTCGAGTTCCGCACCGACTTGAAACGCTTCTGATAGTTCGCGAGACGAACGGCTGCGGTGCGCGTCCCTTGGAGCTGCTCAGCGATGAACTGATTCACAACTCGCCTAAGAGTCGGGGTATTTTTACGCATCGCCCACCCGGTCTGCGCGCCACTACGGAGGACAACACCCGGCAGCGGCTGAATGGTGGGCAATATGGTTGCCCATAGATTGGCTTTCCAATCGTCGACAACGATGATTTGCAACAAGCCGCTGCCCACCATTTCCATCATGTCTTCGTCTTCGAGCGCGTCGGAAACCAAAGTTATCTTTATCTCGGGTTTACCTTCTTTATGAAAGCGTTTATTGAGGTAAACCAGGCTGTCATAATAGCTGCTGGTCTTTCGCACATGCACCTCTCGACCCGCTAGTTGATCAATATCAGTCAGGGGCGACGCAGTCTTTCTGATCACAACGATCTCGGAAACATTGCTTCGAATGGAGTCCGAAAAATTGATTTGAGCCCGACGTTCCGGCGTAATGGTAAGATTAGCCGCAGCGATTTCGACGTAGCCGTTCCTCAGCTTCGGAATGAGTTGATCTCGAGTTGTAGGTATTGGTAGAACCGTGATCGGCCGGTGGTTAACGCTATACTTCCTATTCAGCCACCGTTGAAACTCGTAAAGCGCGTCCGCCGTCAATCCCATCTGAGTCCCGCGATCGTTGAAAAACAGTGTACGGCTATAGGGCACGGCAACGCGAATCGTTCCGCGCGCCAAGATCGCTTTCCAATCGCCTTTGAACGCCTGAGTCTCGAGATTGAGAGCCGTGACCTCTGCCGCTGAGGTTTCACGATGGCCAGACAATGCAAGGACACCGACGACGATTGTCAGCCATAGAGCAGGCATTCTCGAACCGTGACGGCGTGTTGGGTCAGTCGCCGAACAAAGCATGAAGAAACTTTTAGACTTCCTTGGAAATCGCCCAACGATGGCCGAGTGGACCGGCGGGTTGTGGTCGCGACGAACGGTGGGTCGCCGACAGTGCGTTAATATTCACGTGAACACACGATGGGCCCGATTCTCTGTTTGTACACGTCCGTTGTTACACGGCGCTCGCAGCTTGACGGCCGATGGTTGCACTTTGGCGATGTACAGAAAAGCAAAGAGTGTTTACGGGATCGCCGCATGGTCGGCACGCGGCTACTGCTTCGGCCAATCGCTTTCCGACCATAAGGGGACTAACAATGCGTGATCATCCAATCCTTTATCGCGCGTAGCCGTCGTCTTGACCGCGCGCGCCAGAGCAATAGAAATTATTACAGGCCGTCCTCCATCTATAGGCGCTTTTCCAGTAAATTGAAAGAAATTTATTGAAGCAATCTTCAAACCCGAAAGTACAGCGAGCAAATTATCCGCTACAGACTCATACCGCCGCAATAATCCCCAGAGAAAAACACCTCACACTTGGTTGGAGAAATGTTGAAGCTCTCGACAGCGGATCACAGTAGCACTTTGATCTCTGGCGTGCGGTTTGTCTGAGACTGCAATCATTCTAGTAGGAAATGTGCCGCAGGTATTTTGTAGTAGCGCCTCTTCAGAGATTTTTTACTGATCAGAACACGTAGGACATTTCAAACAATTTTCAAAGGGATTCCTAGATTTCCTACGCAGTATCCGACAATGCACAACTCGTATTTTGATCGATGATCTGAATTTTCCTGAAATTCGCTTGATTATGTCTGCTGGCACGATGCTTGCCGCAAACAGGCGTGCATCCTCAGGGACGATCTCAAGAGACGAAGTCGAGGTGTTCATAGGCATCGTTCTAGACGGCCCCTGGCCCAAGAAAAACGACCCCGAGCGAGTCGCCATGTTCGGTGGTTGCCCCGTCTGCCATGAGAACCACGGTCACTGTTAACTTTAGGCGGGTCTTTTTCCGGTTACGTTCTGGCGATGCGCGAAACACGGACAAGCTTGGGAGACTCTCCAGAAAATCGAAGCTTTCGTCAAGGGTAACAAGCTGGACCGCTGGAAGGCCACCGTCAGGCAAAAGGGCTACACGCCGTGTGGACCGTCGTATCCCAACTTTCACGGCCTCTCGATCATGATTGGCATAATCGCCTCGGAGATCGCAAACTGTGTGTAGCCTTTCGTGTAACAATCATAACTACACCCCGCGTCGTGACAGAAACAAAACGGATCCCCCGGTTAAGAATTTTATAGGACAATGATGAAAGGGCCCCTTCAGTCCATCTTCGCATTCTGGCTGATATTGCTCGCCGGCTGCACACCGCTCTACATGTGGGATACCCACGTTACGACCACGCCAAGGAGGGCATCGGTTGGTGTCGCTGAGCTATCTCGCGAGCCCGTGGCGATGCTTGGCCCTATTATGCCGGCCGGTTTTCAGGGCTTCAGCCCTTTTCTGTCCCGCGCCCTTATTGCAGCGATGTCTGAAGCGTCTCCGTCTGTCCGCGGAATTCCGACCTATGAGACCGTGAACATGATCAATGGCCAAGGGTTAGCAGCGGCGTACAGCGAGCTAATCTCGGGTTTTGTTCGGAGCGGGATTCTGGAACGTGAACGCCTGCAGAAGCTCGGGTCGACGCTTGGCACACGCTATGTGCTGCTACCAGGTCTCGCCGACTTTAACCAAATCCTTATCGACAGGTTTGAAATTGCCGGACTCAAGATGGTTAGAAATCGGGTCATCACTCTGCGGCTCTGGCTACAGCTCTGGGACACGCAAACCGGCCAAATTGTCTGGGAGTCTACGGGAGAGGTCAATGTGGCAAGCGAACTCTTTTTGCCCCAGCGAGTCGTTCCTCTTGATGAGATAGGCCAGAAGCTGTGGCTTCGGATGATCGAAGATAACTTGTTAGCAGAGAAAACCCAATCACAATTATTTTTAAAGAATTGAAAGAAAGGAGGCTCAAACGTGCAGCCTCTAGACTACCTGGTGCATTTCTCAAACATACTGTTGCTGGTTGCGTATTCGGTCAGGGACATCCTCTGGTTGCGCTGGTTTGCCGTTGCCGCCGCGCTGACTAACATTCCGTACTTCCTCCTTCAGGGTACCGTGCTCTGGCCGCCGATTCTCTGGGCCCTCGTATTCACCGCGATCAATCTCTACCAGATCGCACGCCTCTATCTCGAACGACGTCCGGTGGTGCTCTCAGAAGACGAACAGAAACTCTATGACCTCGGCTTTCGTTCGCTTCGCGCGCGCGAGTTCCTTTCACTCTCGCTCGCGGGCGAGTGGAAGAGTGCAGCAGCCGGCGAGCGGGTCGTGACTGAGGGAGAGCCAGTGTCGTGCCTGTGCATCGCGATCACCGGCAACGCCGAGGTTCACAAGGAGGGCGAGCACATCGCAACGCTGAAACCCGGGCAGATCATCGGCAACGCGCTCGCCCTCGCTGCCGATCCATCACCAGTCGAAATGACCTTCGCCGAGCCGGCACGTTACATGCGCTGGTCGCTCCCAAGTTTGCGCAAATTCATCGATGGTCGGCCCGACCTGCGCGTCATATTACAAGGTCTCGTGAACCGCGATCTTGCCCAGAAGTTGGAGACTGTGTTGTCGTGATCGGATTTATACGCAAACCCGAGAAAAAATTGTCTATCGAACTCACTGACACCTGGACTGCCGCTTAACGCATGTATCACGTTTGATAGGCTTCATTAATTGGGTGAGCGCGTGGGCAGCGAATTATCGATTTTTTGGCTCATGTCGGGGGCATCACGATCAATCAGCTTGTCGAACGCTTTCGCGATCGCGAGTACCTGATCCGACCGCACGCCCGAACCAGGGAGTGCCGCCATTCGGCGAATGGTCGCGATGCGCTCAGGCTCCGTTTTCAGCACCATCAGATTGAGCGTCTCCTCCCCATGGCAGCGTGCGCAACGAACGACCAGGAGAGATGCAGCGATACGCTCGAAATCGCCCGGGGCTATGTTGGCTCCCGGATGAGTTTGCATGCGCTCGATCGTGCGCTGAATGTCCCTAGGCTCCATCGGGAGGGTCGTCCCAAGGCGACGGGTGCTATGACATTCGACACAGTTCTGCACCAATATTTCGCGAACCCGCAGCGGACGTAGCATGGCGACGTCCCGCTTGCTGGCAAGATCGGGCGGCAGGCTCTCTAGCCGCTGCTGAAGCTCACGGACCTGAGTGATGAGGGCGATGACAAGGATCAGATTGGCGAGGACCGCCAGCAAAACCACAATACGAAACCCATAGCTTGGTACCGGCCGTTCCGTCTCCATAATCACGACACTCCTTCGGCACCTCGCAATACGCCCGCCGGTTGAGTCGCAGCGTGCGGCCTCGTCTCTGGTGCCGGCAGTTCTTCATGGATTGGCAGGATGCGCGCCAACCAGCCGAAGGCAAACAGAGCCGCCGCCGTAATGGCGAGAGTAATGGCGACTTCACCGATTGACGGCACGTAGGTTTCCCAGTGCCGCACGCGCAGGCCGATCACGGCGACGTTCAATCGGTGGAGTAATATGCCGCCGATGATCAGAGCGCATGCCCAGGCCAGGCCGCGCCGGCTTCCCCGCACTTCGGGCATCAGCAATAGAACAAACGGAATCATCAGGCCGAAAACGATTTCGACCCAGAACGACACTGCAAACCAAGATGAGATGAACATAGCATCAGCGGCGCCGCGATAAAAAAGATCGCCCATTTGAAACGCAAGGAATAGGCCGACGAGCCAGCATTCGATCCGAGCGAGACCTCCGAGCAGCTCCATGCGCGGTGCGAAGCCGAGCCAACGTGCCGCGGCCAGGTGTTCGAGAATCGCCATGGCCGGACCGGCCATCATGGCAGAAAAGAGATAGAGCAGGGGCAAATTATCCGACCACCAGAGCACGTTAATTTTGTGCGGGATGAGCGTCATGAGAGTCCCAAGCGAGGACTGGTGCAGGTGCGATAGCGTCACACCGAGCAGCATGATGGGGATGTAAATCGCGCGCAGGATGCGTAGGGTGTGTCCCCAGCCGGCCTGCTCGAGGGGAACCTGGGCGAACTCCAGCGCGAGCACCGTGAGATATAAAAATGCGCACCAGCCGACTTCATACAATGCCGAAGTGGGAGCCCACGAAACCAGCACCATCCACACCATCCAGGGCCGGCCAAGCTCTACCATAAGCATAGTGATGGCGCTGGCGTAACAGAGAAAAGCCATGAGCACGGCGGGACGCACGAACGAGTGGTAGCGGTGCACGCCCAGGATTTCGACCAGCGCAGTGATGGTGAAGCCGACGCCGCCGACGGCAATCATCGTCATAATCCCGTAACCGACCCACCAACCCCACGGATACGCGTTGTTGATATTGGCGATGGTGCCGATGCCCGTGGCGAAGCGCACGAACGCAAACACGGCGCCCACCGCGATGATAATCAGCAGCAATTTGTCCCACCAGGTAAGCCGGATGGTCCAGTTCATTTGCGAACTCCTTTGCATCTTGATTCTCGGAGATTACTCTCGCCAATAATGTCCTGATCCACGTCGAAGGGATCACAAGTATGAATCGAATTTCGAAGCTCGAAATCCGAAATCCGAAACAAATTCAAATGATCAAAAGAAGAAAATTTTTCGAAACGAGCACTCCCCGATGTTTGGGTCAATTTTACATTTGAGATTTGTCTGCCGCATGTTTGTTTCGGATTTCGATATTCGGATTTCGGATTTTCTTAACTTTGCGCGCTTTGCGGTCTTTGCGCGAGATCTCCCGATTTAGGTTGCAGCTATGCCGCGCTGTGCTCTCCCTCGCCTTTTTGGTGGCGCATGCGCCGGCGCACGATCCAGTTCAGCGCGCCGAACACGGCGTACAGAAAAGCAAATACTGGGGCGGTAGTCCGCAGCCATCGGTGCGTCAAGTCCGGCATCGGCGTCTTCGGCAGGCCGGTAATGTACCCGATCTGCTCGAACGGCACGGACGAAAGATGCAGCACGCTCGTGCCGCCGACTTCTTCGAGACCATAGATCTCCGGGATGTAAGTGCCGGGCGCCGCCGCGATGCGCCGTTTCGCTTCGGCAACCATGTCCTCGCGATCGCCGAAGCTAATAGCGCCCGTGGGACATACCGTCGCGCAGGCCGGCTCGAGATTCGCCTCCAGACGATCAGCGCAAAATGTGCATTTGTGAATCTTCGGTGCGAAATTCTCGTAATCGTATTTCGGAATAATGAACGGGCAGGCCTGCATGCACGCCCGGCAGCCAATGCAGCGGTTCTCGTCGAACACTACCGGACCGAGATCCGTTTTGAACATCGCAGTAGTCGGGCATGCCGACGCACACGCCGGTTGCTCGCAATGCATGCAGAGCTGGCGCCCGAATACCCAGTCGGGCTTCGGTCCCGTAACAATCTCGTTGAAGGTAATGAGCGTATAATTGTTCGCGTCGAGATCGCGCGGATTTTGATAACCTTCGCCGGCGAAAAAATCGGTGTGGTCTTCGGGCCGATCGTTCCAGGATTTGCAAGCCACCATGCAGGCCCGGCAGCCGATGCACCGGGTATTATCCTGGATCATCGCTTTTGGTTTTACAGTCGTGCTCATGCGCGGTCCTTTCCCTTGATGTTGCAGAGAAACACCTTGGTTTCGGGAATATGCGAGTTGGCATCGCCGACGCTCGCGGTGAGATCATTGCAGATGTCGCCCGGCACGATTCCCGCGTAGCCCCAGTGCCAAGGAATGCCGATCTCATCGATCACGCGGCCTTCGATAAAAAATGGCTGAAAGCGTTCAGTGACGAGCGCATAGACCTCGATGGAACCGCGCGCGCTGCTCACAATGACGCGGTCGCCGCTCTTGATTCCTTCACGATTGGCGTGCGCTGTGCCGATTTCGACGAACGCACTCGGCACGAGACCCACAAGCCAGGGCATGTTGCGGCTCATGGCGCCGGTCTGCCAGTGCTCGGAAACCCGATAGGTGGTCGCGATGATCGGAAAAACGTCGGGTGTGCCGTAGCGGTCGAATTCAGTGGACTGCCACACCTGAGCGCACGGGTCCGACTGGATCTTGGAGAACGGGTTTTTGACCGGGCTCTCCACCGGCTCGTAGTGCTCAGGAAAGGGCCCGTCCACAAGATCGGCTGAATAGAGCTGCCCGACACCCGATGCCAACATAATAAACGGATTCATCTCGCCCGGCGGCATGCCGCCGTCCGGAACGTCGCCTTCCCAGACTTTCTTCTCGGCATTCCAGCGGATGACCCACCTGCGCGGGTTGAACGGCTCGCCTTTGCGATTGACCGAGGCGCGGTTGTACAAAATGCGCCGGTTCATCGGCCACGTCCACGCCCACTTCGGATAGAGTCCAATCTTGTTCGGCACATCCGTCATCTCGCGTCGCGCCGCCAGGTTGCCTTCTTCCGTGTAGCCACCGCAGTAGATCCAGTTGCCCGACAACGTGCTGCCGTCATCGCGCAACTGGGCAAAGCCGGACACCTGTTTTCCCGCGGCGAAGGTCTTGCCGTCTTTCTCGGTTACGTCGCTGACATAGCGTCCGTTCATCTCGCGCGCTACGCGATGAGGATCTGCGTGATCTCCATAGTCCCAGGCGAGATGGCGGATCGGCTCGGGGAATGCTCCGTCTTTGTCGTAAGCTCGCTTCATTGCTTTGGCCATGCCATCGACGATATCGAGGTCGGGACGGGAGTCGGCGATGGGCTTCACCGCCTGGTGGCGCCACTGCGCCCAGCGGCCGCTGTTGACGATGCTGCCTTCTTTCTCGACGCCGGAGCAGGCGGGTAGAACAAACACTTCAGTCGGAATCTTCGCCGGATCGACGCCCGGCCGCTTCCAGAAGCCCGCGGTCTCGTGCTCGAACAAGTCGGCGACCACCAGCCAATCGAGCTTATCCAGACCCGCGCGGATCAAACGCGCGTTCGCGCCGCCGACTGCGGGATTCTGGCCGAAGCAGAAAAGCCCCTTCACCTCGCCGGCGAGCATGGCGTGGGTGAGCGCAAGAAACGCGTAGCCCTGCCCTTGAAATCCGCGCCCGAGCTTCGGCAGGTAGGCGAAGTCGAACTCATTGTCGCTGGTGGCGTGATCGCCCCACCACGCTTTCAGCAGACTCACGACATACTTCGGCGTGTTCTGCAGCCAGTTCGCACTCTGCGGATTGGCCGCCACCGGCGTCACGCGCTTCAAATACGTCTTCAAATCGACGTCCGCTTCGACGGGCAGCTTGAGATACCCCGGCAAGCCATCCCAGTTCAGTCCCTGATCCGTGGAGCCTTGCACGTTGGATTCGCCGCGCATGGCGTTGACGCCGCCGCCGGCGACGCCGATGTTGCCGAGCAGCAGTTGCAGAATCGCGTAGGAGCGGATGTTCTGGGTGCCGTGGCTGTGCTGCGCCGTGCCCATGGCGTAGAGCCAGGTACCGGCACGGTCGGGGGCGTAAGTCGCAGTATAGAGATCGCAAACCCGCAGATAGTTTTCCTCGGGTGTTCCCGTGATGCGGCACACTCTCTCCGGGGTGTAACGAGAGAAGTGCTGCTTCAATAATTGGAACACACAACGAGGATGCTTGAGGGTCGGGTCGCGCCGCGGCTGTCCTTGCGCATCGAGCGCGAAGGCCCAGCGCGTGCGGTCGTAGCTCCGTTTCTGAGGGTCGAAGCCGGCGAAAAGACCGTCGGCGAAACCGTAATCATCACCGACGATCCAGGAGGCATTGGTGTACTCGCGCACGTACTCCTCCTGGATACGATTATGTTCGAGGGCATAGTTGATCATGCCGCCGACGAAAGCGATGTCGGTACCCGAGCGCAGCTTGGCGAACACGTCGGCGATCGAGCTGGTACGGTTAAAGCGCGGATCGACGTGCAGGATGTAGGTGCCCTGCTCCTTGGCGCGCGCCAGCCAATTCATCGAGATAGGGTGATCTTCCGCAGGATTTCCGCCCATGATCAGAACGACATCGGCATTCAGCATGTCGATCCAATGATTGGTCATTGCTCCTCTGCCAAACGAGGTCGCCAGACCGACGACCGTGGAGCTGTGTCAGAGCCGGGCCTGGTGTTCGATGTACACCAGGCCGAGTGCCCTCATCAGCTTTACGAGGAGATAAGCTTCTTCGTTATCGAGCGCCGAGCCGCCGAGACAGGCGATCGCTTCCGTGCGGTTTACGATTCGTCCGTCGACTGATGTCTGGAAAGTCTTATCGCGCGTTTCCTTGACTCGCGCGGCGATTCGCTCCAGCGCCCAATCCCAGTTCTTTTCCTCCCACGCCTTACCGTTCGGCCCGCGGTAGAGCACTTTCTGCAAGCGCCGCGAGTTGTTCACGACCTGAATGCCGGAGGCACCCTTGCTGCACAACGTGCCTTCGCTGATCGGATGGCCGGGGTCGCCTTCGATGTTGATGACTTTGCCGTTCTTCGTGGATACCACCTGGCCACAGCCGACGCCGCAGAACGGGCAGACCGTCGTGGTATTCGTCGCCCCGCGGGTTTTGAGCGGTGGAATCGCCGGTGCGCAGCCAGACTCCGACAAGGCGCCGATCGCCACCGCGCCCGTTGTGAGTCCCTTCAGAAACTGCCGGCGCGTCGGCTGCGGTGCTTCATCGGCAGGATTATCGTTGTCATCCCGCTGATCTTCGTTTTGATTGTTCATTTAGCCCTCTCTCTTTGCGGCTAATTTAGGTCGGGGCGATAGCGCTTCGAATGTCGCGCAGTGCGAAAGCGGTAGAGACCGAAGGCCATCAAATTGCGCGGTTCATGGCCAGGGCGCCGATCGCGTCGCTTTTGATATCATAATCAGAGCTGATTGGAATATTGGACTTTGGTCCAATACGGATTAAAGTCGCACCCGGAACCAGAATGCATCAACCGATGTTTGCGGTCATACCGGCCCTTCGTGACGCGAGACTCTATGAAAACTCATCTTGCGCCGCAAATTTGTCATCTCGAACATAGTGAGAGATCTTGCATTTTCAGCTACATAAAAAAAAGATTTCTCGGCTTCGCCTCGAAATGACAAGTTTTCACACAGTCTGACGCTCAGGAAAATCCAACCGGTATTCAGACTGTTTGATTTTCTGGATTCCTGGTTGCGCTACCCCGGACTAAATCCGGAATTGCCCGGAATGACCATATCTATTCGCCTGAAACGTTTGCGAGTGCAACATCAACTAAATTGGTTCACGGTTTAGCTGCTTGCGAACCCGATGAAACTTTCCCGTCGCGCAGCGCGATCTGACCTTTCCTGGAAAAATCCACCGACTCACCGAGAATGCGCGCCGCCTCTTGCGGCGCATGGAAACCTGTTGAGTTTTCCGCCTCGACGAAATCAAGATAGAACTGCGCCTTGCGTTGAAAACCCTGCGCTGCTGCTAGCTCTTTGTCGGACTTGCCCGCGCTTTTCGCCGCTCTGAGGTCTTTGATCAAATCCATTAATGCGTCCATCGCCACATTGCGCAGCTTGAAGGTGCGCTCTTGAATCGTCTCGACTCGCGCCTTGAGTTCGTCCTCAGGCCATTTGTGGCAAGTCTGGCATGCGCGGTTGATGTTCAGCACCGGACTGCGCACGTGATGATCGCTGATCTTGAGAGCGCCTTCGCGCTTGTAGGGCATGTGACAGTCGGCGCAGGTCACGCCGGAGCGCGCGTGAATCCCCTGGTTCCACATTTCAAACTCCGGATGCTGCGCTTTGAGCACCGGAGCGCCAGTATCGGCATGAGTCCAGTCTTTGAACTTTTCCTCGTCGTAATAGGCTTGAATGTCCTCGACCTTCAGCCCTTTCGCCCACGGATAAACCAAGCGCTTTTCCGGCCCTTTGAAAT
>Ga0164301_10000493_pt1 | contig 11497 bp, 10 predicted proteins | sample Whisoiple_231_MG_FD_109711 | JGI IMG/M metagenome (GOLD analysis project Ga0164301, IMG submission 109711) | Unamended control soil microbial communities from upstate New York, USA - Whitman soil sample_231_MG | ecosystem: Environmental > Terrestrial > Soil > Agricultural land ... | reverse complement strand
CGCGCACCTTTAAAGTTGCCCCGCCGTGCTCCGCTTCCTGGCCCGCAACCGGATGCTGAACCCGCGCTACGCGCGGCTCCTCTGGCGCTACCTCTGGCGACGGCTGCTGACGCCCGCCGGCCGGCGCTGGCGCTCCGACGGCCCCTTCTTCCTCGGCCGCGGCCTCGAACTGAAGATCGAGCCGCGCGGCGAGATCCGCTTCGGCCGCTTCGTCTGGGTCGGCGACGGGACCAAGATCCGCTGCCACGAGGGGGTCGTCGAGATCGGCGCCAAGACGGTGATGGGCCAGGAGTGCACGATCTCCGCCTACCAACGGGTGCGGATCGGCGAGCAGTGCGTGATCGCCGACCGGGCGATGTTCATCGACTTCGACCACGGGATCGTCGAGGTCGATCGCCCGATCCGCCTGCAGGGGATCTACAAGCGCGACGTCGAGGTCGGCAACAACGTCTGGATCGGCTACGGCGCCTGCGTGCTGCGCGGCGTCAGCGTCGGCGACAACTCGGTGATCGGGACCAACTCCGTCGTCACCAAGGACGTCCCCGCGAACGCCGTCGTCGGCGGCATCCCGGCGCGGATCATCCGCATGCGCGAGGCGCCGTCGGAGATGCGCTGGGAGCGGCCGGTCGAACCGGACCCCGAGGCCTGGACGACGATGCAGCCGCTGCAAGAAGTCCGTCAGCCCTGAAACGTATTGTCTGGCCGACAATGCGCCGTTCGCGAAACAGTGTCTGCATGGCTGCCGACGGGAGACTGCGTTCGGAGGAGGTTGCGGTGAAGTTCGGTCGCAACCTCTTTCGCTGTCGCCGCCGCGCGGCGATGTCGCAGGAAGAACTCGGCGCCCTCGCCTCGCTGCACCGGACCGAGATCGGGATGCTCGAGGCCGGCACCCGCCTGGCACGGGTCGACACGCTGATGAAGCTTGCCGGCGCCCTCTCGATCTCGCCGCTGGAGCTGCTCGACGGCATCCACTGGACCCCGGGCAACAGCGACGTGGGCGCCTTCAGCATTACCGACCGCTCGCTCGCCCGCCGCCGGGAAGGCTGCTGAGCCCGGCGAAGCGTCTTTAGCCGCGGGTCTTGGCCCCGGCCAGGTCGGCGTAGACGGCCGCGGTCTGCTCGGCGACGTCGCCCCAGTCGAAGCGGCGCAGGTGCTCGTAGGCTTCGGCGACCAGGTGGCGGCCGAGCTCGTCGTCGGAGAGGACGCGGATCGCCACCTCGGCGAGGGCTTCGGGGTCGTGGGCCCGGAAGCGCAGGCCGGCCTCCTCGTGCGGGACGACCTCGCGCAGGCCGCCGGTGTCGGCGACGATGCAGGGGCAGCCGGAAGCCATCGCCTCCAGCGCCACCAGGCCGAAGGGCTCGTAGATCGAGGGGACCACGGTGAGGTCGGCGATCCGGTAGAGCGAGTGCAGGACGTCGTCGCCGATCCAGCCGAGGAAGGTGCCGTGCTCCATCAGGCCGAGCTCCTGCGCCTGGCGCTTCAGTTCGGCCTCGTGGGTCCCCGAGCCGGCGACCAGGAACCGCGTCCCCGGCGCCTCTTCGATCACCCGCGGCATCGCCTCAAGTGCCAGCTGGAAACCCTTCTCGTAGACGAGGCGGCCGATCAGCAGGACCAGCTTCTCTTCCGGTGTGGCGAACTCGGAGCGCAGCCGCGCCAGCTCGGCCTCCGGCTGGGCGGGCAGGTCGTCGGGGTCGATCCCGTTCGGGATCACGCTCACCCGCCCCTCCTCGACGCCGAAGATGTCGGCGATCTGTTCGCGCATGTAGTGGGAGCAGGCGATGACCCGGTCAGAGCGGTTGGTGATCCAGCGCTCGACGCCGTGGATGTAGGTCTGCGGGTGCTTGTCGACCCAGCCCTGGTGGCGGCCGTACTCGGTGGCGTGGATCGTCGTCACCAGCGGCGCGTCGAAGCGCTTGGCGAGGTGGTCGCAGGCGTTGGCGACGAGCCAGTCGTGGCCGTGGACGAGGTCGTAGCTGTAGCGGTCGCCGAGCTCGACGCCGGCGGCGAGCATGTCGGAGTTCATCCGTTCGATCCAGGCGACGAACTCGCCCAGGTCGGTCGGTCGCTTCGGCTCGCGGATGCGGTGGATGACCACCCCGTTGCGGTTCTCCTGGGCCGGCGACTCCTCGCCGCCGCGGGTGAGGACATGGACCTCGACGTCCCGCTCGACCAGCGCCTCGGAGAGCTTGCGGACGTGGCGGGCGAGCCCGCCCTCGATCAGTGGCGGGTACTCCCAGGAAAGAATCAGGACGCGGGTCATTCGGGTGGCTGGTTCACGGCTCCAGAAGCGGAGCGAGGCTGAGGTCCGGGGCGAGGGAACGCATACGCGGATCGGTGGGGCGGTCGCAGTCTATGGCCTCCAACATCGCCCGTGAGTGATCGGTGGCGCGCTGGTAGGCGTAGTCACCCGCCTGCTTGCGCTGGTCGAGGAACGCCCAATCGCTCGACTGCACGGCCAGCAGCTCGCGCGCGGCACGCTCCAGAATCTGGCGATCGAGGCCGGCGGAGACCGCGCGAAGCAGACGCAGCTCCATCCGCCGCGCGCCCCAGGCGAGGTCGGCGACCGGCGGCGAATCCCAGGTCCGCAGGTTCTTGCCCTCGCCCCAGGTCGAGGCGCGCAGCTCGCGTTCGACCGGCTCGTGCTCGGCCAGCGCCTGCGGCACGGTGAGCAGCCGGACGCCTGCCTCCTCCGCCCCCTCGAGCACGTCGCGCAGCCAGATCGGCCCCTCCGACCACCAGTGGCCGAGCAGCTCGGTGTCGATCGCGAAGACGAGCAGGCCGCGCCGGCCGTGCTCCCGGCCGTAGTCGCGCAGCCGCGCGGCGGCGGCGGCGAGGAACTCCCCGGCCTGCCGTCGCGCCACGGCTTCCGCCGCGTCCGGGTCGTAGGCGCCGCCGCCGACCCGCCAGATCCGGATCCCGCGCAGCGATTTGCCGGCGAACTGGGCGTGAGCGGGGTCGGAGGGGTATCCGTCCAGCGACCAGAGCCAGGAGATCGCCTCCCAGTCGATCGGCAGCGCCACCGGTCCCGCCTGAGTGTGGACCGGGGCGAGAGCGTCAAGCGGCTCCCCGTGCTCGCTCTGGTCGGTGCAGAACCAGCGCACGCCGTGTTCCGCGAGCGCCCGCTCGAGGCCGGGGACGTAGGCGCACTCGGGCAGCCAGAAGCCGCCGTCCCAGCCGAAGCGCCGGCGGTGCGAGCGGATGCCGGCGTCGAGCTGGAGGCGCAGGCCCGGCCGGGTCGCCAGCAGCGGCAGGACCGCATGGGTCGCAGAGGAGGCGGCGAGGGCGATCCGCCCCTCCGCCGCGGCTCGCTGGAACGGCGCCAGCGGGTCTCCCCCGCAGGCGTCGAGCAGCTCGAGGGCGTGGCGGTAGCGGTCGCGCTCCCCCTCGCAGGCCGCCCGGCAATCAGGCGCAACCTGCTCCAGGTCGGCTTCGGCGGCGCCGATCCGCCACTCGACCAGGAAGCGCCGCAGCCGCTCGGCCGCGCCGCCGTCCTCGAGCTGGTCGGCCAGCACCGGGGTGACCGTCATCGTCAGGTTCCGCGCCATCTCCAGCACCGGCAGGTAAGAGCGGATCACCGCGTCGAACAGCCACTCCTCGCCGAAGGGGTAGGTGCCGAAGCCCTCGACGTAGGGCATGTGGCTGTGCAGGACGATCGCCAGGTCCCCGAAGGTTTCTGGGCCGGCGGGTCCTGTCCCCGATTTGGTCCCACCACCCCTCTCGGGGTGGTCCCCCAAATCGGCGCCACCCCCCGGCAGGGGCGAGTCCGATTCACGCATGGCAAACGGCGAGAAAGTCCAATGCAGCGTCGAGATTTGCTTTTTTCAAGCTGAAATCAGAGCTCGCGATCGCCGGGGTGAAGCGGTCGTAGAAGGGCTTGGTCAGGCGCAGCCCTTTGTGGACGCTGTCCCACCCGAGCTTGATCGCCAGCTCATGGGCTCGCAGCTTGCGGGCGTGAAAGAGGCCGAACATCTCGACCCGCGGGAAGTGGGCCTCGCAGAGCGCGCGGAACTCCTCGGCGCGGTACTCCTTCACGTGCCAGGGGTTGTCCGACTTCTCCGCCCCGGGGGGCGCCAGTGTCAGCAGGTTCGGGGTCGAGACGTAGGCGACCCCGCCGGGGGCGAGCATCGACTTGAAGTGCTCGAGGATCGCGCCGGGGTCCTGGACGTGCTCGATCGTCTGCAGGAAGACGACCGCGTCGCACGCCTCGGCGAAGGACTCGACCAGGTCGCGCTCGAAGCGCAGGTTCGGCCGCTGGTAGCGGAGCCGGGCGTGCTCGTGGGCCTCTGGGTTGGCGTCGACGCCGACGACGCCGGCGGCGCTCCGGGCGAGGACGTCGCTGCCGTAGCCCTCGCCGCAGGCCATGTCGACCGCACGCTTGCCCGCGACCCGCTCGGCGATCCACTCGTAGACCACCAGGTGACGGCGGAACCAGTAGTTCTCCTCGGGCACGTCGGGCAGGGTGCGCTCGCCCGTCAGCGGCAGCGGCGGCACCCCGGGCGACTGGTTCTCCTGGAGGTAGTGACGCTCCACGCGCCGGACGCTATTAGAGTTCCGCGCCATGCCGGCCTCCCCCACCGCCACCCACGAGCACATCAAAGACGTCAACACCCGCTACCACGACGCGGCCGCCGAGGAGTACGACGCCAAGTGGGGCATCGACTTCGGCGAGGTCGGCCAGCGCCAGGTCCGGCTGAAGCTGGTCAAGGCGCTGGGCGGCTCGAAGGGGCACTCCTTCGGCGATGCGCTGGAGATCGGCTCGGGCACCGGCTACTTCTCGCTCAACCTCGTCCAGCTGGGGGTGATCGAGCGGCTGACCGCGACCGACATCTCGCCGGGGATGCTGAAGCGGCTGGCGGCGACGGCGGATGCGCTCGGCCTGGAGGACGTGACCACGGTCGAGACCGAGGCCGAGGTCCTGCCCTTCGAGGACGAGAGCTTCGACCTCGTCCTCGGCCACGCCGTCCTCCACCACATCCCCGACCTCGACAAGGCCTTCGCTGAATTTCGTCGCGTCCTGCGGCCGGGCGGGATGATCGCCTTCGCCGGCGAGCCCTCGCGCTACGGCGACACCCTGGCGGCGCTGCCCAAGCGCGCCGGTCTAACCCTGGCGCCGCTCTGGCGCCGCGCCGTCGGCGCCCGCGAGCGCGCCGTCGCCGAAGGCGAGCAGTCCCACGACCACTCGCTGGAGGCCGAGGTCGACGTCCACGCCTTCGCCCCCGCCGACCTGCGCCGCCTGCTCCGCGACGCCGGCTTCGAGAAGCGCCACGTCGGCGGCGAGGAGCTGCTCTCGAACGCCTGGGGCTGGGGCCTGCGCACGGTCGAGTCGAGCGCCGAGCCGGAATCGATCTCCTTCGGCTGGCGCCGCTTCGCCTTCAACAGCTACCTCGCCCTGCAGAAGGTCGACACCCGCGTGCTAGAGCCCTACCTCCCGGCCGAGCTCTTCTACAACCTGCTCGTCTCCGCCCGCAAGCCGGCCTGAGCGTTGGGGTAGGGAGGGGCGGGGTACCCCTGCTCGGAGCACCTCCACCGAGAGAATCGCCACTGGCTGACAGTGAAGGTTTCCGGCTCGGCTCCATGCTGAGTACCGATCAGGGGTACCCCGCCCCTCCTCGCGACAGCTTTCGACAGCTCGCTCATCGAGACCGTGTCAGCCCGCCTATATCGCGGCCTCACACGGTCTCGATATGGAGATCTCCAGAGCTCGTTTGATGGAGGGCGCCGGTGGGGGTGTCCGGGTACTCAGCATGGAGCCGGGCAAGCAGCATCTGAGGCGTAAGCCATAAGACGCGTCTCCCGGCGGAGGTGCTCCCGGACACCCCCACCGGCACCCACCCCACCAGCTACTCAGCCAACCGAGCCCGGAACAGCTTGACCTTCTGGTCGATGCCCTTGAGGCGGCGCTCGCCGATGTAGGTGTAGGTGAAACCGTCGCCTGCCGCGTCCTTGACCGCGGCGTCGACTACGACGCTGCCCGGGCGGGCTACGCCGGTTATGCGGCTGGCGAGGTTGACCGGGCGGCCGTAGTAGTCGCCCGACTGCGGCAGGACCGAGCCGCAGGAGAGGCCGGCTCGCAACCAGGGAAACTGCTCGCCTTCGGCCTCGGCGGCGGCGATCAGCGCCAGCGCCGCGCGCAGCATCGGCGCCGTCTCGGCGGAGACGAACATCACCGCGTCGCCGATCGTCTTCACCAGCCGCACCGGCGGCTCGGCGACGGCGCTGGCCATCTCCTCCAGGCGACCGGCGACCAGGCCCAGCTCCTCGGCCGGGATCTCCTCGCCGAGGCGGGTGAACTCGACCAGGTCGGCAAAGCAGACGCTGAGGTTGGCGGTGCCGCCGATCGCCCCGGAGGCGAGGTCGGCGGTGGCGATCACGTCGCGGCGGATCTGCTCCAGCATGTTCGCCTGCAGGGCGTGGACGATCGTCGGCCCGACCAGCGGCATCATCGCCTCGGCCGCCGCCGCGAAGCGCAGGGCGACGTCGCGCTCGCTGTCGCCGGGCTGGGTCAGGGTGCGGATCACCAGTTCCCGGTTGGCCTCGGCGATCCGCGCCGTCCCCATCCCGATCGTCCGCGCCACCTGCAGCATCCCCTCCTCCGGCAGACCGGCGTCGAGGAAGGCCTTGATCCGCCGCGCCGCTTCGAGGTCGGCCTCGGTGCCGCGCGGTTCGGCGGGGTCGGCGTAGGGGACGCCGAGCGCGGCGCTGAAGCGCCGCAGCTGTTCGAGGTCGATGCCGACGGTCTCGGCGATCTCCCGCGCCGAGTAGCGGCGGCCGGTCCCGGCCAGCGCCCGCTCGACCGGCAACAGCGCCAGCCGGCCGGCGGCGACCGCCTCGTGCAGCTCCTCCAGCGGGACGCCGTCGGCGGCGAGCTCTTCGAGCAGGACCAGCCGCGCCTGCCGGGCGTCCCCCTCGAGCTCGTCGAGCAGCCCCTCCGCCTCGAAGTCGATCTCAGGCCCCGCCGCCATCGGTCAGTCAGCGTATGCGACGGCGCCGCCGCGGCGGGGGTCGCCGCCGCCGCTCAGCTCGCCCGTCGCCGGGTCGCGGGCGACCCCCTGGACGCCGCCGAAGAAGAGGTTGAGTGAGGGCCAGCGGGCGACCTTGCGCCCGCGCGCCTCCATGCGGTCGAGCGCAGCGGCGTCGACGCCCCGCTCGGCCTGGACGATCCCCTGCTCGAAGTGCAACCGCGGCGCTTCGATCGCCGCCGCGACCGGGAAGCCCTGCTCGACCACCCGCACCACCGTCTGCAGGATCGCCGAGCGAATCCGGTTGGAGCCGGCGCTGCCGAGCGCGAGGACGATCTCGCCGTCGCGCAGCACCACCGTCGGCGCCATCATCGACGGCACCCGCCGCCCCGGCGCAATCAGGTGGAACCCGGCCGGGTTGAGGTCCTCCTCGCCGAGCATGTTGTTGAGGATCACGCCGGTGCCGGGAACCAGGACGCCGGACCCCGAGCCGTTGGAGCAGGTGACGCTGGCGCAGTTGCCCTCGGCGTCGAGCACCGAGATGTGGGTCGTCGAGCCGAGCAGGTCGGCGACGGCGAGGTCGAGCCCCGCCGGGTCGAGGAAGCCGATCTCCATCCCCTCCTCGTAGAGGGACTCGGCGAAGGCGAGGTCCCGCCGCGAGTTGGCGCCTTCCATCGCCGCGATCAACTGCTCGGGACCGCTGCTCGGGCCGAGGCGCTCCAGTAGGCCGAAGGTGTAGGCGATGAGGATGCCGCCGGAGGAGGGCGGCGGGTTGGTGAGGACTTCGGCGCCGCGGAAGGGGGCGTCGATCGGCTTGCGCTCGATCGCCTCGTAGGAGGCGAGGTCGCCGGGCCCGACGATGCCCCCGTGGCGGACGACGAAGTCCGAGATCGCCGCCGCCACCTCGCCTTTGTAGAAGAGGTCGGGGCCCTCGGCGCCGTAGCGTTCCAGCGCCGTCGCCAACTCCGGGAAGCGGAAGACCTCGCCCTCGGTCAGGTGCCGTCCCTCCGGGGCGTAGAGCTCGCGCGTCCCCGGCATCCGCTCGTGGATCGGGGCGAGGATGTCGAGGATGTAGGCCTGCCCGTGGTTGACCGGCGCGCCCTCGCGCGCGAGCCGCACGCCCGGGCCGACGAGATCGGCCAGCGGCAGCGTCCCGAACCGCTGCAGTGCGTGGGCGAGGCCGGCGGCGGTCCCGGGGACGCCGCAGGAGGCGGGGCCGACGAAGAACGTCTGCGTGGTCTCGGCGTCGAAGCGGACCGGGACCGGGACCAGCTCGGTGGCGCGCTCGATCCGGTCGAGCCCGGGGGCGGCGACGAAGAAGTCGATCAGGGTCGTCTCGCCGCCCTGGTGGACCATCATGTGGCCGCCGGCGCCGAACCCGGTCAGCGGGCTCTCGACCGCGAAGGAGGCGAGCACCGCGCAGACCGCAGCGTCGACCGCGTTGCCGCCCGCGCGCAGGACTCCGGCGCCGGCCTCGGCGGTCAGCGGATGGCCGGCTGCGACGACCCCTCGCATGGGGCGGACGCTATCCGGGCAGGAACTCGGGGACGTCGATGCCGAGCTCGCGGTCTCCACCGCGTCCGCGGCGGGAGGGCTCGGCGTCTTTGGTGCGGCGGATCGTCGGCTCGGTGGCGCGCCGCTGCGGCTGACCGCGGCCGTCGAAGCGGGTGGCGACGACGGTGACCCAGATCTGCTCGGAGAGCTCCTCGTCGACGTTAGCGCCGAAGATGATGTTGGCGTCGGGATGGGCGGCCTCGCCGACCACCTTGGCGGCCTCGGAGACCTCGACCAGCGAGAGGTCGCTGCCGCCGGTGATCGAGAGCAGGATCGAGCGGGCGCCCTCCATCGAGGTCTCCAGCAGCGGCGAGGAGATCGCTTTTTCGGCGGCGAGGACGGCGCGGTCGTCGCCGTAGGCCATGCCGATCCCGAGCAGCGCCCGGCCGGCTTCGGACATGATCGAGCGCACGTCGGCGAAGTCGAGGTTGATCACCGCCGGCAGGGTGACCAGGTCGGAGATCCCCTGCACGCCCTGGCGGAGGACGTCGTCGGCGACCTTGAAGGCCTCGACCATCGAGGTCTGCTGGTCGAGGACGTCGAGCAGGCGGTCGTTGGGAACGACGATCAGGGTGTCGACCTCGGCGGCGAGTTCGTCGATGCCCTTGTTCGCCTGGTCGCCGCGGCGGCTGCCCTCGAAGCTGAATGGCTTGGTGACGATGCCGACCGTCAGCGCACCGACCTCGCGGGCGAGGCGGGCGACGACCGGGGCGGCGCCGGAGCCGGTGCCGCCGCCGGCGCCGGCGGCGACGAAGACCATGTCGGAGCCCTTCAGCAGGCGCTTGATCTTGTCCTGCTCCTCGAAGGCGGAGCGGTGGCCGACCTCGGGATCGGCGCCGGCGCCGAGGCCGCGCGTCTGCTCGTCGCCGATGTGGACGGTGACGTCGGCGACGCAGAGCTGCAGCGACTGAAGATCGGTGTTGACCGCCATGAACTCGACCCCCGGGATGCGGGCGTCGACCATGCGGTTGACGGCGTTGACCCCGGCTCCGCCGACGCCGACGACTTTGATCACCGGCTGGTGCGGCTCACCGCTCCCAGGTGGCTCATAAGCCGGCTCCTCCCGCCCATAACGCGGGTTTTCCGGCACAAACTGATCCCGCCCCCGCGGAAGCGGCTCCTCATTGAAAACTCTTTTCAACCGCTCCGGAGCCGACTCGGTCGACCCTTCGATTTCCTGGTCGTACAAAGCGGGCGCCTCCTCCGCCTGGAGTGAAACGTCTCCCGATGGCGCCTCTGACGCGGGTGGCGTGGTAGGGGGGACCCCCTCCTGCCGCGCAGGAGGGGGTGGGTCCCCTGCCGCGACAGGACCCGCGTCCTGACCACCTTCGTCCCTGGCGTTTTTCACCTCGGCCGGATCCTGGCGCCCGTACCGCGGCGCCTCCGGCGGATCGGCCGGCACGTCCTCAGACGTGGACCGAAAGAGGTCGGAAAGCGGCCCCTCGCGCATGCTTGCCCGCTTGTTACGCCGAGCCATGGGACAGAACCTCCTTCGCCAGATCCCGGTAGTAGTTCGCCGCGCTCGAAGTCGAATCGTACTTGAGGACGGAGGCGCCTTTGACCGGCGCCTCGGCGAATTTGATCGCCTTTTTGATCCGGGACTGGAAAACGAGGTCGCCGAAGTTCTCCTCGAGGATCTCCACCGCCTCCTTGGCGTGGATCGTCCGCGAGTCCAGCATCGTCGGCAGGATGCCCTCGATGCGGACGTCGGGGTTGAGGTTCTCCTGGATCATCTTCAGCGTGTTCTGGAGCTGGACCAGGCCGCGCATCGAGAGGTACTCGCACTGGACCGGGACGATCACCTTGTTGGCCGCGGTCAGCGCGTTGATCGTCAGCAGGCCGAGGCTCGGCGGCGTGTCGATGCAGACGAAGTCGTAGTCGCCGGCGACCTCTTTCAGCGCTTTCTCCAGCGAGCGCTCGCGGCCGATCTTGGTGCTCATCGCGATCTCGGCGCCGGCCAGGTCGATCGAGGCGACGGCGATGTCGATCTCGCGCCTGACGATGATCTCGGAGATCGGCATGTCGTTGACGAGCACGTCGTAGAGGCTTTTCTCGACCTTGTCGGGGTCGATCCCCTGGCTCATCGTCAGGTTCCCCTGCGGGTCGAGGTCGATGCAGAGCACGCGGTAGCCGGACTCGGCGAAGGCGACGGCGAGGTTCAGGGTCGTGGTCGTCTTCGCCACCCCGCCCTTCTGGTTGGCGAAGGCGATCACCTCGGCGCTCTTCACCGGCTGCTCCGCGGCTGACTCCTTCTCGGCCAGGAAGTCGAGGCGGGTCGGCGCGATCAGGTCGACGGCCTTCAACCGCCCGTCATCCTCCTCGGCCTCCTCAGAGTTCAAGGGAGCCTCCTCCACCTCCTCGGACGGCTCAGCCAAAGCGGCCTCTGCCGCGGGTGGCGTCGCAGGGGGGACCACCTGCTGCTCTGCAGCTGGTGGTGGGTCCCCTGCGTCGACAGGACCCGCGGCCCGATCGCCACTGTCCCTAATCTCGTCCCTCAAAGGCACTGCTTCTTCCATACCCTGGAGCTCGTCCTCCATCGGACGCTCCTCCTGGATCTCGACGGGAGCAGGCTTCGGCTTCTTGCGGCTTAGAAATCCCATTGCGCGGATATTCGTATGGGACCCCGCTTTTCCTGCTGCCCCCCGAAATTGCTAGGAATCAGCCAATCCCCGATCTTTTAGACAAGAGGCTCGTCATCGTCACCGGCAAGGGCGGTGTCGGCAAGACGACGGTGGCGGTCGCGCTCGGCCTGCGCGCCGCGAGCGAAGGCAAGCGGACGATCGTCTGCGAGGTCTCCTCGCAGGAGAACGCCTCGCGGATGTTCGAGCACACCGCCGTCGGCTTCCACGAGGTCGAGATGGAGGAGAACCTCTGGTCGATCTCGATCGACCCCGACGAGTCGATGCGCGAGTACGTCCTCCTGCAGCTGAAGGTGCGGGCGATGCGGGACATGCTCTTCCGCAGCCGGATCTTCAACTACCTCG
>Ga0164301_10000492_pt1 | contig 11500 bp, 8 predicted proteins | sample Whisoiple_231_MG_FD_109711 | JGI IMG/M metagenome (GOLD analysis project Ga0164301, IMG submission 109711) | Unamended control soil microbial communities from upstate New York, USA - Whitman soil sample_231_MG | ecosystem: Environmental > Terrestrial > Soil > Agricultural land ... | reverse complement strand
GTATAAAAGCGGATGCTGTCCGAACGCCATTGCTACCGGAAATGGCTTGCCGGCTTTCATCGCTTTCTCGTAATGAATTTTGCCGTGCTTTCCCGGCGAAATGTACAGTCCGACTTTATCCTTGTCTTGGAGCATGACGCGATAGCAGCCGACATTTTCGACTCCCGTCTCCGGATCGCGCGTCACCACCAAATGCGCCGTGCCAAGGTACCTGCCACCGTCGCCGGCGTGCCAGCGCGGCACGGGAAATTTCGTGAGGTCAACTTGCTCTCCCCGTTCGATATTTTCAAAGACGGGGCCGGTGGAAACCAGGTTGGCTTTGATCGGTTGCATCGCCCGCAGCCGCGCCCGCAACGCATCGATCAGAGGAATCGTTTTCAAATCCAGAGGCAGATTTAAGGAGAGCGCAGTCCGCTCGAGGGTCTCAAGCATATTGGCGAGTACGCGCCGCTTCGGATCGAAACCGGGCACGTTATCGAAGATCACGGCCGGCGGAGTAGCAATTCTTTCTAAGATGATCTCCGTTAGCGCCCCGATCTCCAGATCCCAATGGGCGCCCGAGATTTGCTCGAGCTGCTCGAGCCGCTTGACCTCTTTTAGCCAGTCCCGCAAATCGCAAGAAAGAGAGGTGGAATCGATTGCCGCTGCGCTCGCTGTCGCCATGGAACTCCTCCTGAAAAGCTTACTCGACCAGTTTCAGTGTGCTCGGATGAAAGATATCTTCTGACGCAATTTTCTTTGCAGTGACCCCTTGAGCATGACAATAGCCAAGGAACGTCTCGAGCACGTGTCGGTTGGCTTCCAGGCCATAGGCCCAGGGGTCGATTTGAAAAATTTCTTGTTCTTCGGCGAGGTAGTGATTCGGCCAAGCTTCAACCAGACTTGGAATCGCCCGGCGCCAGCGCTGCGCCCAGCGTTTTGCCTGGCTGTAAACTCGGAAAAGTTTTTCCGGGAGCTCGGGATGGCGGTCCACAAGCCGTTTCTGCAGCGCCACCACATGCATGATTGGCAAGATTTGGGTTCGACGAAAATAAGCGGCCTCGATCTCGCGCGGCCTTTCGAATAGCCGTTCAACCGAATCGTTGGCCAGCAGAATCGGGAGCTGCGACTCCGTGACACCCAACGCATCTACTTGACCGTCGAAAAGCGCGCGGCAAGCCCGTTCGGAGGTGCTTGTACCGCGGTTTTGCAGCATGCGAACGGTCGACCCATCGCGCGGCTCGACCGTGGCGCCGAGGTCGTCATCATCCCAATGGTGTATGGAGGCCACATACCATTCGGTATCCCGTGCGGACACGCCGTATTCATCGATCAACATGCCGCGCATCCAGATTGCCGCGGTTTGCACCCAGCGGAGAAAGCCGATTCTTTTGCCGTCCAAGTCACCGGGCTGATGGACGCCGGAAGCCTTGCGGCAAAAAATAAATCCGTGGCGAAACATGCGCGACGGAAAAATTGGAATCGCGACAAAATCCGCCTTGCCTCGCGAGGTGTAGTAAATGAGCTCGCCCAGGGACATTTCGGCGACGTCGTATTGTCCTTTAAACATGCCGGCGAACATACCGGGCACGTCTTCTGTCTCTGTGATCTCGAAGTGAAAACCTTCGATACCGATTTGACCGCGGAGGATCGGCAGCGTGCCGTCGTAAGCGCGGCTCGCGAACTTGATTTTAACCGGCTCAGCCATTTTGATACTGACGAAAGCTTTGTCCGAGCAAAGATCGGCGGACGGCGCTCAGTTCACCGTCTCCTCGCGATAGAGTTGTAAGGCGTCCATGACAGGTCGATCAGTGAGGGAAAAAAGCACGGCTTCTTCATTGGAGATGTTCTCGTGCGCATGCGACTGCCAGAGCGGCACGACAAACGTGTCGCCCTGTTTCCACTCGAGATGGCATTCGCCGACCCGGGTGCGTCCCTGGCCCCGGACAACGTGGTAAATCGCTGTGCTCGTATGGCGGTGCGCGCGAGTGAATTCCTTGCCTTTCAAAAGCTGAATCTCGCACGACATGGTCGGGTAAGTATACCCGCCGGTTACCGGATTGATGTAGCGCAATAAGCGACCATCGTAGGGATCGCGATCGTGATCGCCCATGGCGCGGAGGGCGGCGTGGGTGTCTTTCCAGGCATAACGAAACGGCACGCCGCGCCCGTAATTCTCGCTTTTTGCCGGCGCGCGCGTAAACGCCATGCGGCTCAGCGATTCACCCGTTTGGTGGGTGATCGCCTGCTCGGGCTGTTTGGCTTCCTCAAAAAACAAAATGTTGAACGATTGAATCAGCGGTCCGTCCAAACCGTCGAGCCAGATAATCGGATCGTGCGATTCGTTATGGTGATCGTGCCAGGTCCAGTTGGGCGTGAGGATGAGATCGCCTTCATCTATTTTTTTTAATGCGCCGGCGACCACCGAGAATGCGCCTTTCCCTTGTACCACGAATCGGATCGCCGCCATGTTGTGACGATGCGCCCGCGCGACTTCGCCGGGATTCACAATGGAAAAAGTGACCTGGAGCGTATGCGAAGTCGATCGGGTGGATAAGTGTGGATTCACCACGCGTATGGCGCGCCGCTCGGCTTGCTCGATGCCAATGGTCTCGCTCGCCTTAAGCAGACCATCGAGCAAAGATTCCCATCTCCATAAATGGGGCGCTTCGGAAGTATGAGAAGGCACGCGCGTGCGCCAGAATCCGTAGAGATGATTTTGCTCCAAGTGCCGGTTGAGCTCGTCGAGCTTCATGCCACCGCCTCCAATCCTAGGACGCCTGCGACATCGCATGGGCCATGCCGCCGAAATAGGCGCGATGGAGATCCATGGATTCTTTCGCCGTGTCAAGGACATCCTGCTCCCGTCCCGGCATGACGTATTTTTCCAGCACATCGATAAACATGTCGGAATGCTTCACGTCAGCTTTGCTATGGGCGGTAAAGTTCGGCATCTGCCCATCGACAAAGTGGAGATCCCTTTTCCATATTTTGTATAGGCGCGTGCAATTTCCCCCGCCGATGTCGCCAAGCAGCCGGTCGTCATTGGTCCACTCGGCGATCGTCGAGGCCGCAATCGCTTCCTGCCATGGACGATTGCGCGCAATCCAAAACCAACCATAGATCGCCGCTTTCGTCGTCGGCAAAGGCTCCGCTTTGAGCACATCATCGACGCTCAGCCCCAATTCTTTTCCCTGACGGAATATCAAATCGAGATGCCCCGCCTTGGAATGCTCGTCTTCCACCAACTCCTCGTGCTCATGTTCCATGATACGCTGCTTGACATCGAACTCCGGGCAGTTGGCAGCCACTTGCGGCCAAAAATTTCTGCGCTGGCGCACGTACAGACTCAGCTGTAGCAAATAAATTCTCGCCCGATCAGTGGTCATTGGTATCGAATAGAAATGCTGCATCTCAGGCGAGAGAAACAAGTCGCGCACGCAATCGCCGAGTTTTTGCCGCCATTCTTGCGGTTTCATGGGACTCCTCCAGAACTTTGCGATCCGACCAAGTGCACCTGCCTCAGATGCTTTGTCAGATTGAAGTTTGATAATGCTCTAAGTTTTTAGCACTAGGCCATTAAAGGAAGCAAGATCGAGTCACCGTCGTCGCCGGCGAGTGTGCGAGCGTGCCACGACGCCTTAACAGCCGGAGCAGCGCAGCATGCTGCGCCTTGTGTCAGCGCAGACCTTTATTGGATGGACACGAATTGCTCAGTGGAGCTGGTCCGCGTCTTTTGGCAGAGGCAAATAACGAAGGAGTACGTTCTGGAGTTCGTTGACGGAAACAGGTTTGAGGATAACCGCGTGGGCGCCGCATTTGATCGCTGCCTCGCGGTATTTATCAGCCATCCAAGCCGTACAGATGATGATCGGCACCTCTCGTGTCGCAGCACTTTCCCGCAAACAGGCAGTCGCCTCGAGGCCATTCATGCTGGGCAGACCGAGGTCCATAAAAATGATGTCTGGTTTGTGGGCGAGCGCCTTCTGCACCCCAATTTCGCCGTCGTCCGCCTCGATTACTTCGCAACCCAGATGGCGAATGATCATTGCGAACAGTTCGCGACAATCTGTATTGTCTTCAATCACCAGAACTTTATAGGCCATGGGCGAACGGCTGACGCACTCGTCGTGCCAATTTTTTTATGCTATCTCGTGAAGTTCTGACGAAAGCCGGTGGCGGAACCCGGATCCTGCTCAGCCGCAGTTTCATAGGATGGCGCGAAAACGACCGGAAAAGCAGCTTAATTTCGCCAGTGAGGGTTTATCCGAAAAGCCGCAACAACACCCGGGCATTAGGCAAAACTGTCCTTCGGGCGCCGCGCACAAACTGAGCGGGCATTTGGACACACTCTGTCGAAAAATGGCGTCGGCAAAACTCCTACAGCAGTTGCGTACTGAAGCGCGATGATTTGACGTGCTTGTCGAAATATGGCGTCCGTTCGGCCCCGGTACATACCCTTACCCTCGCAACACGCGCCCGACTCGGGTCGCCTGATTCTCCGTGACGGCACCACTGCGGAAATCCGCATCGCCCAACCGAGCGACAAGACCAGCTTGAAAAAATTCTTTTCGGCTCTTTCCGCAGAATCGAAACACCATCGTTTTTTTGGCTCAGCTCTGCCCAACGAGGATTTGCTCAAGGCTTTCTGCGATTCATCAAATCCCCGCAGCCGCCTGACTCTGATCGTCACTCGGCTTACAGAGGGCGTCTCGCGCATTGCTGCCACGGGAACCTACGTCGCGCGGGACGCCGTCACCGCCGAAGTTGCCTTTGCCGTAGATGATGCTCTCCAAGGAAAGGGTCTCGGCACTCTATTGCTAGAACGACTTGCGCTCTTGGCGGTGCGAAACGGTTTTCAGCGTTTCTGGGCGCTGACCATGGCAGAAAACAAACCGATGCTCGATGTGTTTCGAACTTCGGGATTTACGCTTAACTCTCGCTTCGAGAGTGGTTATATCGAGATCGATCTTTCCGTGGTTCCGACCGAAGCCAGTGTGGCCCGTGCTGAGCTCCGCGATCGAGTCGCCACCAATGCTTCTCTCCGTCCTTTTTTTCAACCCTCATCGGTTGCAATTGTGGGCGCTTCGCGCAGCTCAGCTAACATTGGTCACCGCATACTGAACGCCATTGTGGCTGCCGGTTTCAAAGGCTCGGTCTACCCAGTGAACCCCAACGCCGATACGCTCTTGAAGCTCAAATGTTATCCCGCCGTAAACGCCCTGCCCGAAATTCCCGAGCTCGTCGTCATTGCGGTGCCTGTCGACGCAGTGGATTCCGTGATCGATGATTGCGCCGCGCGCGGCACTCGAGCGGTGATCGTCATCACTGCAGGGTATGCGGAGACGGGAACCGAAGGTCGTGAGCGGCAACAGCGGCTAGTGGAAAAAATTCGCGGCTATGGCATGCGTATGATCGGACCCAACTGTCTAGGGCTGATCAACACCGATCCGCGGATTTCTTTGAACGCGTCATTTGCCCCCGTTTTTCCTCCCGCGGGTAATCTTGCCTTCAGCTCACAAAGCGGCGCTCTCGGTTTGGCCGTGATTTCGCGCGCGCGCGAACGGCGCTTGGGTCTCGCCAGCTTTGTCAGCGTCGGCAACAAAGCCGATGTTTCCGGCAATGATTTGCTCCAGTATTGGGAAGAAGACGTTAGGACGAAAGTAATTCTTCTGTACCTCGAATCTTTCGGCAATCCTCGGCGGTTTGGCCGGATCGCCAAGCGAATCGGTCGCAACAAACCGATTATCGCCGTGAAATCGGGCCGCACCGGCGCGGGACGCCGTGCCGCGGGTTCGCACACCGCCGCGCTCGCCGCGGACGACGTGGCTACTGAGGCTTTATTCCACCAGACCGGGGTGATTCGCGCCGAATCGTTGGGAGAGATGTTCGATCTTGCCGCAGCCCTGAGCAGCGAGTCGTTACCTAAAGGTCGACGCGTGGCGGTTCTGACCAATGCGGGAGGGCTCGGCATTCTTTGCGCGGATGCGTGTGAAGCAAACGGATTGGTCGTTCAGGAACTCGATGACGAAACCAAGCGGAAGCTGACAAAATTTTTGCCGCCCACCGCCAGCGTCGGCAATCCGGTGGACATGATCGCTTCCGCCGGCGCCGAGGACTTTCGTCGCGCGGTCGCTATTCTGCTTGCCGCTGCCGATATCGACGCTCTTATTGTGCTCACCATCGACGTGGGACTTGCCGATCTCGCGGCGATTCGTGACCGCGTCTACGGTGCGGTGACCGCAGCACGGGCAAAAAACAATGCTAAGCCGGTGCTCACATGCATTATGAATGCGTCCGCAGCATCAGACGGCACGCGAACGGAGATCGAACCGTTACCAAACTATGTCTTTCCAGAGCAGGCCGCACGAGTTTTGGGGCAATTGGCGCGCTACAGCGAATGGCGCAATCGTCCCGAAGGTATTCTGGTCGACTTTGATGACATTCGTCCGCAGGATGCCCGCGCGATCTGCGAGAACGCGCGTCGAGAATACGGCGCCACCTGGTTGTCGGGTGAAGAAACACGCAAAGCGCTCACGGCGTTTGGCCTGCCGGTTCCCGCCGGTGGTATTTGCACAAGCGCAGACGAAGCGGCAAAGCTCGCCGCCGAAATCGGTTTCCCCGTAGCGCTGAAGCTCGCTTCGCGTACCATTGTGCACAAAACCGAATTCGGCGGCGTGCGACTCAATCTTGGGAGCGAATCTGCCGTCCGGCAGGCGTTCTTGGACATTCAGCGCCGCGTCGCAAACGAACAACGGCTCACGGAGATGGAAGGTGTTTTGATCGAGCCGATGATCTCCGAAGGCGTGGAGGTTATGGTAGGCATGACCTTGGATCCGCTCTTTGGGCCATTGATCGGATTTGGCCTGGGCGGGATTCATGTGGAAATCCTTAAAGACGTCTGTTTTCGCGTGGCGCCGATTACGAACCTCGACGCCACGGAAATGGTGCGCAGCATCCATGGCTATCGGCTGCTCGAAGGCTACCGCGGCTCTCCGGCAGCCGATATTCCGGCGATTGAAGCGTTGCTTTTACGTGTCGCGCGCATGGTGGAAGAAGTACCAGAGATATCCGAGCTGGACTTGAATCCTGTGATGGCGCTGCCGCCCGGCCGCGGCTGTCAAATCATCGATGCGCGAATTCGCGTTGGGCCGTGAGCGCCTACGGTACTGTAGTAGGACACTGGCTGGTTTCAGCGGCTACTTGACAATCAGTACCGGACAATCGGCGTAGCGGAGAGTGCGTTCCGTGACGCTGCCGAGGAGGAAACGCCGCAATCCCGTTCGACCATGGCTGCCCATGACGATCATCGCGGCGCGAATTTTTTTCGCGTGGCGCGCGATGATTGCCGACAAATCCGTGCCATGCGCAAGCATTAGAGTGGAATTTTTGGGATCGAGGCGCTTGCGTTTAACGAGTTTTTGAAAATTCCGCCGCGCGTCACCTGCCATGAGACCATAAAGATCGAAACTCGTGCCCGTCTGCGGGTAAATAACGTCAGCTGGAACAACGTGCAATGAAACAACCTTCGCGCCCTGTTGCCGCGCCATTTTTAACGCATAATCGAGCGCCTTTTCCGATCCGCGCGAAAAATCCACCGGCACTAAAAAAATTTCACCTCTCGCCATATCGGCTCCGCCCTCTAGCCGGTCAACGTATTCTCGCGAGCTCTTGCAGTAGCCGCCAGTTTTGCAGACGATCTTGTTGAGCTTGTAACAACGCTTCTGATGGTTTTCCCTCGCTGTCGAACTGTTTGGCGAAGCGTCCCTCGCTCCGTGCAAAATCGACAAACGTGACCGGCTTTTCCTGATTCGGCGGCGTCCACCAATCCTCTCTTTGCGCCGGATTTCCGATCAGGCTCAACCGCTGAGAAATTTTTTCTCCCCGGCGCGGATCAAATGTAAAAATCGGGAACGCCCGCGATTCGACCGCGAGCTTCGCCTGGTGCGTCGAGTTACAATCCGGCACGCCGTGTTCCGGTTGGCAGGTCGTATAAACGTTGATCACCGCCGGTCCGGGATAGTCGATCGCTTCCATGACCGCTTTGTAAAAATGATTGATGTGCGCTGCCGTCGTCTGGGCCACGTACACTTCGGGATGCATGAGACAGATCTGTGCTAGCTCTTTTCGCCGTTCGCGTTTACCCGCGCCGAATTTTCCGAACGCCGCCATTTTTGCCTCCTGAGCGTTAAATGTGGCTGTGGAGGCCTGCCCACCCGTGTTCGAATAAACCTGGGTATCGAGCACCAGAACTTTGATGTTCATGCCGCTTGCCAGCATGCGGCTGAGACTTTGAAAGCCAATGTCATACATCGCGCCATCGCCACCGATCACCCAAAGGGTTTTGTATTCCCAACCGCGCTGATCCCAGCGCGCCCGAATGCCCATCGCATCGGCCGGACCGTTTTCAAATAGCGAGTTGGTCCATGGCACAATGTAAGGATTATAGGGATAGGTTGAGCCGTATACCGTATTACAACCGGTGGACGCGACGATGCCGATATTCTCCGGACCATTGGCAAAGCCCGTCGCCGCCAACATCATGCGAATCGCCGTGGCTTCGCCGCAGCCCATGCATGAACCGGCGCCGCCGACGTAGAGCAATGACCGCTCCTCAGCCAGCATAAAATCAGCCAATGCGCGTTCGTTGATATACTCTGCCGGCGTCGGGCCGATTTTACGAAACACGTCGAAGGCGGCGCGATAGCGGGGCAAGGTTGTTTCGTCTTTTGTCACCATTTTGAGCGCGTGATAATCCAACTCATCGCAAACCTGCACGCACTCGGCGCAACCCTTGCACTTTGTCGGATCGATAAAGATCCCGAACAGCGCACTTTCACTGCCCTTCTTTTCCGGGAGATCGAAATATTTGCGCGTCCGCGCCCAATGCGAACGGACCCACGCCCGCTCGTTGATGTCTTTGATCTTTTCCAGCGCTGCTTCGACTCTGCTCGCCGGAATCGCTTTGCCGAGAATCGCCGTGTCGGGACACTGCGTCACGCAGCTCATGCAACCGACGCATTTCTCAAAGTCGAAGCGAGGAATTTCCGGCGCGATGTAACTAAAATCGCGCAGCGCCCCAGTGCCGGCGGGAATGAGACTGCGCGCCACACCGAGATCCGCGGGCAACTCCGCCGAGGCCTTGCCCTCCTGGTACGCCCCGATCACTCGACTATTGAAGTCATCCACGTATTTGTCGAGGTCAAGTTCGATCACATAGTTATCTGCAAAGGTCGCTTCATGGGTTTCCATAGGCGCGCCGGGTCGCTTGATGCCCACGACCTCGGGAAATTCTTGGTTACTGCTTTCTAAGGGGTTAAAAACGGTTCCTGATTCAGCCACGGTTACGCCTCCGATTTCGACTACTCTCCAACATGTCGAGCAAGATCCGTAACGGAAAGTATTCCCACCGGGAGCGGGTGGTGCCCGGTTTTTTCGACCACCACCAGCCGGTGAATATGTTTTTCAAAGAGCAGTTGCGCAGCTTCTTCGATTGTCGTCTCAGCTGAGACGCTGATCACCGGTTTCGTCATCAGGTGTTGCGCGCTCAAGCCGCGCCAGTGCTTCATGTAAGGCGCAATGAATCGAGCGTTGACCAAATCGGTGCGCGAGATGACTCCGACGGCATCGCCATTTCGATCAACCACCACTAACGCGCTGATGTCATGCGCATCCAGCGTGGCGGCAACGTCGCTGACCGAAGTTTCCGGCGCGCAGGTGATCACGCCACGATGCATCCAATCCTGAACTTTCTTCTCGTCCATAAAATCTCCAGTTTAAACGTTCGACGCCCCGTTCGAGTTTAACCTTTGAAGCTTGAACTTGACATTTAAGCCGCTTCAGCCATTACCTCGATTGGGATTTCTATGACCTCGCTTCTGCCGCGTCGCACTGCCGTCAGATTTTCCTGGATGATCTTTTCACCGCGTTTGCCGAAAAATTTCCGCAGCGACTTTTCAACAGCGGCGTCCACTTCAGTGTCACTCAAACCCCGCTCTTGAACAAAAGGCGCAACTTTCAAAAACACTCCGAGCAGGACAATGCCCTGCATGCGTTGCGCCAATTCGCGATGGCTGGCAACTTCCTGTGCAACTTTAACGGCGTCCAATGCAAGAACTCGGATTCGATTCGTCTGGATGAATTTTCGCGCGTTGGCCGGAATGCTCGACCATATTTGTCCTGGTTCTCGGCTCGAGTGTTGGATGAAAACCGTCCCGCCCGGAACCAAACCGCTCAAGGGATTTCCCAGATTGAAAGCATTAACGTTGTTGAGCGGCACGAAATCCACGTGGCGCAGTTCCGCATGAGCGCCAATCGGCTCGTCCGCGACCGTCAGAAAATAGGTCGTTGGCAATCCTTTCTTCTCGGAGCCGTACATGGGATACGCTTGCACGTTTAGATTGAACAGATCGCCGATGATGGTGGCAATAACTTTGTTTGTCGTTACGGAGCCGTAACCGCCGACGGAGTGGCCACGCATCGAAAATGCGTTCGGCGGACGGACATCCGGTTCACGTTCGACAGTAAGGGCAAGTGGATGCTCGATTCCGAGGACAAAGAAACGCCGCGGTTTATTTGCGCGAAGATGTTCGACCGCGGCGACATAATCTCCCGGCCGAACGTCACGACTGCCAAGGCCCGCTGAACCGGAATAGATGACCGGCGCGTGAGCGATGTTTGGATAACCCGGTGCGCCGGATAGCGCATCAGCAAACGCAGCTTTGATTTCAGAAGTCAGAGGATTCGACTGTGCAATAGGGTTATCCATACGCTCGATAACCGCGATCGCTTTGACATTTTTGAGAGCTTGGACGATTTGCGGTCCGGGAAACGGTCGAAAACTCGTAACATGCAAAGTGCCGACCTTTACCGCATCGTTATCGCGCAAGTATTTGGCCGTGGCGGTAGCGGTTTCTACTACACTTCCCATGCCGACGATTGCGTATTCCGCATCATCGAGACGATATTCGACGACGGGCGCATAACGCCGGCCAGTGAGCATGTAGAACTCATCCATTACCCTCTGCATGATTTGCGGAATCCGATCGTAAAAATAACGCTGTGCAATCTTGCCTTTCATGTAGCTGTCTTGATTCTGCACCACGCCGCTCATAATCGGGTGGGCCGGATCCATGAGATTGCGCAACCGGTGCTCGCTGTTTGGATCACCGACAAACTGTTTCATTAGTTCCAATTCCGGCAAGCGCAGGCTCTCGATCGTATGGGTGGTCAAAAACCCGTCTTGAATATTCAAGAACGGGGTTTCGGATTCTTCCGCGACGCGGCGCGCAATCAATGCAAGATCCGCGGCCTCTTGGACATTGCGCGCGAACAGCATGCCCCAGCCGCAATCGGACACGCCCATGACATCATCATGACCGGCGTGAATGTTTAGACCTTGCGACGTCAGAGCGCGCGCGCCAATGTGAAACACCACCGGCAGACGCTTACCGGCGATCACATAAAGCACTTCTTTCATCAGGATGAGTCCCTGACCGGAAGTGAAATTCGCCACCCGCCC
>Ga0164301_10000490_pt1 | contig 11509 bp, 10 predicted proteins | sample Whisoiple_231_MG_FD_109711 | JGI IMG/M metagenome (GOLD analysis project Ga0164301, IMG submission 109711) | Unamended control soil microbial communities from upstate New York, USA - Whitman soil sample_231_MG | ecosystem: Environmental > Terrestrial > Soil > Agricultural land ... | reverse complement strand
CGTTGTAGCCCTGTGCGAACAGCTTCGCGTTGTTGTCGGTGGGGTCGCCGTCCATGATCAGGATGTTGGGATTCTTGACGCCCCATGCGTTGATGCACGAGATCTCGCCCTGGCCGATCAGCTGGCCGACCTTGACGTTGTTGAAGCTGACGTAGTAGCGATCGGCCGGTCCGCCCAGGACGAGGCGGTCATAGTCGATCACCTTGAGGCCCTTGGCCTCGGCGTTCTTCTCGATGGCTGCGCCGGATCCGGTGTCGATGGGATCGATCAGCAGCACGGAGGCGCCGTCGGTGATGTCAGCCTCGGCCTGCTGCTGCATCGTCGACACGCTGCCCTGGGCATTGGTGATCTTGAAGTCGCTGGACGACAACCCCGCGGCCTCAAAGGCCCTCGTCAGGTTCGGCGCGTCGTACTGGACGTACCGCGTCGACGTGGTGGTGTCGGGCAGCAGCACGCCGATCTTGCCCTTGCCCTGCGCCGCGAGGCTCTGCAGGGTCTTCATCACCGCGAAGTCGGCCGTGAACTTGGTGACATCGACCTGAGGCACGGCGCCCCCGCCCGACGACGACGCGTTGGACGAGCTGGACGAGCTCGATCCGCAGCTGGCGGCAGCTGCCGCCAGCGCCAGAGCCGCGGTTACTGCCGCGATCTGTTTTGGCAGATGGTGCATGCGAATCCCCTTGTTGAGCGGCCGAGCAGACCCGACCCGCAGGTGGTGGTGGAAGGCCAGTCAGGCTCCCGAGATATGCAAGCGTATGGGATTTGTTCACCACACCGCAAGATTCCGGTCACAATTTGTTGTCCGAAATGTCCCATTCGTGTTCGATGTTTCCACCGCCGAGCGCCGGTTGCCGCTGACACATGTAGCCTCGGCAGCCGAGGGTGGCATACCGCGAAACCCGAGCCTTCTGGGACGCCGAGGCGGATCGGTCTAGGCGCTGAAAGCCTCGTGGCGGAGCACCGCGTGCACGCCCCTGGCCTCGTTCACGACCTGCGTCACGCGCAGGTCGACACAGACGCTGGCCAGCGCCAGCGCCCGCTCGCGGTTGAGCCCGTGCTCGCGCTGCATCAGGTCGAGCATCGTCTCGAGCGCCAAGTCGGCGGCCCCGTCCAGGTCGTGGTCGAACCCGAACGCGATCCAGGCGCCGGCGGTGCGGGCGACCGGCATCCGCAGGTCGAGATCGGGGCGCAAGCCCAGCGTCAGACGCACCTCGTCGAGCGGGCACTCGATCGCCGTGCCCGACACCTCGCCGTCGCCCTGCGCCGCATGGCCGTCGCCGGCCGAGAGCAGCGCGCCGTCCACGCCGATCGGCAGCAGCAGCGTGGCGCCCGCGGTCAGCTCCTTGCAATCGATGTTGCCGCCGAAGCGGCGGGGCGGGATGGTGGAGTGCACGCCCGGCTCGGGCGGCGGCATGCCGATCACGCCCAGGAATGGTGCCAGGGCGACGGACTGGGCGCCGTCCGCGGTGACGCCGATCGACCCGTCCAGCTGCCACTCGAGCGTGCTTTGGCCGGCGAAGGTGATCCCCCAGTCGCGCGGCCGCACCACGTCGATCCGCACCTCCAGCGTCCCGCCCGCGCGGGCCCCGCGAACCGCGATCGGCCCGGTCAGCGGGTGGCCGTCATCGAGCACCGGGTGCAGGTCGTCCAGCCACGTGGCGCCCGCATGCCAGTGCCAGAATGCGGCCAGCGCCTGGAACGTGACCGAGTCGCCGGGATCGACGGTCAGCACGGGCGCAAGGTCGGTCGAGAAGTGCCCGTGGAGGGTCTCGCGGTCGAGCGGGATCACGTGGTTGGCCGGCATTCCGTGCCTCCTCAGAGGTGCCCGGCTGTGAGGCCGCCGTCGGCGACATAGGAGTGGCCGGTCAGGTAGGTCGCGCGGTCGCCGGCCAGGAACACGGCCAGGTCGGCGATGTCCGACGGCTCCGCCAGGCGTCCCAGCGGATGCATGGCGATCCCCTGCGTGCGGGCAGCGTCGGGGTCAGGCTGGGACGCAAAGAACTGCTCCAGCATCTTGGTGCGGACGTACCCCGGGCAGATGCTCATGCAGCGGATGTTGTCGGCGCCGTGATCGATGGCCATCGCCCGTGTCAGCGCCAACAGTGCGCCCTTCGTCGCACAGTAGGCCGGCAGCCGCGGCTCGGCCCAGGTGCCGTCGACCGACGCGATGTTCAGGATCACGCCGCCGCCGGCGGCACGCATGTGCGGTATCGCCGCGGCGGCCAGCAGCGCCGGCGCGCGGACGTTCACCGCCAGCACCTCGTCCCACTGTTCGACCGTGGTCTCCTCGACCGTGCCCTCGATCTCGACCGCTGCGTTGTTGACCAGCACGTCGAGCCGGCCGTGCGACGCCACCGTGCCGGCGACCAGGTCGCGGATGGCGGCCGGATCGGAGACGTCGCAGCGGCGGTAGTCCATGCCGGCGACGCCGACGTCCGGGCCGGCGCTGCGGCCGCATCCGACCACCGCATAGCCCTCGGCGGCGAAGGCGGCCGCCAGGGCGGTGCCGATGCCGCGGCTGGTGCCGGTGATCAGGGCGACCCGAGTGGGGGAACTGGACATGCGGGCGCCAGCGTACCGCGCCCGCGATGGCCGAACCACAGCCCGATGGCGCGGGGGTACCTAGACTGGACGCAATGCGGGCCACCCTCACACGAATGCTTCGTGCCGTCAGACTGGTGATCCGCGACGGGCGGATCCCGCGACCGCTGCGCTGGGCGGGCGGGCTGGGGCTGCTGCCCGTGCCCGGGCCGTTCGACGAGATCGTGCTGCTGGCCGTGGCCGGGGTGCTGTGGCTGGGCTACCGCGACCAGCTCAGCGAGGCCTGGCAGGAAGCCGCGGCGCCGTAGCGCCGGTCAGGGCTCAGGCGGTGGTCTGGAACCGCGTGCGCGCGGCCAGCGTCCGGTACGCCTTCAGTGAGCGCGGCTTGTTGCCCAGGCTGAAGGTGGAGGAGTAGTCGTAGTAGACCAGCGCCGCCGTCCGCGGATGCGTCTTCACCCAGTTGAACACCTGGCTGACGAAGGTGGGATCGTCGATGCCCCAGGGCGCCCATTCGCCCAGGATGAACGGCTTTCCGTAGTTGTAGAGCGGCTGCATGCCCTTCCAGTAGGCCCTGAAGCCCTGGTCGTAGAGGTCGTCGCCGACGTAGTCGACGTACCGCGTGCCGGGCCAGTAGTCGTGCGGCTGGTTGCCCCTCACGTTCGGCGCGCCCGCTCCCTGCGGGTTCCAGACCATGGCCACCAGCCCGCTGGGTGTGATCCCGGCGACCGGCAGCGGCGCCTGCAGCTGTCGCAGGCCGGCGGCGTGAAGGGCGGCGTTGATCTCCGCCCTGGTGCCGCCGCGCATGATGATCGCGATCCGCCGGAAGGCCTTCTTGTAGTTGCCGGTGGAGTAGGCGGCGCCACGATGCGTGCCGTTCGCGTTGAACGCGCAGTAGGACATCCAGTAGCCGTTCATCTCCTGCATCGGACGGATCCAGACCGGCACGCCCGCGGCGTTGGCCTGGCTCGAGTAGGACAGGTAGATGCTGTCGGCCTTGCCGTTTGCCAGCGAGCCCGGCGAGAGCTTGCGGCGGTCGGACACACGTGTCACGCCCAGCGTGATCATGGCGATCCGGTGAGAGGAGGTGGCCTTGGCGATCTGGGTGCTGAAACCGTGCCACCTGACCCAGGATCCACCCAGCATGTCGAACATCAACCAGACGTCGTGGTGATGGCGGGTGAGGCGGTCGAAGGCGCCGGGATCCTTGCTGCCGACGCCGAGCCGTGTGTGGCCGACCGGCGGCATTCCCGGCGGCGGCGCTCCGGCGGCCAGCGCCTGTCCGCCCACGCCGAGCATCGCCGCAACGCAGCAGGTACCGACCAGACGACGCGCAAGGAGCCTCATGCTGAGATTCTTATCGGCCGCGGGGGCGGGTCTCGGCATTACCCATTCTGACCATCCTGCGGTGAAGATCCTCACCATGCTCCGTTCCTGCGGACCGATGGGCGTAGGCTCTTGGTAGGTCGCGGCTTCGGCTCCCGACGGCAGTACGCCGCGACTCCGCCAGTTGAGCCCTTGGGAGGGGGCGGCTGGTGATGTGCGTCGTCACTGCACAGGAGCCGTAGGCGGCGCACACACACTCTCTCCTGACCCTCCTCAGTACGCTTACGTCGTGATCGAGTCCTTCCGCGCATACGCGGGAGCGCACCCTGAGGCCAGCTGCGCTTCAGGGATGGTGGTGGGCCGATCCGCTGGCAGGACTTGTGATCGCGGCAGCCGCCGTCCAGGAGGGCCGGGAAGCGTGGCGCGGCGAGCTTGCGGCGATGGCTGCTGCTGAAGCCCACGAGCACTAAGTCTGGACGAAGCTGGGGCGAAGACAGATCCCGGCGATCAGCGGTGATCACCGGGCCGGCGCGAACAGGGCATATTCGGTGATGATGCCTGGGTGCCGCTCGCGTTGATGCTTGCAACCCTGAGCGATCGCCGAGATTTCGGCGACGACTGGCTGCTCGAACGAAAGTTCGACGGCGAGCGCTGCGTCGCGTGCAAGACCGGGTCCGAGGTACTGCTCGAGTCGCGTAGCGGAACGAACCTCACTGACAGGTACCCGGAGGTGCGTGCTGCGGTCTCGGCCCAACGAGCCAGTCGGCTTCTACTCGACGGCGAGATCGTCGCATTCGACGGGGAGCAGACGTCGTTCGGTCGCCTGCAGCAGCGACTCGGGGTCCGGGCACCTTCGGCAGACCTCGTTTCCGCGTACCCCGTCGTCTACTGCGTGTTCGACCTGCTCGAGCTCGACGGTGAGGAGCTCACGGGCCGACCGCTGCTCGAGCGGCGCGCGCGCCTCGAGCGGGCCATGCGTCTTCGCGATGGCCTGCAGCTCAGCGATGCGTTCCGCGGCGACTCGGAGCGCCGCTTCGCCGAGGCCTGCCGCTCCGGCTGGGAGGGCCTGATTGCAAAGCGGGCCGACGCGCCATACGCCCACGGCCGCTCGAGGGACTGGTTGAAGCTGAAGTGCGCGTGGGAGCAGGAGCTGGTGATCGGCGGGTACACCGATCCCCGCGGAAGCCGGATCGAATTCGGGGCGTTGCTCGTCGGCTACTACGAGGACGATCGGCTCCGGTACGCCGGGAAGGTGGGCACCGGCTACACCGTCGCGACGCTGCGCAACCTCGGCGAGCGGCTGCGCGCACTGGAGGCGCCCGAGTCGCCGTTCGTTGATGCTCGCCCGGTCCCGCCCGGAACACACTGGACGCAGCCCGAGCTCGTCGCACAGATCGGGTTCGCCGAATGGACGAGCGAAGGTCGGCTGCGTCAGCCGCGCTTCCTCGGGTTGCGCGACGACAAACGCGCGGCCGACGTGATTCGAGAGCGGCCGGGATCCTGACGCGGCGGCCCATTGCTCAGCGGTTGTGGTTGACGACCTCGACGTTGTGGCCGTCCGGGTCGAGCACGAAGGCGCCGTAGTAGCCCGGGTGGTACACGGCGCGCTCGCCGGGGCCGCCGTGGTCTTCGTAGCCCGCGGCCAGCGCGGCGGCGTGAAAGTCCCGCACGGTGGCGTCCGCGTCCGCGGTGAACGCGAGGTGGACGTGTTCGGTGAGCGGGCGCTCGTCGCGCATGAGCGAGAAGGAGAAGTCGGAGCCGGAATACCGCACGCGATCCGGCTCCTCGTGCGTGAGGCGCAGCCCGGCGTACGGCGCAATCGTCGTGTAGAAGCGGCGCGACGCCTGCGGGTCGCGGACGCGGAACCGCAGGTGGTCGATGCCGCCGTCGGGTACTGGGCGCTCGCGGTCGGCGTGGACGGCCTCGACGCTGTTGCCGTCCGGATCGAGCAGGAACGCGCCGTAGTAGTCGGGGCCGTAGGCCGTGCGCGGCCCGGGTGCGCCGTCGCTCGGGTGACCGCCGTCGATCCCGGCCTGCCAGAAGGCGTCAACGGCCGCGCGGTCCGGCGCGCGGAAGCCGATGTGCAGGCCGCGGGTCAGAGAGTGCCCGCTGTCGGTCGGGCCGATGTCCCAGTCCTCCCACTCGACCAGCTCCGCGTCGGCGTGGCTCGGCTCGACGCCGAGCTCGGAGAGGACGGTGCGATAGAACCGCTCGGAGGCGGCGAGATCGGACACGGCGATTCCCACGTGGTCGAACATCGGTCCGAGGCTAGCATCGCAGGCGTGGCCTGCGCGGCTTCGTCGCCACCCCAAAGCCCTGAACAGCGCGTGCCGATCACGAGACGGTGCGCGTGTTCCGCAAGAGTCGAGACGATCCGTCCGCCGATCCGAACGAGCGATCTCCGCAACTCGGTCAAGTACAAGGACCTTGCCGTGCTCGGACAGCTGATGAAGCACGGAGCGGATCTATCGGAGTCGAGGCGCGTCATCTACTTGTCCTACGCCTCCGACGAGGTCGCCGCTCAGTCGATGTGCCGTGAGGCGAAGGCGCGAGGATTCACTGTCGAGGTTCGGGGCCCTCTGCCCGAGTACCCCGATCAATGGGCCGTCGTCTCCGAGATACAGGCGGTCAGAGGAACGACGAGGGGCGACGCCGACGGTCGTCAGCGCCGCCCCGTGACGGATGGATGCTCAGGCGTCGATGCTGCGGGCCAACATGGCGGCCTGCGGCTTGGCCCTGTGCCCGGCCTCCTTCAGGATCGGCGGGACATCGGGGTCGGACACGAAGCTCTGCCAGCCCTGCTCGTCCCAGTCGAATGCGACCCAGACGCGATCGGCCTCGGTGGGATCTCGAAATACCGTCGCGCCTTTGGATCCGTGCTGTCGGCGCTTGTCGGCACCCTTGGTGGAGAACACTTCGAGGAAGCGGTCGAAGTCTTCGACCTGTGTGGTTGCGAGCAACATGGACGGTTCCTTTCGTCGATGGATGTTCGGGATGCCCTCAGGAGGCGAGCGCGGGGACGCTCACCTGCCGCTCCTGGGGATCGATCGCGCCCAGCTCCTCGACCACCTGGAAGTGGCCGTTTCTGACCTGGGCGATGTACATGTTCATGCGCACGTGGTGCTGGCCGGGCACCACTGTCGCCGGCCCGCCCGGCCCTTCGCCGATGTGCGCGTGGTCGAGCGCGGCGATGACGTCGGCCTGCTCCAGCGTGCCCGCCTCTTCGACGGCCGCAGCCCATAGCCGCAGGCCGCGGTAGAGGCCCGAGCAGCCGAACCCGCTGGTGAACGTGGGGGCGCCCGGGTAGAGCGCGTCGTACTGCGCCGTCAGCCGCCGGCTGAACGGGTCGGCGACGTCCTGGTAGTAGTCGAGGCAGCTGTACAGCCCCTCGACGTGAGCCGGCGGCACGATGTGCAGCATGTTCTCGTCGAAGTAGGTGCACACCAGCTGTCCCCCGCGATCGGTGAAGCCGGAGTCGTGGAGCTGCTCGAAGAAGGGCACGAATCCCGGCGGCACGGTCATGTTGAACACGACGTCCGCGCCGCTGGAGACGATCCGCTCGATCGTGTCCCGGTAGTCACCGTGGTCGAGTGGGAAGTACTCCTCGCCCAGAATGCCGCCACCGTTGGCCGTCACCACGTCACGTACCCGCGCGTTCATGACGTGCGGCCAGACGTAGTCGGCCGAGGGCAGGTAGAACGTCTTTGCCCCGGTTCGCTTCATCAGCCACGGCACCAGCGTGTCGACCTGCTGCGCCGGTACAGGCCCGGTGCAGAAGATCAGGGGGTCGGACTCCTGCCCCTCGTACTGCTCGGGGTAGATGTAGAGCGTCTTACCTTCGATCACCGCCGGCCGCTTGATCGCCTGCCTGGTTGAGCTGAGGATTCCGCCCAGGATGATGTCGACGTGATGCTCGTTAACGAGCTTCTCGGCCTTGGCCGAGGCGACAGCGTCGTCGGTGGCGCCGTCCTCGATGTGGAGCTCGAGCGTGCGGCCCAGCAGGCCGCCCTTGGCGTTGATATCGCCGACCACCATCCGGGCGACGTTCGCGTCGGCGATCCCGGCCGGCTCGAGCGGCCCGGTCTGGTCGGCGATCACTCCCACCCTGATCGGTGAGGCGCTTGCACGTGGTTGTCCAGCCATCATGTCCTCCTTTGATTCGTCTGGCGTCGCCCGGGGCGACAAACATGGACGCGTCGTGCGACCATGGTGTCCGACCCTGTCGGCTAAAGCATCGGGAGGTCTCCCCATTTCTGATCCACCGCTCCGTCTGGGCGAGCTCGTCGCCACCTTGGCGCTGGCCCAGGACAACGCCTTCGGCCAGCCGCTCGAGTCACAGCTGCGATCGTGCCTGCTGGCCACCTGGATGTGCGATCAGGCCGGCTACGACGACGACGTGCGCACCACCGCCTACTGGGTGGCCTTGCTGCGATACCTCGGCTGCACCGGACACGCCCACGAGGTGGCCACCGTGTTCGGCGACGAGATCGCCATCCGCGCCCAGACGCTGGTGCACGACGCCGCCAATCCGGCTGAGGTGATGCGCGATGTGATGGCCTACGCGACGGCGGGTCACAGCCCCGACGAACGCGACCAGATCGTCAAGATGATCCAGGAGACCGCCCGCGAGTGGGCGGTCTACAACTTCTCATCGGGCTGCGAGGTGGCCGATATGCTCGCGCAGCGGCTCGATTTCGGCCCAGACGTGCGCGAGTCGCTGCGGTTCACGTTCGAGCGCTGGAACGGCAACGGCTACCCCAACCACGCCCAGGGCGACGCGATTCCGCTGCCGATGCGAATCGTGCACGTCAGCCACGACATGGAGGCGATCGGCCGTCTGTTCTCGCCCGATCACGCCCTGGAGGCTGCTCGGGACCGCCGCGACAGCACCTACGACCCCGCGCTGGCCGACCTGTTCGCCGATCACGGGCGCAGCTGGTTCGATCGGCTGGCCGAGACCGAGCCGTGGGACGCCGTGCTCGCACTCGAGCCCGAGCCCCACCGTGTCCTGCTCGGCGTTGAACTGGATGACGCGCTCACCGTGGTGGCCGACTTCATCGATCTCAAGTCGCCGTACATGGGCGGGCATAGCCGCCGCTGCGCCCGGGTTGCTGCCGATGCCGGCCAGGTGCTGGGCTTGGATGACGATGCCGCAGACGCCCTCCGGCGGTCGGCGCTCGTGCACGACTTCGGCACGACCGTGGTACCGAACTCGATCTGGGACAAACCGGGGCCGCTGACTCGGGCCGAGTTCGACCGTGTCGAGCTTCACCCGATGGTGACCGAGCAGATGCTGCGCCGCTCCCCGGCCCTGGCGGTGCTCAACCCGGTCGCGTCGGCCCACCACGAGAAGTGCGACGGATCCGGCTACCACAAGCGGCTCCGAGCTGACGACGAGGATCTGAGCACGTGTGTTCTGGCTGCGACCGAGATCTACGTCGGTCTCACCACCGAGCGTGCCGACAGGCCACGGTTCGACCCGGCGGACGCGGCCAACGAGCTTCGCCGACTGGAGTCAGACGGCGTGCTCGAGCCGCGCGCAAGCCGGGCGGTGCTGGTGGCTGCCGGCCACGGCGAGCCACAGACATCGCGCGGCAAGCGCCAGCACAATCCCGGAGGGCTGACCCGGCGCGAGGTCGAGGTGCTGCGGCTCGCGGCCAGGGGCCTGACCACCGGCCAGATCGCCGATCGGCTGTATATCTCACCGAAGACCGCGGATCATCACATCCAGCACATCTACGGCAAGATCCGCGTATCCACCCGAGCCGCCGCCGCGCTGTGGGCGATGGAGCACGCCGTCGTCCAGTGAGGCGTCGAGCGGGAAAGTGCGCCTCGTAGGAATCGAACCTACGCCCGTTGAGCCCAGGTCGGTACGCTGGTCGGACGCGTATGCGCCAGCATCACGACATCGTCGTTATCGGGGGCGGTCAGGCCGGACTGGCGATGAGCGCCGTATTGCAACGGCGCGGCCTGGAGCACGTCGTGCTCGAACGGGGACAGGTGGGCGGACGCTGGCGAACTGAGCGTTGGGACTCGCTGCGCTTCCAGTTCCCCAACTGGTCGCTTGAACTCCCGGGGTACGCGTACGCGGGCGACGAGCCGGACGGGTTCGCCCACTGGCACGAGATCCTTTACATCATCGAGGAGTACGCGGCAGCCGTGAGGGCGCCTCTCAGGGAGCACACGGACGTCACCGAACTGCGCACGGATGACCGCGGGTTCGCGCTCTCGGTGCCCGACGGAACGATCCACGCCCGTCAGGTTGTCGTTGCCACCGGCCCGTTCCAGCGGCCGCGCGTGCCGGAGCTGTCTCAGGGCGTCGCCCCGTGGGTGCTGCAGACCGACCCTACCCAGTACCGAAGAGGGGAGGAACTGCCAGACGGTGCGGTGCTCGTCATCGGTAGCGGCGCCTCCGGCTGCCAGATCGGCGACGAGTTGCTGCGCGCAGGACGCACGGTGTTCCTGTCCGTCTCTCGGCACCGGCGCGTGCCACGGCGTTACCGGGGCAAGGACGTCTACTGGTGGCTTGAGCGAATGGGCCGCTTCGCGCAAACGATTGACACCTTCCCCGGGCGGGAGTGGCCGCCGTCCACGGTGGTTACCGGTGTGAGCGGCGGTTATGACGTCGACGTGCGCAGCATGGCGGCAGAGGGCATCAGGGTGCTGGGTCGAGTGATCGGGGTTTCGGACGGTACTCTGACGGCTGCCGAGGACGCGAACGACGTCCTCGACGAAGCAGATGCTTCGTGCGATGGGTTCCTGGCGGCCGCCAGGGAGTTTGCGAGCGCGAACCCAGGCGTAGACCCCGCGGAGCAGGAAGACGTTGCACCGGCAAGCCTGCCACTGATGGTGCCCGAGATCAGCTCGCTCGACCTCCGGCGCGAGAGGGTTTCGGCGATCATCTGGGCCACCGGTTACGAGTACGACTACAGCTGGCTCCGTCTCCCGGTGTTCGATCGCCGGGGACGTCCACTCCACCAGCGCGGAGTCAGTCCACTTCCAGGGCTGTACTTCCTCGGCTTGCACTGGATGCACACGTTCAAGTCGGGCCTGTTCTCTGGCGTCGGCGCCGATGCCGAATACCTCGCCGAACAGATCGAACAGGCGTCCGGGGTGGCTCACCTGACGGGCTTGACTTCCCGCCGTTCGACCTAGACCATCCACGTGGCGAGCTTGTGGTTCGAACATGCGCCTGGTAGGAATCGAACCTACGGCCTTGCGCTCCGGAGGCGCACGCTCTATCCCCTGAGCTACAGGCGCGAGGTGGTCAGTCTACCGCCGGGCCGATAGCCACCGATCCATCGGGTAGGCTCGCCCGCGTGGAAGTCGCCTCACGCATCTTCACGGTCGAGCTGGCCGAGCCGTTCGTGATCTCGCGCAGCAGCGACACCGAGTCCGACATCGTCCAGATCGCGATCTCCCACGACGGCGTGACCGGCTACGGCGAGGGCGCGCCCGACGACCGCTACGGCGAGAGTTGCCAGAGCGCGCTCGCGTTCTTCGAGCAGGCGGCACCACTGCCCGGCGACGATCCGGTCGCCCTGGAGTCGGCGCTGGGACGCGTGAACGCGCTGCCCGGCGAGATGGCCGCCAAGTGCGCCATCGACGGGGCCTTGCACGACCTCGCCGGCAAGCTCTGCGGCCT
>Ga0164301_10000487_pt1 | contig 11521 bp, 10 predicted proteins | sample Whisoiple_231_MG_FD_109711 | JGI IMG/M metagenome (GOLD analysis project Ga0164301, IMG submission 109711) | Unamended control soil microbial communities from upstate New York, USA - Whitman soil sample_231_MG | ecosystem: Environmental > Terrestrial > Soil > Agricultural land ... | reverse complement strand
CTCCCCCGCGACCGGGCGCATCCGCTGGCGGCGCGCGATCGGCCCGTGCGAGTCGTCGCCGCTCTTGGCGAACGGATTGGTGTACATCGGCGATCAGGACGGGCGCGTCGAGGCGTTCGACGCACGGACCGGCCGGCTGCGCTGGCGCTTCGACACGGGCGCGCCGATCAAGGCGTCTCCCACGCTCGGCGAAGGGCGGATCTACATCGGCAACTACGCGGGCCAGCTTTTCGCGCTCGACGCACGGACCGGCCGGCTGCGCTGGCGCGAGATCGGCTTCGGCAACTTCTACTCCACCGCGGCCGTCAGCGGCGGACGCGTCTACGTCGGGTCGCTTGACGGCTACGTCTACGCCTTCTCGGCCGCGAGCGGGAAGCTCGTCTGGCGCTTCGGGACGCGCGGCTACGTCTACGCCTCGCCCGCGGTCTGGCGCGGCCTCGTCCTCGTCGGGTCCTACGACCATTACTTCTACGCGATCGACGACGGCAACGGCTCGCTCCGCTGGGGCTTCCGCGCCGGTGCGCCGATCTCGGGCGCCGGCTCGGTCGTCGCGGGCCTCGTCTACTTCTCGACCTTCGGCCACCGGACGTATGCGCTCTCTGCCAGCGGGGGACGCGTGGTGCAGGAATGGCCGGACGGGGAGTATTCGCCCGCCGTGGCCGGCTTCGGCCGTCTCTACCTCGTCGGCCTCGGCCGGATCTACGCCTTGAAACCCCGTTGACGCGCTGCCTTTACGACTCTCAAGTCGTGTCCATCGGATGCCGACGGTAGATTCCGGACATGCCCTGCACCGTGATCTTCGAAGGCGGCGAGAAACGGACGAGCTTGACCCTCGAGCCCGACGCCGAAGAGGTCGGCGAGCGGCTCGCGCAGGCGCCGACCGGTTTCCTCTGCTTCGTGCAGCGAGGCGGGAAAGAGGTCTGGATCAACGCGGCGAGCGTCCTCTACGTCGAGCCGCGCGGCAAAAACGACACTGGCTTCGGCTAGGAACTCGGTTTACGGCCTCGACCGCGCGCGGCACGTAGCCGTGGTTGAATCGCCCGCGTGAAGGTGCTCGTGGTCGGAACCGGAGGCGTCGGCGCCGCCGTGGCAGCGGTCGCCAAGCGGCGCGGCTTCTTCGAGCGGATGACCTTCGCGGACCTCGATCCCGCGCGCCCTCATGCGCTCGTCGAGCGCGAGGGAGACAACCGCTTCGCCGCGGCCCAGGTCGACGCGAGCGACCGCGGCTCCCTCGTCGGCCTCCTCCGCGAGACCGAGGCCGACGCGATGCTCAACGCTGCCGACCCTCGCTTCAACCCGCCGCTATTCGAGGCCGCCTTCGAGCATGGCTGCACCTATCTCGATATGGCAATGACCCTGTCCGCCCCCGGCATGCTGCTCGGGCAGGAGCAGTTCGACGCCCACGAACGCTGGGCCGAGCGCGGGCTGCTCGCGCTCGTCGGGATCGGTGTCGAGCCCGGTCTCGCCGACGTCTTCGCGCGCTACGCGGCGGATCACCTCTTCGACGAGATCGACGAGGTGGCCGTGCGCGACGGGGCAGACCTCGTCGTCGAAGGCTACGACTTCGCGCCGACCTTCTCGATCTGGACAACGATCGAGGAGTGCCTGAACCCGCCGATCGTGTGGGAGCGCGAACGCGGGTTCTTCACCGTCGAGTCGTTCTCCGAGCCGGAGCTGTTCGAGTTCCCCGAGGGCATCGGCGTGGTCGAGTGCGTGAACGTCGAGCACGAGGAGGTGGTGCTCGTGCCGCGCGCGATCGAGTGCCGGCGGGTGACGTTCAAGTACGGGCTCGGGACGGAGTTCATCGACGTGCTGAAGACGCTCCACAAGCTCGGTCTCGACTCGACCAAGCCGGTGCGCGTGCGCGGCGTGGACGTCGCGCCCCGGGACGTGGTCGCCGCCGCGCTTCCGGACCCGGCGACACTCGGCGACCGCATGCGCGGCAAGACCTGCGCCGGGACGCTCGTCACGGGGACGCGGAAGGACGGCAGCGAGGGCGCCGTCTACCTCTACCACGTCGCCGACAACGAGCGGACGATGCGCGAGTACGGCCACCAGGCCGTCGTCCTCCAGACCGCGCTCAACCCCGTGATCGCGCTCGAGCTGCTCGCCTCGGGCACCTGGCAGGGAACGGGCGTTCTCGGCCCGGAGTCGTTCGACGCGGTGCCGTTCCTCGACCTCCTCGCCGAGTACGGCGAGCCGCACGGCATGGTCGAGGGCGATCCCCGCCGGAGCTGAACGACGGCGGGCGCGTCAGGCCCGCGCTGCGACCCGCTGAGCGACGGGGAGCTCGAAGGTGAAGGTCGATCCCTGGCCCGGGTCGGAGTCGACCCAGATCCTGCCGTGCATCGAGCGGACGAGCTCGCGGCAGATGTAGAGCCCAAGGCCGCTGCCGCTGATGCCGCGCCGGTGATGCGGATCGAGGCGGTAGAACTTGTCGAAGATCAGCTTCTGCTCGCCGAGCGGAATGCCGAGGCCCTCGTCGCGAACGACGAAGCGCGCGTTCGAATCGTCGGCCTCCACGCGGATCTCGATTCGCCCGCCCTGCGGCGAGTACTTGATCGCGTTGTCGAGCAGGTTGGTGAGCACCTGGCGCGTGCGCTCCGCGTCTCCCGCCACCTTGGGCAGCACGGCCGGGACCACCACGTCGATCGTCGTCTCGTCGCCCACCCTGTGCCGCGCCGTTTCCGCGACCGCCCAGACGAGATCCTCCGGGTCGAACGGCTCGGTGACGACGCGGAGGGAGCCGCTGTCGAGCTGGCCGGTGACGAGGATCTCGTCGACGAGGTCGGCGAGCCGCCGCGACTGGACCGCGATCATGTCGAGCAGCTCCTGTTGCGTCTTGCCGGTCAGGTCCGGCCCGTGCTCGCGCAGCGTCAGGGCCGCGCCGTGGAGAGAGGCCAACGGCGTCCGCAGCTCGTGCGAGATCGTGGCGACGAACTCCGAGCGGAGCTCCTCGAGCCGGCGCTCGCGCGTGACGTCCCGGAACGCATACACGGTGCCCTCGGGCAGGGTGACGCCGACGATCGACAGCCAGAGCTCTCGCCCGCCGAGGTCCAGGGGCACGGTCTCCGGGCTCGACGCGTCGTCGGCATCCCCCGGACGGCTAGCCACGGGCACCCTGGCCGCGATCGCCTCCCAACCGGGAATCGTCTCCCGGGCAGGGCGCTTGCAGATGGCTTCCGTGCGGAGGCCGGTGATCGCCTCGGCGGCCGGGTTCCAGAGGCGAATCACGCCGTCGTGGTCGACGAGGAAGACGCCGTCGCCGACGCGCTCGAGAACGCGCTCGGCCTGGTCGCGCTCCTGCCTCGACACGCGACTGCGCGCAATGGCAGGCGAGACGAAGTAGGCAAGCGCGAGCAGGGCGGCGATGAGACCGAAGCCGACGCCCATGACGCGCCACCGAGCCGCACTCGCGCTGGACTCGACAACGGAACTGCGCTCCAGCGCGACGAGCTTGCTCGGGCTGGGCGCACGGCCGAGACCCTCCGCGACCGCCCGGAAGCCGACGCCGCCCGCGCGGATGTCGCCCGCGTTCGAGCCGAGCACCCCGGACTGAATCCTCAGCGCTCCCCGCTCGCCAACCAGGATGCCGCTGCGCGCAAAGCCCAGCCGCCGCTGGGAGCCCGGATCGGCCTTCCGCGTCAACCAGGCAACGAGACGCTGATCCAGCGGGACGAACACGACAACCTTCCCGACCGTCTTGCCGCCGGAGGTGAAGTCGACCTTGCGGACGGCCACGCCGGCAGGAATTGCCCCGCTCCAACGGCGCCGATGGCCGTTCGGGCGCATACGCCAGGTGAGGACCCGGAGCCGGCCGCCGCGAGAGACCTCGCGCCGCACGCGCGGCTCGGCCGCGAGCTTGCTGGAGGCCATGCCTGCGGTCGAGATCACCTTCTCGTAGGCGACGCTCGCGGAGTTGAGGCTTTGCACGAGTCGGGCGTCTATGCTGCCGCGCTCGTGCCGGGCGGAGTAGTTTCCGAACGCCCAGACGGCAGCAGCGAGCGGCAGCGCAAGAAGCAGGAGCGCGGCCGGAAGCCGGACCCTGCCGGCGCGGGCGCCGCTGATGGCGGGCACTCGGAGCTTCATCGTCGTCCCCCGACGGCCGAACGAGGCGGTTCGACCTCCTCGAACGGTAGCGCCAGACCCCGTTCTTGGCTACCCCGCGGACAGTTCCTGCGCAGGCTCGTCCCCCGCTAGGCGGGAAGCGAGACGCGGAGCATCCAGAGCTGCTTCTCGAGGTCCCGCACAACGTCGATCAGCACGTCCTGGGAGACGAGGTCGATCTCACCGAGGCGGTCCATACGGCTTCGAATCCGCTCGGTGACGTCCTCGAGGCGCTCGACGAGCTGGCGGGTGGCCGTGTCCGTGTCGAGCGAGCCGGAGTCGACCGCATCGATCCCGGACCCGGCACTGACCGTCGCGGCGCGGCCGTCGGGGGCGACGCCGAGAGCGACGGCGCGCTCGGCGACCGTGTCGGAGAGATCACGCCAGGAGTCGACGAGCTCGTCGAGGTGCTCGTGGAGCGGCTTGAAGGGCCGCCCGGAGATGTTCCAGTGGAGTTGCTTGCCGATCAGCGAGAGATCGACGAGCTCGAGGAGCGTCGCCTGCAGCTCATGCCCGGCCTCCTCGCGGTGATGATGGTCGAGCGTCGGGAGATGTGCCTGCTGTTGGGTGGAAGCCATCCGGTCCTCTCCTTCGACTTGGGTCGGCCTCATGTTCGCAGGTCGGCTGGTGCTAGCGCCAACTGCGGACGCCGGGAGCCCGGATGGCCTGGCGGCTCCCGCGAAGGCAGCCTCGAGACGTGGGGTTCATCACGTCGCAGGAGGCTCAAATGCGAGGCAACATCGCAGCACGCGCGGGCCGCTGGAGCGCCGCGCACTGGAAGACGGCGACGTTCGGCTGGCTCGCCCTCGTCGTCGCAGCCATCGCGGTCGGCTCGCTCGCCGGGACGAAGCAGCTGACCGACGCAGAGGGCTCGCAGGGCGAGACGGCGCGCGCCCAGCAGATCCTGGCTCAGGCCGGATGGGACAACTCCGCCGGCGAGGCGGTGCTCGTCCACGCCAGGGGCTCCGCCCGGCCCGGCCCCGTCGCAGCCGACGTCTCGGCGATGCTCCGCGCCCGCCCGGACGTCAAGAACGTCAAGGCGCCCGTCAGCTCACACGACGGCCGGGATCGGCTCGTCGCCTTCGAGATCCGGGGGAACGGCGACACCGCCGACGCGCGGGTGCAGCCCGTGCTCGACGCCGTGGCCCGCATCCAGCACGAGCACCCCGGGTTCACAGTCGCCGAGTTCGGCTCGGCGAGCGCGAACCACGCGCTGAACCGAACGATCGGCAAGGACTTCTCGCGCGCCGAGAAGCTCTCGCTCCCGATCTCCTTCCTGATTCTGCTGCTCGCCTTCGGCGCGTTCGTCGCTGCCGGCGTGCCCGTCCTGCTCGCGTTCTCGGCGGTGCTTGCGTCACTCGGCCTGTCGAGTCTCGTCAGCCACGTCGCGCACGCGTCCGACGCAACCAGCTCCGTGATCCTCCTGATCGGAATGGCGGTCGGCGTCGACTACTCGCTCTTCTACGTCAAGCGGGAGCGCGAGGAGCGCGACGCAGGGCACGAGGGCCGCGAGGCCGTCCACCGCGCTGCCGCAACCTCGGGGCAGGCCGTTCTCGTCTCGGGCGCGACGGTGATGATCGCGATGGCCGGAATGCTGTTCGCCGGCTCGGCGGTCTTCACGTCGATCGGGATCGGCGCGATGATCGTCGTCTTCGTGTCGATGATCGGCTCGCTCACCGTGCTGCCTGCGCTCCTCGCCAGGCTCGGAGACCGGATCGACCGCGGTGTGCTCGCCGTCGGCGCTTCGACGATCGGGCTGGCCTTCCGCCCCGGCGAGCCGCGCTGGATCGCGTGGCTGCGGACGCGGCGCACCGTCATCCAGCGGCTCAAGGGCGAGCGGAACGAGTCCCGCGTCTGGACGGCGCTGCTGCGGCCGTCGCTCGAGCATCCGGTCGTGGCCGTGGTCGTCTCGAGTGCCGTCCTCGTCGCGCTCGCCCTGCCGGCGGCCGGACTGCGGACGAAGCTCCCCGGCTTCTCCGACCTCCCGCGCAAGCTCACGATCGTGCACACGTATCGCGAGATGCAGTCCGCGTTCCCCGGCACGTCGTCGCCGGCCAGCGTCGTCTTCCAGGCCCCGGACGTACGTGCCGGGCGGGTTCAGTCGGAGATCGCGCGCCTGCGGAGCGGGGCGTTGGCGTCGGGTGTCGCGAAGAAGCCGATCCGGACGACGGTCAATCGAGCGCACACGGTCGAGACCGTCGACATCCCGCTCGTCGGCGACGGCCAGGATGCGAAAGCCGTGCACGCGCTCGGCGTCATCCGCAGCCTGACCGACGCACCGGTGACCGGCGAGACGGCCGGAGACGTCGACTTCACCGCGGCAACGCGCTCGCACATGCCGATCGTGTTCGCGTTCGTGCTCGGGCTCGCGTTCCTGCTGCTCCTGCTGACGTTCCGCTCGATCGTCATCCCGCTGAAGGCGATCGCGCTGAATCTGCTGTCGGTCGGCGCTGCGTACGGCGTGCTCGTGTGGATCTTCCAGGACGGCCACCTGCAGGGGCTGCTCGGGTTCCACTCGAACGGCGGCGTCGTCACATGGCTTCCGCTGTTCCTGTTCACGATCCTGTTCGGGCTCTCGATGGACTACCACGTGTTCATCCTCAGCCGGATCAAGGAGCTCGTCGACCGCGGGATGCCGACGGAGCAAGCAGTGGAGCAGGGGATCCGGTCGACCGCGAGCACGGTGACCAGCGCCGCGTTCGTGATGGTGGCGGTGTTCGCGATCTTCGCGACATTGTCGACGCTCGACATGAAGCAGCTCGGCGTGGGGCTCGCGGTGGCGGTGCTCCTCGACGCGACGATCATCCGCGGCGTCCTGCTGCCAGCGACGATGAAGCTGCTCGGTCGCTGGAACTGGTACCTGCCGCGCGGCCTGCACTGGCTCCCACGCCTGCAGCCGGAGCTCGCGCGATGAGAGCGGCGAGGACGCTTCTGTTTCTCCTCGCGAGCGTCCCGCTCGCCGCGCTCGCCCTCGCCGTGCTGCTCACAGGCTGGATCGTGACCTCCGTCCTCGCGATCACGCCGCTCGGCGTCCCCGCCCTCGTCGGCTTCCGGGCCGGCGTGGGCGGGGTCGCCTGGCTCGACGCCGAGCTCGCGAACCGGCTGCTCGGCACGTCGGCAAGCCCGACGCTCCGCTCGCCGGGCCCGAGCGGGTTCTGGAACTCGGGCCTCAACGTCCTGCGCGACCCCGCGTTCTGGCGTCAGCAGGCCTACCTCCTCGCCAGCCTGCCGCTCGGCTTTGGCGGCGCGGTGGCCGCGTGGTCGCTGCTCGCCGCCTCGCTCGGCAGCCTGACGCTTCCGGTCTGGTACCGCTGGAACGCGCCCGAGCTCGGCAGCTGGGACGTCGACACGCTCGGGCGCGCACTGCTGGGTGTCCCGGTCGGCATCCTTGGCCTCGTGATCCTGTTCGGACTGCTGCGGCTGCTCGACGCCATGACCAGGCGGGTCGTCACCGGAGCCCTGGACGGGCGGGAAGGCGTCGCAGGGCCGTCGCGCAGCGAGCGTCGACGCAGCCTGGCCGTGCACGCGGTCGCAACCGTCGCGATCAACCTGTTCCTGATCGTGATCTGGGCGGTTACGAGCCGCGGCTACTTCTGGCCGGAGTGGACGCTCATCGCGCTCGGCCTGCCGCTCGCGATCCATGCCTGGGTCGTGCTCGTCGAGGAGCATCCCGAGATCGCGCGGCGGCAACGAATCTCGTCCGGCCTTGCGACGCGGGAGGGGATCGCGCTCAGCTTCTCCATCTTCTTCGTGCTCGTATGGGCCGTGACGGGGGGCGGCTATTTCTGGCCGCTATGGCCGATCCTCCTGTTCGCGGTTGGGTTCGCGATCCGAATAGTCAGCGAGTACAGCCGCCGCGGGGAGCGGATCTCGGAGCTCGAGACCACCCGCGCCGGTGCGGTCGAGCAGCAGGAGTCGGAGCTCGAGCGGATCGAGCGCGACCTTCACGACGGAGCCCAGGCGCGGCTCGTCGCCCTCGGCATGAGCCTTGGCATGGCGGAGCAGAAGCTCGCCACCGACCCGGTCGCGGCCCAGGAGCTGCTCGCGGAGGCGCGGCAGGGGACGCGGGAGGCGCTCGAGGAGCTGCGGAGCCTCGCTCGCGGAATCCATCCCCCGGTGCTCACCGACCGCGGGCTCGCCGCAGCGATCGAGGCGCTCGCCACGCGCACGCCGGTCGAGGTGGATGTCTCGGTGAAGCTGCCTCAGCGTCCTCCACGCGCTGTCGAGACAGCCGCGTACTTCGTCGCGGCGGAAGGACTTGCGAACGCGGGCAAGCACGCAAACGCGGGTCACGTCGACATCGGCGTCCGGGCGGACGGCGGCAATCTCGTCGTCGAGGTGGTCGACGACGGGAGCGGCGGCGCCGACCCGGCAGGCAACGGGCTGCGCGGGCTCGCGCAGCGCGTGGAGGCGCTCGACGGGACGCTCGCCGTCGACAGTCCGGTCGGAGGACCGACGACGATCAGGGCGGTGATGCCGTGCGAGTGGTGATTGCCGAGGACCTCGCTCTGCTGCGCGACGGCCTGACCCGGCTCCTGCGGGACAACGGGTTCGAGGTCGTCGCAGCCGTCGGCGACGGCGACGCGCTGGTCACCTCGGTTCTGCTGGAGCGTCCCGACGTCGCGATCGTCGACATCCGGCTCCCGCCGACCTTCCGCGACGAGGGCGTACGCGCGGCGCTCACGCTGCGCGACCGCTCACCGGACACTGGCGTGCTGATCGTGTCGCAGTACATCGAACAGGCGTATGCGAGCGAGCTCCTCGCCGACGGCCGCGGCGGCCTCGGCTACCTGCTCAAGGACCGGATCATGGACGTGGACGACTTCGTGGCCGCCGTTCGGCGAGTCGGCGAAGGAGGGACGGCGCTCGATCCGGAGGTGGTCGCACAGCTGCTGTCGAAGCGCAAGCCGCTCGACGTCCTTTCCGCGCGTGAGCTGGAGGTTCTCGGGCTGATGGCCGAGGGGCGCTCGAACGCAGCGATCGCCGGCCGGCTCGTGCTCACGGTCGGCGCGGTGGAGAAGCACGTCGCGAGCATCCTCGCGAAGCTCCGCCTTCCTCCCTCGAGCGAAGACCACCGGCGGGTGCTGGCGGTGCTCGCTTATCTCCGCGAGGCCTAGCCCCGCCTCACGACCGGGCGACGACCTTCACGGGCATCCCCACCTGCGCAAACCCGTAGGTCCACTGCGCGGCCGTGTAGCGCTGACGGACGCAGCCGTGGGAGGCGGCGTAGGTCGGGACGACGGCGAACTCGTGGAAGGCGATGCCGCCGACGAACGGGATGGCCCAGGGGAGCCACTCGCGGAACGGCGTCGACCACCAGCGCTGGATCTTGGCGTAGACGTGGTAGTTGCCCGGCGGGGTCGGCGTGGAGGGCTTTCCGCTCGAGACCGAGATCGCCCGTACGACCTTGTTGTTCCGGATCAGCAAGGTGATCTGCCGGTCGATCAGCACTTCGGCGCGCTTGCCGGTTGCGCCGGCGGACACGGGGGTCGGTCGAGCGGCAGTCTGAAGGCGCTTCTTCGTCTTCACGTCGGCGATGCCCGTGCGGTCGAGGCCCTCCCACTTCTGAAACGCCAGGAGGGCGTCCGAGGTCGCCGGCCCGAACCGGCCGTCGTCGTCGCCGGCCAGCAGATATCCCAGGTCGATCAACCGCTGCTGAAGCAACTTCGTCTTGGGATCGGGGGCAGGGAGCCTTGGCTGCGGTGGCACGGGGACGGGGCCGGTCGGCGTCTGGAGGAGCCGCAGCGTGATCGGCTTGTCGAGGGACACGCCGAACCCGGACGGTGGAAATCCGTCGACGAAGATCTGAACGCGCGAAATGCGCGCCACGCCGGTGAGTGTGGCCAGGATCTGAGCCAGTCGGGCCGTCTTCCCCCGCGACGGGTAAACGCCTTGTTGAAGTTGACGACGGCCAACGGCCCGGACACGCTCAGACCGCGGAGCTTCGTTCCCTCGGGAACATAGGTGCGGAAGCCGTACTTTCGCTCGTCCACGGTCGGACCGGCCAGCAGCGCCCGGATCGCGTCCCTGGGAGTCGTGCCCGGGCGCTTTACGCGTGCGAGTTGCTCACCCTGGAGAAAGGCGACGCGGATCGTCTTCGCGGGTTGCGCGGTCGCCGGCCGGACCAGGTATCCGGCAATGCCGGCCGACAGGAGCAGCGCGATGCAGGCAATGGCCCTGGCCCGGCTGCTCACCTGCGTATTTCATGCCAACGCGCGGAGCCCCGTCAAGTCGACGCACGTCTCCGCCTCCCGCTTGACGATCTTGGCGAGGACGTTGCCGCAGGTGGGGCAGCGGAGGACGACGCCCGCGCTGCGGAAGACGTAGACGGCGCCGAGCTGCCTGGTCGACCCGCAGAAAGCGCACGTTCCGGTCGCCGTCGTCATCTCGGCGTCGAAGATCTCCTGCAGCAGACCCGCGATTGCGTTGCCGTCGAGCATGAGTGCGTCCATCCCTCAGCCTCCTGTCGGTCCGAATCGCTCGGTCTTGATCCGCGACGGCTCGTGCCCGAGAGCGACGAGCGCCGTCGCGACGGCCTCGACCAGGGGAGTCGGACCGCAAACGTAGACGTGTGGGCTGTCGCCGGGGCCGGGGCCGACCTCCGCCAGCATCTCCTCGTCGATCCGCCGCGCATACCCGCTCCAACCCTCCGGCTGCATGCGAGTGAGCGTGTGCGTCACGGTGAGACCGCCGCCCGCCAGGCGCTCGAGCTCCTCGCGGTAGATGACGTCGTCCCAGGTGCGCGAGGAGAGGAGCAGCCGCATGTCGACGTCGCTGTCCGCGGCGGCTCGCTCCCGGATGATCGCCATCAGCGGCACGACGCCCGACCCGCCCCCGACGAGCAGCACCGGTCCTCCGACCGAAGGCTCCCAGACGAAGTAGCCGCCGACGGGGCCTCGCAGCTCGAGCTTGTCGCCCGTGTGCAGCTCGTCGGTCAGGTACGGCGAGACCTCGCCGTCGTCGAGGCACTCGACCGTCAGCTCGAGGTGGGTGCCGCTCGGAGCGGACGCGATCGAATAGCTGCGCTCGGCCTGATAGCCGTCCTCCGCCGTCAGGCGAACGTCGACGTGCTGGCCGGCGCGGTGTCCCGCCCATCCGGGGACGTCGAGCGCAAGCGTCTTGACGTTATGCGTCTCCGGGGTGACGTCGAGGACGTCCGCGAGCTGCCAGTTCAGTCGCCCCAGTAGCGCTGTTCCTTCCACGGGTCGCCGTAGTTGTTGTAGCCGTTCTGCTCCCAGAAGCCCGGCGCGTCCTCCTGCTGGAGACGCAGCCCGCGGATCCACTTCGCGCTCTTCCAGAAGTAGAGGTGCGGGAGCAGCATGCGCGCCGGCCCACCGTGCTCGGCCGGCAGAGGCTCGCCCTCGTACTCGTAGACGATCCATGCCTTGCCGCCGGTGAGGTCCTCGAGGGGAGT
>Ga0164301_10000485_pt1 | contig 11559 bp, 8 predicted proteins | sample Whisoiple_231_MG_FD_109711 | JGI IMG/M metagenome (GOLD analysis project Ga0164301, IMG submission 109711) | Unamended control soil microbial communities from upstate New York, USA - Whitman soil sample_231_MG | ecosystem: Environmental > Terrestrial > Soil > Agricultural land ... | reverse complement strand
TTGTTACTGGCAATCCGGAAATGCCGTACTGGTTCATAATCGCCTGAGCTTCGGAAATTTTTTGATCGGGCGCCACGGTAATCGGATCGGTGATCATTCCACTTTCGTATTTTTTTACCTTCTCCACCTCCGCTGCCTGGGCCCAGACCGATAAATTGCGATGAATGATGCCGATCCCGCCCTCTTGTGCCATGGCAATTGCCGTCTTCGACTCGGTTACAGTATCCATTGCGGCACTGACGAGCGGGATTTTTAACGTGATGCGGTCGGTCAAACGGGTCGAAACATCGATATCGCGCGGCAATACCGCGGACTCCGCCGGGATCAACAAAACGTCATCGAACGTCAAACCAACGGGCAAGACTTCTTGTTCAAGCATGATTCACCCTCCGGGGTGAGGTAAAAAAAAACCCAGACCTTAGCCTGGGCTTTTTGGCGCTCATCTGTTCTTCGAGCAACATGAAATCTTATACCAGGAAAAGTTTCTTCCGGCAACATTTCGCATTGAGGCGCACGGGGCATTGTGATAGCAACTGCCCATGCCGCTCTACGAATACGAATGTCGGAAAGGACATCGCTTCGAGACCATTCAGAAAAATTCCGAGAAGCCGCCGCGCCGTTGCCGCCTCTGCAAAGCCCTTGTGAAACGCGCCATCTCGCAACCGACGCTGCTCCATAATCGCGGCGTGCATGTCTTCGACCGCCTCACTAAAGATGACGCTATCCGCGACCGTCCCTCTTCCCTAAAATCGCTGAGAAAAGACAAATTCTAACGACGCGCTATTGCTGGCCGATCATTCCATCGCGAGTTCAACGCGAACGACATTGTTATGCGAGTGACGTACCGCAGTCAGTACTTTTCCTGCTAACGCAGTAATCAGCCGACAATTATCGCTCGGCAACGAGAGTTGATCGTGATAAATCTCGGGAAATCGTGGCATATCACTTGCTCATTCTCCGGGACCGGGGAGTGTACTTCCCGGATCTTTGAAACAGGAGGATCGCAATATGCCAAAACCCTCGGATATGGAGCGCGTCAGAGCCAATACTCCAGCTGAAATTAACTGGCGCATTGATCGGCAAATCGAAGATAGCGTACGGCGCTATGCCAGTGAGCCAAAGGACGTCATCTTACGCCGCATTTGGGAATTGGAACGCGAGTGGGATATTGAACGTGTCTTGCAGCTGATGGCATCGTCTTTTTCACTCATCGGTATCTTCTTGAGCGGAGTGCGAGATAAGCGCTGGATCGTTTTGCCGGCCGTGGTGCTTTCGTTTTTATTTCTTCATGCGGTGCAGGGTTGGTGCCCTCCAGTGCCTGTGCTCCGTCGACTGGGAGTGCGAACGCGGGAAGAAATCGACCGCGAGCGCCATGCCTTGAAGGTTTTGGTTGGCGACTTTCCGAGCATTGCCAACTTGCAGCCCGGCACAGCGGCACACTGACAATCTCTTAAGGCGCCGAACTGACGCACACCATCAAGCCTCCGTGAGCAACTCAACTCTGCCTTCGCGCCGCTCGACCTGCACCGTCGCGTATTGAGCCCGCCGGGTGATCAATACGTCGACGGAGGCTGCTCCGACGCGCAGATTTTGGATGCGCACTTCATCGAGGAAGCTCGGTAGCAGGGGTCGCACAAACGAAAGCCGCGAGCGCGCGGCATCGATACTCATGCCGAGGATGGATTGCAGCAACAGAAATACGGAGGCGGCAGACCAGGCTTGCGGCGAACAGGCGGTCGGATACGGAACGGGGCCCGCGCCTTTACGTCGATAAAACCCGCAAAATAGCTCGGGCAGACGATACTCGACGAAAAGAGTCGCATCGAACAAGCCGCCGAGAATTCGACCTGCCTCCTCTTTGAAGCCGTAGCGAGCCAATCCGGCAGCGATCATGGCATTATCGTGCGGCCAAATCGATCCGTTGTGATAGGACATGGGATTGAAGCGCGCCTCCGAGAACGCCAGCGTTCGCACTCCCCAACCTGAATAAGAGTTATCTTGCATGATAATGCGCGCGATCCATTTCGCGCTCTCAGCATCCGCGATGCCCGTCGCCAAACACTGCCCGGCGTTCGATGACACGACGCGGCATTGCTGTTTGTCACCGTCTAGGGCCAATGCATAGGTCAAAAGGTCCTCGCACCAAAACTCGGCATGAAATTTTTCCTTGAGAGCTTCCGCGCGTGCCGTCAGCGTTCTGGCTTTTTTACGCCGTGCCAACGCCGTTGCGATCGCGGCGCCGGCAAGGCGTGCCGCATAGACGTAACCCTGCACCTCGCAAAGTGCGATCGGTCCGTGCGCCAAGCCGCCATCACTGTCTGAGACCGAGTCCCAGGAATCTTTCCAGCCTTGATGAATCAGCCCTCTGTAAGACGATCGCGCATACTCGATGAAACCGTCGCCGTCCCGGTCGCCGTAATGATCGATCCAGCGAAGCGCGAGATTGATCTGCGGCCAGATCGATTTGATGAAGTCGAGATCCTGTGTCGCCTCGAAATACGCACCTGCAAGCATGACGAAAAGCGGGGTCGCATCGACACTGCCATAATAGCGATCGAAAGGTATCTCCCGCAGTGCGGCCATTTCGCCTTTCCGGGTCTCATGGAGAATTTTTCCCGGCTCCGCGTCCCGCTCTGGATCTTCCCGTCTCGCCTGAGTGGCAGCCAAATACGAAAGCACTCCCCGTGCAACATCTGGATTGACCCACAAATATTCGAGCGCCGTGATGATTCCGTCGCGACCGAACGGAGTGCTGAACCATGGCACTCCCGCGTAGGGATAAAGGCCATAGGGCGTCGAGGTGAACATCATGTGCAGATCGGCGGTCGACTGCGCCAGCCAGTCATTAAATTGCTCGTTCGAGGTGGAGATTTGCGCATCGTGACTCTGCAGTGCGCTCAAATCACGCTCCGATTCCGCGTGAGAACGGTCGTAGTTCGAGCCGATGAAAACCGCAGTTGTCCCCTCGATCTCACAGGAGTAAGTCAGGGCGAACTCTTTCTCTTGTTTGGGTCCTAAAGTTTGCACGAAACCAGCGCCGGCTACGGTCAAACTGTCCGGCACCGGATCGCATCGAACGATGGTCCGCCGCGTGACACCGTCAAGTCCCCGGTAAGCGAAGGCAATCTGTTCGCCGCCGTTCTGTTCTTCGCGAAAGCTTCCCCGCGCTTGCCTGGCCATGCCGCGAACTTCAAAGATATCGGCGAAGTCGGCGCCAAACTGAATTGAAAACCGCACCTCGACGGGAGACAAACCGTAATTGATAAACCTGAACGTCTCGAAGCAGGTCGATTGCCGCAGCAGCTTGCTTCGCGTGATATGCAGACTTCCGCGCGGCAACAGCAGGTGGCCCGAGCGATAAATATCGGGATTCGTCAAATTCACTACGAAGCTAAGATTGTCTTCCTGAACGGTGGAATTGAGCAGAAACGGTCGGCCATTCCCCAGCTTGAAAAGTAGATGTGAGAGGAACCTCGTGCCTTCATGGTAAACACCCTCTTGTCCGGTCCGGTTTTCCGCCTGAATATCGCCGTGTTGATCAAAAACCGCGAAGGTATCGCCGTCTTTGAGCACTCGGGTCGCATGGTCTGCGGAAGACTCCGTGGCGACAATATAGAAACTATCCTCGATTGGCGCGGTGGCTTCCATAACGTGTTATGTCGTCTGCCTCCTCACTATTCAATCAATTTTAGTATTTTCTCCCGTATCATCAACCAAAAACTGATCGACGGCTCAAAAAACACGATCGTGAATATCGGTCGAAATTGACGCCGGTTCTCACATTCCGTGCGCGAACCGTTTTGGCCATATGGTATTTCAGCGTACTCGCGCTAGGCTTTTTGCTATGAAGATTCCCATCGAATTGAGCACGGGCTCACGTGACTTGCTGGTCCGACATTTTAAGGAAGGAACGGAACTGCACGAATTTCTCGAGCATGCCGCCGGCAAGGATCTAGCGCGCGTTGAAATCTATTCATTTGAATGCGAACCGCCCCAGGCGGAAAAGCTATTGCAAATGGCGCGCGAGCGTTGTTCCCCGGCGGTAAAGGACATCGAGCATGCCATCTCGCCGCGACAGCCGGTTAGTAACATCTTCACCGTCATGTTCCAGCCAGAAAATCATGCGTGCTAGTGTGCTCCCGCTCCTATCGGGTTGGTTCGTTGGCCCATCTATCATGCTGCAAAGCGTCCAATCGCAGGCACACAACAGAGCCGCGTTAATCTGTCGCATTTCTGATGCAAACCTCTCCTGATTTCTAACCGAAGCCATGATCTCCTGAATCGCGTGCACGATCGACTGGTGCGGCTCCCAAACCCACTGACGACCGAGGTTTCTTAGCGGCTGTCCCAGTGCTGTTTGGCATCAGATCTCAGCCCGGAATGATCGAAAGTTAGCCCGTCATATACTCACGCCAATTGATTCGTCCGCGCGGATGATCTTGATCGAATCTTCGCTGTTGCTGACCGATGCACATCCGGACAGAGTGATCAGGAAGCTGATCAACAGAGCTTTTTTGTCTGGAATGTAGTTGAGCGGCCAACTATCTTAATGATTGTCATTGATTCGCCTCTTTTCCAGCAGCGAGCTTGCGTCTTAAGACAACAAATATCGGCGAAAAATTAAGCTGGGGCAAATTGAGCTCGATAAGCCGCAAGATGAAGAGCAGTCAACCAACCTTGAGTTGGTAGTCAATCTCAAAGCAGCAAAACAGATCGGGTTGACGATTGCGCCAAACGGGCTGGCGAGACGTGAAAGGATCATCCGGTGAAAATGAGCAGTTCCGAAGCACTAGTAACAGGTGGCGAGAAGAGTGTCGTAATCGGCGTGAGCGGTTTATTTTTTGGCTAGTGCTTTTCTGCTCACTCGCAGCAGGCCAGGAAGCTTTTGGCGAATGGGGTTATTGTCCGCGAGCTTTAGAAGAGCCAAACTACTCCACGGGTTTGCGGCTAAACTAAAACTCACGTTTCAATTCTGTGAGCAGCAGTATATGCGAGAGGGAGAGCCTCTGCATTTTTTACGTCAACCAGCAGTAGATGCCCTCTGTTCGGAACCTGTCTATCCGTGCTCTCGCTTCTCAATAGAACGACCGTTGAGCCTGCATTCTGTTCAATACTCTCCCACTCGTTTTGCCAAATGAGTATATAGCAAGGCGATTGGGCGTGTGCGTCTAAACGATGGATATGCCGTCCAGCGTAGAACATTACTGAATAGTCTTCGGAATTGTAAAAGAACAAAGGCGCATCCTTTACAATGTCGACCACCTTCAGCATGAAGGGTTTGAAGCTGTACTCTCTAGCCAAATCCATCGAAAGAGTCCGAACGCTCGTCAGAGACACGACCATTAACGCTCCCGCACAACAAATAAATCTACCCCACGCCTGTTTTCGCACGGCCAAAATGGAAAGAATACCCCCTATTCCACCTAGTCCAGCCCAAATCAGCACGATCGTTTGACGCTGCATCAAGAGACCCGCAACGTGAGCGAGATCAGCTTTATCTTTTGGACGCAAGCCTGAAGCTAGATAGCTCAAAGGGGTCTGGCTGGTGTATTGAAAAATCAACAACGCTGACAGGACGACAAATGATCCGGCATTGAAGTAGCCAGCCAGCCGCGTGAGAAAGCCAGCATGAGCTGATTCGCTCGTGAGTCTGTACCACCATGCTCCGAACAGAAGCGCGATACTAGGATAGGCCGAAAGAATGTAGACTGCTCGTTTCTGGGAAAACAAAGAGAAAAAAATTATAACTGCCAGAGCCCAAACGGCAAAATAGAGGAGTTCTTGTTCTGCCAATTTCTTTCGCTCTCCATAAAGAAAAATCGCCATGGATGGAAAGAACAAGCTCCAGGGCGCCGTCCCGAGAAAGAGATACGGCAAATACGACCAAAACGGATGCGGATGGCCGGCGTCCGCGCCGATGACAGTGCCAAAGTTCTCCTTGATGACCATAAACAAAAATTCTCTGCCGCCCTGCCAAAGCGCTAACAAATACCAAGAACCGGCTACCGCGGCGCAGGTAGAAATCACGGTGATTGGTTTAAGTCGTTTAAGAAAAGTCAAATTTCTCTTCCAGCAAAGAAACGTCAGGAATGTGAAACTGGGAAGCACGAATCCGAGTGGCCCCTTGGCTAAGGTTGCCAAACCTAAAAGAACGCCCAGGAGAATAGCTTTAATTCGACTGCCGCCGGTCTTGTACTGATATAAGAAAAAAACAAATGAGCACAGCAGAACAAACGTCAATGCCATGTCTACCCTCGCTTCCCTCGCGGCCCGCCACTCGAAGCTTGTGGAGAGAACCAAAGCCGCCACCAAACCAGCCCCTCTGCCCCACAGCACCGCTCCGACGGCATAAGTCACAAGCACCCCAAGTGTGCCCAGTAAAGCTGACGGCAGGCGAGCGGAAAGCTCATCGACTCGGCCCACGACTGACGACAACATTGCGCCGAGCCAATGGTAAAACGGCGGCTTGGCAGGAATCTCTTCTCCATTCCGAAGAGGTAATATCCAATTACCTGAGTTGTGGATTTCCCAAATGACCAGGGCCTCGCGAGCTTCCTGTTTATCATAGAATTCCGTCTCTCCGATGCCGCGGAAAAACAATAGAAAACAAATCGCCAACATCAGACAGACGGGAAGAAGGTGGTATGTGAGGCTATTTACTTTGAAACGTTGAGTCTGCATTCGCCCCTGTCGCGTTACGGCTAGTTAAGATCTGACTCTCTTTATCGCGAAGCCGTTTTTGAATCCACTCAGATACGTTGCATCACCTGTGACAACTCGATGAAGAGAGTTATGAGTTGTAACGTTCACTGCATCTCCGACATTCTCGCCCATTTTGCGCGGCGCAAAACCTCAGGCCTCGGCGCATAAATTTCGGTTAACTATCGCGCCCGCGCAAAACCAGAATTTCATCTACACCAGGTGCGGAATAGCTCTTAACGACCGCGTCGATGTCTAGGCACGTGTTCTTGTTGACAATCATTCTCGATTCATAGTAGGAGAAGTAACCGGTCGGACTTCCATGCACGAGCTTCATTCTTCTTAGATCTTCACTCCTGTCCAGACCTTTCGAGCAATCAATTTTCCTAGAGGTGTTATGGAACCACCCAGACTGTCTTCTTCTTTGCGCGTCTTCGTCATTTTGGCTTTAACTGTTGTCGGCCCTCCAAGCTACCTTGAAGCTCAATCCTTCAAGCCGGATACCGTTCGATTCCTTGAGCAATCAACCTTCGGTCCAACCTACGATCTGATCGCACATACTGAGCAGGTCGGCTTCGACGCTTTCCTTGCGGAACAAGCTGCTGCGCCGATGCGCGACTATCCAGATCTGCCGTTTTGGCCGCAGACGCGGCCCACAACCTGTACCAACGTCGCACCGTCCACATGCCAGCGAGATAACTATTCGCTGTACTTACTGCAGAAGCATTTTTTTTCCAACGCGCTTTACGGTCAAGATCAACTGCGCCAGCGGGTCGCCTTCGCTCTAAGCCAAATCATAGTCACCTCTGCGGTGGATGTTCCCCTGCCGAGCTGGATGAGAGGCTATCAGCAATTACTCTATGCGGGCGCATTCGGCAATTTCCGTCAGTTGCTCTATGACGTCACGCGCAATCCGGCGATGGGTCGTTTTCTCAATATGGTAAACAATCGCTGCCAGACCCCGAGTCCGGTCAACGCTAATGTCTGCAGGAACGGGCTAAAATCTCAGCCCAATGAAAACTATGCCCGGGAAATTCTCCAGCTATTCTCCATTGGGACGTTCATACTGAATCAAGACGGAAGTCGGCAACTCGATGGCGATGGCAATCCTATTTCGACCTATGACCAGAACACCGTCGAGCAATTCGCTAAAGTGTTTACGGGTTGGGTGCTCGCTCAGGCGCTGCCAGCTCCGCCGGAGATTGGTGGAACCGTGCCCAATTACCGCGACCCAATGGTCGTCCACAAAGACAGCCAAGGCCGAGAGGACTATCACGACCGGGGCGCCAAAACGTTATTGAACGGCGTACAGCTACCCGCCGGACAGTCTACGGATCAGGACCTCAATGCGGGCATTGATAACATCGCTTATCATCCCAATGTTGCTCCTTTCATCAGTAAACAGTTGATTCAACATCTGGTCACCAGCAATCCCAGCCCGGGGTATGTAGCGAGGATCGCTGCTGTCTTTACGGCAAATCAAACCTCATCGATGCAACTATTCGAGGTCGTGCGCGCAATTCTTTTGGACGATGAAGCGCGCGGTGACGCAAAAGATCCGGCAACGTTTCCCAACTACGGCAAGCTGCGTGAACCGGTGCAATTCATCGCCAATACCCTGCGCGCCTTCAATGCAACGAGTGACGGTGTGCTGGACTCACTCAATGTGGGCGGTTCAGCGATCGGTTCTGCCGACATGGGTCAGGATGTATTCAATGCGCCGTCGGTATTCAGCTTTTATCCCCCCACCGCCAGAGTACCAGGTGAAAGCGTCCTCGGCCCGCAGTTCGTTTTGTTCTCTTCTTTAACTTCGATCCGGCGCGCGAATTTCGTCAACCGCGTCATCTTTTCAACCATCCCGGCCGCGCAGCCGAATCGACCCAACGGAACATTTATTGACCTCTCCGCCCGGGACTCGTTAGCCGCTAACCCAGACGATTTGATCGATAAGCTTGATGAACTGTTAATGCATTTCACGATGTCCGACAGCATGTGGCAGACCATCAGAGATGCCGTTGCTACAATTCCGGCCACAAACCGGCGCCAACGCGTGCGCACGGCCATCTATCTGATTCTGACTTCATCGCAATACCAAGTGGAGCGGTAGGTAGGAGATTCCATGGCAATCACACGAAGGCAATTTATATGGCGTTCGCTAGGCGCATTGGGTGCGGCAACTCTGGGTTTCGAGCGTTTCGGTCTGGTTCAAGCGCTCGCACAAAGCCGCGATTACAAGGCGCTGGTCTGTATCTTTCTTTTCGGCGGCAACGATGCTGGCAATATGATTATTCCCTATGACGACTATGCGGACTATGCCGCGGTCCGCCAAAGCGCAGGCCTCGCGATCCCGCAGTCAAATCTGCTTCCTATCGACGTTCCTCGGCTCGGCAGCCGATTCGCGCTTCATCCAAGCTTGACAGGATTGCAACAACTATGGCTGCAGGGAAAACTGGCGACAGTTTGTAATGTAGGGCCGTTGATTGAACCAACGAGTCGAGATACCTATATCAATGGTACCGCCCATCTCCCATTGAATCTCTTTTCGCATTCAGACCAACAAAATCAGTGGCAGACGTCTGTGGCAAACGGGACCGGTTCCTCGGGATGGGGAGGTCGGACGGCCGATCGAATGGCGAATCAGAACTCTAGTGCTTTGCCGGTTATCCTTTCGGTGGCGGGAACACCGATTTTCGTTTCCGGACAAAGCGAGCTTCCGCTTGCCCTTGCTCCAGCGCCCACGGTACCCAATGCCACGCTAAAACTCGATGGGTTTCCTAATCCGCCGGACAATGATGCACGATATATCGCGCTGCAAAATTTGCTCGAGGAAGACCATAACGTTACGCTCGTGCGCGGTGCGAGCCGTGTAACCATGAATGGATTCGATGCTGCCGACACTCTGAGGCAGGTGCCGGATCCGGCGGTACCGCCGTTTCCTTTAAATCCGCGAACCAGTCTCGGCAACCAATTGGAACAGGTCGCCAAGCTCATCAGCTTGAGAGAATCGCTTGGGATGAACCGCCAACTTTTTTTCTGCTCGCTTGGCGGCTTCGACACGCATTTTAATCAGGTGAATAACGGGAGCCCAACGACCGGAACACAGGCAAATCTGTTGACGCAAATCGACGGCGCAATGAAAGCGTTTTATGATGCCACGGTCGCCCTCGGTGTCGCGTCTCAGGTCGTTACCTTTACCCTCTCTGATTTTTCGCGAACCTTCGTACCGAATGGAAATCTCGGAACCGATCATGCCTGGGGCTCACATCATTTCGTTATGGGAGGATCGGTAATCGGCGGCGACTTCTATGGTGTAGCCGGTTCCAACGGCACAGTTTTTCCGACGCTGGCTCCCAATGGACCGGATGACACGGATCAGGGAAGCAGCGCGCGCGGTCGATGGATCCCTACCACATCAGTGGATCAATATGGCGCGACACTCGCTTCTTGGTTCGGCGTGTCAAGCAGCGATCTGCCCGCGGTATTTCCAAACATTGGAACATTTAATCAATCCACGTTGAGCTTCCTATAAGACTCACGGATCGAGCTCCTACCGAAGGTAATGAGATAATATTAACCGGATTCGCACATCAGCTAAGCGGAAGCGCAACACCCCATATCGGGCGACTTAATGGTAAAACGCGATTTTTCGACTAGCGTGCTACCGGTTTGGTCCTGTGCAGTTGTAAAATCCTGCTAACCAGGAATCAGCCCGACCCGGGGCGATCTCGAATCTAGACGGCTTCGCGATGGTTTCGCCGTACAACACAATGATCATTATCCGAAAACGGATAGTCCACGATCGCCGATACAGCCAAACGACAAGAGCGCTTTGGCCTGCGAAAAGCTGTTCGGCATGTCGTGTATAAAGTTTGTTAAAAGCGCACCGAGTGTTTGCCTCTGTACTGGTAATGCCGTGATCCTAATGCCTGAGCATTAACGGCAATCCAAAACATCCGAAATGGCATACCGGAAAGGTCCATTAACCATTACGCAGATCGTAATTAACGCTCGCACCTTCTTCGCCCAGTCGACCACAAATGTTTTTCCTGACCGACAAGCATTTTCTTAATCTCAACGCCTACGCCAAACCCTGCCTTGTCGATCCATGGTACATTCCTTGCTGGCTGGATGGAGCATATGGACATTGTCTCGACAATCCGCAAACAGCTATCCGGTACGCCTTTAACCGTGCCGGAACCAGATTATTCCGGCTTTACTCTTATAGAGTTGTTTACAGCACGCTATTCGATCGACAAATTGCCGCGAGAAAGCTCGCTTGAATACGAAATTCAAAAACGTTGCGAACACATTCGACAACAAATGAACGGTAAAGCACGCGCTGCTGACGCGGCAGCTTTCAAACCGTATGGATTACGGGCTGGGGTGATACTCTTCTGTTTAACGGTCGGGCCTTTTTTAATGTTTACATTTCTTAGCGGAATAAGTCTTATCAAAGGCGTTGATGACACGATCACCTTATCAGGGGTATGGGCTCTTCTTACGCTTCCCGCGCTAGTAATGATCTCGATGATCGGCGGCAGAATAGACGCGGAGCGTATCATCAAATGCTTCAATCTATCCGGGCACAAAGCCGGTGAGAATAAGAACTACTTTTATGAAGTGATGAATGCGCTGTAGCCGTATGGCGAGCGATTCAGCCAGCACGTGGGTTGTGACCGATTGCCGTAACTCGGTCTTTTCGAATGGGCATAGACTGTAATTTACAAGAGCTTCCAAACAGCACACAGCAGTCCTTTTCCCATCTTCCCAGTGACAACAATTTTCCGTCAGGTAATGGCTGAGACTCTGTAAACGAGCCCGGAACTCGCACTATTCGAAATGGAAGATTTAGGCGGCTCA
>Ga0164301_10000483_pt1 | contig 11571 bp, 12 predicted proteins | sample Whisoiple_231_MG_FD_109711 | JGI IMG/M metagenome (GOLD analysis project Ga0164301, IMG submission 109711) | Unamended control soil microbial communities from upstate New York, USA - Whitman soil sample_231_MG | ecosystem: Environmental > Terrestrial > Soil > Agricultural land ... | reverse complement strand
TCCGCGTGGCGGATCCGTTTCCCCATCCCCCTTTCAATCCGTGCGTGCGGTTTTCCCGCACACGGCTTACCGATGATCTTCTTGACATGGTTACGCTGCCGGGTCTTACCCCCGTGTGTTGGACACGCTCAATCCCGGGATGTTCCTGGGGGAAGCGAGATGATCCAACCCGATGGCAAGGAAGAATTATCCAGACGAGTTCAAGCGGGACGCGGTGGTGTTGTACCGGGACACTGACGGCGCGACGATCACCCAGATTGCTGCCGAGCTCGGTGTCAGTGACGCGACGCTGTCGGCGTGGTGCAAGGCCGCCGGTGTTCCGATCAGGCACCGTAAACGCGGCTTGTTGATTGAGCCGGCAGCGGGCGTGGAGATCCCTGAGCAGGAGCTGGTCCGGCTGCGGGCTGAGAACAAGGCGTTGCGCGCCGAGCAGACCAAGCTGGCCACCGAGCGTGACATCCTGCGGTCGGCAGCCAAGTATTTCGCCGGGGAGACGAACTGGTGAGCCGCTTCCAGTTCGTCGCCGACCACCGGGACACCTTCGAGGTGAAGTGGCTGTGCAAGGTTGTTGGGATCGCACGTTCGTCGTTCTACGCATGGTGCGCTGCCGCCGATCACCGGGCCGCCAAGACCGCCGCTGACGAGGAACTCGCCACGCGGATCCGTGCGGTGCACGACGAGGACAGCACCTACGGGGCGCCGCGGATCACCGCCGAGCTCAACGACGGTGCCCCCGACAAACATCGGGTGAACCGCAAGCGGGTGGCACGGGTGATGCGCGGTGCCGGGATTGCCGGTTACCGGCGCAGACGCCGGGTCAAGACCACCGTGGCTGATCCGGCCAACCAGAAGGTGCCCGATCTGCTGGGTCGTGATTTCACCGCCACGGCACCGAACACCACCTATGTCGGGGACATCACCTATCTGCCGTTGGCCACCGGGGCCAATCTGTATCTGGCCACGGTGATCGACTGCTGCTCACGGCGGGTGGCGGGGTGGGCGATCGCTGAGCATATGCGCACCGAACTGGTTGAAGACGCGCTGTGCGCCGCCCACGGCCTGCGGGGCACTCTGGAGGGTGCGGTATTCCACTCAGATCACGGAAGTCAGTACACATCAAAGGATTTCGCGAAACTCTGCAAGGAGTTGGGGGTCACCCAGTCGATGGGCGCGGTCGGAACGAGCGCGGACAACGCGCTGGCCGAATCGTTCAACGCGGCCCTCAAACGCGAAGTCCTCCAAGACGACAGCTTCTGGTCCGACGCAGCTACTTGCCGCCGCCAGGTCTTCCGATGGCTGGCCCGCTACAACACCAAACGACGTCACTCCCACTGCCGTTATTTCAGCCCCGTCAACTACGAAAGAACCCACACACCCGCTACGCTGCCCGAAGCTGCGTAACCACAAATCCCGTGTCCACTACATGGGGTCAAGGCCCCAATGTCATCGCGATGTCATAAATGACACGAAAGTGAGACGGCGGGGCGGCAGCAGCCGTAGGTTCTCAGATCCCGTGTCGTTTGCTCATTAGCGGTGTCGTCTCGATGTCATTTATGACATGGATGTGAGAAGAACACGTCAGGACAGCGGGTGTCCGGGTCGGGAGTACCGCCCGGATCCTCCCGCGAATGCCTCCTGCCGTTCAACAAAGTGCCGTCATCGACGAGGTGGCACACCAGCAATGCCCCTGGCGTTTCGCCGCGGCCGGGCTCCGGCGCCCTACTTAGTGCTGATGAGTCGGGCGATGCCGCGCATGGCAGCTCGGCTGGCGGCGCGACGGATTTGGCCGGCGCGTGATCCTGGCGCAGGTGCGGGTGCCGTGGCGAGGCGCGGGAACAGGGCCAGCGCGTTGCCGCGGTCGATGGCCTGCCGGGCGGTGTCGTCCAGGACGGGGAAGGTCTCCAGCCCGGCGGCAAACAGCTTCGCAGCAGCCACTGGCGCGAAGGGCCAGTCGGAGCCGAACGTGACGTGGCCGGGCTTGGCGAACGCAAGCAGGGTGGGCAGCGCGGCGGCGCTGGAGGATAGTGCGGTGTCGAAGTAGAAGCTGGCGAAGTCGTCGATGCTGTCTGCTGGGCTGCGACCGGTGTCGGCCGTGATCGCCATTGCCATGCGGTGACTGGCGTACGGAACGAACCCACCGGCGTGACTGAGGATGAAGCTGATGTTCGGATACTTGCGACGAATGCCGTTGCGTACCAGAAGGTGTGCGGCGCGGGTGGTGTCGAGCAAGAAGTCGGCGGCGAACGGCGCGACACCGGGCACAGTCGGCCCGGGTAGATCAGCGGGGTGGATGAACACGACGGCGGAGCGGCCGTTCAACGCGGCCCAAAGGTCGTCTTGTCCCTCTTGTCCGAGGTAGGTGCCGGCGTTATTGGCCAGCAGCACGACGCCGTCGGCCTTCAACTCGTCGAGCGCTCGTACCGATTCGGTGACCGATTCACCGATGTGCGGCATCGGGACGGTGGCGAAGAAACCGAACCGGTCAGGCTGATCCGCGACCAATTGGGCCGAATAGTCGTTCAGATCACGGGCCAACGCGGCGGCGTCCGCCACGTTCGAACGAAACGTGGTTCCGGGTGTGGACACCGACAGAATGGCTGTGGCGATGTCGAGCTCAGCCATGGTGTGCAGCGACGCCTCAGGGCTCCAATCCGGCAGCACGCGACCGCCGGCTTCGTCGATGCTGGCTGCTTGCAACATCTTTCGGTAATCCGGCGGGATCATGTGGTGGTGGGTGTCGACGCGCGTCATTGGTTCTCCTGGCGCATGCGGATGACGGGCACGGTGCGGTCGACGGCGAACGCGTGAACGGCTGTGCAGGTCAGATGTTGGTCCTTCACGGCTGCTTCGACCTCGGGCGCGGCGGTGAGCTCCTCCACCTGGGCTCGTGTGTCGGTGCCGAAGATGACGGCGCCGTGATAGCGCCGGTGCGCCGGATTTCTGTGGGATACGCCAAAGGTGTTGTGCGCCATGGCCGCCAAGGGCAGAAGGGCGTAGGTTCGCAGGTCGCGTGCTCCCGAGGCATGCAGCGCCGGCCCGAGCCTGGAGTGGACGAACGCACGAAAGGCCCGGCCCGACACGCCTCTGCGTCGGCGCACTAGCAGCGCTGTGCGATGACCGACCGTGTCGTCGTGACCAGTTGTCCACCAGCGGCCGCCGCGAGGTCCGGTCTGGTGACCCAACACGTGTTCGAAGACGTTTTGTTCGTCGAGGAACACCTCGCGCATGTGCAGCGGTACCCGAAACGCGGCGGCCATGCTGGGCAATCGCACCTCGGTGAGCCCGTCGAGCGGCCACGATGACGGGACGATGGTGCCGACTGTGGGGGTGGCGGGCCAGTATCCGTGGTCGGTCGCGGAAAAGTGATGCTGGTTGTACTCCACCAGGTGCGGAAGACGTTTGACGATCTCGGCGTGCGGGCCGGCCCAGTACGCGTACGCAACGTCGCGCGGCAGATCGGCCCTCAGGCGCACGGGGTAGATAGCCGAGGTGGTCGCGACGGGCGTGTTCATCGAACTCTGTCGGCTCGACGAAGCATGAGGTTCTTTTGGGCGCGGATCTCGTCGTTGTAGCAGTCGATCGGTTTTCCGCCGAAGCGGGCGATGCACCCGTTGCAGTATCCGCACACCGGTCCTCCGGGTATCGGCGTCTGTACGTTCTTGAACAGGTAGGGGTCGGCGATGAAAGCTCGCGCCGCCGAAACCGCATCACATCGATTTGTCTCGATCGCTGCCTGCATCCCCGCGGCCGTATGAAATCCGCCCGCGCAGATGACCAGGATGTCGAGTTGAGCGGTGAACTGTTCGGCCTGCGGGAGATTGAATCCTTCGCCCCCGGGTGCCAGACGTTCCGCGGCGCGTTCGATGATTGGTGCGAGGGCCAGCATGGCCATGCGTCGGCGCCATGACATTTTGGTGCCCGAGCCCTCTTTGACCTGTCCGCTGATGAAACCCTTGTAGTGCCCCAAAACCATTCCGGGCCAGGATTCGTAGTGAGCGCGGGATACTTCGACTGCGTCGATCCCGTCGTCGGCCATGACCTTCGCGACGCGCACAAGTTCAGCCGTCGTCGCCCCTTTGCGCAGAGGGAGCATGTCGGTGCCGTTCATTTTCAACAGGATTGGGAAGTCGTCTCCGACGCGAGCCCGCATCGCCCGGTACACCTCGAGCAGCAGACGCATCCGATTATCGAGGCTGCCGCCGTATCCATCGGTGCGGCGATTGGTGTGCGGGGTGAGGAACTGGCTCAGAAGGTATCCGTGCGCGGCGTGGATCTGCACACCGTCGAATCCGACATCTTGTGCGCGCGCCGCGGCGGCGGCGAACGTCTGCACCAACGCCGGAATCTCGTCTGCCCGAAGGGGGCGGGGCTTGGTCCCATACAGCGGTTCGCGAACCGACGACGCCGACACGGTGGCTTTGCCTGGATCAGACGATCCGACCATCTGGCGGCCGCCATGGTTGAGCTGTGCGATCAGAAGGCTGCCACCACTGTGGGCAAGGTGCACCCACTCACGCAGGCCGAGCTTCTTGTCGTCGGAATCGATGCCCGCCTGCCGACCCGCCGACTTCGCCTGTAATGACACAAAGAGATTTCCGGTCACAATCAATGGAGTCCCGGCTCGCACCATTGGGTCGTAGAACTGAAGCAGCTCGTCGGTGACGTATCCGTCGTCGGTGGCGCGGGTCTCGCTCGTCGCAGATTTGTACAGCCGCCCCGGCACCGTCAGAGACCCGATCTGCAGCGGTTTCAACAGGGGACTCGCTGAACTCATGGTCATTCGTCGTGTCTCCGCTAGTTATCCGGGATGCCGGCGCCAGCTAGGGCGGGCACCGCATCTTCGCGGCGCAGCAAGGACTGCGTGGCCGACTTGAACTGGGCGAGTTTGTCGATGACGGTTTGTCCGCCCGGGGTGTGGCCCCAGATGCTGATGCCCTGATATGTCGTGGGCTCCCAGGTGTTCTCGTCGACGACGATCGGGTTCCAGCCGACTTCCCAATCGAAACCCGACGGGGTCACGGCGTAGTAAGAGAGTTCTCGGTCGTTGGTGTGCTGACCGACGGCCAACGCCATGTGGAAGCCGAGTTCCTTCACGCGCTGATACGACGCGGTCATGTCGTCGAGGTCGGCAACCTGAATGTTCAGGTGCTGTACCCGGGTGCGGATTGGGTTGATCGGTAGGCGGTTCACCGCCGCGATCGCGACCGAGTGATGACGCTCGTTGACCCGTAGGAAACGGATCTTCAGCTTGAGCCCGCTGATGGTTTCGTCGATGTAGTCCGTCAGCCGGGCGTCGAAGACGGTGTTGTAGTAGCCGCGCGTCTGGTGCGGCTTCTTCGAGGTGATCGCGACATGGCCCATGCCACCCTCACCGGTGACGAAACCACCGCCGACCCGCATGTCGAGCGGCGTCTGACTGGAGCGGGCACGAGTGAAGATCTCCTGCACCAAGCTGTTCGGACCGGGAAAGCGCACCAACCGTTCCACGCCGCGAAGAGCCGCCTCTTCCGCGGTGCCCTCGGTGACGGGAACGCCGTGGCCGGTCACACGGGCCACGATGGCGTCGAAGGTGGTGTGGTCGTCGAGCTGCCAACCCAATGCGGTGACGTCCTCGGCGGGGCCGCGCTGCAACAAGAAGCGGCTTTCGTTGTCGTCGAGGCGAAACCGCATCACGTCGGGCAGCGTGTCGTCGTAGTGCATGCCGATCGCGTCCTGGCCGAAGCGGCGCCAGTCGGCGAACTTGTCGGTCTCGATGACGATGTAGCCGAGGTGCACGCTGCCGAAAACGCTACGCATGGGGGAGCCTCGAATCGGGCTGCAGAAAGTCGGTGACGACCTGGTTGAAAAGCTCGGCGCGTTCCCACTGCATCCAGTGCCCGGTGTGCGATGTCATCAACAGCTCGGCGTTGGGCATCATGTTCAACAGCATCGGGCCACCGGCAGGCCGATTGACCTTGTCGTCGCGACCCCACAACACGAGCGTCGGGGTCTGCAGATCCCTGAGACGACTGTCCCGGGTGAGGTCCATGCGCCACAGCGTGCGCAGCGCCAGCGGTCCGGACGGGCGACGCAGCGGCGGATTCGCCACCACCTCCGGATCGGTCGACGCCTGATACCGAATGTCGATAACCTCGTCGGGCACCGAATCACCGTCGTAGACAAGGTACGTGCGGATGAAGGTCTCTAACTTCAGGCGGCTCGGGCCGTGACCGCTGTAGTAAGAGAGCAGGCTCTTCAATCCGGCAGTCGGCAGACCTCTTGTTGTTCCGATGCCGCCCGGCCCCATCAGCACGAGCTTGCCGACGCGGTGCGGCGTGTCGAGGGCGAGGCGCAATGCCGCCGCTCCACCGTAGGAGTTGCCGATCAGATGGGCGGTGTCGATGCCGAGTTCGTCGAGAAGCCCGCGAATGATGTCGGCGAGGTACCCGAACGGGTCTGACTGATCGACCTGTTTGGTCGACCGACCGTAGCCCGGCATGTCCGGAACGATCACACGGAAGTACTTGGCGAGGGCATCGATGTTGCGGGAGTAGTTCGACACGCCGGAAGCGCCCGGACCGCCGCCGTGCAGCATGACAACGGCTGGACCTGTGCCGGTTTCGGTTACAAAGATCTCTTTGCCGGCGACGGTCAAGGTGCGCTCGATCAAGTCGGTGGTCATGCGGAGGCTCCTGATCGGATCTGAGGGACAGTGGTGAGGCCGACCGGCGGAGGGGGCAGGGGTTGGCCGGAATCGGCGGCGGCGTGGATGAATCCGTCGGGACGCAGCACGACGGCCGCTGCTTTCTTTCGCTGTAGCCACTGGAGGAGAGACCCGTCAGTGTCGCGAATTGCTTTGACCCCCGCCGCTTCTCGAGGACTGGCCAGCCGCGTGACGGCCACACCTAGCTCACCCCACGCTTCGACGCAGGCTGGTGACGTGCTGGTGTGCAAGATGGTCCACTGGCCGCCGAGGACGTCGTCGAGCCGAACCTTGCCGCCGTTGGTGTCGACGACCCACGGTTGGGGAATCTGCCACCCGACGGCCCCGTGGCCGCCCTCGGCGAAAAACCCTTCTTCATAGCGCGCGTCGGGAATCCACAACAGCTTCTGATACACGGTCGGTGACCCGGGCAGACGCGACAGCGCGCGCAGCGCGTGGTTACGGATGGTGGCGACGACCCGGCGCCGCTCGGTGATCACCCGGCCGACGAGAACGGCGCGGCGCGTCACCTCGGTGACGTGTGGCATACGTTCCGCCTGATAAGAGTCCAGCAACGAATCCGGCGCCTGCCCCTTGATGACGGCATTGAGTTTCCAGCACAGGTTGGCGGCATCGCGCACCCCGGCCGACATGCCTTGGCCGATCCACGGCGGCATCGCGTGCGCGGCGTCGCCGGCCAAGAAAACGCGTCCGGAGCGCCACCGGTCGGCGACGCGCACGTGGTGGCTGTAGATCACGGCCCGCAGAATTTTGACGTGTTCGGAGGTGATGCCCTGGTCGCCCAGGACCTTCCAAATCGCCTCCTCGCGCAACAGGTCCTGCTCATCCTCCTCCGTGCGGGCCGGATACTCCCAGCGGTGGTGGCCGAGTGACGTCGGGCAGTCAACAGTCGGACGGGATGGGTTGGCGTGGAACCGCAACCGGTCGTGGGCGTTCCACTCCTTCAATACCTGGGTGTCGATGACCACCCATCTTTCGGCGTAAGTGCGGCCCGAGTAACCGATGCCCAACTGGCCCCGGGTGGGCGACGCTCCGCCATCGGAAGCGATCACATAAGACGCGCGGAGCCGCTTGAAGGTATCGGTGCGCAGGTCCGCGAGCATCAGCTCGACCTCGTCGCCCTTGTTCAACACCCGCAGGCATTCGTGCTCCAACAGCACCTCGACGTTCGGGAACCGCGCAACACCCTCGCGGACCACGTGATCCATCGCGGGCTGATACAAGAACTGCTGCGGCGGATGTCCAGACCCGCGCGAGTTGATCATCATCTCGATGAACGGCACACCATCCGCGTCGACGAACGCGACCGGCCGGTCCGGCAGCATGTCTTGCTGCAGTCGCTCCGACAGGCCGACAGCCTGGAACACCCGTAGCACTTCCTCATCGGTCGAGATCGCCCGGGCGTTTGCGTACACGTCCGCCTCCCGGTCGATCACAACAACTTTCAGCCCCAGTTGGCCCAGCAGGTTGGCGGCGGTCGCGCCGGTCGGCCCATAACCAACGATTGCCACGTCATAGGTCGTCTGGTCGGTCACTTCTAGTCCCTCATCCGTTGGCGCCGAGCGTTAGGCTTGCGTCTGTAGTGATCACTACGGTACTGTAATGATCACTACGGAGTCAAGGTCCAACATGAGGAGCGGAGATGGCGGAGAAGAAGCAGCCGAAGCGCCGCAAACGTGCCGACGGTGAGCTGTCGCGTGAACGCATCCTCGATGCCGCCACCGAGATCAGCGCCGAGCGCGGCTACGAGGGCACCAGCCTCGCCCTGGTCAGAGACAAGTGCGGGTTGCCGGCGAGTTCCATTTACTGGCACTTCAAGGACAAGGACGACCTGATCGCGGCAGTCATCGAACGCAGTTTCGGGACGTGGTTGTCCGCCTGGCAGGTTCCCGAAGAAGGGACGGCGCAGGGCCGTGCTGTGAGTGTCGCGGCGCAGGTTGCTAAGGCGCTGCTGGATTCCCCGGACTTCATCCGATTAGGTCTGATGCTGGCGCTCGAGCGCCGACCTGTCGAGCCGCGCGCCCGCGCGATGTTCATCCAAGCGCGCGCCCAGGCGTTCTACCAGCTGACCCAGACCATTGGGGTGCTGACGCCCGAGCTCAGCGATGCCGACGTGAACCAGCTAGCCACCTACGCCTTGGCTGGTGCCGACGGCTTGTTCATCGCCAAGGAGATCGGCGGCGACACGGTCGACCTGGTCGCGCTGTTCGAGCTGCACGCACGGACGGTCGTCGACGCCGCCCGCCGACTCATCGACGATGCGGCCGGCCGATGACTGGCGTCGACATCAATCGGGCAGCCGAGTTGTTGTATCAGGCGCACCAGGCGCGCGTGCCGATCAACCCGCTCACCGAGCGGTTAGTTGGCGACGAACGAGCCCGCCGAGTTCACGACCCCAGGAACTCGAGAGCCTCGGGAACGAACCGCTCGTGGGCCTGGAAGATGCCGCCGTGCCCGGCGTCGGGGTAGATCCGGAGCGTCGCATTCGGAAGCCGACGAGCCAGGTCGTACGAATTGCCCGTCGGCACCATGCGATCGTCATCACCGTTGGCAACCAGGACGTGATGTTGGATGCGTGACAGGTCGGCCGCGCGCTCAAGCCCCCACGCGTGAATCGCCTTGAGTTGCGTCCGGAAGGCCCGCAATGTGATGGCCTTATCCCGATCATCGGTGCGTTCTTGTAAGCGCTTGACGAACGCTTTTGCCTCTGACTTGCCGTTGGTCGTTCTGGTGAAGAACAGAAGTTCCTTGGGATCCTTGAATGTGGCCAGGGCCGTGAATGTGTCGAGGTAGCTCAGTTTCGTCACGTTGACGATGCCGTCGCCTCCGGCGGGCCCGGTCCCGGCGAGAATGACCTTTCGCACAAGAGCCGGCTCCTGTTGGGCGATCACCTGCGAGATGAAGCCGCCCATTGAAAAGCCGAGGAGGTCGACGTGGTCGAATCCCAGTGCGCGGATGAACGCAACGGTGTCTTTTGCCATCGCCTCGATCGAGTCCGGTGTCTTGCCCTGTGACGCGCCAACTCCCCGATTGTCGAAGGTGATCACGCGGTGCTTCGCGGCGATGCCGTCAACGACCCTGGGGTCCCAATTGTCGAGGTTCGCGGCGAGGTGATTCACGAAGATCACCGGTACGTCGGTGTCCAGACCCAGCTCCCGGTAGACGAATCGAGTCCCGCCCACGGAAACCGATTTCGTCGGCGCATCCCTGTACGCCGTACCGCGGCCCCTTGTTGCGCGCAGATGACTCGCGGGATCGTGCCGAGTTGATCGTTTGCCTGACATGACTTCCTCCTGCTGTATACCGATTGGTGTACTTCCTAGTGCGACGGTAACACTACCTCGCGACTGTGTAGACTGATCGGTATACTCAAAAATTATGACGTCGCTCACCGAGACCCGGGAGTCGATCCGCCGCGGGGGCCGCGGCGCGTATGCGCATCTTGAACGCAGCGTTAGAACTGTTCTAATTCCAGGGCATGAACGCCACCGGCGTCGGACGGATCGCGAGCAAGGTGTCAGTATCCAAACAGACGCGTTACCAACGCTTTCCAAGCAATAAGCCGCTCGGTCTGACGTGCGGCCATGACACTCATCGACTTGGCGGTGGGCAAATGACCGGTGGCAGCGTCGTTGGTTTAGAGGGCGGGTTACCGTCGGCGGTGATCTCGGGGCTTAGTCGAATGGTGCTGGGAGATGAGCTCGTTGAGGTGACGGGAGACCTGCTCGAGCGGCTTGGTCGACCGCGCGGCGCGGGAAAGCATGACCGCCCCTTCGAGCGCGGCGACGATAGTCGTTGACAATGACTGGGCTGCGCCACGATTGATGCCGTCATTGCGGAGCCTGTTGGCTAGCAACTGACCCCACTCCGCGAACACATCGGCGGCGGTGCTGGCGGCCTCCGGGGCCTCAGCGCGACTGAACGCCGCCGCCACGATCGGGCAGCCACCGTCGAAGTCCGTGCTGATCAGGATGTCGCTCCACACGCCGGTGAACGCCCCGATCGGATCCCGTTGCTCGATGCAGTCACGCAACATCGCTGTCAGCTCGTCGCCCGCTGAGCGCGTCGCCGCGGCAACCAGTTCGGCCTTACCGCCGGGAAAGTTCAGATAGATCGATCGTCGCGTCACACCGCTGGTCGACAAGATCTCCGCAATACCAGTGCCAGCCACCCCGTGTCGCTGCATCAGCGTCGCCGTGGCTGACGTCAGCCGCTCTGCTACTCGCATGACTTGCAATATACCATTCGGTCTACTACGGTGGTGATCTAGCCAGTAGACTGATCGGTATATCAAGTGCGGTCACTGGCCATCTCCGCCCGTAGAAAGAGATGACTGTGTCCTCCTTGGTCTCAGACGATTTCGCTTGGCTTCCGGCGACTGAACAACTCTCCGCACTGGACGCCGGGGAGGTGTCCAGTGCCGAATTGGTCGAGTTGTATCTGTCGCGAATCAGCGCGCACAACCCCTCGCTGAACGCGATCGTCACCGTCGACGCGGACGCCGCGCGACGTGCCGCGACAGCTGCGGATGCGGCGCGCTCACGCGGAGATGATCTCGGCCCGCTGCACGGCCTGCCGATCACCGTCAAGGACAGCTACGAGACGGCTGGTATGCGCACGGTCTGTGGTCGGCCCGATCTGGCTGATTATGTGCCGACGCAGGACGCCGAGGCCGTCGCCCGGTTACGTCGTTCCGGTGCCATCATCGTCGGCAAGACCAACATGCCGACCGGCAATGCGGACGTGCAGGCCAGCAATCCGGTGTTCGGCCGGACGAACAACCCATGGGATCGTTCGCGTACATCCGGCGGCTCAGCCGGTGGTGGCGCCGCCGCTACCGCGGCCGGGCTGACGAGCTTCGACTACGG
>Ga0164301_10000481_pt1 | contig 11578 bp, 10 predicted proteins | sample Whisoiple_231_MG_FD_109711 | JGI IMG/M metagenome (GOLD analysis project Ga0164301, IMG submission 109711) | Unamended control soil microbial communities from upstate New York, USA - Whitman soil sample_231_MG | ecosystem: Environmental > Terrestrial > Soil > Agricultural land ... | reverse complement strand
TCAAACGCTACGGTAATGCCTTCGAAGAAGCGAGCATCGACGAAGCCTATCTCGACATTTCTTCGCACGGACATTTTCCGACTGCTATGGAAAGAATGAATGCGCTGAAAACCGAGATCCGCATTCGGGAAGGAATCGGCTGTTCCATCGGTATCGGTCCGAATAGACTGATCGCGAAAATCGCCTCGGGCCAACAAAAACCGGATGGGCTGACGGTCATCGCGCCTGAGCTCGTTGCAAGCTTTCTCGATCCGCTCCCGATACGAAAGATTCCGGGAATCGGGCCCAAGAGCGAACGTTTCCTTCATGAGCAGAATCTTCGAACTATCAGCGAGCTCCGCCGCCTGCCGGCCACCGTACTGGTCGAGTGGTTCGGTAAATGGGGCGAGCAGCTGTTCGACAAATGCCGCGGTATCGACGCTTCCCCAGTGACGAATGAATGGACACGAAAGTCGCTCGGCGAACAGGAAACTTTTGAGAAAGACACCCGAACGCAATCCCTGATCACGGAGCGGCTCGACTTAATGGCTGAGCGGATTGTCACCAAGCTCCGCGCCAAGGACTTCAAGCGGTTTCATACCGTAACCCTCACGGTTCGTTTTGGCGATTTTCAGACCAGCAATCGCTCGCGGACGATCAAGGAGGGCATCGCAGTGGACGAAAATGGGCTGCCCCGGCTACGTGATCAAGCCGCAGCCCTCCTCGCGCCGTTTTTCGACGCGCGCGAAAATCCGCGCGGCAAAGCATTTCGCCTGATCGGTTTGCGTGTGGAAAAACTTTTCTAACGAACTCACCACGAACACGCGAAGTACACGAAGCTTTCGCTGCCGTAATTCGGCAGCCGATCTCGTTGAACATCGGCGTGCCTCTTTCTATACTCTCGTAATGCTAAAAATCGCCACCTGGAACGTGAACGGCATCCGCGCCAGACAGATGCAGGTTCTCGAGTGGGTGGAACGCGAGCGGCCTGATGTGATTTGCCTGCAGGAGCTCAAATCGACGGTCGCCCAGGTGCCGGCAGCGTTGTGCGAGCTGCAAGGCTATCGCTGTTACTGGCATGGCGAGCGCGCCTACTCCGGCGTAGGCCTGCATATTCGGAGCGAGGCTTTCGCGCAGGAGCCGCTTTTTAGTCATCCCAGTTTCGATTTCGAAACTCGGGTAGTGACCGCACAGCTCGGTGATTTCTTGTTCGTGTCGGTCTACGTACCGAACGGCGGTAAGGACTTCCCCGCCAAGATGCAATTTTTGCAGCAGATGGAGGAGTTCGTCGCGGCCGCTGCGGCCGATAACAAACGGCTTGTCCTCTGCGGCGATCTCAACATCGCGCGCACCGAACGCGACGTCCACCCCAAGGAGCGCAATCCCATCGCCGTCGGACAACGGCCGGAGGAACGAGAAATCTTCGAGCGTATCCTGGCGCAAGGCCTTACTGACGTGGGCCGCGCGCTCGACCCGGAAAACGACAATCTATTCACTTGGTGGGCGCCCTGGCGCAATATGCGCGCGCGCAACATTGGCTGGCGGCTCGATTACATTCTGGCGAGCGAAGCTCTGGCAGTAAAGGCGATTCGCTGTGCGGCATTCCGGGAGATAGGCACGAGCGACCATGCGCCCGTGATCGCGGAGTTCGATGTGAGTCAAGCCGTTCTCGGCGAATCAAATGTGAGTGCCTGAGTCGTGCACGAGGAATTCGCAGCAGCAACCGACTGTTGTTTCTAATGAAAGCAACCAAAAAAACATCCCGTTTCTCGACCGGTGATCCGAGCTCCGTCAGGCGTCTGGACGAATACAATCGCAAACGGCGCTTCGATGTGACGCCCGAACCCGCCGGCAAGCCTCGGCGCACAAGAAAAAAAGCGCTTCAATTCGTGATTCAGAAACATCGCGCTACCAGCTTGCATTATGATTTTCGCCTTGAGCATGACGGGGTCATGCTCTCTTGGGCAGTTCCCAAAGGACCGTCCCTCGACCCCGCCACCAAACGATTTGCCATGCAAACCGAAGATCACCCCATCGACTACAATCGTTTTGAAGGGGTGATTCCCGAAGGAGAGTACGGTGGTGGAACCGTAATGATTTGGGATCACGGCTTGTGGGAGCCCGAAGTTCCGAATGTCGACGCGGCGCTCGCTAAAGGAGATGTCAAATTCACATTGTACGGCAAAAAACTCCGCGGTTCCTGGGTGCTGGTGCGAATGCGCCAGCGCCAGTGGCTGCTGATCAAGCACCGCGATCAAGCCGCTTCTAACTTGGACATCACTGCGGTCGAGTTTCGCTCCGCTGTATCGGGCCGCACCTTGGCGGAGATTGCGCGGCGCGACGGCGCGAGCGCGCGCCAGCTCAAACAAGCCGAGGACGCGGATCGTACCGCAGCATCGACCGGCGCCGTTTGACACCTTGCGCAAATTTACTCTGGAGCCAAACATGATCGTCCGTCCTACCCTAATACCGTTTGCAGTTCGTCACGGTGTCACACCAGTTCTGTTCGGAATCATCGAGGATGGCGACTCCGCTTAATCCCGCCAGGGACATCAAGATCGGAACTTCGGGCTATTCCTACTCGGGCGCGCCGCCGAAAGGCTGGTATGGCGCTTTCTACCCACAGAAAAAGTCCAGACAGTTTGACGAGCTTCGCTATTACTCCCAAATTTTCAATACCTGCGAGATCAACAACACGTTTTACAGACCACCGACGCCGGCCGTGGCGAAGGCTTGGGCAGAGAAAACGCCAGATGACTTCTCCTTCGCCATAAAAGTATGGCAAAAATTCACGCCCCCCACGAAAATTTCTCGGAATAAATCGGATGAGCGATGGGAGCCTCCGAGCGAACCCGAGTTCGACGAATTTCGCGCCGGCATTTTGCCCTTGGCGGAGGCAGGCAAGCTCGGTGTTTTGTTGTTCCAATACCCTGCTGGATTTCATTACTCACCCGAAAGTTTAGAAAAGCTGCAAGACGCGCTCAGGCGATTTTATGATTATCCGAAAGTTGTCGAGCTTCGTCATAGCAGCTGGAATGAAAACGCCAGTGCAATGAAAAAACTTTTCTTAGAGAACCGCGCCAGCGGTGTTTTGATCGATGAGCCGAAATTTGCCGGATCGATACGGCAAGAACCCGAAGCGCTCGGCGATATTTTTTATTTTCGCGCACACGGCCGAAACGCAAAAGCCTGGTGGCATGCGAAAGAATCCTGGGAGCGTTACGACTATTTATACTCGCGCGACGAAATCAAAAGGCACGCCGAGCGCATCAAAACCGCCGCAGCGACACCCGGCGTCAAAAAGGCCTTCGCCTTCTACAACAACCACGCGCGCGCGAATGCCCCGGCCAACGCCATCATGCTGTCTCAGGAATTGGGCGTGAGGCTCAAAGCGATGCCGCCGGAAGGAATGGTGGAGAAATTTCCTGAGCTCGTGCAGCGGAGCCCGCGCTGAGTGATTCGGGCGGAATCGTCGGAAACTTGGCGCCTCGGCTTTTTGACGCGAGCAATATTCGAGAACTAAACATTTCTCGGCACTGCGCGGAGCACGCCTAAAAAGCTCTTCGTGTACTTCGCGCCTTCGTGGTGAAATTCGCCCCAAAATGCATCACGGCAACGGGCATGTCGGTGTGCGCCGCTTCACTTCAGGAATAACTTCCGCGCCAAAACGTTCGATGGTTTCGAGCGTCAAGCGCGGGTCCACTCCCGGCCAATCCACCATGAACCACATAACTTCGGCGCCAAACTCTTCGTGATAAGAAAGCACTTGCTCCACCACTTCGCTCGGACTCCCCAGGATCAGCCGGTCGCGCTTCAACTCGTCGAAATTCAAATCGTAGCGCTCACCGGGTTGTCCCCACTGCTGATACCGTTGATAGCGGCGTTCGTAGCCATCCTTGATGCGCCGTTCCGCTTCTCGGGTGGTGTCTGCAATACAGAGATCGCGAAAGATAAACAGGCCTCGATAAGATTTTTCTTGTTTTTCCAATGCAGCTTTATATTCCGGCAGCGCTTGGCGCAAAAAGCTCTTCGAATGGCGACGGCTCGCAATCCAATGGTCCGCCACCTCGGGTACACGCGCGACGGTTTGTACCGTATCGGCGCCCATCAGGATCGGCGGTCCGCCTGGCTGACGAGGCTTGGGAAAGCAGGTCGCTTTATCCAGATGAAAAAATTTCCCGTGAAAGGTAACGGCCTCGCCGGTCCAGAGCCGCCGAATCACCTCCAGAGCTTCGACGAGTCGGCGGCGGCGTTCCCGTTTGGCAATACCAAACGCGCTAAATTCACTTTCACGATAGCCTTGGCCGACGCCGAACAACACTTTGCCCCCGGAAAGCTGATCTAACGTCGAAATGTATTCGGCGACCATCACGGGAGGATGCAGCGGCAAAAGAAAAATCGAAGTACCGAGATACATCCCCGGCACCTGCCCTGCCAAATACGACAACAGCGGAATCGATTGCAGGATCGCCGCTTCCGGACCGGTCAAATAATGTTGCGCGACGAATAGACCTTCGTAGTTGTTATTATGGGCAGCTCGTGCCCGCAGTAACACCTGCTCGCATGCTTCCTGAGGGTCGACGTCCGCCGGATAGCTGCCGAATTCAATGCCAAAGCGCATTCACCGCTCCCTATCTGAATCTGGTGTTGTACATCACAAACTTCTTCGAAACCCAGTTAAAAACTGTCGATTTTACTAATTGTCATTTCGACCGAAGGGAGAAATCCTTCTCTTGTAGAGCTGGACCGGAAACACCTCCCGCGCCGCTGGAGATGGCACGTATCGGCGACTCGTCATTACAAAAGCCAGGATCAAGATCGCTGATTGTCATGCGCCTTCGATTGCTCTATCGCGTCGCTCCTCAGTCATCGTTCACGCGCGCAGCGCACCATGAAAGCATTTCGATCTGCGGCATGGTCTCCACCAGCGACCCCGCGCGTGAAACTCTTTCTTCCGCGGCATCTCTCGGCTCCCCCAAAGCAAGCAACACCGAAACCGCAAGCATCGCAGTACGCCCCATACCGCCCGCACAATGGATCAACACGGCTTCCCCGGCTTGCAACCGTTTGGCTATGTCGTTGGCCAAAGCCCAAAACGCGCTTCGGTCCTCCGGGACCCCGCCTTCACGAATCTCGAATGACAGCACTGGACAGGGAACGCTTCCGGTTTCGAGGGCATCGGCATAGCGCGATGATTTCAAACGGATCTCATGCAGTTCGTTCAAGCAAACGATTCCTCCCACGGATTCGCGCTCGAGGTGTTGCCACACGTTGTCGAGAGTTTCGAAGCGACCGGGCATGCTATGCAGCAGCAGCCGCCCGGAAATTGGCGCGGGAAGTTCGACGCGGCGAAACATTAGGTCTCCTCAATCGTTGCTGAAAGTTTTCTCGGAACGAACTTAGACTATGTTCTGGAGTTTTGCCACACCGGATGTAGCCTCATCCGTTCAGCGATATTCTCCGTCCCCATTTCGCACACGAGAGATGTTATTCGGAGTTGCGGAAATTTGGACAGAGCGTAGATAGAGCGCGGGGCGCGCTCCGTCTTTTCTCTTCCCGCCTTGCTGTGCTAAACAAAACTCCATGTCCATTCTCAAAGTGACCCGTCTTGGGCATCCGGTGCTGAGGCAAATCACGGCGACCGTGGCGCTGGATGGGCTACAGACCGCTGCGCGGCAAAAGTTCATCGATGATATGGTCGAAACGATGAAAGAATACGACGGCGTTGGTTTGGCGGCGGGTCAAGTTTTTGAGTCGTTACAGATCGCGGTCTTGGAAGTGGCCGAGAACCCGCGCTATCCGGACAAGCCGAGAGTACCCCTTACCGTTTTAGTCAATCCGCGCATCAGTCCAGTCTCCGAAGAAATGGCAGACGACTGGGAAGGTTGTCTCAGCATTCCAGATCTGCGCGGGGTGGTGCCACGTTATAAGAGCATCCGCGTTGAAGCCTACACCGCCATGGTCAACCCCTCGACTTTGTCGCACACGATTTTCACGCACGCGTCATCCAGCACGAGTTCGATCACCTAAACGGCAAAGTGTACCTCGATCGCATGCGCGATCTGACGACGCTTACTTTTCTGCAAGAATTTACCCGTTACTGGCTGCGCTCCTAGCAAACCGCTGCAAACGATTCCTAGACTGCGTGCGCTCGAATCCATTCGCTGCCACGTCGTGTGGGTATGCTCCCGATCATCGACTGGGGCGCGGTTCACCTCAGGATTTTGAGCAGCCGCGAGAGGTTTTTGGGCACGCGGATCTTGCCAGTATCGTTGAGTTTGGTTGGATGAAACGTTAGAGTCGGCGCATGAATTCTTCTCAGCTCGAATCTTCTTTGGAACGACTGCTGCGGACGGTCTCGCCTCAAACCGCGGAGATTTTGGATCGCGCGCTTTGCGGTAAAGAGATCACGGTAGACGAAGCAACGCGGCTCTTCGATGCCGACGGTTCCGATCTCTTGGCAATGATTGCCGCCGCCGACGATCTACGTTCACGCACCGTCGGCGATGTCGTAACCTACGTGATTAATCGAAACATCAACTTCACCAATGTTTGCGTCAAAGCTTGCGGCTTTTGCGCCTTTAGCCGGGGTCATTTGGCCGAGGAAGGATACTACTTACCCGTCGAAGAAATTATCCGGCGGGCACAAGAAGCGCGCGAATTGGGCGCCACTGAGGTTTGCGTGCAAGCAGGTCTGGCGCCGGGTATGGATGGCCGGCACTATGTCAATTTGTGCCGCGCGTTGAAAGAAGCGCTTCCTGATCTGCACATACATGGGTTTTCGCCCGAAGAAGTGCTTTACGGCGCCACGCTGAGTGGCGTCAGTGTACGTGACTACCTGATGGCGCTCAAAGAAGCCGGCGTCGGGAGCTTGCCCGGAACCTCCGCGGAAATTCTCGTCGATGCCGTTCGGCAGCAGGTCTCTCCCGGCCGCATCGCCACGGCACAGTGGATCGATCTCATCCAAACCGCTCATGAAGTCGGCATCCCGACGACGTCGACGATCATGTATGGTTTTGTCGAAAGCTCACGCGACAAGTCGGTCCATTTGGACATCCTACGTCAAATTCAAAGGCGCACCGGCGGCATAACCGAGTTTGTGCCGCTTAGCTTTGTTTACGAAGAAGCGCCCATGTTTCACCGCAAGCCTCCGCCTGGCCTGCGGCGCGGCGCCAGCGGCGCCGAGGTCATGAAGATGTATGCGGTGTCGCGTCTGATGTTGAATAACTATATCCCCAATCTGCAGGTGTCCTGGGTCAAGGAAGGACCGAAGCTTTCGCAAATCGCGTTGCTTGCCGGAGCTAATGACTTTGGCGGCACACTGATCAACGAGAGCATCTCGACGGCCGCCGGTGCTTCTTACGGCCAACTCATGAAGCCGTCGCAGTTTCGCAGCCTGATTCGTGAAATGGGGCGTATTCCGGCCGAGCGCTCCACCACTTATCAAAAAATTCGGGTGTTCGAGTCTGAAGCACAGCAGCGCGATCTGCTCGATGAGGTCAACGACCCGAATCAACGCTTCGGATCCTACCAAAACCTGATTCAACTGAAGCAATATCGCTTCCGTGATTTTTACCGCGAGCAAAAAACCGCCAAGCGGTGAAGCTTCGCTTCGCCAGTGGCCGAGCGTACGCTGTCACTCCGCTGATGATCGGTGATCCCGCGCAATTTGAGACCATCGGCAATCGCCTAGGTTTCGAGATCGCAGAAAATACATCGGAGAAGCTACGTCTGGTATGGCGCGGCGCGCGCTTTCCTGCGTTTCTCTGCCTGGGCATCGCAGTGCTTTTGCTGGCTGTCTCGGTCCCTATCCTGGAAGCGCTACGGCTCCGCGGCTTTACTGGCCCTGCCGGAGCGCTCTGGTATTTTCCGGTGATGAATTTGATCTTGTTTGCCATTGCGCTTTTTCTCGTCACACAACGGCGGGTTATCGAGTTTGATTCTCAGGCGCGGCAAGTGATCCTGCGACGTCATAGTCTCTATCGTTCAATTGTTCTGAGCGCAGCTTACGATGAGATTGAGAAATTGAAACTCGGATTCGATCAGGTCTACAGCGGCTTTGCTCTCGGCGGGTCGACGGCGGCGCAAAAATTTTCGGTGCCCGCGTTGCGCCTCGTTTTACGCGACGGCGCGGCAGTCTTGTTGGATCGCGGCAGTGCCAGGAGACTCAAAGAACTGGGCAAGCTCGCTAGTGAGCTTCTTTCGCGACCGTTGGAAGTCGAGATGCCGGGGGCGATTATGAATTGATTAAGAGGCGGGCGCCCGCGCGATCAGGTCATGAAGCTGCGCGACGGCTTTTTTAACCCCTTCCTGAGCAAGTTGATCGGCGCTCAGCCACCGGACCCCACGCTGCGTAATGTCGCCGAGAGCGAAAATATTTTCGCTGAGAGATTTTTGGGTCTCGTCGAAACTCGCCGACCATACGATATCACCGCGTCGCACGTCGATGAGATCCAGGACAAATCCCACCGAGGCCGGACTCTTGGCGCCCCACTCGTCGCCCACCCTCTCACGATAACGGCGCACATGGCTGACGAGCACCGCGTCGGCATAAACCATTTCGCCAATCCGACGTAAACGCGCGGGATCGCCGCTGGCTGCTGCCATCCCCTGACTGATCTCGCGCACCTCATTGTCCGAGACGATCTGCCAGTTAGGCATCGCCGCCATGACCGAGTAAATAATCCGCGGCAATGTCTCCGCCGCGTCACGCTCCGGATTTCTCGGCTCAGTGGTTCCGGGAATGGCTTTTGGCAGCGGTGCCGTTTCCTCGTTTGGCGGCATCACGGCGATGCGGTGAATGCGCCGGGACTCCAAGTCCGTCACCCGACGGCTTTGGACATTCCCCGACCCAATACTACAGCCCGCAAGCAGCAACAAAGCAATGCAAGTGAGTTTTATCATCGCAGTCCTGCAGAACAGTTTCACCGTGATCAGGAAATAGGGATCACCATCGGGCCGAAGGAATACCGGCTCCTGACAACTGGCAACTGCTACTTCTCCCCTCCGCTTAAGCGGATTCCAAGCTCGCGCAATTGGCGCGCGTCGACGCTCGACGGCGCATCGGTCAACATACAGACCGCCCGTTGACTCTTTGGAAACGCAATCACATCGCGCAGCGATTTAGCGCCGCTCAGCAGCATGGCCAATCGGTCGATGCCGAAGGCGATTCCACCGTGCGGCGGCGCTCCGTAGCTCAGCGCTTCGAGTAAAAATCCAAACTTTGCCTGGGCTTCCTCAGCACTGATGCCCATGAGACCGAGAATCTTCTTTTGCAGTTCCACTTGGTGAATGCGGATGCTGCCCCCACCGATCTCGATGCCGTTAAGCGCAAGATCGTAAGCCTTCGAGCGGCTCTTTGCCGGCTCACTGTCGATCAACGGTAGGTCTTCATCGATCGGCGCGGTAAACGGATGATGCAACGCCACATAGCGCTTCTCTTCGGCGTCGAATTCCATTAACGGGAAATCGAGGACCCACACCAAGGCGTAGTCATTTTGTGGAATCAAACCCAACTTCTCCCCCAGGTGTAAGCGCAAATTGCCGAGAGCATCATGAACGATCTTGGCCTGATCAGCAGAAAACAAGACCACATCGCCGATTTCGGCTCCGGCGCTGCGTTCAATCTCTCTTTGCTCCGCGGCCGACAGAAATTTCGCGATCGGCGATTGCCAGCCTTCTTCGGTGAGTTTCGTCCAGGCAATGCCCTTGGCGCCAAACGTCGCGACATAAGGCGTCATGTCGTCCAGGTCTTTGCGTGACAGCTCAGCCCCTTTGGGAATTCGAATGCCCTTGACGACTCCCCCACTCTTGATCGCCGAGGCAAATACCCGTGCCTGCGAATTTCGTAGCGCCTCAGTAAAATCTTTGAGCTCCAAACCGAAGCGCATATCCGGCTTGTCGGAACCAAAACGATTCATCGCTTCCGCATAGGTCAATTTTGTAAACGGCCGCTTGAGTTCGATGCCTTTCAATTCCTTGAACAGCAAGACCATCATGCCCTCGACGACCTGGATGACGTCTTCCCGTTGGACAAATGACATTTCCATGTCGAGCTGGGTAACTTCCGGCTGGCGGTCGGCGCGCAAATCTTCATCGCGGAAGCATTTGACGATTTGAAAATAACGATCGAGTCCGCCGACCATCAAAATTTGCTTGAAGAGCTGCGGCGATTGCGGCAGCGCGTAGAATTTGCCGGGATAGATACGGCTGGGGACCAAATAATCACGCGCCCCTTCGGGCGTGCTTTTGGTCAACACCGGCGTTTCGACATCAATGAAGCCCGAGCCGTCGAGATAATCGCGGATCAGCTTGGTCATACGGTAACGGAGCAACAGAGGGCTCAGACTGTGCGGCCGGCGCAGATCGAGGTAGCGATATTTGAGCCGCGTGTTTTCCGTAGCATCGGTCTCATCATCGATCGGAAAAGGCGGGACCGCCGAGGCATTCAGCAGACGAAGTTCACTACAAACCAGCTCCACCTCGCCTGTAGCCAGCTCGGGGTTGATGGTTTCCGGAGATCTTTTCGCCAGCACGCCGCGTACCGCAATGACGTCCTCGGAACGAAGCTGTTTGGCTTTTTCATGGGCTGGCGAGGCGACTTCCGGACGAAAAACCACCTGGCAAATACCGCTGCGATCGCGCAAATCGACGAAGATCACGCCACCGTGATCGCGCCGGCTGTGTACCCAACCTGTCAGGGTAATCTCTTTTCCGACCGCTTGGGCGCGGGGCTCACCGCAATAACAACTGCGCTTCCAGTCGCCCAAGGGGTCGTTAAAAACGCGCTCGGCCATTAACCTGCCTTCCTTGCGCTCAACTTCGCCTCGATATTTTCCAATTTGATGTTCTCCTGCCGTTTGCTCGCCATGTCGCGCAGCACGGCTTCGCCCTTGGCAAGCTCATCGTCGCCGACGATCAACACCGATGCGGCTTTAAACTTGTCGGCCCGCCGCATCTGACTTTTAAGACTGCGGCTCTCGCCTTCCATTTCGACAACCAGATTTTTCTGCCGCAGCCCGTGCGCGACGGGAAAAGCCCAATTGCGCGCGTTCTCGCCGACCCACACAAGATAAACATCCGGGCGCGCATGGACCGCCTGTTCGTGCATTTTGAGCAGCATCGTGAGACGCTCGACGCCCATGGCAAAGCCGACGCCGGGAATCGGCGGACCGCCAAGCTGTTCCACTAAACCGTCGTAGCGGCCACCCGCCGCGACCGCGCTTTGGGAACCCAACTGCGTGGTCGTCCATTCGAAAGTCGTGCGGCAATAATAGTCGAGACCGCGCACCATGCGCGAATTCAGGCTATATCGCACACCGGTTTCATCCAATAGTTTCTGCACGGTATCGAAGTGCATACGGCAAGGCGCGCAGAGCTCGGCGAGGATCGAGGGCGCGTCTCGGGTAGCCGAGATGCAGCCGGGCTCTTTGCAATCGAGCGCGCGGAGCGGATTGCGATCGATGCGCCGGCGGCAATTGGCGCATAACGACTCTTCCCGCGCTTTAAGGAAGGCGAGCAGCTTGTCACGATAGCGTGGCCGGCACTCGGCATCGCCGAGAGAATTGAGCTCAAGAGAGAACTCAGTCAAATTGAAGGC
>Ga0164301_10000480_pt1 | contig 11590 bp, 6 predicted proteins | sample Whisoiple_231_MG_FD_109711 | JGI IMG/M metagenome (GOLD analysis project Ga0164301, IMG submission 109711) | Unamended control soil microbial communities from upstate New York, USA - Whitman soil sample_231_MG | ecosystem: Environmental > Terrestrial > Soil > Agricultural land ... | reverse complement strand
GGCTCCTGCGTCTCCGGTGGCTCGGCGGTGCGGGCGCGGGCAAGTGCATCCAGCCACACCTGCGCGCTGCGGCGTTGCCGGTTCCCACTGAAAACCGGCAGCTCGGTCAGCTTCTCGACGGTGTCTGGATCGACGGTGGCGGCGTTGATGATGGCGGAGTCGGGCAAGATCCGCCCGGGCGCGATGTCTCGACGGCGGGCGATGTGATCACGCGTCTGCCACAACTCCTGCACCGCCGCCAGCGCCCGCGGGTTGCGCACCTTGTGAATGCCCGACGTGCGACGCCATCGATCCCGCCGCGTCGGTGTGGCCTCGAAGGTGCGCACGTACTCGAATTCTTGTGCTGCCCAATCCGTTTTGCCCTGCTCCTGCAGAACGTCGGCGATCGCGTCGCGCAACTCGAGTAGCACCTCGACATCCAGCGCGGCATAGTTCAGCCAGTCGTGCGGCAGCGGACGCTTCGACCAGTCCGCAGCGCCGTGTCCCTTCATCAGCTGCAGACTCAGCAGCCTCTGCACCATCGCGGCCAGGTTGACCCGGTCATAGCCGGCCAGCCTGCCTGCCAGTTCTGTGTCGTACAGCTTCGGCGGTTTGATGCCGATCTCGGCCAGGCAGGGCAGGTCCTGATCGGCCGCGTGTAGCACCCACTCGTCGGTGGCCAGCGCCTCGGCGACCGGGGCCAGCGTCGCCACCGGGTCGCTGCCGTGGTTCACCGGGTCGATCAGCACTGTGCCCGCACCCTCGCGGCGGATCTGCACGAGATAGGCGCGATTGGAGTAGCGGAAGCCGGACGCCCGCTCGGCATCGACCGCGAACGGCCCGTGGCCGGATGCCAAAAGCTCTGCGGCCCTGGCGATTTCAGTTCGGCTGACCGAGAGCTGCGGCACGCCGTCCCGCGGTGCCAGCAGTGGCGTCGCCTCCGGCTCCGCCGGCTCGGCGGCCACGGAGTCATCCCCCGGGGAGTCTGCCATCCGTCAGGCGCGCGTGCGGGAGCTCAGATCGGTGACCCCGGCTGGAGGAAGACCCGCCGCGTGCTCGAGCACCTCGCAAAACGCCTGCACGTGCGGGCCGAGTTCGAGCGTCGTCGCCGTCCATGACGCCCGCAACTCCAGCTGGTGGGCGCGCGGCGGCCCGGAGATGTCGCCGTAGCGCACCGACGTGGTGGCGGTGACCGTGCCGCCCAACGCCGTGACATGTTCGGGCCGCGACTCCAGCGCCTCGACGAGCCAGCTCCACGCCACTTCCGGCAGCAGTGGATCGACGGCTTCGGTGGAGTCGAGGTCGGCCTGGATATAGGCGACCAGCCGCATCGTGCCGTCCCAGGCCTCGGCACCCTCAGGGTCGTGAAGGAGGATCAGCCTGCCGAACGCGTCGCCCTCCGAGCGTTCCGGGACGATGGCCGTCTCGGGGTGGCGGACCTCCGCGCCCAGCGCGTAGCTGAACGGCGCCAGCCGCTGCGGCGGGCGGATCGGGCCGAGCTCGATTTCCGGTCGCACGGTGGTGGCATTCATCGCCGCCACCGCTTCACGGAATTGAGACGGTTCGGCGGTGGTCATGCCATTTGACGCTAGCCCATCTTGGCAGGCGTGTGCGCAGGCGCGCCGATTTGGTGCACCACCGGTGCGGGGGAGCCCGCATGGCAGCATAAGAGCCGATGAATACCCGTCGCGAGCTGCCCGAGTCGCCCTATCTGGCGGCAGCCACCGGCCGCAAACCCAGCCGCGTGCCGGTGTGGTTCATGCGGCAGGCCGGCCGCTCGCTTCCTGAGTATCGGGCGCTGCGGGCCAAGAACACCATGATGCAGGCGTGCTTCGATGCAGATTTGATCACCGAGATCACGCTGCAGCCGATCCGACGCCACGGGGTGGACGCCGCGATCCTGTTCTCCGACATCGTGGTGCCGCTGCGGGCGTCCGGCATCGAGCTTGACATCGTGCCCGATGTTGGGCCGGTGATCGAGCACCCCGTGCGCCGCATCGCGGACGTGCAGGCCATGAAAGCTCTTGAACTGCAACAGGTTGCGCCGGTTGCGCAAGCGGTGACGCAGCTGGTGTCGGAGCTGGGCGACGTCCCGCTCATCGGCTTCGCCGGCGCTCCGTTCACGCTGGCGTCCTATCTCGTCGAGGGCGGTCCCAGCAGGCACCATGAGCGCACCAAGGCGATGATGCTCGGCGAACGCGATACCTGGCATGCCTTGATGACGACGCTGACCGACGTGACGATCGCGTTCCTGCAGACCCAGGCGGCGGCAGGGGTTGACGCGATTCAGGTGTTCGACTCCTGGGCGGGAACGCTGTCGCTGGCCGATTACCGTAGCTACGTGCTGCCACACAGCAGCAGGGTGTTCGCCACGCTCGCCGGTGCCGGTGTGCCGATGACGCATTTCGGGGTGGGCACCGCCGAGCTGCTCGGCGCGATGTCGCAGGCAGGCGCGACGGTCGTGGGTGTGGACTGGCGAACCTCGCTGACAGACGCCGCCGCGCGCGTGCAACCGGGCACCGCGCTGCAGGGCAATCTCGACCCGGTCGTGCTGTTGGCCGGCTTTGAGGCGGCGGAGCGTGCGGTGCGGGACGTTGTCGAGGATGGCAGGCGCGCGGTCGACACGGGCGCGGCGGGCCATGTGTTCAACCTCGGCCATGGCGTGCTGCCCAGCACCGATCCGTCGGTGATCACCGACGTCGTGGCATTGGTGCATTCCCTGTGAATGCGCCGTATGCCGTTGTCGGGGGCGGGATTTCGGGTTTGGTGGCGGCCTACCGGCTGCGGGTCGCTGCCGGGCCGGACGCGACGATCACGGTGTTCGACCCGGCCGACCGGCTCGGTGGGGTGCTGCGCACGGAGCGGATCGGCGGCCAGCCGCTGGACGTCGGCGCCGAGGCATTCGTCGCGCGCAGGCCGGAGGTGCCCGCGCTGCTGGCCGAGCTGGGCTTGGCAGGTCGGCAGATCGGCACCACCGGCGCACGGCCGCTGATCTACAGCCGGCGTCGGCTGCACCCGTTCCCGACAGACACCCTGCAGGGGATCCCGGCGCAACCGCGGACACTGGCCGGGCTGGTGGACGACGCAACGATCGCGTGGATGCTCGACGAGCGGACACGCCCGTTCGTCTGGCGGTCGAGCGCCGATCCGCCGGTGGCCGAACTGGTCGGTGACCGGTTCGGCGAGCAGGTGGTGACCCGCTCGGTGGATCCGCTGCTGGCGGGCGTGTACGCCGGGTCCGCGGCCACGATCGGCCTGCGGTCGGCCGCTCCGACACTGGCAGCAGCTCTCGACCGCGGGGCACGCAACCTCACCGACGCGGTGCGGGAGGCAGTGGCAAGTGTGGGACCGCCGCCACAATCGATGTTCGGCGCCGTCGAGGGCGGATACGCGGTGCTGGTCGACGAGCTCGTCCGCCGCGCCGGGATCCGCTGGACGCAGGTGACTATTGAACAGGTCAACCGCGCGCAGCGGGGCTGGGAGCTGGTAGACGACGAGGGGCAGCGCTGGCACGCCGACGCGGCAGTGCTGGCCGTCCCGGCACCGCGGCTACCGACGTTGATCGACGGGGTGGCCCCGCGGACCGCGTCGGCGGCGCGACGCATCGCCGTGGCGTCCACGGCGCTGGTGGCACTGGCGCTGCCGGGCGGCACCCCACTGCCGGAGCAGTCGGGGGTCCTGGTGGCGACGGGAGAGCGACTGCACGCCAAGGCGATTACGTTGTCGAGCCGCAAATGGGGGTGGCGCGGAAACGTGGAACTGGTGCGGCTGTCCTACGGCCGGTTCGGCGACTCCGCCGAAACCAACGCAGCCCGCAGCGCCGATGACGGGGATCTGCTGTCGTGGGCGTCGCAGGACCTGGCCACGGTGTTCGGCGTCACCGTCGAGCCGGTCGACTGTCATGTGCACCGGTGGATCGACGCGATGCCGCAGTACGGGCCGGGTCATCTCGACCTGGTGGCCGATCTGCGGGCCGGCTTGCCCCCGACGCTGGCGGTCGCAGGGGGCTATCTGGATGGCATCGGGGTGCCTGCCTGCGTGGCCGCGGCGACGAGGGCGGCGGCGTCGCTGGTCACCGCCCGCGTGGCACGATAGAAGCTATGGCCAAGCTCGATTTCGACACTCTCAACGCGACGATCCGGTACCTGATGTTTTCGGTGTTCGCGGTGCGGCCAGGCGCCCTGGGCGACGACCGCTCGGTTGTCGTCGACGAGACGGCGACCTTTCTCAAGCAGCAGGAGGAGCGCGGCGTGGTGGTCCGCGGCATCTACGACGTCGCGGGGCTGCGGGCCGACGCCGACTTCATGATGTGGACCCACGCCCAGACGGTGGAGGCGCTGCAGGCGACCTATTCGGATTTCCGCCGGACGACCACGCTGGGCCGGGCGACGACGCCGGTGTGGAGCAGCGTCGCGCTGCACCGCCCGGCCGAGTTCAACAAGAGCCACATCCCTGCGTTCCTGGCGGGCGAGGAGGCCGGCAACTACGTGTGCGTGTATCCGTTCGTCCGGTCCTACGAGTGGTATCTGCTGCCCGACGATGAGCGCCGCCGGATGCTGTCCGAGCACGGCATGGCGGCCCGCGGGTACAAGGACGTGCGGGCCAATACGGTGCCCGCGTTCGCGCTCGGCGACTATGAGTGGATCCTGGCCTTCGAGGCGCCCGAGTTGCATCGCATCGTCGACCTGATGCGCGATCTGCGGGCCACCGACGCGCGCCGCCACACGCGCGAGGAGACGCCGTTCTTCACCGGGCCGCGCGTCGGAGTGGAAGAGTTGGTCAACAAGCTCCCGTAACTGCGCCGGCGGAAGGACCCCCAGTTGTCTGAGGCAAAGACCGGACAGGACAAGCTGTTCGACGCGTTGACGACCAAGGGCACCGCCTTCACCCACGCCGAGCGCCGCGAATTCGGGTTGCTGGGCCTGCTGCCGATCGCAGAGAAGACCATCGAGCAGCAGGTTGAACACTGCTGGAACGAGTTCTCCACTCGCCGTCACGAACTCGACAAGCACATCTACTTGCGCGCGTTGCAGGACCGCAACGAGACGCTGTTCTACCGGGTGCTGCGCGACCACATCCCGGAGACGATGCCGATCGTCTACACCCCGACCGTCGGTGAAGCCTGCCAGCGCTTCAGCGAGATCTATCGGCGGCCGCGGGGGGTGTTCGTGTCGTATCCGGACCGGGCCGAACTCCGCGAGGTGTTGCGCAACCGTCCCCATCGCGAAGTCGACGTTATCGTCGTGACGGACGGGCAGCGCATCCTCGGCCTTGGTGACCAGGGCATCGGTGGGATGGGCATCCCGATCGGCAAGCTCTCGCTGTACACCCTCATCGGCGGGATCGAGCCGGCCCGCACGCTGCCGATCGTGCTCGACGTGGGCACCGACAACGTCGAACTGCTCGAAGACCCGCAATATCTTGGCTGGCGCCACCGACGGATCGGTGACGACGACTACTACGCGTTCATCGACGAATTCGTCGGCGCAGTGCACGAGGAGCTCCCAGATGTGCTGCTGCAGTGGGAGGACTTCGCCACCGCACACGCGCTCCCGATTCTCGAGCGTTACCGCGATAAGTTGCTCACCTTCAACGACGACATTCAGGGCACCGCCGCCGTCACCGTCGGCGCGCTGCACGGCGCGGCGAAGGTGGCCGGTCGGCCGGTCTCACAGCAGCAGGTCGTGATGTTGGGTGCGGGCTCGGCAGGCATGGGCGTCCTCGACATGGTGCAGCGCGAGATGATGGCGCAGGGACTGTCCGAAGCCGACGCATCGGGGCGGATCTGGGTCGTCGACATCCAGGGACTGCTCACCGACGACCGCGCTGATTTGTCGGCGGAACAGCGGAAGTTCGCCCAGCCGGCGGACCGCGTTGCGGACTGGGGCCTGTCCGGGCGCGCTCAGTTGGCCGACGTCGTGCACCACGTCGATGTCGGTGTCCTGCTAGGGCTGTCCACCGCGGCCGGCGCCTTCACCGAGGAAATCGTCCGCGAGCTCGCAGGCAAGACCCAACGGCCCATCATCTTTCCGCTATCCAACCCGACCAGCCGTGCCGAGGCGCATCCGGCCGAGTTGGACGAGTGGACCGACGGGCGTGCACTGATTGCCACGGGCTCACCGTTCGGGCCGGTGCACCGCGACGGCGTGGAGCGGTCAATTGCCCAGTGCAACAACGTCTATATCTTCCCGGCGATGGGCCTCGCTGTCACCGCGGCGCAGGCCACCCGGGTCACCGACGAGATGATGCGAGTCGCCGCCGCCACCCTCGGGGAAGCCTCGCCGGCCCTCGACGATCCGAACCAGCCGCTGCTGCCCGCCTGGACGGACGTCCCGGACGTGGCCGTCCGCATCGCCCATGCCGTCGCAGTCCAAGCGGTCGCGGACGGCGTCGCTCCCGAACGCAGCTCAGAACAACTGACCGAGCGAATCGCACAGGTGCGCTGGACCCCCGACTACCCTGCCTGAGCGTCAGAGGTACTCATCGATGAGGTGCAGCAGCGCCTAGCCCAAAGGCACGCGCACCTCTCGCCCGGCGACGTTTCGGCCGCCGTCGACGCGGCACTCATCCGATTCGAGCGCAGCTCCATTCGCGATTTCGTTCCGTTGCTGGTCGAACGCCGCGCCAGTGCGCAACTGTCCGCTGCGGAGAGGCTTCCGCTCGCCGGCGAACGTCAGCCCGCCATCACCTGAGTCCGGCGGCATCCGCTGAAACGACGGCAGCGTCCTGCGTGAGTGTGTCTGCGAGCAGAAGTCGCGCGCTGAGAGCGGCCAAAAGGCCGGCGCTCACCATCTGTTCCGGCGAGGAGATCGCGCGCACGTCGGCGCGCCCGCTCGTGATCCTCGTCAGAATCGCTGCCGCACAACAGCCGGATCCCTGAGCCCTCGTCGAGTTCGGCGGTCATCCTGGCCGTTCCGTCGTCGTGGGGGATGGTCCGCTCCGCCCGCAATCGGTTAACCGCGGCCGCGCTCTCGATACCCAGCCGTATTCGTTCGTTGTTCACGCCGGCCGCCAGCCGCTGCAGGCCAGGCTGCTCGGCAACCTTCATACCCGCAGACAGGCGCTCCACCGCCGAGTCCCGATCACCGTGGATCGGTCGAAGGCGCGCACCGATTCACGTACCGCGCGGCAGGTAGTCCACTCCGCCGCCCTCGGGACCGAGCCCATGGCTCTCGTCCAGCAGACGCATGGCTGTGGCCAAATCGCCTGTCTCGTAGAGCAGTTGGCCGAGAAGCGCACCGGCGAGGCGCGCGGCATGCGAATGAGGGCAACGCCGCACCCGATCTCGAACGCCCGGCGGAAGCTGGTCTCGGCACGCGCGATGTCGAGGTGGTATCTGGCGGCGACGCCGTCGTAACAGGCCGCGTACAGGCTCGCGTACGGTCCGATCATCTCGTGGTATGGCGCCGCCCACACGAGCAACGGGTGCGCGGTGTCGGATAGTTCGGCACGACCAACCGCGACCTCGAAGATCCCCGAAAAGATGAAGCAGAAACTCGTCACCGCGACGAAGCCAACGGATGTGCCCGCGGGGACACGCCAACGATCACGAATAGCACCGCAAGCGATTGTTCAGCAGCACAGATCATCGAGGAAAAATTAGTCGCGCATATAACGGTGCTCTGAGCGCTGCGTGGCAATGTGAGTTCACGCTGAAAACTCAAACTGTCAAACCGATCCCCACCGGGCAGGAATTCCACGGTGTGTGGGGCTGACGTGGTCTGCGGCGGCGACTTATGGAGGTGGGCAGGCTCTTCCGGAGCCACCCGAGACTGCGGGGGGAGATAGTCCGATGGGCCGATCAGCAGCGCCCGAGCTAACAGTTCGGTATAGCGGATCTGCACACACGTTCGTGGCAGGCAACGACGTAGTCATCGGCCGCGACATCCACGCTGATCTGCGCATCCCCGATCCACTGATCTCGCGGGCGCATTTGGTGCTGCGGTTCGACGAAGGCCGCTGGGTCGCCATCGACAACGACAGCCTGAACGGGATGTTCGTCGAGGGCCGCCGGGTCCCCGCCGTCGACGTCGAGGACGGCCAGAATATCAATATCGGCAGCCTGGTTGGGCCGCTGCTGGTCTTCGAGGTGGACGGGAATTCCGTCGGAGGGGCAAGTAGCTCGGAAGTGTCCAGCGTGCCGCCGCCGGCCAGCGCACAACCCACCGACGTAGGCCCGGCACCGCGCCGCAACAGCGGGGAGAGGTCGAATCTAGCGACCAGCATTCGCAAGATCCATCTGCCAGGCAGGTCCGCCGAGGCGCCGTCGGGCTCGCTCACCATCGGCCGCTCGACCGACAACGACATCGTCATCACCGACATGCTGGCCTCTCGCCACCACGCAACCCTGGTGCCGACGGCGGCGGGCACCGAAATCCACGATGCCCACAGCATCAACGGCACCTTCGTCAACGGGGCCCCGGTCGATCAAGCGCTGCTACACGAGGGCGATTTGGTGACGATTGGCAACGTCGATCTGGTATTCGAGAACGGCACGTTGGTCCGCCGAAGCGAGACCGAAGCGGCGACCCGCACCGGTGGCTTGGGTGTTCACGGCGTCACGTGGACCATCGAGGGCAATAAGACGCTGTTGGACAACATTTCGCTTACCGCTCTGCCTGGCACGCTGACCGCCGTCATAGGCCCGTCCGGCGCCGGCAAGAGCAGCCTCGCTCGGCTCATCGCCGGTTACACCCAGCCGACCGACGGGGCGGTGACCTTCGAGGGCCACGACATTCACGCCGACTACGCCTCGCTGCGCAGCCGTATCGGAATGGTCCCCCAGGACGACGTGTTGCACCACCAGCTCACCGTCGACCAGGCCCTGGGCTATGCCGCTGAGCTCCGGCTGCCGCCCGACACCAGCAAGCAGGAGCGCCGGCAGGTCGTCGCGCAAGTGCTCGAGGAGCTGGATCTGACCCAGCAGGCCACCTCCCGGGTCGACAAACTGTCGGGCGGCCAGCGCAAGCGCGCATCGGTAGCAATGGAGCTGCTGACCGGACCGTCGCTGCTGATCCTCGACGAGCCGACGTCGGGCCTTGACCCCGCGCTGGACCGGCAGGTCATGACGATGCTGCGGCAGCTCGCAGATGCCGGTCGCGTGGTGCTGGTGGTCACGCACTCGCTGTCCTATCTCGACGTCTGCGATCAGGTGCTGCTGCTGACTCCCGGCGGCAAGACGGCATTCTGCGGGCCACCCAGCCAGATCGGCCTGTCGATGGGGACCACGAACTGGGCCGATATCTTCTCCGCGATCGGCACCGATCCGGAGGCGGCACACCTGCGGTTTCTTGAGCGGGTCAAACCGCCACCGGCACCGCGGGACAGCGAGAAGCCCGCGAATTTGGGTGGACCCACCCATACCAGCTTGTGGCGCCAGTTCTCGACGATCGCGCGCCGGCAGGTGCGGCTGATCGCGGCCGACCGGGGATACTTTGTGTTCCTGGCGGTGCTGCCCTTCGTCCTGGGCGTGCTCACCCTGCTGGTGCCTGGCAATGGCGGGTTGGGCATCCACGACCCGCGCGGTCATGCCGCCGACGAGCCGGTGCAGATCGTGTTCATGCTCAGTGTCAGCGCGGTGTTCTTGGGCACCGCGTTGACGATTCGTGACCTGGTCGGGGAGCGCGGCATCTTCCGCCGCGAGCAAGCCGCCGGCCTGTCGTGCTCGGCGTACCTGGCCGCAAAGATCACCGTTTTCACGGTCGCTGCCGCGGCCCAAATCGCGGTTGTGACGGCCATTGTCGTCATCGGCAAGAGTTCACCCACCCGCGGCGCGGTCATTCTCGGCAATCCGACTCTCGAGCTGTATGTGACTCTTGCCCTCACCGCCGCCGTCGCAGCAATCATGGGTCTGGCATTGTCGGCCGCGGCTACCTCGCAGGATCAAATTTTGCCGATGTTGGTGATCACGATGATGCTGTCCATCGTGTTCGGCGGCGGGATGATCCCGGTCACCGGTCGAATCCCTCTCGACCAGATGTCCTGGCTCCTGCCCGCCCGCTGGGGCTTCGCCGCCACGGCGTCCACCGTCGATTTGACTACCGTCGCTCCAGTGCTGCAGACCAACGACAGGCTGTGGTCACACGCGAGCAACTGGTGGCTTCTGGATATGACCATGCTGGCTGTCCTCGGGCTTGTGATGGCCGGATTCGTCCGATGGCGCGTCCGGCTCCGCTAGATTCACCGATAACGCTGCGGCACAGCGACTTCCACTGTGCGGTCGGCATCGCGGCGGCGCGAGGCTCGCTCTGGACGATCAAAGCGCTATTCGACCGTCGTCACCACGAGGATCTGATACTCGTGATGGTTGAAGAACGCGGTCAGCTTGACCGCGGCCACGTACACTCACGATCGAGGGCAGTGTGATGGCCGAACAGGATCCGCTCGTAACCCAGCAAGACATTGTTGGCGATGTCGCCGGGGAGCTTGCGGCGGTTGGTTTGGCGGAGCCACAGGAGATCGGCCGGGGCGGTTTCGGTGTGGTCTACCGCTGTTCGCAGCACTCGCTCGATCGAATCGTTGCCGTCAAGGTGTTGACCGCCGATCTCGACAACGACAACGTCGAGCGGTTCATCCGCGAGCAACGTGCCATGGGCCGGCTGTCGGGACACGCGAATATCGTGAACGTGCTGGAGGTTGGCGCCACTTCGAGCGGACGGCCGTTCATCGTCCTGCAATATGCCCCCTACGGTTCGCTTGATGCGCTGATTCGCAAGCGTGGTCCGCTCGACTTGAGCGGCGCATTGCAACTCGGCGTGAAGGTCGCGGGGGCGTTGGAGACGGCCCACCGCGCCGGCATACTGCATCGCGACGTGAAGCCGGCAAACATCCTTCTCACCGAGTACGGCGAACCGCAATTGACCGATTTCGGTATTGCGCGCATGGCCGGCGGTTTCGAAACGAGCGCTGGCTTCATCGCCGGAACGCCGGCATTCACTGCGCCCGAGGTGCTTTCGGGTAAGGCTCCCACAATGGCGTCCGATCTGTATGGCCTGGGTGCCACGTTGTTCTGTGCGCTCACCGGCCACGCTGCTTTCGAGCGGCAAAGCGGCGAGTCGGTCGTTGCTCAGTTTCTGCGGATTTCCAGCTCGCCTGTGCCGGATCTGGGCAAGGTCGACATTCCCGATGCGTTGTCTCGTGCCGTCGAGCGCGCGATGGCGCGCGATCCGGCGGAGCGTCCCCGTTCGGCTGGCGACTTCGGTGCGGAGCTCTGCGAGATCGGGCGTCGGATCGGCTTCGGTGTGGACGAGATGGCGCTTCGGGTGGATCCAGGCGAGGACTTGTTGCTGGCAGGAGTGGGGCCGCTGACGTCTGGAATTCGTTCACGTACCTCCGTCGGTGCGGCGACGGCGCCCCCGACCCCGGCTACCAAGTTTCGTCCTCCGCGTCGGCCACGGGCGCAGGTCCTTCGGCACCGTTTGATTGATGCGCTACGCGCGGGAGAACACCGGCGGCTGACGGTGATTCACGCGCCGGCCGGATACGGAAAGACGACGCTCGCCGCGCAGTGGGGGGAGCAGCTGGCCCGCGACGGGGTGACGGTGGCGGTGTTGGCTGTCGATGACAACGACAACAACGTCGGGTGGTTTCTCGCCAACCTGGTGGAAGCGAT
>Ga0164301_10000478_pt1 | contig 11616 bp, 11 predicted proteins | sample Whisoiple_231_MG_FD_109711 | JGI IMG/M metagenome (GOLD analysis project Ga0164301, IMG submission 109711) | Unamended control soil microbial communities from upstate New York, USA - Whitman soil sample_231_MG | ecosystem: Environmental > Terrestrial > Soil > Agricultural land ... | reverse complement strand
TCTCCTTCTGATGCTTGAGGCCGTCATAACGACGGACCTCGTTTCACCATCAGCCTGAAGCGCAGCACCCAAAATCTTCAGCTATCCACAAGCTGGGCCGGCCGATTATCCCATCTTTCGGGGTGCCAGCGGAAAGCATTTGCTTGCGTTGAGCTTTTCCGGTTTTGACCCATTGCAGTCATTGCTGCTTCATTCAGTCCCTCCTCAGGGCGGAGCTGGATGGACCTCACGGGGGCAGAACGGACGTCACGGTTGCTGCCGCTGAGGTCCGGGTTTGACCGAGAGCGGAAATTGAGCCGCATACTAGCGTTGCCGCCAAAAGTAGGGAATGGAGTTTCGGTCAGGAGCTTGATTCAAATCAAGCGAGATCAAGCTCGCGCGACTAACCGCAAGTCCAGTTGCAGCCCTCAAGTTGCAGCCCTCAAGGAGTCCAATCAGAGTGGGCGCGTTTTTTAGATGGTTTCCGATCGTATCGGTGGTCTTGCTTGCTTGCAGCGGCTGTACCAAAACGCCGCCTGATCCATCTGGCCGCGAGGCTTTCGAGTCGCGCGCGACCGCACAGCTGCAGGGTCAGGTGACCGTGCGCGCGGCGGTGCTCGGCGATGAAGAGAGCAGCCGTTTCTTTGGCGTTTCACTGGCTGACGCGGGCATGCAAGCCGTATGGTTTAGTGTCAAAAACGATAGCGATGGAATGCTATACTACCTGCCTGCTACGACCGATGCGGACTATTACACGCCGCCGGAGGCGTCACGAATATTTCGAGCGTGGTGGTCTGGCGAAGCCGACAGAGAAAGGGAATTGTTGTTCGCACGGGAAGCCATGCCTGACGTGATTGCCCCAGGTCAGAACGCCTCGGGATTTGTTCTGACGCATCGCGAGGGTGGCGTGAAGTTTGTTCGTGCTGGCTTTGTCAGCTGTGGTCAGCGGTTCGAGTTTCGTTTCGTGATACAGCTGGGCAGCAAACTCTATGCTGCGCAAAATGTCGATTTCAACGCCCTGCCTTCTGCCGGCGAGAACATCGATCTCGCGGGCCTGCGCGCCAAGTTGGAGGCGCTGCCTTGCTGTACGTCTAACAAAGAGAGTAACAGATCAGGTGATCCGCTTAACCTTGTGATCGTCGGCAACGGCGCGGACGCAATCTTCCCGTTCATCGAACGGGGATGGCGGCTTGACGAGCCGCTCGATATTCACAGCGTACTGAGAACGATCAGCGCTTTTATATTCGGAACGGAGTACACGACCTCGCCGGTTAGCCCGCTTTACGTTTTTGGGCGACCACAAGACATTGCCTTGCAAAAGGCTCGTAACAACATCAGCCTGCGCAATCATTTACGTGTATGGCGCGCGCCATTCACCGTCGAGGCACAAGGTGTCTGGGTAGGGCAGATCAGTCGCGACATTGGAACGAAGCTGACCACGCAAAGCTGGTCATTCACCACGCACAGGATCAGCCCCGAGGTAGATCAAGATCGTTATTATGTTCTACAGGATCTCTTGTTGACCGGCGAAGCTTACCGGTTCGGGTTCGTGCGCGGCGTGGGTTTATCAAGCCCAACCAATCCCCGCACAAACCTGGGATATGATCCCTATGTGACGGATGGCCTGCGAGTCGTCGTTTTTCTCGGTCCGCGGCGATACCCAACTGACAAGGTTGAATTCATCGACTGGGAGCGCCCGCCATCGTAGTTGCTTTTGGCAAGGACGTTGCTTCGGTCACCTGAGCGCAACGCATAAAGCGGACATGCAGATCGCCGCATAAAGTCAGCTTTTGGGGGAACAGCGGACGTGTCGCACGGCGTATTTTATGATACACGCCCTAACCAGTTCTATCGGTAGAGTGGATTTGCCCATTCAGGGCTGCCCGCTGTTTCCGCAACGAGTTCCGCCGCGTGATTCTCGCTTTCGCGGCGCGGACTGCTTCCGTCCTTGCTGTTTGCTTTGGTTGCGGCGGCTCCGCTGCCTTTCCGGCCGCCCGCATCGTTGGCAGCACTTGTGTAGGCATTATCGAGGCACGCTCGAGCGATTGCGTTCTCATCGGGCCTGTAGGTTGCTTGCTTTTGGGCATCTTGGATAACTCGCTGCTGCCTGGTTCGTTCAGGCGAGGCAAAACACCTTTGTTACAGGCAGGTTAGAGGGCGTCTGATGTTCAATTCCTTGATGATGCTGGCAGTCGAAGCAAATGGGGTGGTCGCGCTACGGATGATGAAGCTGGTGCGCGGCGGCAGAAGGGCCCGGCGCGAAGCCAGGCTGATGGTCAACGAAAAGATCGATGCGGCTTTCGAGGCTACCGCACGTCTAATGGCTGGTGCTTCCAGCGAGGAAATCGTTCATCGATATCGACGGCATGTGGCGGTAAATGCGAAACGGCTCAGCAAGCGCAATTCGGGCGGGAGCCGAAGCCGTGCGCTTAAGCGAACACGACGCCGACGGAAGTAGCGTTTGCGAGTGACCACGCTGCTGGCTGGGGACTGTTGTCGGAACCGGCGACAAGCGCCCCCAAGCACGGCGTCTTCGAAGGTACAGCAGTACGAACGAGCATGCTGATCTTCGTGCATGGGAACCCAGGTGGAGCTCCCATAATTTGGAACGTTACACCGCACAGCCTGTTGGCTCTGCACGAAAGACCGTTGTGGTCGCCCAATCATCCCTGGAGTGTCAGATGAGCAAACGTAAACCGGCAACGGTGTCGAAACACGCCCGCAGCCCGAAAATTGCCGCGAAGGCCCACCGGGCCAATCAAGCTGTTGTCAGAAGCCCGAAAGACAGCCGTCAGCGCTCGGTTGCCGTGGGTCCAATTGAATCGCCTCCCAAGCGTCATAACGAATCAAAACAAGAGGCTCCCCGTGTTGAGAATCCGGCGACAGCCTTGCAGGATGTCGGCAAGCAGGCGATGAGGGATAACGATTCAAATAAAGGGTTTGGTTTTTCTTCCGACGCGGCAAACGTGCAGGCTTATCAAGCAAAGCTGCTGGAAATGGCACAAGCCAACATGCAATTTGCGCTTGAATTCGCCCAGAGGCTTGCGACGGTCAGATCGCCCGTTGAAATTCTCCGCGTCATTGAAGAATTCACAAGCCGGCGGACCGCCATGTTCCGGAAGTATTCGCAAGAAATCGCTGAATTAGCTTCCAGGCGGTGAAAACCTGAGACCAAGGCCGCCACTTGCCGATACAGATTTTGACGCGGGAGCTAAAGCTGCCAAATAAGGAACTTTGCTTTTGCTGCCGGTGGGCGGCCTCTCTATTTTTGAGTGGCGTTCGCAGCGCCGATGATTGGGGCAACCAAAGGAGTGTCCAGAGCATTCTCTCGATAAGATCGTTCGCACCGGGGCAACTGCTTACAGCCGTTTTGTAGCTTTTGAATGGGCAGCTAACCAAAGGCCAGTCGCCTGGGAACCGGCCTGGTTCCTTGCCATTGGCGTCGATTCCAAGATTTCTTACATCTGGCGCGCTTTGTAGGCTACAGACGGCTACCGGGGAATTGCTCTGTCCGGATTAATGCCGGCGCCGCCAAGCATTATTCAGCCTGGCGGCGTCGTGCGTTTCAGGGTGTTGGTCGTGATCGCCACCGGAACGAAAAGGCCGTCTCGAAAGACGGCCCTTTATTATTACTCGACGATCTCGACGATGCGCCGCGTGCGCGGTTCAACCAAAACCGTGCGGCCGTTCACCACTGTGTAGCGATGGTCGCGTACACCGTACTCCGGCGGCACGTCGTAATAGGTGACGCCTTCCTCCGGAAGGACCGCGCCAACTCTTACATCTTCGCGATACTGATACGACGGGCGTCGTTGTTCGACGACGTAGGAACGGAAGCGGGGACGCTGGTCGACGCCGAGCACGCCGGTTACGCCGCCAACAACGCCGCCGACCACGCCACCAACAACTGCCCCGACGGGACCAGCCGCTCTTTCACCATCTCTTGCACCCTGCTCGACGCCACCGGGGACACCCTGGGCCTGGGTCGCAACAGGTAGAAACACCGCGGCAATGATAGCAGCGGCTCCGGCAACACGGCGGATCATTAACAACTCCTTGGGTGAGGGATATAGATGGGAACACAAGTAATCAGCGCAAAATAGGTTCCCGCCAGCCCGCGAATCGTCGGCTGCCCCGGCTCGTCATCCGTTTTGCTGATTAACGCCGCAAGCGCAGGGTGCCGTTCTGCTTTAGCAGCCCGCGGCGTCGGAGCGAGGGTGAGTGAGGAAAGGTTCCTGATTGAACCATTTCCTCGCCCGAGACTTGGTTTGGTGATCAAGCTTAAATCTGCACGGAGATTGGCGAAAGGCGATGAAAGATTTTTCAAACGCATCTTTTCCGCCGGACACCATCGGCATCATGAAGAATGCCCTGGATGCCGCGGTCGCGTCGCTGCCGGATCCGGTCAGTTCCGCGCACGTGCAATCCATCGCTGAAACTATTCTCCGCACGGCCAGGGAAGGCGAGCGAAATCCACTAACACTGCAAATCATAGCGTTAATGGAACTTCAGATCACGCCCCGCCATTGATGGAAAATATCACGCGGCTGCCGTTGCAGGCTTTTCCAGCCTGGAGGCTGCCTGGCGTTGGTCCTGCACTCCCGTCGCCTCGATACACAGCTTGACCGCATCGCCCAGACTGGCGGCAACGAGGTCGGCTTTCGCGCCCTCCCGTAGCTGCTCCAGCGCGGCCGGGTCGATGTCCTTGACCCAACAGCACAGGATAATTGTCGACGTTGGCAGCTTTCGCCTGAGACGGCGAACCGAGTAACGCATGTGCGCCGGCCCGCTGGCATCGAGGTAGACCAGACAGACGACCGCAACGCCGGTGGTCTCGAGCCGGAAGACATTCGTCGTCGAAAGCGCCTGAGGTCCCTCGACCCGGGCCGCCAGACCGTGGGCGGTCGAGAGCTGAGCCAACATGATCGCAGCCGCTTCATCGATAAGACTGCGTCCGGCCATGCAGAGGACGGGGTGTTCGCCCTGCCATTCGGGCGGCAGGTCTTCCTTGCCGAGAACGGGCAAGGTTTCGTGCGTTGCATTTTCGGCCACGCTTTCCACCGCAGATGATGCTTCCGCATCGGTAGTTGAATTGATTTTGGCCGGCGGCCGGTCGTCCTGATCGGCCAAGTCGCTGGCAAATTCGCTGACGGCGTCCCGGATTTTTGTCAGGCGTTCCTGGTCCAGCGCGCCGCGCTCGGCATCGACTTGCGCCAGCTGCAAACCCTTCAGGGCAACTTCATCATAATACGAAGCGAGCGACCGTTCCTTCAAAAATTGTTCGGCCTTTTCGGCGGCTTCCGTCGGATCGCCCGCCAGCATCCGCTGGTAAAAGATTTCGGGGGGAGAAAGCGCGGGTCGGTCCCCGAACATGACATCAAGGAATTCCAGGCGTTCCACGTGACGGCCAAGCACAACAAGGCACACCGTCAAAGGCGTAGCCAGGACGAGCCCTATCGGACCCCAGAGCGCTGTCCAAAACGTCGCCGACGCGACCACCGCAACAGGAGAAAGCCCGGTGCTGTGGCCGTAGACCATCGGCTCGATGAGATGACCGACGACCGGCTCCACAACAAGAAAAAGCGCCAGCGTCCACAGCAGCATCGACCAGCCGGGATCGACGGCTACCGCAAGCGCGAGCGGGAACGCGGCTGCGATGAAGGCGCCGATATAGGGCACGAAGCGGAGGACCGCCGCCAGGATGCCCCACAGGATCGCGCTTGGAATGCCTATGAGCCACAGACCCGTCCCGATCACCACGCCGAAGGTGCCGTTTACCAGCAGCTGAATCAGGAAAAGCCGGCTGAGGCGTGCCGCCGCGTCGTCGAGCGCCGCTGTCGTGCGCTGGAGGTCATATGAACCGGCCAGCCGGATCAGCCGATTACGGAGATCCTCGCGTTGAAGCAGGATGAAAATGACGAAAATGATGATGATGCCCGTCGTCGCGAGCGGATGAACCAGCGGCGAGATCAAGGTCCGCAGGCTCTCCAGCGCGCCAGGATCGGGCTGGCGTACTTCCACCGGAACGGGCACCTGTGCCCCTGGGGTCCTGGGACTGGCGATCGGGCCTGAGCCGCTGGCCGCTGCGGCGTCCTTTGGCCTGTCGAGTTCCTTGCTGAGATCCTTCAGCATGTCGGAGGCGCGTTCCAGCGTGCCCCTGCCGGCTTTGGTATCCCGGAAAGACTGGATCTTTTCGGTGATCGTCGATTGATAACGCGGCAGTTCTCCGGCGAGTTGCGTCAGCTGCGTGGCAAGCAGGCTCCCCATCGCGAAAATCAGCGCGAACGCAAATATAACCACGCTCACGACCGCCAACCCGCGCGGCACACGGCTACGCTGCAGTATTCCGACCAGCGGCGCGAGCACGAAGCTGAGAAGAATCGCCAACGAAATGGGCACGAAGATCTCACGGCCAAAATAGAGCATCGCGACAATGATGACGGCGAGAATCGCGGTTGCCACCGCGCTGAGCAACGCCATGAGTTCTTCAGTGGTGCGCGCCTTGAATGGCTGCCTTGTCAGGGGCCTCATCTTCGTTCCATAACCGGGTTCGTCCTGAATCGCGCCCAACCCAACAAGAGGGGTGCGCGAATCCTATAAAAAAGGCCGCTCGGGCATGACTCCGCTCGGCCTTCATAAACGACTGCCGGCTTCCCGGTTCCGCCGCTTCATACACAATGGATGAGCAGCCGAAAGGTTGCGTGCCCGGATAAAGAAACAGCCGGCTCAATGCTGCGTCCGGCCCCGCCTGTGCCGGCGCGCAAGCCGGCCGACGGTCGCCGACGCCATCGCGTGGCGGACGCCGATTGCTCCGTAGGGTTCAGCGCGCGAGCCATACTGGCCAGCGTGCAACACGTCGCCATCGGGATGGTAGAAAGCGTACGCACCGGGCTCCTGGACGGCCGCCTGCGCCCACGCCAACCTTGCGGTGACGATCGATAGCGATGCGATGGTCGCGACAAGCATGAATTTCGTCATTGTTGGAATCCTTTCCGTGAATGCCTTGATTGATGTTGAACGTGTCTGCGATCTGGAAGGCGGCCGGCGCAACGCGCGCGCCGAACGCTTCAGATCGATTTGCGCAGCGGCCGTAAGCCCGCGCGAACCTCTTCTGAAAACAGTTGCGGCTGATCCCACGCCGCGTAGTGCCCGCCTTTGTCGACGTTGTTGTAATAGATGAGCTTGTGATACGCCCGCTCTGTCCAGCTTCGCGGGGCCTGATAGTTTTCGCCGGGAAAGACGCTGACGGCGGCCGGGATCGAAATGTTGGCGGCGTTGTTGACGCCGACCTTGTTTTCCCAATAGAAGCGGGCCGCAGAGACCGCCGTGTTGGTCAGCCAGTAGAGCGTGATGTCGTCGAGGACATCGTCGCGCGTCAGGCCGTCTGCGGGATGTCCATTGATGGTGCGCCCGAGCACGGCCGACATGATGGCCGCCGCCGGCTGGCCATAACCGTCACCGTGGTCAAGCAGCCAGGCCGCCAGACCGACAGGCGAATCCGCAATTCCGTATAATGTTTGCGGGCGCGTCGCCATGAAGGCTGCGTAGGCGCGTTTCTTCGCAAACAGAATCTTCAGCTGCTCGTAGGCGCGTCTTTCGTCGGCCGCCAGGTCGGATGGCGGCGGGTCGCCCGCGGCAAGCGCCTTCGCGATGTCGGGCGGAATGGTAGCGGGAAAGTTGACATGAATGCCCAGCAATTCCGGAGGCGCCTGCCTGGTCATCGCATGGCAGATAACGGCGCCGAGATCGCCGCCTTGCGCCACGAATTGCTGATATCCAAGGCGCTTCATCAGCACCACCCAGGCCCGTGCGGTGCGATCCGGATCCCAGCCGGTCGTAGTCGGCCTGGCTGAAAATCCGTAGCCGGGGATGGATGGAACGACCAGGTGGAAAGCGTCCGATGCGCTCGCGCCGTGTGCCGTGGGATCGGTAAACGGATCGATGATCTTCAGCTGCTCGATCACCGAGCCGGGCCATCCATGGGTGACGATGAGCGGCAACGCATTCTCATGCTTGGAACGAACGTGAATGAAATGAATGTCCAGCCCGTCGATCTCGGTCATGAACTGCGGCAGGGCGTTCAGTTTCGCCTCGGCCTTGCGCCAGTCATAGTCTGTCCCCCAATAGCGCGCGATTTCCTGCATCGCCGCGAGCTGCACGCCTTGGGATTCATCGGTGACCGTTTCCCGGTCAGGCCATCTTGTTGCGTTGATGCGCCTGCGCAGATCGACGAGCGCCTCTTCCGGAATATTGATGCGGAAGGGGCGGATTTCGTCCCGCGTGGCCGCCGGCGCCGGATAGGCAGGAAAAAGGCTCGCGACACCTGCGGCGGCAATTCCCATCGCAGCCGTGCTCAAGAGCCGGCGCCGGTCCCGATCGATGACCTCGGAAGCTGATCGCGTACGCATCGTTACCCTCCTCCGCTCATTGGATCGGTTGGCTGAGACGGGGCCCGGCTTCCTGCCTGCTGCCGTTGGGCATTCGCGCAGTGACCTGCCAATCGCCCGTTCGCAGCCGCTGCCTAGGACGGCAGCGGCTTGCCGGCCTGCTCGCTGACGATGTAGTCGGCGTACCAGTCCGGCCAGTTCTCATCGTGCCCGCCGGTTCGCTTCTCGTGCTCGCCATGCGCGGCGGCTGCGCGGCGGAGCGCGGCCGCAAGCTCGGTCGATGAGGTGAATGTCGTATCGTTCGCGTCCACGCGTCCGGGTAGTCGCGCGGTGACCTCCTGGAACAGCCAGCCGTTGCCGTCCGGATCCTTGAACGGGGCGAACGAGCGGTAGCTGCCATGCTCGGGATCCGGACCGCTCACGCGGAGCCGACCGGACAAATAGGGCTCGTCCGGGCCGCTATGCACGTCGCCGCCGCCATGGAAAATCTCGCCGACCTCGACGCCGCGAGCGAGCAGCTCGTCGCGGGCGGCCTTGATGTCGGAGACGATCAGGTACAGTCCCTGGGCAGAGCCGGGCGCCGCCGCGGTGACGTTCTTGCCGAAGATGACCGAGGCCCCGGAGCCGGGTGGTGTGAACTGGATGACCCGCCAGTCGTCACCGGCGGCGAAGTCGGCATCCAGCCTCCAGCCCAGGCCGCCGTAAAAACGCTTGGCACGATCGACGTCCGAGACGGGGATGACGACGATCTCGAACTTCATGTCGACGCCGCGTGCCGTCGCGGTCTCGCCTGCCGCCGTCCCGGTTCTTTCCTTGATGGTTGTCATGGTCCTCTCCTTTGACGCTCATGAAGGGGCGGGCCGCAACGCGGCCGGTTGCATCGACTTCGCTGGCACCCCATCTTGCTATGAAAATCATAGTCTCAAGCCCGATGAAGAAAACGTGATGACGAACCAGGACAACCCTGCTGACCAAACCCTCTGTCCCGTCGCCCGCGCCGGGGCGATGGTGGGCGACCGCTGGACGATGCTGATCCTGCGCGAGCTCTTCATGGCCAATCATCGCTTCGAGGAAATCCAGGCGCAAACCGGCGCAACGCCGCAAATGATCGCGGCGCGCCTGAAGAAGCTGGAGGCGGACCGGCTCGTGAAGCGCCGCATCTACAGCAAGCGGCCGCTGCGGCACGAATACCACCTGACCCGGAAAGGCGAGGCCTTCTCGCCCGTCCTGCTGGCGCTGCGCGCCTGGGGCGAGACATGGTGCAAGTCGCCGAAGGAAGGCCGCGCCGTCCGCTACACCCACCGGACCTGCGGCAAGGCGGCAGGGCTTGGTCCGGTTTGCGAATCCTGCGGCAAGCCGTTGCGTCGCGAGGATCTCATCGCCAAGCTAAATCCCGCATACCGGGGCGAGCGCGAAGCGCGGCGGGAGGGGTTCAGGGCCGGCCGGTGATCCTTGCGGCGTTGAAGCGGAGAGGGGGTCGCACTAGCGGCGCGGAATAATTCTGTTGAGCGGCACGCCCTGGGGTTGAATTGCCGTAGGGCTCTCCCGGCAAACGGCCCTATACTTTCCACGGCACAGCCTTGCTTTGGCCAAACCGGCATGAAGGCTGGGCCGAACGTCGCCGACCTCGCGTAAATTCCCGGGCTGCCCCGATGCGGGTGACATTGGATGGGTAGGGAGCGCTGATGGATACCACGCTGGACCAGAAACAGACCGATCCGCGCCACGTCCTGACCGCGCGCGCCGACGAAGAGCTCGCGCACGCTTACAGCCAGATCACGCGCGCCGGTGAGGAGATCGCGCGCGCGGAGGAACAGCTTTCCAAGCTGGAGCGCGCCGGGCGCCGTGCTGCCGCAGCCAGGCGGCCATCGCGTGGCGGCCGGGCAGTACGCGGTCTTATCGGATTGACGCTGGCAGCCTGCATCTGTGTCGCTGCCGTCGTTTGGCACTCCCCCTACGGCGATGCGGCCCGGCAGGTTGTCGCAAGTTGGGCGCCACAGCTTGTCGCAATTGCCTCCCTGCCGCTGGAAAAATCGAGGCTGCCCGCGCAGCCGGGCCCGCCTGCCGTTCAGGCGGACGCGACGAAGGCGGCGCCACCACAACCGGCGCCTCTGGCGCAGAGCGCGGCGGACGACGTCGCGCCGGCGCCGGCCACTGCTGCCCTGTCGCCCGACATGACGCAGTTGCTGCAGTCGATGGCGCGCGATGTCGCAGCCATGGGGCAATCGATCGAGCAGATCAAGGCCAGCCAGGAACGAATGGCCCGCGACCATGTGAACGCTGTCGATCTGCTCAGGGCGAGCCAGGAACAAATGGCCCGCGTCATTGCCAAGACTTCCGAGGGCAAGACTTCCGAGGCCAGGACTTCCGAGCAGAACGCGCGGCCGAGGGCATCGGCGCCTCCGCCGCGGCCGGTTGCCGCCCCGGCGCGTAAGCCGGTGCCGACACTCTGACGATCCCCGCCGCCGGCCATTTCACCGCGCCGGCCTCGCGGCCGCCGCCGATCATCCCGAACGCTTCGCCCTGTCCGTGCCGGCGGCGGCACACTTCACGGTTATCTGAGACTCGCCACAGAGCTTTAGGTGCTAGCTTGCGTGGTGGCAGGCTCTCCGTGTCGTGCGTTCCAGGAGCATGTTCGACAAACCGAAAAAGCGGCGCATCTTTTCCGAAAGCGGCCCGCTGGTTGCACTGGCGGTCGCGGCGACGATGTTGCTCGGCCTTGCCGGACCCAGTTCGGCACAGTTCTTCAACAACGGCGGATACCAGCAACGGCCGCAGCCGCAACGCAGCGGCGGCTGGGGCGGTGGCAGCTGGGGTGGTGGTGGCTGGGGCGGCGGCTGGGGGGGCGGTGGCGGCTGGTTTGGCAACGACAATTCTGGGCCGTTCCAGCAGCAGGCGCCGCAGCCTCGTTTCGAGCGGCGGCGGCAAGCGGCACCGCCCGAGCGCGAGGATTTTTCCAAGGCGCCGCCACCCGAGAAACGCGAGACCGCAACCGAGCGCCGCATCCTCGTGCTCGGCGATGCCATGGCGGACTGGCTCGCCTATGGTCTTGAAGACGCCTATGCCGAACAGCCCGACATCGGCGTGATCCGCAGGCACAAGACCGTCTCCGGCCTGATCAAATATCAACCCAAGTGCGATCAGGCCGACTGGGCCGCAGACGCCAAAAGCATTCTTGCTAGCGAGACAGCCGACGCCATTGTCGTCATGCTCGGGCCCGATGACCGTGTCGCGATCAGCGCGCCGGTGG
>Ga0164301_10000474_pt1 | contig 11624 bp, 10 predicted proteins | sample Whisoiple_231_MG_FD_109711 | JGI IMG/M metagenome (GOLD analysis project Ga0164301, IMG submission 109711) | Unamended control soil microbial communities from upstate New York, USA - Whitman soil sample_231_MG | ecosystem: Environmental > Terrestrial > Soil > Agricultural land ... | reverse complement strand
GCATAGTTATCGCCGCAGACAAAGGTCAGAGCCACGCGAGCGTTATCGCCGAGCGCAGATTCAAGCAACTTGCCTGGTCCGACTGCCCCGTCGCGAATCTCCAAACCCTTACCCGCGTGCTCTTCTGCACCAATGCCACCGAAAAACTGATTCAGATAATGTGCGATTCGCATGCTCGCTCCTAGTGCGTGGTAACAGGGGCGCAGCATGCTGCGCCCGTATAGCTTTAGTAGACCAGTGCTGTCATTCGCGATGCGCCCTGTTGATTGGTGACACCGATTACGTTGGGCGCGTCAATTGTCATCGGTCCGCTCAGCAAATTCCGAAACTGTGGTGTCGCGGCGATCACCCGATCGAGCCGCGGCAATTCCCAGCGCATGCCGTTGCCGCCGTTATATACGATCGCGTCCACTTCGGGGACATTGAATAACAGCGCCGACTCCACACGCCGGTCTCGCGAAACATCGGAGACCATCACCGCCGTGCGGATTCCCATATTTTCCAGCAAACGAGCGGTTTCCGCGAGATCGGCATGGGGCAAACCGCCGCCATACTTGGAGAGCACCGCGCCTTCGGCGCGCAAATTCCACTGGACCAGACAGGCCGCAACTTGACAGTGGCGCTCGCGGTCGAAGTTGTCCGCGCCGGCAATGGTCGCAATCGTGCCGACAAAATTGATCTTACGAGCATGATGGCGGCGATAAAGATCGAGGATGATCGGGTGATTTTGATAAAAATAGGTTTCGGTGCCGCCGAACCAGGAATGCAGAGACGGTACTACGGCGCCGTCAAGCCATTCGTCAGGATGGAGCACCACCGGCAACATGCCGTCAGTATTGGCGCCGTACAGAATCGGCTCATCGACTTCCGGCTTGCGTTGCCGCGAAAAAATTTGCCCGACATAAGCGACGCGCGGCAAACCTTCACGGCCGGTTTCCGCTGGACCGACAGGTTCAAAGCGCATTACCGACTCGGGTGCTTCAGTCGCAGCGAGTCGCGCAAGCGCAACGGCGACACGAAGGCCAGCGAGACGGTAAGCTTTTTCAACCGCTTGACGACTCAATCCCGGTTTGGTTTGCGGAATCACCAGTAGATGGTGAAGATTTGCATAGTCACTCGCGTCTGCCGGAGCACCGCTCATCTCGAGCACCCTGCCGGTCGCGCTGCGCGTCAAATCCGGTGAAATTTCCGCGAGTACGGAAACAGCGGCGCCTTTTAGAACGTCGGTCGTTCCAACGCCGGCTGTTGTCGCGGGGCCTAAAATCCCCGGAAAATCAGCGCCGCCGGCTGGCGCTTTGGCTCGCGGCTCAATCACATCGAAGATCGGGCCGGCGCGGCATGGCTCGCCGGGACGGGCAATTTCGAAGTGAACATCGACAAACGCAGGGTCTTGCAGAACAACTCGACTAAGGCTATCGGCATCGACGACCAGAACCGTGCCGTCGAGACGCGCCGGAGCACCAAATTGCAAATCAGTGATCGGGTTATTTGCCAAAGTGAGCTGCATGGACTTTCGTCTACTCTAAACGTGGCCGTAAAACGGTCAACCGCGATGGCTGCAGCGATCTTATGCCGTGCAGAAGAAAGTTGTCAATGAAGAGGGAAAAATCCTCAGTGCGGCGCGCAGCGCGCGGCTAGCGCCCCTTACGGATTGCTGTGAAAGCGTGATAATAGCGATCAGAGGTCGACCGACAACCTCTTTATGCTGCGCTTTTCACCAAACCGGAACCTCGCTCACCTGGTTCGTTGGTTCGAGTCTGAGCACGACGCCTTCGCGACGGCCCGGGCACAAGACCGACCGGTAGTGGTTTTTCTGGGGGCGTTTTGGTGCCGTTATTGCCAGCGTATGGATGAAGAAGCGTTTTCGGATCGGGAAAACATGGCATTGCTGAATGCCTACTTCGTCGCTTTGCGTGTGGAAAATGCCAAGCGACCCGATATTGACGCTCGATACAATCTCAATGGCTGGCCGACGATTGCCTTCCTAGCTCCGGACGGCAAGCTACTGGCCGCCAGCAATTATCTCCCTACGGCGGAATTCAAAGAGCTTTTACTGAACGTTTACCTGGAATACGAGCAAAACAAAGAAGAGTTTCGCGCAGGGCCTCAAAGCACAAGTCTCGACCCCGCCCCGCCACAATTTTTCGTAAGCCGCCAACCCGACGTTTTCTGTCTGAAAGAGATTACCCAATCGATCATTGGGACAGCGGATCAGGACAACGGCGGCTACGGCAATGGTCAAAAATTTATTCATGCCGAAGTAAACGAATTCTTGCTGTCGCGCTACGATGAAACTCATGACGCGAGGTTTGTCGATCACGTTCGTCTAACAGTGGAGCGCATGCGCTCGAGCGCGATCTATGACGCCAAAGAAGGTGGATACTTCCGCACCACCACCGGCGCCGACTGGGTGCAACCTCATCGCGAAAAGCTGCTAATCGAGCAAGCGGGGTTGCTGCTGAACTGCCTGCACCTCTTCCGTATTACCCAAAGCCGTGATCACGCGCGGATGGCCGAGGAAATCATCGACTATCTGGATCGCAAGTTATTCGATTCGGCGAAACCCGCGTTCTTTGGCTGCGAGGATTTTCTGCGCGTCGAAACGAAATCTTCCAGCAACGAGTTTTTTACGATTATCGATGCTTGCATTTACACCGATGCGAATGCGCTTGCTGTCAGCGCTTATCTGGACGCCGCGGCTATGCTAAATCGCCCCGAGCACGAAACCCGGGCTTTAAAGGTTCTCGACTTTCTTTGGGATCATAACCGCGATGAACGGGGCATGTTCCATTACTTCGATGAAGCGCCACAGGTTCCCGGTCTGCTCATCGATCAGGCGCGGATGGGAATCGCGCTGGTGCGTGCATTTGCTGCCACAGGCGAGACTAGTCTGCTCGATCGCGCAACGAAGTTGGCGGACGTGATCGTTGCGCAACTAGAATGCGCAGGGAGCGGTTACTTCGATCGTGGTCAGAGTGACTTGAATTTTTTTGGACCGCGTTTGATTCTGATCGATCAAAACGGCGTCGCGGCATCATTCTTTCTCATGCTTGCGAAAGCGACCGGACAGGCGAAATACAGAGATGCGGCGGTCAGCGCTTTCAGTGCGTTTCGCGGCGATTCTGCCAGCTATGGGATTCAGGCGGCGCCCTTTGGTCAAGCGCTGGGTGAATGGCTGAGACAAGAAGAATCGGAATGATGGAGTGTTGGAGTAATGGTATTGGGGAATGAAAAACCCAACCTTCCAACATTCCATCACTCCAGTACTCCAACGCGTTTACCCCTTGATCTTCATTCCGGCAACGATGATTTCATTATTCGGATTGCCCTGCCAGATAATGTTTTTTGCCAGGCCGTAGATTTCAGCGAGCGTATAAAGCGGCACCACTAACGCTTCTTCCATCACAATGCGGCCAGCTTGCTGTAACAGGCCGAGACGTTTTTTGTAATCGCCGGTTTGCTGTTCTTCCTCGATCAGCCGATCCAGCTCAGGATTGGTGTAGCCGGTGCGTTTGGTCACGCCCGTGTGAAAGTATTGATCGTAAAAAGTGTCGGCATCGTAGGCGGATCGGCCGGCATAGTAGAACGCGAGTTTGCCGCCATTAACGCCGTCTCGTCCCCAGTAAACCGGATATTCCTGCGGCACCAATTCAACCTTGATACCGCTTTCGGAAAGCTGGCGCGCAATGACTTGGCAAACTTCTTTGCCCTTGAGATGGCGGTCCGGTGATAGGTAAAGCTTGACATCTAAGCCGTTCGGATAACCTGCTTTGGCCAGAAGCTCGCGAGCTTTTTTGGGATCAAAGGGGTAACGCTTGATGGCCGGATCATAGCCAATCATATTCGAACTCGCGGCCCGTTTAGCGCATAACCATTTCCTTCGAAAACGTGCTTCAGAATAATCGCTGGCTCGATCGAATAGCTAAACGCTTGCCGCACGAGTTTGTTGTCGAACGGCTTGTGGGTAACGTTCATGACCAAGAAGTACATGCGATAACCTGGAACCTTTTCCACCCGTGCGCGCGCACTTTTTTGCACCCGATCGATTTCTTCAATCGGCAGATTGCTGATGACATCGGACTGACCGGCGAGCAGGCCAGCGACGCGCGCCGCTTCTTCCTTTACGGTTTTGAACAAGACCTCGCCGATCTCCGGTTTCCCGCCCCAGTATGTGTCGTTGCGCGCGAGGACGAGATTTCCTGCGCGCTGCCAGCTCACTAGCTTGTAAGGTCCGGTGCCAATTTTGTAATTGTCGAGCTCGTTAGAAGTTTTTTCCGTTGCCGATTGGCTGATGATAAAGCGGTTATTCAACCGTTCGAGCAAGACCGCGTTTGGCTGTTTCGTCGTGATGACCACGGTGTAATCGTCCGGAGCTTCGATGCCAGTCACCTCTGCGAAATTGGAGGCTTGCATGCTCTTCCGATCATGCGTCATGCGGTCGATCGAAAATAGGACATCCTTCGAAGTCAGCGACGAGCCATCGTGGAAGCGAACGTTCCTTCTCAGGTGAAAAGTCCACTTCCGGCCTTGAAAATCCCACGACTCTGCCAGGACGCCGACATATTCCTTGCGAGAAAAATCCATTTCGATTAGCGGCTCGATGACGTGCTGCCAAATTCCGCTGATGCCGCCGCCGCTGTAAGCGTAAGGATGAAGCGAATCCAAACCGACGCCTTGAAAAACCACAATGCGATCGCGCGACGCCGCAACGCCGGCACGAGGCACCGTGAAGGTCATGACGCCAACGCCAAGGGCGGCGCTTTTTAGCAGGAATCGCCGACGGGTGATATCGATAGGGTTCGCGCGCATGTTTCCTCCGTTGCAACCGCAGAAAAGCCGGCACGGAACGGGGATGTTGAATGAATCCAGTTGTTGACCACGATCGCTTATAACTGTGTGATTCGAATTACGTCAAGTCGATTCGCACTCGCTGATATCCGGCACGTGTCAGAAGTTTGCGATCGGGTTGTGTCTGACCTTCGTGAGCCATGACCAGTGGCCATAAAAGATGCTATTCTAGCGCCGGATTAGACGACGAGCCCTGAAACTCAGCAAAATAATTCCAGAGAGCCGACGAAATGTTCAATTCTTTTATCGTGCGTCCCTTTGGCACCAAGGAAGGAATCGATTTCGACCGCATCGAAACCGAGCTCATTCGTCCGGCGATGGAGCAGGCCGGCCTGACCGGCGGCACCACCGGACAGTTCATACAGCAGGGAAACATCCGAACGGATATGTTCGAGCAATTGCTGATTGCCGATCTCGTGATAGCGGACATTTCGATCCATAATGCCAACGTATTTTACGAATTGGGTATTCGTCACGCGCTCCGCGACAAACGGACATTTCTCATCAAAGCTCGAGACAGCAAACCGCCAGAGACCCAAGCTGCGGAAACTGATGTGCCATTCGATTTGAAAACAGATCGGTATCTGTCGTACGACTCGCGTGATCCGGGTGGCGCGGTGGATATACTGGCCGCCGCGCTCAGGCTTACTTTGGATGCACAGAATCCCGATAGCCCTGTCTATCATTTATTACCGGGTCTAAAACCCGCCGATCCTACCAAAGTGTTAGTGGTTCCGTTTGATTTTCGTGAAGAAGTCGAACGGGCAGAAGCCGGGAACAGCTGCGGCAATCTCCAGCTTTTAGCCAGCGAGGTGGATGGCTTTGCCTGGCGCATTGCCGGCCTTCGGCTCATCGGTAATGCGCAATTTCGATGCAAGGATTGGCAGGGGGCGAAAGTGACCTGGCTTGGAGTGCGAGACTACGATGAAAGCGATGTCGAGGCCAATACATTTCTCGCGACGATCTTCCAGCGCTTGGGCGATCTCGTAAGCTCGGATCAAGCCGTGGAGCGGGCGCTTCATAACCAAGAGCTGTCCCCGGCTCAGCGCGCCGAAATTCGCGCCTTGATGGGACGAAACGCAAAGAATCAATGGGAACAAAGCTGGGCGAAATTGAACGGCACTGAGGCAACCCAACAGGCGGCTTTGACCTCGCCGTATCTGGAAAGATCACTGGATCTCTATCGGGCAGGTTTCGCCGAGGATCGAAACCACTTCTATTCGGGTCTGAATGCATTAGCGATGACGACTATGCCGGTCGAGTTGGCGCAGTGTCAGATGAACATTTGGCAGGACAACTTTGACTCGGAAGAAGACGCCAATCAAAAATTAACAAAACTCAAGGAATTGCGCAGTGATTTTACCGCCGCGGTCAAGTTAGCGATTGAATCGAAACAGATTGCCCTGGAACGGAGTGGCAAAAGCGATGTGTGGACCGAGATTAGTACCGCGGATCTAACTTGTTTGACCTCCGCTCGTCCTAATCGTGTCGCTCAAGCGTACAAAAAGGCGCTCGCCAACGCTTCACAGCAGGCGCGCGACGCGGTACGACGACAGCTTTTACTCTACCAACGCTTGGGAATTCTCAACGAGAATATCAGAGCCGGTCTGGAGGGAATAGGTCCCGTAGCGGCGCAAGCTCAGGAAGTACCACCGCGGGTTATTCTATTTACCGGCCATCGGATCGATACCCCTGATCGCGCCAGCCCCCGGTTTCCTGCAGCCAAAGAGAGCGTAGCGCGAGAAATGATTCGTGATGCTGTTGTAAAGGAAATCGCGAAAGGCAGCGAACGCTTCATTGGTATCGCTGGAGCGGCGTCTGGCGGCGATATTATATTTCACGAGATCTGCGAGGAGCTCAATATCCCAAGCCAGATGTATTTGGTCTTGCCGACGAATGAATACATCAAAGCCTCGGTGGCCGACGGAGGTCCGGAGTGGGTGGACCGATTCAATCGGTTGTTTGACAAACACGAGGCCAAGATTTTGTCGGAATCGGAGCGGCTGCCGCGTTGGCTTCGAGCGAAGCCGGTTTATGATATTTGGCAGCGCTCGAACTTATGGATGCTGCATAACGCGCTATTTTTATCTCGTGATCATTTGACTCTGATCGCGCTCTGGAACGGTGCCACAGGGGACGGCCCGGGCGGAACCGAAGATATGGTAAACCGAGCGAAAATGCGGGGCGCAACTTTTGTTCATCTCGATGCCCGCAAACTACTCGACTAGGCCGTGGGAAGGATTTCTCCCGAAGGTCGAAATGATATTTCTAAATCGCCGGTCATTATTGGTGAAAGCAATCCTCGTCTGCGCCGGCCTTTGGCTGATTGTTTCGCAGAAACTTTATGCGGAACCGCTTGTCGTCGGATACTCGTCGGTGACATCCGTATTCCTGCCGTTTTGGATTGGCAATGAAGCCGGTTTTTACAAGAAAGAAGGTCTCGATGCTCAGCTCCTTTACATCGCCAGCTCGACGACCATGGCGCAGGCGATGTTTGCTCGAGAGGTCGCGATCTCTACCGTAAACAGCGGCAGCGTCGTGAGCAGCGGCCTCCAAGGCGGTGATCTGGTTTTGATGGGCGCAGTAATGAACACAGCCGCTTTTTATATTATGGCGCGGCCGGAAATCTCCAGTGTTCAAGATTTGAAGGGCAAAAGGATCGGCGTCACGCGGCTTGGGTCGTCTTCTGATTTCGCGATCCGCGAGTATCTGAAAAAGAATCAACTTCAGACCGGTCGCGACGTGAACATTATGCAGGCGGAATGCCCGAGTTGGCTGCGGCGCTGAACAGCGATTCGATCAGTGCGGCGCCTTTATCGGCGCCGAGCTCCTATGTCGCTGAACAGAGGGGCAATCGGGTGATTGCGAATCTCGCGCATGAAGGAATTTACTTCGTCATCGCTGGACTGACGACGACGCGGCGTTTTTTGCGCGAACAACGAAGGGACACCAAGGCTTTTTTGCGCGCCTTCGGCCGTGCGACGCATTTTATGTTCGAGCAGGGCGACCAGGCAAAAAGTATTTTACGCAAATATGCGAAGATCGACGATCCTGGCATGCTCGAGGGCAGCTTGAAGTATGCGCAGGATTTCACTGAAAAAATTCCCTTGGTCAAACGCGAAGGCGTTCAGGTGGTGCTCGATCAAGAGACGGCGAAAAACCCGCCGCCGAAAGAGTTTACGCCCGAACGCTTCTATGACAACAGTTTGGTGCAGGAGCTAATCCATGAGGGCTTCTACAAATCCCTCTGGAGCAAATAGAGTGCAACGCATGATGATGAACTACGCGCCGATCGATGCCGATGGCCACGTAATGGAAACCGATGATGAGCTCCGTCGTTATCTCCCGCCGCCATTCGAAGGTCGCCGCGCGCTGACGGCGCTGTTTCCATCGCTTGACGGCTGGCCACGCAGCACGCGCAAGGCGCCGGACCAGACGCCATGTTTGCAGAAGTGGCGCCTGTTTTTGGACCAGTCCGGCGTCGCTGGAGCGGTGCTGTATCCAACGATGGGTCTCGCGATGGCGCACATTAAAGACGCTAGGTGGGCGGCAGTGATGGCGCGTTGCTACAACAATTATCTTTACGGCGAATATCTTGAAAAGGAGCCGCACCGGCTGTGGGGCGTAGCCTTGCTGCCGATTCAGGACGTCGGCGCAGCCGCAGAAGAGTTGGAACGCTGTGTTAAGGAATTGAAAATGGTCGGCGGGGTGATTCCGGCGGCGGGTCTGCTGCGCGGTCTTGGTCATTCGATGTACGACCCGCTTTATGAAGCTGCCGTGCGGCTCAATGTGCCGTTGGCCGTGCACGGCGGTTCGAGCGCCGGTCTCGGCCTCGACCTATACGATTCCTTTGTAAAAATTCTGGTGATGGAACACGCGGTCGCGCAGCAAATCCATTTCACGAGTTATTTGCTCGATGGCGCGCCGGTACGATTTCCGGCCCTCAGAATCGCTTTTCTCGAAGCCGGGGTCGGCTGGGTTCCTTATTTGAAGGAACGGCTGGATGAAAAGTTTGAAAAATTACCGCAGCAAGCTCCATTGTTGACCCATGAGCCGAGCCATTACGTCAGGAGCTGCCCGATTTACTTTTCCTGCGAGCTCGAAGAAAAGATCCTGCCCTATGTGATCAGCCTCGGATTGCAGAAAAGAATCATGTATCCGTCAGATTACCCGCATGAGCGACCGACTCTTGAAGACTTTCTTGCTGACATTCCTCGGTTTCGAGCAAGAAACGATCTATCGGATGAGACCAAAAAGCTTATTCTGCGCAACAACTGCATGGAGTTTTACTCGCTCAAATTGTCCCGTTAGCAAAGTTTGACGACGTGAGTCTCGTCGTCGCGCGTCTCTCCGTCAACGCTGGAGTGCCTCACTCGAAAAGGGTAAAGTGAGGCTCTCAACTCCGAAGCGTTCGATGAATTCCAGCTCGTATTCAGACCAAAGTAAATCGGGCGCTGCGGTTCGCTGCGAGGGAATTTCGCGCGCGTTTGCCGGCACCGGCTTGGTGCTCGATCGTCTTACCTTTCAAATCGAGCCTGGCGAGTTCGTCGCTTTGCTGGGGCCGTCCGGATCAGGCAAATCATCGTTATTGCGGCTCACGGCGGGACTCGACCGGGCGGATGCCGGCCGATTGGTGATCCAAGCCGAGCAGGGCACCGTTTCTCGTGGTTTTGTTTTTCAAGAAGCGACCTTGATTCCCTGGCGGAACGTGCTGCGAAATACCACCCTGCCGCTCGAGCTGCAAGGATGGGAGATGGAGCGCGCCAAGGCGCGCGCGCAGGAAGAACTGTGGCGCGTTCGCCTGATGGAATTCGCCGCGCTTTATCCGCACGAACTCTCCGGCGGTATGAAGATGCGCACCTCGGTGGCGCGCGCGTTGATCACGCATCCGAATCTTCTGCTCCTGGATGAGCCTTTCGCAGCCCTAGACGAGCCCACGCGCCATGCTCTGCAACAGCAGCTGCGCGAGATCTGGGCTGCGCTCGGGATGACGGTTTTGTTCGTTACGCACTCGATTTCCGAAGCGGTATTTCTCGCCAACCGGATCATTGTGCTATCACCGCGGCCAGCCCGCATACTGCTGGACAGTTCGATTCAGCTCACCGAAACGCGCACAGCCGCGCTCCGCACCTCTTTTGCCTATGTGGAAGAAGTCCGACGCATCGCTACGGTGGTTCCGACGCCAGAACAAGAGACATGAATTTCAAGACAAAAATTTCGTCTCTTTTACCGCCGTTGCTGCCGCTGATTCTTGGCATGGCGCTCGCGGAAATCACTGTACGTTCGGGCTGGGTGCCCTCCTACCTGATCCCCGCGCCGAGCGAAGTCATCCGTTCTTTAATCGATGATCGGGTCGAGCTCGCGGTCGCGGCCTGGACAACTCTCAGCTCCGCGTTGGCCGGCCTGCTGCTTAGTTTTACTACGGGAACTTTGTTCGCGATAGCATTGTCCGCGTCGGATCTGGCGCGCCGCGCCTTTTATCCCTATGCGGTTTTTTTTCAAACCGTGCCCATCATCTCGATCGCGCCCCTGCTGGTGATCTGGTTCGGGTTTGGCCAGCCGACAGTGATCGCATCGGCCGCGATCGTGTCGGTGTTTCCGATCATCGCGAGCACTCTGCTCGGGCTCAAGTCAACGGAGCCTGCGCTGATTGATCTGTTCACTCTCTACTCGGCCAGCGCTCGGCAGATGCTGCTTATGCTAAAAATTCCTTTCGCTTTGCCGCAAATTTTTTCCGGTTTGCGAATCGCTTCCGGGCTTGCGGTGGTCGGCGCCATCGTCGGTGAATTCATCGGCGGCGGCGGACTGGGCAGCGTCGTTGATTCGGCGCGGACACAGCAGAGAATCGATCGAGTTTTCGCGGCAGTGTTGATTTCGGCGCTGCTCGGGGCCGTGCTCGTCGGGGCAGTCAATCTCATTTCGGCGCTGACGCTGGGCTCGTGGCATATATCGGAAAGGAAGGCTTCATGAAAATTATTTTGGGGTTCGTGCTCATATTGCTCTCTACCGTTGCGGCCTGGGGCGCACAGGCAACCCAATTGCAATTTGCGCTTAACTGGAAAGCCGAGCCGGAATTCGGCGGCTTCTACACGGCGAAATTGTCAGGGAGTTTTCAAAAAAGAAATTTAGACGTCGAGATCACCGAAGGCGGCGCGGGTACGCCGGTCGTGCAGATGGTCGCCAACAGCAAAGTTCGTTTCGGTATCGCTGCGGCCGATGAAGTCGTGATCTCGCAGGCACGCGGCGCCGACGTGGTCGCGCTGTTTGCGGTCTATCAGATTAATCCGCAGGGAATCATGGTTCACCCGGAGCGGGGATTTAAATCCCTCGGAGATGTATTTAACTCACCGGGCACCCTCGCGATACAAAGCGGCTCGCCGCACGCGCTGTTTTTACAAAAGCAATTTCCAGGTTACAAAGTGACCTTCGTGCCTTACGCTGGCGGGATCGCGACTTTCCTCACCGATCCTAACTTTTCGCAGCAATGTTTCGTCACTTCGGAACCGCTGATCGCTCGAAGGAAAGGCAAACCGGCGCAAAGCTTTCTGATCGCTGATGCCGGCTTTAACCCCTATGGAACGGTGGTCATCGCGCGCCGACAGTACGTCGCAAAAAATCAAAAGCAGACGCGCGATCTCATCAATACCGTGCGCGAAGGCTGGATCGAGTATCTGCGAGCGCCCGAGCCAGCCAACAACACGATGGTGAAGCTCAACCGCGCCATGGACGCGGTCTCGATGAAAGAGGCGGCGGAAGTGCAAAAATCTTTTATTCTC
>Ga0164301_10000473_pt1 | contig 11641 bp, 10 predicted proteins | sample Whisoiple_231_MG_FD_109711 | JGI IMG/M metagenome (GOLD analysis project Ga0164301, IMG submission 109711) | Unamended control soil microbial communities from upstate New York, USA - Whitman soil sample_231_MG | ecosystem: Environmental > Terrestrial > Soil > Agricultural land ... | reverse complement strand
GAGGCCAGGTTCGAGTAAAACTCGGTGCCTAGTTCAACAAAGTTCTCGAGCGCCCAGGTTATCGGATCGAGTCCGATTTCGTCAAATATATCGCGAGAGAAGACCGGCCGCGCGCTCAGCCTGGAACTGATGGTCGAACCGGATTTTGCGCTGCCATAGACGACCGTCTCAATATTACGATTTTGCAATTCGGCGATTACGGCAGCATCATAATTAGCATAGTGACCGTCTACCAAATTGAGCTGTGGGTCAAAGATATGAACACGCATAACTAACAATTAGCCGCCATGGCCGCCTTTCGCAATATCTTGCCTGGGAGTCGTCATACAAGAAATATTAGGCATTCAGTGGGAGACCCGTCTCATCTAATGAAATTGCTCAAACAAAGTCAGCGTCTCGCCGATTTTAGAGAAGCCCTGAGTAGCAGTCTTATGCCAGCTTATCTTGCATATCGATGAGACGATCGCGCGGGAACGGGGCTCGCGACGGGCGAATCTCGACACGAGAGGTGTCAAACCGCTCGTGCCCGGTGGCGGCATTAAATGTCCGGCGCGGGTCGGCTGTCGCCGGAAATTCCGGATGGTCTATCACAGGGCGAATGTGGGGCCACCACGGGTAGCGGCAGTATTCCTTCCCAAGCCATCGCCTATGCATCTGATCGCGCTCAATCATGAAATTAAATGCGTAGTCGAGACTTTCATCATCAGTCACATTGGGAAATCTGCGGATCGTGTCGAGCCAGGCCCGCAATAATGGGAGCGCTTTTCCGCTGTAAAATTGCACAGGCCCACTGACCACAAGTTGGCTTGGATCGAAACTGTCGACGCTGTGTGAGAACCGATAGAACTGGGTCATAGGAATGGGGAGATAGGCGTCGGTTGCGTCATCAGCCAGCCAATTATAGGACGCGAAGTGCACGCCCTCCTTTGCAGCGCGCAATATTTCGCTTGGAGGTGCACGGAAGACGACATCGGCGTCGACATACAAAACCGACCCATGCTCGTTCAGCATGCGCTCGATGAAGGCAGGCTTGCAGTAATTGATATCGCCCGAGCCGCGTGGGCTGATCGAGCGGTGCACCATTGGTACTTCACGAAGCACGAAGGGTAGATCAAACTGTTCTAGCGATGCTCTTAGGCGATCGGCAAAAGGCATCAGATTCGCAGTGAACATCGCTGCAACAATCACGCCTTGCCCTCCGGTGGCGTCAACAAGTCGACGATATTCACGACCTTTTGGCCTTTGCTGAGCGCTTGCCACGACATATGAGCAGTGGTGGGCAGCCAATTGCAGCCAAATCCCATGGTGACCAAACAATTGCAGACTATGCCGGAGAGGGGGGTCATGGGACGTAGCTCGTGTCACGTTGCGGTGCGATGTCGGGGGAGGACCCAATGTCGCCTCTGGCTCGACAGCACAGAAGCTTAAATGCATAAGCACGTTGGAACAACAGCATTGCACGGCGACGTTTCAGACCAGATAATGCGACGCATGGTGGAATTGGTATAAACTTGTGGGTCGCCAACAAACGTTTTTCAGCGAATCAGTATGGCAATTTCAATAGAAGAATTATTTAGACGAGGAGTGGCGTCATTTCAAACGGGAAAGCTCGAAGATGCAGAGCGATGCTTCAAAAAACTGTTGCGACAAGTTCCGAAGCATGTCGCAGCACTTAATCTTCTTGCGATCGTGCTAACGGAACTCAAAAAATATAAGGAAGCAGAACCCTACTTGCAGTCTGCGCTCAATATAAATTCAAAATCGGATGTAACATTTTACAATTACGGCATCATATTAAAGGCGCTGAAAAGACCCAGTGACGCGCTGGAGCGGTTCAACCAAGCTCTATCAATCAACTCTACTGTTGCCGAGACATGGAATAATCGCGGTACGGTGTTGAGTGATTTGAGACGCTATGGGGAAGCTATTGCGGATTTCGATAGGGCCATCTTGTTGAACTCGAATTATGCAGATGCGTACTGTAATAAAGGCAAGTCTTTATTCGAACTGAAGTGCCATAACGAAGCTTTAGAGGCTTATGAGGAAGCGATCGCGCTCAAAGCAGATCTTGCTGAAGCGTGGCTTGGTCGCGGCAATGTTTTTGCGGATCTCAAGCGTTATATAGAAGCTTTCGCGGCATACGATAGAGCGCTAGCGCTCAAACCCGATCTTGCTGACGCGTGGCTTGGTCGAGGCAACGTGTTTGGCAATCGAAAGCAATACGATGAAGCCTTCGCAGCCTACGATAAGGCGCTAGCGCTTAAACCTGATTCGGCTGAAGCGTGGAATGGTCAGGGCAACTGCTTTGTTGAACTCAAGCGCTATGACGAAGCTTTGACGGCTTACGACAAAGCGCTAGAGCTTAAGCGTGATTCGGCTGAAGCGTGGCTTGGTCGTGGTAACGCGTTCTGCGAACTAAAGCGCCACGATGAAGCCTTAACAGCCTACGATACGGCACTGGCCCTCAAGCCCGATCTTGCTGAAGCGTGGCTTGGTCGTGGCAATGTGTTCGGCGACCTTAAACGCTATAATGAAGCTTTCGCCGCGTACGATAAAGGGCTTGTACTTAAGCCGGACCTTGCTGCGGCATGGGTTGGTCGTGGCAACGTGCTTTACGCACTTACTCGTCACGATGAAGCTGTGACCGCTTATGACGCGGCAATAGCATTCAAGCCCGATCTTGCTGAACCGTGGTTTGGTCGCGGTAATGTGTTCAGCGAGCTTAGAAATTATGATGAAGCACTAGCTGCTTATGACAGGGCACTAGCACTTAGTCCTGACTTGACGGCTGCGGAGGGAGCTCGGCTTCACGCCAAAATGCACCTCTGTGATTGGAGCAATTTTGATACGGACTCGCGGCATTTAATTTCGTCGATTAGAAATGGCGTGGCCGCTGCGGTGCCGTTTGTATTATTGCCAATTCTATCATCACCGGCCGATCAACTGAAATGCGCTAGATTGCATTGTGCGAAGAGCCTGTCGAGTTCTGAAAAAAGAACTTGGCGGACAGAGCAACACAAACACAGGCGAATTCGTGTTGCATATCTTTCTGCTGATTTTCGGGAGCATCCGGTCTCATATCTGCTCGCCAATGTATTTGAGCTGCATGACCGCAGAAATTTCGAGACAATTGCTGTTTCCTTCGGTCCTGACAGTCCGAGTGAAATTAGGGCTCGTTTAGAAAATTCGTTTGATAAATTTATGGATGTAAAAAACCAAAGTGATATCGATGTTGCAAAATTGCTTCGCACCCTTGAGGTCGATATAGCGGTGGATTTGATGGGCCACACAAAAGATTCTCGCATCGCGATTTTCGCCCACGGTGCCGCGCCAATTCAAGTGACCTATCTGGGTTATCCGGGGACGATGGGCGGCGATTTTATGGACTATTTGATAGCGGACGATATAGTGATCCCCGCAGCGCACCGGGAATACTATGCTGAAAAGGTTATTTATCTGCCGTACAGTTATATGCCCACTGATAGTGCAAAACGCTACATTTCGGACAGGCCTTTTGAACGGGCGGAGATGGGGTTGCCCCCTAGTGGGTTTGTATTTTGCAGTTTCAACAACAGCTACAAGCTTAATCCCACTATTTTTGATTGCTGGATGCGGATACTGAAGAAAGTAGACGGGAGCGTCCTCTGGCTATCCGAGAATAATGAAAACGCAACTGCTAATTTAAGAAAAGAAGCACGTATCAGAGGTGTAGACCCACACCGACTGGTATTTGCAATACGACTGCCGTCAAGCGCCGATCATCTAGCGCGGCACCGCTTAGCCAGTTTGTTTCTCGATACAAGTCCCTACAACGCGCACACGACCGCGAGCGACGCGTTGTGGGCGGGGTTGCCTGTGTTGACACAAATTGGTGAGACCTTTGCTGGAAGAGTTGCGGCAAGTCTATTGCATGCGATAGATCTTCCTGAATTAATTACGCAAACGCAGGAAGAATATGAAAAACGCGCGATTCAATTAGCAACCAATCCCGTCGAGCTCGTACTTTTGAATAAAAAACTGGCGCTTAATCGCGTTACCACTCCGTTATTTAACACCGAATTATTCACCCGCCATATTGAAGCAGCTTACAGTGCTATGTATGAGCGCTATCAAGCTGAGTTGCCGGCAGATCATATGTATGTGCGACGGTAAGTTAACGCCCCATAGGGAAATACGATGTTTCAAGCTCAGATGAGGTGCATCGAGAGTGCTCCGCTGGAAGTTGCCGCGCAATCACCAGCATCGACATAATAACGAGATGCTTGTCTAAAGCATTTCACGGAGTATTCCCGATAGATCATCAATCTGATATTAGGATTTTGTAGGTGGGGCAAAGCGCTTATCCAGCTGTGACATCAAGACGAACCGTAACTGACGCTCCCCGGCCATTGCCACCTGCGGCCATGCAGACGTTGCGTCAGGCCATGGCGGCGCATCAGGCCGGCGAACTGGCTGAGGCGGAGAGTCTCTACCGCAGCGTGCTCAGCTTTGACGCGTTACAATTTCCCGTTTTGTTAATGCTGGGCACTCTGTGTGCACAGCGTATGAACTATTCCGAGGCAGAACGCCTGTTACGCGACGCAATAAGACTCAACCCTAACGATGCTGGTGCACAATTCAATTACGGTAACGTGCTGCTTGGCTTGCAACGCTTCGACGACGCCTTCGCGGCTTTCGGTAAAGCTCTGGCGCTCAACCCGGCGCTCGCTGATGCGCAGCTCAACCGTGGCAGCATCCTTATGTCGCGCAGACGATTCGAAGAAGCGATCGTCTGTTTCGATGCCGCAATCCGCGTCAACCGGAACTACGCCGAGGCTTTTTGCAATCGGGCTCATGCGCTGGAAGAAATGAAGCGCTTCGACGAAGCCCTCGCGAGTTGCGATGAGGCACTTGCGCTCAATCCGCAAAATGCCGAATTCCATGCAAACCGCGCAAATACCCTGCATCGGTTGAAACGCTTCGACGAGGCACTCGGCAGCCTCTCCACCGCGCAGTCGCTGCAACCTGCCAACGCCGGGTTTTACTACAATCTCGGAAATATACTCTTTGAGCTCAAGCGTTTTACCGAGGCTTTCAAGGCTTACGATGAAGCTTTCCGCCTAGCCCCGGGATACGACTATATCGAAGGTGACCGGTTTTTTTCTAAGATTATGATTTGCGACTGGGCAAACCTCGCTGCTGAAAAAGAGCAATTAGAATCCGGTGTCGCTGCCGATCGTCCGGTATCGCGCCCTTTCGTTTTTCTGGCGACAAACTCGTCGCAGTTGCTGCAAACACGTTGCGCCAACCTGTTTTCGGATCGCGAATTTCCCGCAATGCCGCCGCTTTGGACTGGACAACGCTATAGGCATGACCGCATACGCGTTGCCTATGTTTCCGCCGATTTCCGAGATCATCCAGTGTCACACATGCTGGCTGGCGTGTTTGAATGCCATGACCGCGCGCGTTTTGAGACCATGGCGGTCTCATTCGGCGCCGCCGATTCATCTCCGATGCGCCAGCGGCTTGAAAAGGCTTTTGATAGATTTGTAGACGTTCGTGCCAGAAGCGACGCCGACGTCGCGCGCATGATGTGGGAAGGGGAGGTTGATATCGCAGTAGATTTGATGGGTCCGACGCTGGACGCTCGTCCGGGTATTTTGTCTTACCGGCCGGCGCCTATCCAGGCAGTTTATCTCGGCTACGCTGGTAGCAGCGGGGCCGCCTATATTGATTATTTACTTGCGGATCGAATTATCATTCCCGAGGCCGAGCAAAGCCTCTTCAGGGAAAAGATCATCTATCTTCCGGACACATTCATGGGCACGGATTCGAAACGCGTGATCTCGGCTCATATCCCGTCCCGTACCGAAGAAGGCCTGCCCGTGTCCGGCTTCGTTTTTTGCGCTTTCAGCAATAGCTACAAGATTTCTCCGCAGATTTTCAACATATGGATGGAGCTTCTGCGCGACATCCGCGGTAGTGTGCTTTGGCTTTCGGGTGCCAACAACGCAGCCAGAAACAATCTGCGGAACGAGGCAGAGGCGCGCGGTGTGAACCGCGAGCGGCTCGTATTCGCTCGCCGCGTGACGCTCAATCAGGATCACCTTGCGCGACTTCGTCTTGCCGACTTGTTCCTCGATACGCTGCCCCTTGGAGCTCACTCTACTGCCTGCGATGCGTTATGGGCGGGCACGCCGGTGCTCACGTGCACAGGCGCCACGTTTGCTGGTCGGGTTGCGACCAGCCTCCTTTCGGCGCTTAGGGTTGCTGAGCTCGTCACCGACAGCATGTCAACGTATAAGGAATGCGCATTGCGCCTTGCCCGTGATCCGCAGGCGCTCGAAACCATTAAGGCGAAGCTTGCCGCTCATCGCACTAGCTTTCCGCTATTTGATACTGCGCGCTTTACGCGGCACATTGAGGCCGCTTACACAGCCATCTGGGACCGTCACCGGCGAGGCGAACTGCCGGCTCTGCTGGTGGTGCCGCCATTGTCCCCCGAACACGAGTGATTGGAAGACCGTGACTAAAGAACTGCTCTTTGATCTTCGAGACAAGCGCATTTATGTCGCTGGACATCAGGGCATGATGGGTTCGGCGATTGTGCGCCGACTTGCGAACGAAAGATCCGAAATTCTGATGGCCGATCGACACACGCTTGATCTCACCAATCAGCAGGCTACTGAAGAATGGCTTTCGCGGATGAAGCCAGATGCAATTTTCTTGGCTGCTGGACTGGTCGGTGGCATTTACGCAAATAGTACTTATCCGGCCGACTTCATTGCGGACAACTTAGCGATTGCCCTGAATGTCATTCGCGGAGCCCACATAGTTGGTGTGACGAAGCTTCTGGCACTCGGGTCTTCTTGCGTGTACCCAAAAAGAGCGACTCAGCCCATAACAGAGGATGCATTGCTGACTGGGCCTCTGGAATCGACAAATGAGTGGTACGCAATTGCCAAAATCGCTGCAATCAAACTATGTCAAGCTTACCGCGAGCAGCACGGACGCGATTTCGTCTCGGTAATGCCAACGAATTTGTATGGCCTCAACGACAATTATCATGCTGAGCACAGCCATGTGCCGGCAGCTTTAATTCGCCGGTTTCACGAAGCTAAATTGTCCGAGGCGCCTACTGTGACTGTTTGGGGATCTGGCACCCCCCGCCGGGAATTCATCAATGCTGATGACGCTGCTGATGCGTGTATTTTTGTTATGAAGTATTATTCTGAACTTGGATTCCTCAATATCGGGACAGGCACAGATGTAACAATCAGGCAATTCGCCGAATTAATTTCGGATATTGTGGGCTATAGGGGCAAAATCGTTTACGACAGTTCGCGCCCTGACGGCGTACCTCAAAAGCTCCTCGACGTGTCTAAGATAAGAGAACTGGGATGGTTTGCAAAATCAGGTCTCCGCGAGGGCTTAACGCGAGCGTACGCAGATTTTGTCGAAACAGGCGGGCGCGTCCGTCGCGTAAGTTGCTTATCTCCAGTTGGGCTTGATCATGTCTAAACACGTAGCATTAATATCTGGGATCACCGGCCAGGACGGCAGTTATCTAGCGGAGCTATTATTGAAAAAAGGTTATGAGGTCCACGGTATTAAGCGCCGGTCATCATCATTCAACACCGAACGCATTGATCACCTTTATCGCGATCCACATATTCCAGGGACGCGCTTTTTTCTACATTACGGAGATCTCACAGACGCCACCAACCTCATTCGTATTATCCAGGAGGTCCAACCGACGGAAATCTACAACTTGGCCGCTCAGAGTCATGTGCAAGTGAGCTTTGAGACGCCCGAATATACAGCTAACGCCGACGCACTTGGCACCCTACGCCTACTCGAAGGCATACGAATTTTGGGGTTGAAAGACCGCATCCGATTCTTTCAAGCATCGACCTCCGAGCTCTATGGCAAAACACAAGAAAGCCCGCAGACCGAAAAAACTCCGTTTTATCCGCGCAGTCCATACGCCGCGGCAAAGCTTTATGCCTATTGGATCACTGTCAATTACCGCGAAGCTTATGGTTTTCATGCCTCTAATGGTATTTCATTTAACCATGAAGGTCCTCGGCGGGGAGAAACATTTGTGACCCGCAAGATTACCCAGGCAGCGGCAGCAATCCGTTTGGGAAAACAGGACTGCCTTTATATAGGGAATCTAGACGCCGAGCGTGATTGGGGGCACGCGCGCGACTATGCGGAGGGGATGTGGCTGATGTTACAGCAAACGCAGCCTGATGACTACGTTCTTGCAACCGGAGAGAGTCATACCGTGCGGGAATTTATTGAACTGGCGTTTGCAGAAGTTGGCATTGATATTTATTGGCAAGGGCGTGGCCAAAATGAACGCGGGCATTGCAAAAAAACCAATCGAATCCTTATACAGGTAGACCCGCGTTATTTTCGACCAACAGAGGTTGAGAGGCTTTTGGGTGACCCAGCTAAGGCGCGAAGCAAACTTCGTTGGAAACATCGAATTGGGTTTCGCGAACTTGTGCGTGAAATGGTGGCAAGTGACCTTAAGTTGATTTCGGAGCGACCCGAGGGTCAGCTAAAAATTGATCGTGTTTGATCGCCACCATCTTGAACGGTATCACTCGAGCAAGCTTTTATTCGAAAGACTCGGGCCTTTAAGTCTTCTTCATGTTCCCAATGACGCCGTCACGCAAGCCTCTATTTGCTTTGAGCCAATAGAAGCTTTATACGGGTCATTGTCTTTTACATTTGAGCTTCACCATGGCCGCACGTGTCTATAAGCCATCAAGGACGGCCATGCAGTCGGGTTTTGCCAACACAAAAGCCTGGGTGCTTGATTTTGAGCCGGAGGTGCCGGGGCAGGTCGAGCCGCTGATGGGCTGGACTTCGTCCGGCGATATGCGCCAACAGTTACGTTTGCGTTTCGGCACTAAGGAGGAGGCGGTCGCGTACTGCGAGCGCTACGGCGTCGCCTATCAAGTATTCGAGGTTACACCTCTAAAGCGTCGCGCCATCTCCTACGCAGATAATTTTTCCTTCAAGCGTCGCGACGCCTGGACCCACTGATTCCGGGCTGCAAAGTGCTACCGCCGCTCAAGTCGGCCGTTTGTCGGCTTCGCTCGTCGCGCCGTCCAGATTACGACCCTGGGTCGCCGCGCGCTGGCGCAGGAGAGAAATAAAGCGCTCTTCCGGCATCGGCTGTCCAAGCAAGAAACCTTGGCCGTAGTCACACCCCATGCTCACCAAAGCCAACGCATCGGCAGCTTTTTCAATGCCTGCGGCTACTACGTAACGCCCGAAATTATGCGCGAGATCGATCACTGTCTTGCATAATGGCGCGTTGACTTTGTCGGTACCGCAGTCGGTGACGAAGGAGCGGTCAAGCTTGAGTTCCTCGAACGGCAATTCTTCGGCTTTAGCCAGCAATGAGTAGGCGCGACCGAAATTATCGATTGCGAGCCGCACATTGTGCGGCTCAAGTTTCTTCCTGAGCTCACTGGCGAGTCCGAGGTCGCTGACGATTTGTTCTTCTGGGACGTCGATGATGAGTCCGGGCCATTTGTCACTGGTAGGATGGTATTTCTTCACAATCTCTTCAATGGAAATTTTCACCAGAGCAGGCACTGGAATATTGACCGCAAGCCGCAAATTGATCCCGAGTTTCGAAAAATGGTCACTTGTCTTGAGCGCGCTCTCAAGCGCGAGTTCAGACAATTTGAGCGTCGCCGATTCAGAGGCGTTGGCCGTAAATGCGCCCGCCAGCACGACGCCATGTTGCGGATGACGCACTCGTGCATAGGCTTCCGCGCCCGCCAGCTGCTTCTTGCGTAGAGCAATTTTCGGCTGATACCAGAACTCGATCCACTTTTTATTGATTGCATCATCGAGATCAAGCCGCGCAGCGACCGCTGGCGGCATACCGAGCTTGAGTTCCTGAATGATCTTGACGATCATGTCCGTCTCGAACGGCTTCTTGAGTATCGGCATCATGTGAAGCTTGTGCTGGGCGCCGATCGCCTTCACGTGTTCGAGCACGGCAGCGCCGCGCGTGCTCATCAATTGCACGGCGCCGCGATATCTGAACTTGCCGAGGGCCACGACCGACTCGATTGCGTCGGCGGATTCGAGAGAAACGTTATGAAATACCAGGGCAGGCGCGCGAGTTTCGACTGCCTTGCGCATTGCAGCACCGTCGGGAAATTCGACGGTATCGATGCCGGAGCCGTGCAGCACAAGCGAAAGAAAATGGCGGATGCTGGGCTCTTCATCCACCACATAGCAGAGGGGCGCGCCATCCGGGGCGAGCGGAGGCGATTCGACGGCGGAATGTGCGCCGTCGACTACAGCCGACGATGGGGCAGGCGTCTCGGTCATGCCGTTGGCGCGCTCAAACCGAGGGAAATGGAAGGTCCCCCGGCACTATTCGTGTGCCAAACTTGTTAATTATGCGTAAGGGTAACGGACGGCTTTACTGGGACACCGAAATTCCGGGCTTCGGGGTGCTGGTCAACGGCGTCAGCACAAGCAGAACATTCGTGGTTCAGCGCGACATGCCCGGCGGCAAGACGCGTCGAGTGACCATTGGGGCAGTGGCTGAGCTGTCGCTTGAAGCGGCCCGGCAGCAAGCCGGCGACATCGCGCAGGACCTGCGTAAGGGCGTCAATTCCAAGACGAAATCATCCACGACAACGCTGCGTGAAACGCTTTCGCCGGCCGCCTCGCACTTTATCGGGTGCTTTGCCCGCGCAATGTCCGCTATCGGCACTTAGCGGATATTGCAGAGCCAGCGGTCAATGTCCGCTTTTCAAAACGGACATCGGGTCGAGTTGCCGTCATGTCCGCTTTTGACTCAAAGCGGACATTGGCCGCAGCCCGCGCCTGACCCTTTCCGGAACGCTATTTTGGGTTGATACGATGCCCCTGTTTTAAGCCTTTGGGGGGGTAGACGATGAGACGGCGCGAGCTCATTTTCTTGGTTGGCGGTGTAGCGGCAGCGTGGCCCCTCTTTGCGCACGCGCAGCAGCCTGCGGTCCCTGTAGTTGCAATGTTGAACGGACAGTCTGCCGAGGGTTATTCGCATCTCGCAGAAGCTGTCCGCTTGGGCCTCAAAGAGGAAGGCTTTGTCGACGGCCAAAACGTTACCATAGAATACCGTTGGGCAGCAGGCCGGGACGAGCAGTTACCGGCGATGGCGGTAGATCTGGTCAACCGTCATGTCGCGGTGTTGCTCACCGGCGGCAGCCTTTGGGCGACCATTTCAGCTAAGGCCGCCACGGCAACAATTGGACGATCTATGAATCGCGCGAGCCTGTGGCTGATGGCGGGTTGATGAGCTATGGGACAAGTATAAGGGGCGCTTATCGTCAGGTTGGCGTTTATGCTGGACGCATTCTCAAGGGTGAGAAGGCGAGTGACCTCCCCGTAGTCCAATCAACGAGGTTCGAATTGGTCATCAACTTAAAAACGGCCAAGACGCTGGGACTTAGCATCCCACGGGATCTATTGGTGGCAGCTGACGAGGTGATCGAGTGACGCGCGGTGTCCGCTATTGGCACTTAGCGGACATGGACGCGTGCACTGCACATGTCTGCTTTCGGGCTTAAAGCGGACATCACGTTCTGCACTGCAAATGTCTGCTTTTGACCCAAAGCGGACATGCCCGCCGTTC
>Ga0164301_10000472_pt1 | contig 11643 bp, 8 predicted proteins | sample Whisoiple_231_MG_FD_109711 | JGI IMG/M metagenome (GOLD analysis project Ga0164301, IMG submission 109711) | Unamended control soil microbial communities from upstate New York, USA - Whitman soil sample_231_MG | ecosystem: Environmental > Terrestrial > Soil > Agricultural land ... | reverse complement strand
GATCGTGCTGGCGCCGCCGCGTTACCAGGCGTCCGTTTTTCCGAATGTCGACCGCACGCTGAAGAGCGATCGGCTCGCCATTATGCCGCCGCAGCCAGCGGCGCCCGCCAATGCTGCACCCTCGAACGAGGATCCATCGACCTCCAATGCCTCGGTGAGGGGCGCAAAAACCGCCGCCGCGCCATCTGTGGAGCGTTCGCCGCTCGATCCCGAACTTCAGGAAGCGCTCAGCGCGCCGCCGCTTGTCCCATACGATGTCGCGATGTCGCTGGAAGCCCAGCCGCTCGACGACCTGAAAGCCGGGCCGGAGGCCGCGGCAGCCCCGCTCGAGCCTGCTCCCTCGCGCGACGGCTTCTCGGTGAAAACCGCGAGCCTGTTTTTCGGAAGCACCTCGCTCGGCGGCTCGATCGAGAGCATCGAGCGCTGGCAGCCGGGCGAAGAGCCTCTGATCGTGATGCCGGGCGCGCTGCCCGATCCGGACATGAAAATGGCATCGCTGCCGTCGGCGACGGACGAGGCGCTCAAGGCCGGCGATAGCGGCGAGAGCATTGCCGCCAAGGGCGAAGTCAACACCGACAATCAGCGGGCAAAGACGCCGGCCGAGCGCCTCGGCCTGTTCGACGAGAAGTCGCGCGCCAAATCGGAGAAGTGCCTGGCCGAGGCGGTTTACTTCGAAGCCCGCGGCGAAGCCGTGCGCGGCCAGATCGCGGTGGCGCAGGTGGTGATGAACCGCGCGTTCTCCGGCTTCTATCCGAGCACGGTTTGCGGTGTGGTCTACCAGAACAAGCACCGCCATCTCGCCTGCCAGTTCACCTTCGCCTGCGACAGGGTCGCCGACGTCGTGCGCGAACCCGACATGTGGGATCGTGCGAAAAAAATCGCAAAGGCGATGCTGGACGGCCAGCTGTGGTTGCCGGAAGTCGCCAAGTCGACGCATTACCATGCCTATTGGGTGCGGCCGTCCTGGGTCAATGAAATGAAGAAGATGTACAAGTTCGGCGTTCACACCTTCTACCGGCCGCGCGCCTGGGGCGATGGCAGCGAGGCGCCGAGTTGGGGAACACCCGCGGAAACCGCGGCCATTTCCGCAAAACTCGCGGAAGCCGCGCATAGCTCGGCCGAGATGTCGGAATCAAGCGTGCGCCGCTGACGGATCTGAGACCCTAGGCATCAATATCGAGCGCGACGTCGAAATTCGGCGCGGAGTGCGTGAGCGCGCCGGACGAGACGTAATCCACGCCGGTCGCGGCGATCTTCGCAATCGAATTTTTCGTGACGCCGCCGGACGCCTCCAGCACCACGCGGCCCTTGGAGAGCTTCACAGCCTCGCCAAGTGTGGCAATATCCATATTGTCGAGCAGCACGACGTCGGCCAAGCCGGTGTCGAGCACCTCGCGCAGCTGCGCGAGCGTATCGACCTCGATCTCAATCTTGACCAGATGCCCGGCATGCGCGCGGGCGCGCTTCAGCACCGGCGTGATACCGCCGGCGACCGCGACGTGGTTGTCCTTGATCAGGATCGCATCATCGAGCCCGAAGCGATGGTTGAAGCCGCCGCCGCACCGCACCGCATATTTCTCCAGCGCGCGCAGGCCAGGCGTCGTCTTGCGGGTGCAGCAGATGCGCAAATTGGTGCCGGCGGTATGGCGAACATAGTCAGCGGTAAGCGTGGCTATGCCGGACAGCCGGCCGACAAAATTCAACGCGGTGCGCTCGCCGGCCAGCACGGCGCGCGCCGGGCCTGATATCGTCAGCACGTGCAGTCCCGCGGCGACGACTCCGCCGTCGCGAGAATGCGCCTGGATGTTGAAATCAGGCGAAAGCTTTTGAAACGTCGCGACTGCCAGTGGCAGGCCGGCGATCACGCCCGCCTGCCGAGCGACCAGGACGGCGTGGGCCTGGGCGGTTTCGGGTATGGTGGCAATCGAGGTGATGTCGCCGGCGCGGCCGAGATCTTCGTCCAGCGCGCGCTGCACGGCATCGGCGATGGCAAGCGACGACAGAAACGCTTCGGGATGCAAAAGCGAGGCCGGTGTTGTCACGATGCGTGCTCCATGGTTCGCGCCGACGCGCGCTCGGACAGCGACGCCGCGATCTCGCGCGCCGCGGCAAGCGTCGTCATGGTGCGATTCGCCAGCGCGGGTTTCTCGATTGGATAATCGATGCGGTAATGCGCGCCGCGGCTTTCGCGCCGCGCCCATGCCGACGCCGCGACCAGCAGCGCCGTGGTCGCCATGTTGCGCAGCGCGATATTCGCGGTGTCCCGTTCTACGGCTGCGAACGCGCGCACCGCCTCCGCCAGCCGGTCACCATGGCGGATCACGCCGACATGCGAAGTCATGATCGCCCGCAGGCTTTTCTCTTCCGGGGCAGCCATGGCGCGGTCTTGCTGATCCATTAAGGTCCCCGGCAAACGGGCGGGCGCAGCGATGGGGCTGTCGCCGATATCCTCCGCAATCCGCGCGGCATAGACCACGGCCTCGAGCAGGGAGTTCGACGCCAGCCGGTTGGCGCCATGCGCGCCGGTCGATGACACCTCGCCGCCGGCCCACAGGCCCTTCAGCGAGGTGCGGCCGCGCGCATCAACCGATATGCCGCCCATGTGATAATGCGCGGCAGGCGCCACCGGTATCGGTTGCTTCGCCGGATCGATGCCGGCGGCCATGCAGCTCGCATAGACAGTCGGAAATTTTTCGGCGAAATGCGCGCCGAGCGCCTCGCGCGCGTCGAGGAATGCGCCACGGCCGGCTGCGATCTCCGCAAATACGCCGCGTGCCACGATGTCGCGCGGCGCAAGTTCGGCGAGTGGGTGGCGCGCCGGCATGAAAGGTTCGCCCTTGTCGTTGATCAGCGTGGCACCTTCACCGCGCAAGGCCTCGGTCGCCAGCGGCGCCGGATCGCGCCCGACCATGATTGCGGTGGGATGAAACTGCACGAATTCCGGATCGGCAATCATTGCGCCGGCGCGGGCGGCGATCGCGAGCCCGAGCCCGCTCGCCTCCGCCGGATTTGTCGTTACCGCATAGAGATGCCCGATGCCGCCGGTCGCCAGCACCACCGCCCGCGACGCAATGGTCCCCGGCTTTGCGGTGGCGTCGCCGACAGCGCGCAATTGAAGCCCTGTCACCGCGCCATCCCCGGTCAAAAGCTCTTCGGCGACATGGCCTTCGATCACTCGGATCGACGGCGTTCTCCGCACGGCTTCGATCAGCGCTGACATGATCGCCCTGCCGGCCATGTCGCCGCGTACGTGCACGATGCGCCGCGCCGAATGCGCAGCTTCCCTTCCAACTGCGAGCTTGCCTTCGAGGTCGCGATCGAACGGAACTCCGTAGTGCAACAGATCATGGATGCGCGCGCCGGCTTCGCGCGCCAGTCTGAGGGCTATTTTCTCATCGACCAGCCCCGCGCCGGCCGCCACCGTATCGGCAGCATGGGCCTCCGCACTGTCGCCCTCGGCAACCGCCGCCGCGATGCCGCCTTGCGCCCATGCCGTCGAAGCGCCCTGGCCGAGTGGCGCCGCCGAAATCACGGTGACCGGGCGCGGCGCCAGCCTTAATGCGCAGAACAGCCCGGCAAGGCCGCCGCCGACGATGACAACGTCAGTGTTGCGGGTGAGGTCATCCAACATGTCTACTCCCTCCCCTCATCGTCCCGCGAAAGCGGGGACGATGTCGTTTGTTGAATTCAATTCTTCAGGTTGATCATCCGCTCGACCGAATGCCGCGCCTTCCCGGCAATCGATGGATCGATGGTGACTTCCTCGCGCAGGTAAACCAGGCTGTCGAGAATCTTGGGCAGCGTGATCCGCTTCATGTGCGGACACAGATTGCACGGCCGTACCATTTCGACATCCGGCATCTCGGCCTGGACATTGTCGGCCATCGAGCATTCGGTGATCATCACCACCCGCTTGGATCGGTTATTGCGTACCCAGTTGATCATGTGTGCGGTCGAGCCGGTGAAGTCGGCTTCGGCCAGCACATCGGGGGGACATTCCGGATGGGCGATGATCTGCACCGATGGATCGGCCTCACGATAGGCGCGCAATTCGTCGCCGGTAAAACGCTCATGCACTTCGCAGGCGCCCTTCCAGGCGATGATCTTCACGTTGGTCTGCGAAGCGACATATTTCGCCAGATACTGGTCTGGCAGGAAGATCACGGTGGGCGCGTGGAGGCTTTCCACCACTTGCACCGCGTTGGAAGAGGTGCAGCAGATATCGACCTCGGCCTTCACCTCGGCCGATGTGTTGACATAAGCCACGACCGGCACACCGGGAAAACGCTCGCGCAACAGCCGCACATCCGCAGCCGTGATGCTCGACGCCAGCGAGCAGCCGGCGCGCGAATCCGGGATCAGAACCATCTTGTGCGGATTGAGGATCTTCGACGTCTCGGCCATGAAGTGCACGCCGCACTGCACGATGATGTCGGATTTCACCTTGGTGGCTTCGATCGCGAGCTGCAGCGAGTCGCCGCGGATGTCAGCAACGCAATGGAAGATTTCCGGCGTTTGGTAGTTATGCGCCAGGATCACCGCGCCGCGGGCTTGCTTCAGTTCATTGATCGCCTTGACATAGGGCGCCATCAACGGCCACTCGACCGGCGCGATCACCTTCTTGACCCGCTCATAGAGATGCGCGGTGGCACGTTCGACCTCGGGAGTCCATTCCAGCGATGGCATCGGCAGCGCAAGCGCGGGCTCGGCAGGGGTAACGCGGCTACGCGGCGGGGCGGAATGCCCGTGGCGGATATTTGCAAAGTCGTCGGGGCCGTAGATTGCAGCGATTGGCATCGGGACCTCCCTGAACTATATATGCTCTGTATGAGCATATTCGACCTTAGAGAAATCCGGCCCGAAGGCCGGACGAAACTATATTATGCTCATATTGAGCAAATCCAATATAACACGCCCTTTGGAGGTTCGCCAGATGCCCGTTGGTCAAATCGTCGGGAGTGCTCGCCTTGATTTGCAGGGCTGCATTGCGGGGCGAAATTTTTCGATGCGGCCGATTGGGATTTTAATGCAGGTGCATTAACTCCCTGTAACGTGCCGGTTGGTCCTTCCAGAGCCGAACACCAGGCATCGGGGAATTTGCATGATAATAACCGCAAGCGGCCTGCGTCCGGCCCCCGTTCTTGCCTCTTGGCGGACACCATTGCTTATCATCGTCTGCGGTTGCGCGATCGGCCTGTTGAGCTTCGGGCCGCGATCGAGCCTCGGTTTTTTCATTCAGCCCATGAGCCGGGAGTTTTCCTGGGGCCGCGACGTTTTCGGCCTCGCGCTTGCGGCTCAAAATCTGTTGTGGGGGCTGGGTCAGCCGCTTACTGGCGCGATCGCCGATCGGTTTGGCATCCTGCGCGTGATGTGTGTCGGCGCCGTTCTCTACGCCGGCGGTCTCTTCATGATGCGCTACGCGACGACGCCGCTATCGCTTGACATTAGCGCCGGCGTCCTGATCGGCTTCGGACTGTCGGGCTGCTCGTTCAATCTGGTGCTGTCCGCCTTCAGCAAGCTGCTGCCGCTCGAGCAGCGCGGCGTAGCGCTCGGCGCCGGAACCGCTGCCGGATCGTTCGGCCAATTCCTGTTCGCGCCGTTCGGCGTAGCGATGATCGACAATTTCGGCTGGCAGACGGCGCTGACGGTATTCGCAGGCCTGATGCTGTTGATCATCCCGCTTTCGCTGGCGCTCGCCACGCCGCCCGCGGCCTCGACCAATGTGCCTGCCGCGGACCAGCAGTCGTTCAAGACGGCGCTGGCGGAGGCGTTCGGCCATCGCTCTTATGTGCTGCTCGTGCTCGGTTTCTTCACCTGCGGCTTTCAACTGGCCTTTATCACCGTGCACCTGCCCGCTTACCTGGTTGATCGCGGCATACCGGCGCAAACCGGCGGTTGGGTGATCGCCGCCATCGGTCTGTTCAACATCATGGGTTCGCTGGGCGTCGGCTGGCTGCAAAATCGTTTTCCAAAACGCTACATCCTGTCGACGATCTATTTCCTCCGTGCGATGTCGATCGTCGCATTCATCTCGTTCCCGATCACCACCTTCTCCGCGATCATTTTCGGCGCCGCCACCGGCCTGACCTGGCTTTCGACTGTGCCGCCGACATCGGCGCTGGTGGCCTTGATGTTCGGGACGCGCTGGTTTTCGACGCTGTATGGATTTGCCTTCGTCAGCCATCAGGTCGGCGGCTTCCTCGGCGTTTTGCTCGGCGGCATCGTGTTCGAGAAATTCGGATCCTACGCGCCGCTCTGGTGGCTATCGGTCCTGTTCGGGGTGCTGTCGGCGCTGATCAACCTGCCGATTGTCGAGGCGCCGGTGGCGCGCCCGGTTGCGCGAGCGGCCTGATCCGGTAAAAATCCCGATTGAAAATACCGGGAGTTTAGCTTGGCAACCTTCAAGGCGATCAGGATCGACAAAGCTGACAAAGGCACCACCGCGGCGCTGGCGCAATTCGACGAAGCCGAGTTGATGGAGGGCGACGTCACGGTGCGCGTGGAGTGGTCCGCGCTGAACTACAAGGACGGCCTCGCCGTCACCGGCAAGGCGCCGGTGGTGCGGCGTTTTCCGATGATCGCGGGTATCGACCTCGCGGGTACCGTCGAGCGGTCGTCGCATCCGCAGTGGAGGGCCGGCGACAAGGTAATCTGTACCGGCTGGGGCATGGGCGAGACCCATCTCGGCGCTTACGCCGAGAAGGCGCGCGTCAAGGGCGACTGGCTGGTGCGCCTGCCCAAGGGAATGTCGACGCGCGAGGCGATGGCGATCGGCACCGCCGGCTTCACCGCCATGCTTTCGGTGCTCGCGCTGGAAAAGCATGGCTTGACGCCAAATCACGGTCCGGTCGTCGTCACCGGCGCCGCCGGCGGGGTCGGCTCGGTCGCAACCGCGGTGCTCGCGAAGCTGGGTTTTCACGTCGTTGCCTCAACCGGCCGCCTCTCAGAGGCCGACTATCTCAGAGGGCTCGGCGCGGCCGAGGTGATCGATCGCAGCGAGTTGTCAGGTCCGGCGAAGCCGCTTGCAAAAGAGCGTTGGGCCGGCGGGGTCGATAGCGTCGGCTCGACCACGCTCGCCAATGTCCTGTCGATGACGAAATACGCCGGCGCCATCGCTGCCTGCGGGCTCGCCGCCGGCATGGACCTGCCGACTTCGGTGGCGCCGTTTATTTTGCGCGGGGTGTCCCTTCTCGGCATCGATTCCGTGATGTGTCCGATTGACATGCGCAATACCGCCTGGAGCCGCCTCGCGAGCGACCTGGATCCGACAAAACTAACTGAAATCACTCATGAAATTGGTCTCGACCAAGTCATCGACCATGGCGCCAAGATCCTCGCCGGGCAGGTTCGCGGTCGAATCGTGGTAAAAATTTCCTAATGGCGTTCAGACTTTACCAACCAAGCTGCGCCAATGTTGCCACGGTTCGTATGGTAAGCATCGGGTAAAGGCGGTTGCCCGCGGCTCGGTAGGTCGGAGTTACAGCATGGTTGCGCGTTTTGTGTTGGGGGCGGTCACGGCCGGGGCGGTGATCGCGCCCGCGTTGGCCGGGCAGATGATGAATGCCGATGAGGCCCGCAGGTTTGTAGCCGGAAAGGTGTTCGCGTTTACGTGTTTTGATGGCACCCGCGGCGCGGGCCGGATCTTCGAGGACGGCGGCGCGGCGGGTGCGGTGCAATTCTCCGGCTCCGGCCCGGTGCGCCACATGCGCCTTCCCGGCAATACGCTCCAGGTTCGCGGCCAGTCCGTCTGCGCCTCGATCAGAGGCCTTCCGTTCGAGCCGTGCTTCAACCTCGACAAGCAAGACGAGCGCAACTTCCGTGGATCAGTCTCGGGCATGGGTTTCGCGTATTGCGATTTCCGTCGTCAAGGCGCCGCGCAGATGCTGCTGGCGCGAGCGGTCGCCCGGCCGCGTTCGCTGCGTCCGCCGCAACGGACCGGCTCGGTGGAAGTATCAGCGGTGCGCGTCGAGACCCCGCAACTCGAGAGACCCAGGATCGAGCCGGTCAAGTCCGAGACCAGATCCGAGCTTTCGAAACCGGGAAGCGCTCCGGAGCTGCGCCGCTCGACCGACTGATCGGCGCCAGTGGTTCGCCGGTCTTAACCAACCTTCAACAGAACCTTGCCGCGATTTTTTGATGCCACCGCTACCGCCTCGGCAATCTGCGAAAAACGGTAAGTGCCGGCGATCGGCGCGCTGATCGCGCCCGAGGCGACCAGCGGCGTCAGACGATCGTACATCCGCGTGATCTGGTCGGGCGTTGCGCTGTTGAACCAATTGGCCAGCCAGAATCCGCGTACTGAAATGTCGCGGAAAATAAGGTGCGTCGCTGGAACGACCGACGGTTTGCCGCTTATCGTGCTGTAGAACACGTGCACGCCCTTCTCGCCGAGACAGCCGAGCAGGTTCGTCGTTGCCGTGTCGCCGACGCCGTCCACCGCCAGGGCAATGGGTGCATTGCCAGTCTCGGCTGCGACCCGTTTGCCGAGATCAGGTCCATCGACAAGCACGACGTCGCCGCCGATCGCCTTGAGCTCGGCGGCGACTTCGTCGCGCCGCACGACATTGACGGTCTTGAGACCGAGCGATTTCGCGATCGGAATCAGCGCTCGCCCGACGCCGGAATTGGCACTGTTCTGGATCACCCAGGATCCCGACGGCAGGGTAACGAAGTCGGTGAGCATCAGATACGCGGTCGGCGGATTGATGCCAAGCATAGCCAACTGATTGACGTCGCCGCCTGGCAGCGGCCGAAGCCGGCCCGCATCCACCTTGATCCGTTCCGCCCAGGCCGGCGCAGGATAGGGCACCAGCGTGCGGTCGCCCTGTTTCAGGTGCTTGACGCCACTGCCGACGGCTATGACGCGGCCAACGCCTTCCGTTCCCATCACACTCGGCAGTTTCGGCCGATAGCCGTAGCGGCCCGAGATCATCAGCAGATCGCTCATATTGATCGGCGAGGCTTCGAGGGCGATGACCACCTCGCCTCCGCCCGGCGCGCCGACATCGGGGATGTCGACTACCTTCAGGACCTCGGCTGGATTACCGAACGCTTCAATCTGGATCGCTTGCATGATCGTCATCTCCGTGTTATGTACCGATGAGTACATAATAACAATCCGGTGTCAAGCAAGCAGTTTCATCGCCTGATTTAATGTGGCGCGGACGCGGGCAGCATCCGGCGCATGCTTCGCCATGACCATCAGGCCCAAATAGATTGCCATGATGGTATGGGCGGCACTGTCGGCATCGAATCCGTCGGAAAATTGCGCGCGGTCGGCGCGAAGCCGGCCGCGCAGCAGTTCCTCCAGCTTTCGGTTGAACCGCTCGACGCTTTTGCGAATCTCTTTCTGCTCGAAGGCACCGTCGGCTGCGGTATTGATCGAGAGGCAACCCCGGCTGCCCCTGACGCCCGAGCAGAAAGGGACAAAACCCGTCAGCCAGCGTTCGATCGCGTCACGCGCCGAGGGTCCGTCGCTGAGGATGCGCTCGGCGCTCGCGATAATACGCTCGTGATAGCGGTCCAGAACTTTCAGGAACAACGCATTCTTGTCGCCAAAGGCCGCATAGAGGCTCGGCTTGGCGAGGCCGGTGGCTGCGGTAATGTCGTCGAGCGAAGTGCCCTGGAATCCTTTTCGCCAGAACACGTCGCGCGCGAGGTCCAGCGCCTCGTCGGGATCAAAGCTGCGCGGTCTTGCCATCGCACCTATGTACGCGCTGATCGTGAAATCGCAAAGGGTGGCGTCGATGGGCCCGCCACCCGCAACTTACATCAAGGGTTGGCCTCAACCGCGGCGCCGCCTGGCGGCGTGACAGGCCGCCGAAACAGGATGCGCTGGTACAGCCAGCCGATCGCCACCAGCACTAGGCCTAAGCACATGAACGACAGCGCGCGGTAGACTCCGGTCAGGGTCGACATGTCGATCAGGAACGCCTTCATGATCGTAAGTGCGATGACGGCGGCGGAAGCAAGCCGGGCGCGCTGCGAATTAAACAAAATGCCAATGCCAAGCAGGACCACGCCGAACGCCAGCCACGCAATTGAATAGGTGTATTGTTCCGCGTCGGTGGTGTTGCCGCCGCTCGGGATCGGGCCATGATAGAGCCGCCGAATTTCGACGGTGATATAGGCTAGCGCGAGAACGAGGGCAGCCGCCGCGATGGTGTTGGCATAGGCGCGGTGGCGCTGGCCCGCTACCGCATAGGACAGCAGCAACGCCAGCACCGCGGGCAGGTCATAAGCCAGCAAGACGAGGTTGATAAAGACGCCGCCGACATTGATCGGCCAGATCATCGGGTTTTCCAGCAGCATCAGGCCAAACACCGTGGCCACTCCGGCATAGACTGTCAGCAGCACCGCGCCTACATTGTGGACGATGCTGCCGGTGCGGATCCGCAGCCGCTCCAGGCCGATCGCCATTGCCAGCGCGACGCTCACCTGCAGCGCGAACTCCGCCAGCGAAGTATTGACGCGGTATACATTTCCGCCGTTCACGGCGTGGCGGATTTCCATGAACGCCAGCAATACCGTGAACAGGATCGCTGCCGATTCCACCGTTCGTAACGGCACGTCGTCGCCGCGGCGGCGCAGGAAGTGGCTCCCGACCCAGAACGACAGCGCCGGAATGCCGTATCCCCACAACAGCCAATTGAAGATCGGAGTAGTACCGACCGCATCGCCGACGATGCGCGGCTCGTAGCCGATGCGCAGCACCACAATGCCGGCGAGAATGGCGGCGAGCCAGCGCAGGAACGGAATCGGCCGCTGCATCGATATCCACGCCGTGCCCATCGACATCAGTGCCAACGCGATCGTGAGCCAGCCTTTTTCCAGCGCGAAGGTCAGCGCCAGCGCCAGTGCGCCGAGCGCGCCGGTCGCGAACAGCGCGATCGAAATCGGCAACCCCGGCCGGCTTTCGCGCCGGGTAAGGGTTTCGGTCGCCGCGCCGTACGCCGCCGCAAGTATCACCGCCAGGATCGCAAACGGAATCGAACGGTCGAGATGGGCGATGCGGGCATAGAGCGCGACCAACAGCGCCAGCGGCGTGAACACGGCCGCCGCCGCCCAGCTCACCGCGATTTTGGCGCTATTGAAACGTCCCTGTGCCAGAAATCCCGCGCCGCCGAAGCCGACCGCGAAAATCGCGGCGGCGATCAGATGCAATGCGACGGAGCTGTCGGTGGCGGCAGGGCCAATGCCCGGCAACGGCCCGCCCGGTAGCACCAGCATGTCCGGATTGCCCCGGACGGCCCATTCGGCAAACACGGCGAAGACCAACGCGGCCGCAGCGCCGATTGCACCGGTAGCTGCGGGCGCGCGCCATGCCACGAACAATGTGGCGGCCACCAGAACCGCGAACACGATGATGGCGGTATCGGCGTGGCCGCTGCTCAGCACGATCATCGTCGCGCCAAACAGATAGGCCGCCAGCGACCCGGACGAGATCGGCTCGATCTGGCCTTCGTCCGCGGGCGGACCGAACATGAATCCGCACACCACCAGCAATGCCGCGAGCACAAATCCTGCCATGACGTGGAACGCGTGCGGGCCGACCATTGATGGGCCGCATTGCAGGCAAGGGAAGGTCCAAAGCAGCGCGAAGACGATAGTGGTGACCGCGAGCCAGCGCCACAGCCGGATGCG
>Ga0164301_10000468_pt1 | contig 11665 bp, 9 predicted proteins | sample Whisoiple_231_MG_FD_109711 | JGI IMG/M metagenome (GOLD analysis project Ga0164301, IMG submission 109711) | Unamended control soil microbial communities from upstate New York, USA - Whitman soil sample_231_MG | ecosystem: Environmental > Terrestrial > Soil > Agricultural land ... | reverse complement strand
GTAACTGATGACTCAGGTTTTCCTTTAGAGTTTTGATCATCACCATCACGGCCATCATTACCAACCAAAGAATATTCTCCATTACGAATGTTTCTTAAAGAATAAAAAGGAGCACAATAATTCCTCCCGTATAATGTTCTATAAGTAGTGTATATGTTGAGTTGTTAAATGAATCTATCTATTATATGGAACTATTCGTTATAGCCATCATATAGATCTTTAATTAGTTGTTGTTACTATAATTTATTGATGTGACTAATGCAAATAGAACGCTTCAAATCGTTGGAATAATAGTCATAGTGATTTCCCTAGCGGCAGTAGCCCTTATAACATACAAATCTGGAAGTCAGGCAACTTCCAGGCCTGTTGGCAATTCTAAATCTAATATTAATAACATTAACCAAATTGTGACAGGAAATAAGGAGAAAACAGTTGATGTTCGAATTCCACTAGGTGATGGAAGAGGTCCAAATTATAATCCTATTTATTTCTTGCCTAGTCAAATTGTCATTCATGCTGGAGATAAAGTACAGTGGACCAATTTTGATACTGTAGGACACACTGCTACATCCACCTATTTTAATTCTGGGTTAATTTGGCCAGTAGCAAATTCGCCAGGGCAGACCAGTCTAGGACCATCTACATTTACACAAAAATTTGATAAACCCGGCACATTTGCATATTTCTGTCAGATACATCCCTATATGAGTGGAGTGGTATATGTGGATGTTCAGGAAACAGAAAGAGTACTTAATCTAAAAAGTGGTTCAACAAATTACGTTAAAGTGAATGTTGAAATGCCTCAAAACGCGGCGTATAAAAATAACTATGGACCTTATTTCATTCCTTCTTATGCAAAGGTTCCTTCAAATAGTGTTATAACGTGGACTAATAAAGACTATGTTGCACATACTGCTACAGCCACAGACGGCTCATTTAATACACAGCCAATACTGCCTGGAGAATCAAGGACCTTTCAGATTAATCATACGCCAGGAACTATAGGCTATTATTGTGAAATCCATCCATGGATGCAAGCAACAATTGAGGTTTCTCCTTCCTCTTCAGCGATTTCAAAAAATGCATAGACTAGGGCTGCAATAATGTTAAAACAAATTACCAAGAAGCCTTGCTGGATCTTTTTTTGAATATATCATGGATATGCATATAACATGGATCAAGCAGTTGGAACATGAATACAAATTGCCGGCAATAAATGTAATGACTTTAAATTTTATGATGTACATATACTAATACATGTCCAGCAAACATTCTAGAAGTAGCGATAGAAGCCAAGGTAATTACAAACACGGTAAGCTCAAATGGTGTTTATGTACTGCACTAATAACAGTAATATCTGGCCTATTATTTATGCAATTGTACTCATTTGATATTTACAACTGGCATTCGATAAATGCCAGGTCACCACTTAATCACACAATTTCCAATCAATCATCTTTAACTAATGGAAGTAGGAAAAACATATCTAATGCTCTAAATGCAACCGCCCTTAAAGATGGAAACAGAACTGCAAGTTCTACTAACTCGACGATATCAAAAATGTCAACTACAGAAGCAAATGCAACAACTAATGCAAATGCAGCCTCCCCTTTTCCGCCTAAATTGGCAAATACAACTAGTTATTTTCCTCCTAATAATAAAGCAGAAATTGTGAAAGGTGCCGCTCTTCTTCGAGAGAAAGCGTACCAGCCAAATCCCGTAAGAGTTAAAGCCGGTGGGACAGTTACTTGGACTAATTTAGATACCGTTGTACATACAATAACATATGGTAAAGGTATAACCGATCCTGCTATGGGTACAAAGTTTGACTCTGGCATGCTTGGTGGCAGCTTCTCCCAGAGATTTTTCAAGCCTGGTGTATATCCATATTTCTGCCAGATACACCCCACAATGGTAGGAGCCGTGATTGTCAAATAATCAATTATCATAGTAGGCAGAGATTGCATTGTTATCTCAGCCTTTTTATCCTACAACTTTAACCTTTCTTGCTATTACGTGATAAAAAAAGTTAGTTTAAAGTATCTCTGCTATATCTTGCAACTAAACTTAACCATGTACAAGATATATAATAGCTGGAAATAATCACAGAAAGTCGGATAGGGGATTCGTAAGTTAGATGAGGTAACTAGGAATGTAAGTTAGATGAGGTAACTAGTAATGTTGAATCTGATGACACAGGCATGTGGATATTATTAACCAATCAATTAGTTAGACAGTTTTGAATATCCTAGAGAGATATTTGTGACACAGTTTGGAACAATTGATCCTGTGACCCATACGTTCCTTGTACCAACATATAGGTCTCCAGAATAGGTAAGGTCAGATAATAAGGTCAAAACCAGTTACAATAATCATATGTTAGTATCAAAAAAAGAATTATCCGTGTGTTATCTTCCATACTATACCTGTTCTTGGAAATGCCCAGGGTTGTCCCAATGGAAAAGGTAATGACACACCTTTTGGAGTTATAGTTCTTACTTGGTTAATGCCTACACTTGCAATGTATAGTGACTTACCGTCAGGGCTGAACTTTAGGCCAGTAGGCCTAAATGAGCCATCTGCAGTGTTTAAGGTAATGAAATCACTCAAGCTGAGGGTTTTAGGATCAAATACTACTATTTTTTGCCCTATGGTTTGACCCATAACTGATCCAACGCTTATTCCTAGTCGAGAATTAGCAGTAAGATGAGTTTGTGGAGCGAATGTTCCAAATTCCCCCATCAATATCTTATCTTTAAAGCCAAAGCTATCGCTAAAAGATCTATCTGCTTGGGTAAGTGCTGTTCCTACATCCGCTACATAGTCAGGTTTTACAAGTGCTGGATGATCAAGCATAACGAATTTTAGAGTCTGGTTGTTTAGAGGAGACTTTAATAAAGGATCAGTCACGGGGAGTCCATTTCCAAAAAAGTCGGGCCAACCGTACCATTTACCCCAATTGCTGTGATTTGATATGTCAATAACATATATTTTATCTCCATCATTCGCAACATTTCTACTACCTCTTTCATCTACACCATTCATATTAATTACTAATTTTTTACCATCTGCAGTAAGAGCAGCTCCATATGGATGTCTTAACCCCCATGCTACTAACTTTACATCAGTTCCATCAAGGTTTGCACTAAGTATGCATCCACTACATTTGGTATCACCTTTAATAACCTGGCCCTTGTGTGTAGTTGTATTAAAAGGAACATAGGCGCCAGTTATTGCGTTATCATTTGGAGCTGGAGAAATAAAGTTCTTTGTAATAAAGTTGACTCCGGCTAGAGTTATATTTTTTCCTGGAGTATCATGTTGTTTAGGTGTGGCCTTTACCCAAGGATTATCTTTACCAACAATGCCACTATTCGTTGCCGTACCTACGCCAAAATACATTCTTTTATCAGTGGGATTGAATACTATTTGATCGATATAGTGATCCTCTATTCCAGGTAATGCAGAAATAATATTTTCTAGTTTACCTTTCATATCAACTGTTGATATCTTACCACCATTAGAAACATACAGTTTGCCATTATGAAACGTAATGTCACTCATTGGATAATTAAGGCCTCTGTCTACAAATACTGATACATTACCTGTGTTATGATCTATTTTCAGTATTCGTGGTGGTGGGGTTAAGCCTACATTTGCATACCCCTCCTCGCCTACATATATATTCTGCTTATCATCAAAGGCGATACTGCTTGGAAGGTTCAAGTTCCATAGTACTGGCTCCATTTTGTATCCACGAGGTAGATTAAGGACGCTTGTCGTGGGTAAGCTGCCTGAATTGGCAGTAACTGTAAGTTCTGGCGACAGTCTAAGATTTTTAGCAGGAGGCTCTACTAGACCCACATTTTCAGATCGAGTTATCCTCCAGATTACTCCCGTATCAGGGTGCATCCATATCATAGTAAGCGGTATAGGTTCACCGGTTGGAAGTTTTTTTATCTGCTCAGTCTTGCCAATACTTGCAACATATAATGCATTTCCGTCAGGGCTAAACGATAATCCTACTGGTCTAAAAGAAGCGTCAGGAGCTTTTAAGGATAGAAAATCAGTAGTATTTCTTGTAGTTGTATTAACGGCTATTACTTTTTGACCAATTATGGTCTTGTTCGTATTTCCAGGAACGTACATTTTGATAGGCTTATCAAATTGATGGGTAAATGGTGCATGGGTTCCAAATTCGCCCACAAAGGCCATTCCCTGAAAACCAAAATTGGTTTTATTGTTGTTTATTACCGCCTGAGTTACCTTAACCGCATAGCCAGGATCTGCAAATACCTTTGGTAGATGTTGTTGTTCTGATGAGGAGTCTTCTAATAGAAAGCTCAATCGTTTGTCCCCACCACGAGGCGATTTAAACTGAGGGGCAGTTACAGGTTTTAATATTTTGTCTTTATTCCCATCATAAAAATAATCAGGCCAACCATAAAACTTACCAGCGCTGCTACTATTACTAGTACTATTATTATTATTATTATTTGACGACATGTCAATACTCCAAATCTTGTCATGATCATTTTTTATGGGCCTGCTGCCTCTTTCTTCTGCACCCGGATCGGTTACCAGTAAATGACCTTTTTTATCAAAAGCTAACCCAGTAAATGTATCAAGTCTCATCCCCCATGCGGCAACTCGCAAATCTGTTCCATCAGGTTTTGCACTTAGAATGCATCCATTACACTTGACATCCCCTTTTATGATTTGTCCTTGTGTTGTCTTATTACCAAATGCAGTAAATGCACCAGTAGTTGCATTACCGATTAAATTCCCAGAAATTGCACCGGTTCCTTTATCATTATTTATATCGGCATTCTTATTTTTTATAGGTAAGGTAACTTTAGCCTCGTAACCCTTTATAACAGTTATATTCTTCTGTCCATCTGCAAGCATATTTGGCGCTTCAAAATTCTGTCCTATCAATTTTACGTCTTTTGCTGGAACATCATGAACAAAAGGAAAACTGTATGGCCATCCTAAATTAGGTGAGAAATTATCTAAACCTACCACTCCACTGTTTGTCGCACTTCCTTGAGCAAAGTATATCCGTCCGTCTGGACCAAAAGCAATCTGATTCGTTGCATGATCTCCACCAGCAGGAATTGCACTAATTATATCAACAACTGCACCATTTGAAGGATTTACTGTCGAAATCTTTCCTTTATTTGCAACGTATAATTTTCCTTGATGATATACTAGATCGGTTATAGGACCGCTCAGATATCTATCTGTTAATATAGAAATAGTTCCGTTGACGTCAATCTTTAAAATCCTAGGGGTTGCTGTAAATCCTCCAAAACCAGCCCCAGCTTCAGCCACAAACATATTTCCTTTGCCATCGAATGCTGTGCTGGTTGGAAGAGAAACATTCCAGAGAACTGGTTCAATTTTGTATCCTTTTGTAATATTAAAATTAGATGAAGAAGGGGCGGGTCCAGAATTTATTATAGATGACGCAAGTTCAGGTGGTACAAATGTCTTTAAATCTGTTCGCTTTGCAATTGTTATTGCTTGTGCCCTATTATTGAATGAAAATGATGATGATGAAAATTGTAGCGAAAGTGCAGTCGAAAATATGGATAGGGCTAAAAGTGCTAGGATAATGATAGCCCATGTCTTTGTGTTTTTATGAATATTTTTCTTATGTTTATCAGAATTGAGATTAACACTGTTACCAGATCTAACACGCACAGATGAGCATACATCTTATCAAATATTAAGGCAGAATATTTTTGTTCCCTAACAATCTTGTAGAAAGGTATAGTATTTGGATTACGTTCTAATTTTTACATAAAATGAAACTCATATAATAGATAGGGTTAATTAGTAAAGTGATGAAACGCATTCTTTTATTAGATATGTGTATGTATTCAGTCATAATTCTGACTGTCATTGCGTTTCAACACGCAGTTTCAAGTGAACAGTCAGTTTTAGGGATTCCAAATAAGAACGCCTCAGCACCTACAAATGCAAATCCTGCTAATGCAACTAATGCACCTAGTAATAATGCCAATCCTACTGCTGCTAATAATAATGCAAGTTCACATATCACACAAAATGTTACAATGTCTATCGGTAATGTCAGTAATGCTTCAGGGTCAGGAACCAAGAATAACGTGACCACCTCAGCAGGTAATGAAGGCAATATCTACAGAGGTGGAACAGTTAGCGGGTCGGGTGGAGAATAGTATAAGAGTGTTAACGGATAGATATATTGAATGGATAGATATATTAAATACGTTAATTCTATTTTGATGTTGATTTTATTCTTTTACCCTCACCACCACCTACGATTCAGTTTCATCTTTCTTTTTTATTTATGACAGATCACATTAGAAAATAAATAATATTCTGCCTTACGTTAAATTGCATTCGTTAAATTGTATTCTATAAGCTCCTAATAATATTAATAGTCATGTTCATTACTAATAAGGATGCATTATTCAGTGAGGTAAAAATGGGGGTCCTTGTTTAGATTGGCCTAATTTTAACATCGTCCAAGATTTGATATCTTTATTGTTTTTTCTTGTCATAATAAAACAATAATCCAGAATGTATATGTATTATTTGTTTGCCGGCTATACCGTGTTTTATTCGAACATATTATCTATGATACTACCATATTTCCCAACATCCATGGATGGATTTTGCAATAATATGGATAAGCACCCTTAGGCAAATTAACATCTAGTGTTTTTGACTCTCCAGGCAAAATTGGATGTGTGTCAAATGCTTTGCCACCATCCCCTGATGTTGCAGTATGCGTAACGTAGTCTTTGTTAATCCACGTTACCTTGGCTTTTTGAGGAATTGTTACGGTAGCAGGAATGAAATAGGGTCCATAGTTATTTTTATAGGCCGCATTTTGAGGCATTTCGACTTTAACGTCAAAAAAACCTCCACCTGTGGTAGAAATTAATTCATGTTGAGAAGCAGGAACATCGACGTAGATAACTCCTCCCATATATGGATGTAATTTATCAATATAAATAAAAGTTCCAGGCCTGGTAAATATATAGCTGTAGGAGTTACCCTTCAATGATCCCACTGGTTCTATAATCCCAGAATTGAAACTTAAAGATACAACAGAATGATTAGTCCTATCCTTATTGACCCATACAACTTTATCGCCAGTTTTAATAAATAACTGATTAGGTTCAAATGCTACTGGAACTACTCTGGCATTCTCACCAGATCCAGATTTTATTGTTATAGTACGAGTACTTTGGTTTTGATTTTGATTCAAGTTGGTACTAGTCATCGTTGGCAGTTTGGCGAATGCAGAAGCTACGATACGATCTGTTTTGTAATTGATAAAACTGAACTTGTATTCTCCGGCTTTACTAAAAAAAAAATTTGAAATGGGTTGTGACATAGCCTGGAAAGTTAAAATGACTAGTGTTAGGAACACCACTTGGCCCATCCGCATAATAGTAATCATATTACGTATAATATATACACTCTTTAGCCTATAAAGGTGATTAATGATCTAGAAGAGTGCTTGTTATAGCCTACTTATTGAATGATCTCACTTCTAGTATTAATCACTGGTATTGCAATAAATTATAATTTACTATATTTTGTAATTATTAATGGTCCTACTAAGAGTGCAATGAAGCTCATAGCAATAAATAATGACTGAAGGTGTCCTATTGTAACTGTAGCAGCTGATACAGAGGACCCAGCTGCAGTCACTGTGACTCCTGTCCCAATAAGAATATTGCTGCTATGCGTCAATATACTTAACATTGAGGCTTAAACGGGATTTTATGATACTAAAGGGTCTGATTTTGCATTTTTTATAACAGGAAAAAGTCTTTCAGAAATCAGGGCATCAAATCTAAAGCCATTTTTAATTCCGCTATTTCATTTTCAATTGATTTTCTATCTTTCTGATCCTCAGTATGCTCCAATAGACTCTCACATGCTTCCAATTCAGAAGATATAATATCCTTTTTATCAATACAGAGATTAGGATAGTTATCAATAATAGAGTACGTTATTTTGGTTCCTGCTCCTTTGCAGCCGCACGTTTTTGCAACAAGCTTGATAGGTTGCTCAGATTCAGCTATATTCATTGTCCTACAATACCTCCAAGTATAAATCTACTAACAAGTAGCGGTCTCGCCACTTATGAGTATGGGACTTGAGTACCAATTTTTTATTAACATGTTAAGAGTCTGCAGACTTGTCATATTGCCTACTCAGTTCCCAGTAGATCCAATTATCCATTCTACGTTCCTTTTCATTAGGCATATCTACTCAATTAACTATAAAAAAAGTATGCGCACTCATTTGCAATTAGTCGCAATTAAGTATGTTGTATAGTGTTGTTGCTGCCAAGTCGCTTTGACAATCTACTATGGATTGAAAAATAAAGTGGCAATTACAATTATCATAGCTATAGTGACTATAGAACGTTACTTTAGCGCTTAACAGATTTTAATATATTTTGCAATCACTGCTATTAAATGGATTCTATAAGGCAATGAGCAATAAGACAATATAAAATTTAACAGTTTGATAACTAATAGTCTAGTGTAAGTATTGACAACAATTTTACTGCATCATAGCGATAAATCTCCGCAGAAGGAATTCAAATATAGCATGAGACGGAATTGCAGCTAATCACCTTTAATGCCACTGCTTCATTTTTTATTAACATATACAAAAACAAATGTTAATAAAATGGAACGTAAATGTAATGTAATTATAATGTAAATCACACTTGAACTCGGCCATATAATGTTCTAATTGTTCTCATTTGGTTTGCAGAAATATATCTAATAGGAATATACAGTGTGGATTAGAAAGAATTAAGAACATATTTAAGCAGTATGCGGTGGATTGTAAAGACAAATTTGACTCATTTCAGCCGCCCAGAGTGGTAATCTTCTGCATGCAATATCTGTATATGATTGTTCACCCAACGCAATTGTATGTGAACCCTTTATAATATAAAACTGCAATAGAGACATTATTGAAGTCATGCGAGTCTTGGAAGAGAAGTTGAACAAATGATCAGCGATATAATGAAAAAGGAAGATGGCAAGATTGGATGTCTTGCGCATTCTCCGTAGTAAATTCAAAGGTGAAGGACGACATCAACAAATAGCATACGTAAATAAGCTTCTAAAAGAGGAAGAATAACGATATGATAGTGATAATAGTGATACTCCTTTTCAAAAGGTTTATTGATCCTATTGTAAATAGTATTGTAACCTGCGCGTTGGTTCTTGTTATCTATTTGTCATTTTTATTATTTGATAAAAACTTCATTGTTCAGGATTGAATTGAGATTTTCTCTCTTCTGAAGAGCAGATTCAGCGTCTTCTTCACCTTGTTTTATAAGCTCTTTTATCGTCTGGATTGAAAAGTCCCAATCCTCAAAGAGCGAGTGATGCGACTTTTCGTCTTCATTTCTTTTTATTTTTATCAGTTCTTTTATAATCTTGCCACGTTTATCGATTATGCTGTTGTATTTATTTTCCATCTGTTTGAGCCTATCTTTTAATTTCTTATTTTGTGTGTTATCGAAGTTATCTGTAATGATATCATGCATTTCTTCTAGCAGTGGATAGATCTCTCTTAGATTATCAGATTCTTCTATTTCAGGGTGTGATTTGTCAAGAAACAAAATGTCTCTTGCTCTATGCCACGTCTCAGCAAAATTATTTGGCAGCTTTTCTTGATATCTTGGAAATAGATCAATATCTATTACCACTTTTTCTTTAAATGGAGATGACCTCATAACAGCTTTTAGCGGCGAACCACCAAGTATGCTGCCATCCCACAGATACTTTTTACCAATATTTTCCCATTTTAATCCATAAAATGGATAAGCTATACAAGCAGAGATGTGCTCTGCAGTTATATCCATTGCATTTGTGTCAAAGATGACAGGTTCCCCTTTTTGAATATCAGTACTGGCCAATATTAATCTTGGAGACGAAAAATAATTTTCCTGAAGATTATTGTTATTATGAGTTTGAGTACTGATAAGATTTTCAAAATTGATCCGTTCGCGTAATGTTTGTTTGAATTGAGCAGTATCATATAGGTATGGTGATGCGAGAGCGTTATTTAATAATGGATTACCAGAATAAAACCATATTGGATTTAAACCGATCGGATGGCCAAATGTAAACGTATTTGCTGCTGAAATATATGATCTCACTTTAAAATGTACATAGTTTGGCACAATATTATCAGTGGTGTTTAGCCAATACTCCTCTAGTTTACAGGCTGTTTCAATAAGCATCGCATGTTTATCTTTATCAGTACTGCCGTTGCTATTATTGGTATTTTTCAGTTCCTTTGTTTTTTTATTCTGTAGTTTATTTCTAAGACTATCTACAATTACTGATGCATTAACTGATCCAATATAGGTACCAGCAACAATATCAAACCAAATGTTATGCTTGGCTAAGGATTTAAAAACTCCACATTCATAAGCCCCTAATGATCCTCCAGCCTGCAGGATAAGGACGTTTTCCACTAAAGCTTGTTTCTGGGTATTAATATGATGATTATCCCTGCTCATTCTGATTGATTACTCTAAAATGCCATTATTACAACAATAATAATGTTTTCTCTAATACATAGTGTAGGCTTGCTTCTATAGGAGTAAAGCAAGATTTAGATTTATTTTCAACCGCTAGGCTTGTAGCTTTAGCCCGGGTATTGTAATGATAGATCCGTTAGAGATGAGGCATTTTGACAAGAGCTTTATTCATGCCACTTTTAATGGGTTAGACAAGTCAAAATCAAAGCTTGACATCGGTCAAATAACCATAGATAGAGACCTGGAATGACTATTACATGTCTTTTAACAAAGCATCTAATAATATTGATGTACCAATATGATTATGCTAAACAATAAAAAAGATAATGAAGATAATGAATTCCAGACTATAACATGTCATGGCTTAACGTGGCTAAATATAAGAAACCCTGACCCTCAGAAGATAGATGCACTAGCAGAAGAGTACCCGAATTTTCATAGATTAAACCTCAAAGACTTGGCTTTCAAATATACAAGTACCGAAAATAGATACATATGCGGATCATATATTTATTATATTATATTTTCCTGCTGTAAAAAAACAAAATGTCGGAGATAAGAATACAGCTAGCGAAAAAGAAGATATCTATGAAATTAATCAATTATGTATCTTTCTTGGCAATAGAGGTTACATAGTTACGTTACATCATGACAAACTAACGTCATTGGCAAAAAAATTTTCAACAATATGCAAGTGATTGTGAGAACAATGGTAGGAGTGATGACAAAAAATACTATAGTAGAAGGACATAATGATAGTACTAGTAGTATCAATAACAAAAATAGAATCCATTAACTAGTGCTTACAACTAATGATGACAATTTAGTCAAAAGCTCTCCTCTATACGTTCTGTCTCATTGGCACTACTGCAATTCGGTCTCATTATTATATGATCAATGATTGAAACCAGTTTTAACAGAAACATATTTGCATGATACGATGGTGATGCCTTCTTACATTCATCTCTCTCTTCTATTGGGTCCTCTTCTAATGGCCTTTGGTATAATCTATGCAATATTTCCGGATCTTACGAAAAAGCACATGGGAAAGACTTTGGGTGAAATACATTTTTGGCTTATTTTTGG
>Ga0164301_10000467_pt1 | contig 11669 bp, 8 predicted proteins | sample Whisoiple_231_MG_FD_109711 | JGI IMG/M metagenome (GOLD analysis project Ga0164301, IMG submission 109711) | Unamended control soil microbial communities from upstate New York, USA - Whitman soil sample_231_MG | ecosystem: Environmental > Terrestrial > Soil > Agricultural land ... | reverse complement strand
ATGATGACTCGTGATATACGTTCTTGTCAACCAAATCATTAAAATAGTAGCTAAAAAACAGGGCATAATGAATAGTCTGTCAGTTTTATGCTTGTTAATTATAATACTGGCCTCTTTATCTGTGTCTATTATTGTTCCTTATAGCAGTTACGAACAGACTATATCAAAGAAAACCACCTCGTCATCTTTCCCAAGTAAACAAGCAGGTATATCTATTAATGACACAAATTATTTAAAGGCAAATGTTACAGTCAATAACTTTAATCTAATAGCAGATTTAGCTACTAGTGACGTACAACAAACTAAAGGATTGGCTGTTAAAGACCATTTACAAGAGAAGGAAGGAATGTTGTTTGTTTTTCAAAAGCCTGCACAATATCATTTTTGGATGAAAGACATGAAATTTCCAATTGATATTATCTGGTTAGATGACAGGGGTACTGTAATACATATAGAAGGCAGACTGCAACCATGTCTCCCTGAGTTTATCTGTCCTTCTTACGCTCCTACTTCAAGTAATGCACTGTATGTATTGGAAACTGTAGCAGGGTTTTCTCAAAAACATAATGTGAAGGTTGGAACACATATAGACTTCCATTTAACCAGATCGCAGATGGGGCTTTATCCTGTAGTGATTAGCGGCTAGGTTAGTTACCTCGTTTTCACTACAATGATCAACAAGTTTACCGGTTGTACCATGCTCAAACGGTAAGATGATAATAATAAATGATGAAGTCTTACACAGACATGCAGTATAGATGTATTACAAAGACTTGATAATCTATGAGGGATGAGTTTGTCAAAGCCGACGGCCTTACTATGCACAATAATAGCAATGACATAGCCATAGAGATTAGCAACCTAACAAAGCGTTTTGAAAATATTATTCTCTGGACAGTCTCTCTTTAACTGTGAAGTACGGCGAGATATTTGGCCTGCTGGGGCCCACTGGATCAGGCAAAATCACATCCCAATATTGTTAGCGGTCTGTCCAGACCAGAAGGACCATTGTATTGGCTTACTACTCTAGTCATAAGAATGTTAATCGCTCCTGCTAGCGTTGTATAGGAGTAGCTGTAGGATCAAGTGCACACCGCTTTCAGCGAGTCACAGCAATTGGTATTACACTCTCAATAGATCTCTTTTTCCTGAGTGGTGGCATTACTGTGGCTGCATTCCTTCCTCCTGGCTCCAGGCAATTGCCCATTTTTATTCCTACCTTCTATGGAACTCATGCATTGCAGACTGCAATCTTTTATAGCTCAACAGAAGGCCCAGCACAGGACATATCCGTACTGGTTGGAACTGCATTTGAGACGCTTACGTTTGGTGCATTTCGTTAGGAAGAAGTACATTAGCCTAATCATAATGTAAATAAATGAATAATAGTCCATCACTGAAACTCACTATACTCCCATTTGGTTGGCATACATCATCTATCGTCCATGCTAACCTATCATTAACATTAATCAGTCCTCACTTACGTTTAGTCGGCAAGCCATGATAACGATAATGATAATAATGTCATAAATCTGAAGGAGTACTTTTGCTTAATGGTGATGGTGGACTTTACCAAGCAAATGCGATTTGTCGTTTTCTTCCACTACTCCCACGTGGTTTCTGGTAATGAGTTATGGGATCTACTTATATACTTCGTTACAAGTACTTCGTTAACATGTTAGCTGCTTTATCTGATTTTGTTGTTGAGTAAATGCTAGAAAAGCACTATCTGGAGCAGAAAGAAATCTAGCTCAATAGCGCAAGGATATCAGAACGGATAGATGTATTTCTAATCGAAGGACATAACTTGCTTAATGGACGGTTACCTTCATCTTTGTGATGCTCTCCATTCATCTGGTAGATTCAGTAGAAATAATATTTGGAATATGTGCTCATTGAACAAATCATAATTCTAACATCCTGATTATAGTCTTCTTCTTGTTTTATTGCTACAATCTTGGTGTGGGGAGATGATATTATTATACATACTTAAGAACATTCCTGAATATTCTATAAAGCCGATGTCTAACCTTTTTATAACACAAAAACAATTTTTCTCATCATATGAATAATAAGGTCTGTGTTCTTGGTGCAGGCAGTACTAAATATGGCAAGCTAAATGACAGTATTATTGAAATTGCATTAAATGCGTCAAAAGATGCTATTGATTCTGCTGGGATTACGCCTAATGATATTCAGGCAGGCTACATCTCAAATGTCTTTGGGGTTGCTGACAAGCAGGTTCATATGGCTCCTGTTATATTGAGCAATCTCGGAATTCCACATGTGCCAGGACTTACAATTGAATCTGCATGTGGTTCAGGTTCTGTAATGTTTAGAGAAGCATATGCCAATATAGCAGCAGGATTTTATGATTGTGTTTTGGGGCTGGGTGTTGAAAAAATAACACATACTGGAACTACCCAGAGCACTACTTTATTCTCCTATTGTTCTGATTTCTTTTATGAAGGAGGAAATGGTGATCGTTTCCAGGATTGTTTGCATCAATAGCCAGAGCATACATGACTTCATACAAAGCCAATGAGGAAGACCTTGCTAATGTTGCAGTAAAGAACCATGAAAATGGTATTCTTAATCCAAAAGCTCATGTTCAAAGAAAGATAACAGTTGATGATGTGTTAAAATCGCCAGTCGTAGCTTCACCTTTGAAGCTCTATGACTGCTGTCCTTTTTCAGATGGAGCATCGGCTGTTATACTTTGTAATGAAGAGTTTGCCAAGAAGGTTGGGAGGCCTTATGTAGAGGTTATTGGTTCAGGCAGAGGCGCTTCGCCAGCTGCAGTTCAGGCACGCAAAGACATTACTACGATCCCAAGTACTGTAGATGCTGCCAAGCAAGCATACAAAATGGCCAATATTACTCCAAAAGATATCGACTTTGCCGAAGTCCATGACTGTTTTACGATTGCAGAAGTAATTGATATCGAGGATCTAGGTTTCTTTCCAAAAGGAACTGCTGTCCATGCAATAAGGGAAGGAGCAACACGTAGAAATGGCGAAATCCCAATTAATCCTTCTGGTGGATTAAAATCAAAGGGTCATCCAATTGGAGCAACAGGCATAGGTCAAGTTGTAGAAGTTTTCGAGCAGTTTATTGGAAAATCTGGAGATAGGGAGATTAAAAATGCAGAATATGCTCTTACACATAACTTTGGAGCTACTGGCGCAAGCTCAGCAGTTCATATCTTTAGAAGGGTGGGATAAAGAAGGGTTGTCGGAAACGAAACAACAGCAACAGAAGGATTTGAGCTCACGTGAAAAATTTATTAAATCTGCCAATGCCGGAAAGATATTAGCCAATAAATGTTTGCGTTGTGGACATATTATGCTTGAGACAATATATTATTGTGAGAAATGCTTTGGTAACAAATTCGAACCAGTAGAATTTGAAGGAACTGGTAACACGGTAACCTACACAACGCAAGATGTGGCACCGGAAGGATTTGAAGATACAGAGTCATATGCATGGGTTGTTTTTAAGGTAGACAATGCTCCCTTTAGGGTGTCAGGATTTCTTCCAGGGATTAAATCAGCCAAAGATCTTTCTATTGGAACTAAAGTTAAGGTAGCTAGTTTCAGTCCAAAGCATGGTTTACTGTTGCAAAAGATCTAATTTAACATTTACTTCGCACTAGTTGTACATTTTGTAAAACAACATTAAGGACACTTTTATTATTATAGCTTGTTATTGTTTTATTAATGTCACTGTCATCGGTAAATGTAGTTTGTAAAAAATGTGGATCGACTCTCTGTTCAATGCGTACATTGAAATCCATTAGAGATGCTTTACGTCCCTATCATAACAGATGTACTCTTTGCGGTACGATGCTGAACTCAGGGGATTTTACAATTTCAGTCGAAAGATGGAATAACAATGTCTGAAATAAACAAGATCAATCCTGTTTTATTTTAAAAATACCTACAAATAGTTTTTTTGACAAGTATTTCAAGATAATAAAAAGACTGCAAAAAACAGATATAATATACAACCTATAAGTGCCATCGTTTATATCATCACATTCATCATATTTTACGTTGAATTTTGTAGCTTAGCTTTATAGTAGCTTTTGGTACATGAAATTTAACACTAATCTTAACATCTAATAATATAAAAATTCGTCCAGAAGATGGACAAGCACCAGCAGCAACAGCAGTTTAAGAGTGATATAGTAAACGCTAGCCTAGTGTTGAATAACCAGCTCACTAGATTAAGGATGCTTGACAAGAAGTTTACTGCAATGAATACCGATCTACGCAATCAAATTGCTGCCAATATAAAGTCAGGTAACAATGACCGTGCAAAAGCTATTGCAAATGAGTTAGCAAATATTCGACACGTTCAGAGAACTACACAGAATATGAGCCTTGCATTAGAGGTTGTGGTAATTCGCTTTAGTACCATTAACGAATTTGCAATAATCTTGGAAACTATCAATCCAACAATCGAAATGATCAAAGGCATTCAAAAAGAAATTTCGAAAGCTGTTCCAACTGCTAACGAAGTATTATCGGAAATGACCTCAATGACATCTGATGTCCTAATAAATTCCAATATCAAGTCAGAGGCGGGCAAAGTTCCGATTTCAATTCCTGTGGATACAGAAACTCTTTCAATATTAAATGAGGTTGAAGGAATACTCGAAAATGAGGCAAAGGCAAAGCTGCCAGAAGTTCCAAATTCCATTCATGCTAACAAAATAAAACAAGAGACAGACGAACACGTAATAGAGGATAATCGAATTATGGTTGAAGGCTAAACTTGCCAATCTTTTAATCAGCTGGATAGAGTAGAGCCTATTACACCAATAGTTAAAAATTATATACAAAGTAGTTTTAATCAGTTGGTCAGAATATGGGGTGCGATGGAACAGTTGAGTCATGATTATTCATCTCAAACAGAGTCTAGACGAGATGAAATAGAACCTAGACGAGGTGGAGTTTTGGAATCTGCTTCAAAGCGAGTCAGGATGATTTTTTCCGTTATGGCTAGTCCTAATAGAATTGATATTCTTCGTATTTTGAATTCTAAAGGACCACTTACTTATTCAGAACTAAAATCTCTTGCAGGATTTAAATCTAAAAAAGAGTCTGGCAAATTTGCTTACCATTTAAGAAAGCTTCTGAGGCAATCACTTGTTGCTCTTAACAAGGGCGAGCGACGGTATACAATTACAAATTTGGGCAAATTGGTACTGAGCCTTGCCAGACAGATAGAAGAAAGATCAATAATCGAAAGTGGCAAAATGTATGTTAGGACGAGCAAACACTCAATTGAAGAATTCAATTCCCTTAAGATAATTCAGTCTCTTGTAAGAGAAGCAAACATGCCGCTTGAACAGGCTCATAAAATTACAGAAGAAGTTGAAAATAAAATATACAAATTTCAGACAGCATATTTGACTTCATCATTAATTCGAGAAACTGTAAATTCTGTTTTGATTGAACATGGACATGAGGAGTATAGAAACAAGATGGCTAGATTAGGAATGCCTGCATCAGATATTTTAGAGCTGTTAAATAATATAGATGCCTCCAAAAATGGAGTTGATAGTTTATTATCAAAAGCTTCACATTCAATCTTTTCAGAATATCTGGTAATTAACACACTCACAAAGGATATTGCAGATATGCACTTGGCTGGCGAAATAAATATTTCTAATAGTGGTATCTGGGGGCTAATCCCTGATACCGTATTCCTAGACGTTGCTGAATTTGGTGATAATGGCATAGATTTTAAAGGCAAGTTTTTGAATGTCTCTAGGATGCCAACACCAAGAAACACTGATGACTTTGTAACCGCTTTGCCCATTCTTATTTCACTTCTAAGTAGAGAAGCCTCCTCAGAAATCATATTGGATGGGATTATTCCACTACTTCTAAGACATATAAAGGAACCAGAGAAAGTTGAATCGCAATTTGCAAGGGCACTCTTAGGATCTTCTGCAGCTCCATCACATTCTTTGTCTGGTCTTCCTATTACTACTTTAACTCTTCCAACATATGAATGTGATAGTAGAATAATCAATTCGTTATTGGATGGTTATAGAAAGTATGTAGATTCTACGCCTGTTCCCCGGATAGGAATATCACTTAACTATAATAATGATAATAATAACATCAACGAACATTCAGAGCATATAACGACGGCATTACGTGCTGGTGGCATTATCTCAATTTCACAAAATGGATCAAAAGGTAGCAGTGGTATATGTAAGTCTATCGATGGCAAGAGTTCTGGTACAGTCATGACTTTACAATCCTTGTCAATTAATCTTCCAAGACTTGCATATCAATCAAACAATGATGAAACTTATTTTCGAGCAAGACTTGCTCTTATGATAAAGCCCGTATTACTTGCAATGTCAATGAGAAAGAAGGCAATTGCAGATTTCATTAGGAAGGGAATAGTCCCTGCACTTGCCAGCAGTACCCAATTTAGGCAATTTATTACAACCAATATTTTAATTAATCTTACTGGAGCCAGAGAATCAGTCTATGATATTTTGGGTTACGATGCTGACAACAACGGAGTAGAGGTTTTACAAAAAGTATTGAAGACTGCTGCAGATGTAACTATGGAGCAAGGTAAACATATTGGAAAAGATTCTGTAGGAATTGCCATGATATATGACGACAGTGCAGAAAGATTTGCAAACCTTGATTCTGATAAATATGGCAAGATCTCTTTCATGTCACCCCAAAAACTAAATAATAAACCTGCTTATTCACAAGGGTTTACGTTGAACGGTAAAGACTTTTTATCAGATGATAAAGGTGCATCTAAAATTAATGAATGTATTTCAATTGATAAGCTGCTGAACGGTGGACTATCGGTAATGTTAGATGTAAGCGATCTTTCCTCTTCTAGTACCGAAATAAAAAATGCAATTGAAGCAGCATCACAGCTGCAATTTTTCCGTCCAAATCTTAAACTTTTGGTATGTAATGGATGTGGTAAGAGAACAAAGACACAGTTTATCGAAAAATGTGAATTTTGCAAGTCGCCTTACTTGTCGCCAATTTGTTTATAGCGGTGCCAAAACATGCAACAAATAGACATTCTACTTTGCTTTTAATGTTATCCCAAATTTTAGTTACATATAACAGTAAATCAAAAACTCATTTTCATCACATTTTAGATGCGCTAATCCAAGCTTCTGCTATGAGAATACAAGAACGACAAGATTTCTTTGGCCACTGAAATTCTAGGTGTAAACAAATTCCTGCAATTTATAATGTAGATTTTACATTATTAAAACAATAAACAAGGATTTTTCACATAACTGAGTACCTTTATATGTTTCATTATGACACAAAATAGATTATGTTAAAATGTTATGTTTAACATTTACACCCATGAATCGTTATTTTTTAATTAGACAAGGCTTTTAAAGTGATATATTTTTCTGTATACAGGAATGGCAGGGGTCACCGAGTTTAATAACTCAAAGAAGAATTTAATTATACAGATAAGAAAACGGGATGGCAGAATCGTCAACTTTGTACAATCAAAAATATCAGATGCAATCTATAAGGCACTTGTAGCGACGGGTAAACCAGATTATCCATTGGCAGAAAAACTGGCAAACAAAGTTGTACATAAGATGGTTCAGCAGGGATACAACCCAATTGAAAAAGATGGAACTCCGAGTGTTGAAGATGTACAGGATATAGTAGAATCTATACTCATTGAGGAAGGTTTGTCTGAAACAGCAAAGTCTTATATTCTGTATAGACATGAACGACGCAAGGTCCGTGACGATAAGATGAAGATCCTAAATAAGAAGGATCTCGATGAAGTGGATAAGGCATTTGATGTTAATTCGCTTAGAGTGTTAGCAGCACGCTACCTATTAAGAGATAACAATAACGAAATTATTGAGGGCCCAAAACTCATGCTCGAAAGAGTTGCCATTCTAGTGGCAATTCCAGACATGATGCATGATTCACGAGTGTTCAATTTAGCAGGTAGATGTATCCAGACTATTGAAGAAGCAGAAAAATATTATGCTAAAATTGACGACTTTGATCTGAAATTGAAGATTGGCGAATTTTATCTCAATAAGTATCACTTCGAATCATTGATTCGACATTATATCTACCTTGCAAAGTCTGGGCAAATGAAAGTCAGCTTTAAGGAACTACTTAGACTTATGGTCGAGGGTAAGTTAGCAGTGTATCAGGAACGGATTAAAGAGTATTATAATTTGATGGTATCAAGAGACTTTCTTCCAAATACACCAACATTGATGAATGCAGGCGCAAGACTGGGTCAGCTGTCCGCATGTTTCGTTCTTGACATGCAAGATGACATGTATAAGATCATGAAGTCATCAACAGATGCTGCCATGATCTTCAAATCAGGTGGTGGAGTAGGAATAAATTATTCTGACTTACGACCAGAAGGTGACATTGTCGCTTCAACTTCTGGAGTCGCGTCTGGTCCCACTTCCTTCATGAGGATCATTGATACAATTACAGACGTCGTAAAGCAAGGTGGAAAAAGGCGTGGTGCAAATATGGGTATTCTTGAAGCATGGCATCCTGATATCGAAAAATTCATAACAGCCAAGACAAAACCCGGTGTGTTTGAGAACTTTAATGTAAGCGTAGGTGTTTGGGAAGATTTTTGGTACACCCTTGTAAACAAGGACAATAATCACAAGTATACTTTACATAACCCAAGGACTCGTGAACCAATAAAACAGATTGATTCACACCAGTTAATGGATTTGATTGCACTAAGTGCATGGAAGAGTGCTGAACCTGGCATTATTTTCTTTGATAATATAAACAAGTATAACCCATGTGCTAATGCGAAGAGTGGACCACTACGTGCAACTAACCCATGTGGCGAACAATCTCTGTACCCATACGAATCATGCAATCTAGGTTCAATCAATCTTGCAAATTTTGTAAAGCGAAAGGCAGATGGAATGTATGAATTCGATTGGCAAAGATATGAACAGGCGATTAGACTTTCTTCTCGATTTCTAGACAACATCATTGATATGAACAAGTATCCTATTGAAGAGATCGATATTAACACAAAGCTGACAAGAAGAATTGGCCTTGGTATAATGGGCATTGCCGATCTGTTATTCTTATTAAGAATTCCCTACAACTCAAATGAGGGCTATGGGTTCATGAACAAACTTGCGGAAACAATATCATACTATAGTATTGAAGAAAGCGTTGCTATTGCAAAGTCAAGAGGTCCATTTCCCATATTCAAAGAAACAGATTATGTCTTAGGTAAGATTCCAATTGCAGGATACTACGAGTTACCAAAAGAAATGCAAACATATGATTGGAGCTCGTTAATTGGAAAGATCCAAAAACATGGAATCAGAAACTCTTGGACGACAACAATTGCCCCCACAGGTACACTGTCTATGATCGCAGATGCTTCAAATGGAGTTGAACCGATATTTGCATTAGTTTTTGAGAAACGTGTAACAGTTGGAAGATTCTTTTATACTGACAAGGTGTTTGAAAATGTCTTAAAGGAAAACGGACTATACGACGATGATATACTGACCAAGATTGCAAACAATTATGGCTCAGTACGCGGGTTGACTGAGATACCAGAGTGGATTCAGAAAATTTTCGTTACTGCAATCGATATCCATTGGACCGATCATTTGATGGCCCAAGCGATATGGCAGAAGTGGATTAGCAATGCGATTGCAAAGACAATCAATATGCCAGGCGATGTGACTGCAGAAGATGTGAAGTGTGCATATTTGTTATCACATGAACTTGGTTTGAAGGGAGTTACCGTGTATAGGGATGGCTCAAGGCATGAGCAAGTGCTTCACATTACTGGTAACAATTTAAAGGAAAAGAGATTTATTGTAAGACCAAGCAAATATGTCATTGACTACACATATACAAACATTACAGAAACATATGTCAGAGAACAAGTAGAAAAAATATTTAAGGAAACAGAAATACAAGAAGATCAAATCACTAGAGAAAGTACCCTCGATATTCCACAACAAATCAGTACTCCGCAGAAGATAATGCAAACATCACCAGTTGAGCCAAATGAAGATGAAATGTGTCCGTCATGCAAAGCAAGATTAATAATTACAGAAGGTTGCAACATGTGCATTGAATGCGGTTTTAGTAGCTGTGTTTCAGGTTAAAACAATAACAAATACAAATGAATTCCACCAGCCTTTTTATCTTTATCATCAAGAACAATTCAAATTACAATTAGATTTATATTAATTATCAGGTTCATCCGCTCATGGAGTAATAGGTGATATATCGAACACACTTTCTACACATATCAAAGAATTCCTTATTGATTGTTTTTCTGTCTGTTCCAAGGCTTGGATGAAGTCATTACGTATCCAAATTTTGTTAACGCAATGATCTGAATTTACCTGTCCTGTTCTTCTGCTAAATCAATTACAGATATCACGTCTTATGTAAGTGTATCAAACAGTATTGTTCAGTAAAACTTACTTGTATAGTTAATAAGTCATGGCAAAAATATTACTGGAGTTAATCAGACTTGAGATTTGTGCGTTAAACATACAATTAATCCATGAGGTTGAATCACCTGCTTTTGCTATATCTACTATAGTGATGTGGTACGATTAAAGATCAATGATTTTTCTTATATTTAGATATAATATTTTCATAAATGGAAGTTGTGATAATAGATATTACGTCCTGAAACTTAGCATTGTTATACTGGATCTTCATTTAACACTAAAGCAAGAAGAGCTGCTCTCAATTCTTTGCCATATGCAGCTTGCTTAAAGTATATTGCATTCTTTGTATCATCAATAGAATGAGAAATTTCTTCCATTCTGGGCATTGGATGCATGATAGAGACATCTGATTTTGCTCTTGCGAGTGTATTATTGTCAATAGTATATGTGCCTCTTACTTTTTCATATTCTTGTATATCAGGAAAACGTTCTCTTTGTATTCTTGTAACATAGATAATATCAAGTTTAGGCAAGATATCTTCAAGCTGGCTATGCTCATATAATTTCAACTTCTTCCGTGCATCATAAATCGATTCTTTTCTAATACCTAACATAGGAGGTGAAATTAGATGAACTTCTACGTTATAATTTGCCAAAGCATATAATAAAGAATAAACTGTTCTGCCGTACTTTAGATCTCCAACTATGCCTATTGTAAGGTTATCAATTTTTTTCTTCTCTTTGAGTATGGTATAAAGATCAAGCATTGCCTGCGTGGGATGTTCTTCGCTTCCGCTTCCTGCATTTATTATTGGATTCTTTGATAATTCACCAGCAAATCTGCTTGATCCATCAAGCGGATGTCGTAAAATAATAACATCAGAATATAGATCAATTATTCGAATAGTATCAGCAAGATTCTCGCCCTTTTCAATTGAAGATGACTTAGGATCAAAGATTCCGATAGAACTTCCACCTAATGATGCCATAGCAGCTTCAAAACTCATTCTGGTTCTGGTACTAGGCTCATAGAAGATATAACCCAAGGTTCTTCCTTTGCCAAGTTCACTTTTTTCGTTTGGTCTTAAAGTGCTAATTTTGTCCGTCGAACTAAAGACGAATTCTAGATCTTGTTTGGAGAAATCCTTAATCGAAACTATATCACGATCATAAAGACGATTGTTAAGCATCTCTGTTGTCT
>Ga0164301_10000466_pt1 | contig 11675 bp, 8 predicted proteins | sample Whisoiple_231_MG_FD_109711 | JGI IMG/M metagenome (GOLD analysis project Ga0164301, IMG submission 109711) | Unamended control soil microbial communities from upstate New York, USA - Whitman soil sample_231_MG | ecosystem: Environmental > Terrestrial > Soil > Agricultural land ... | reverse complement strand
CGTTCTGATCACCCACGGCCTGGTTTACTTCCTGCCCGCAAAAAGAATTCGTGACGTGCTGTTTTTCATCGGCTTGATCGGCTTTGTCGTCGTTTATTTCCTGTTTCGCTTCTCACAACCCGAACGCCTGGTCGAACCGGAATCCTTCGGCAATTTCATGCAGTTTTTAAGCGCCATGGAGACGCCGTCTTCGCCATTTCTGCCGAGCAGTTGGTCGGCAGAAATCCTCGCGGGGAGTTTGTTCAATCGCGAAACGGCCCAGGGTTTTTCCTTCGCTCTTCTAACGAGCTATGCGCTCTTTTTTCCGGTAGCAGCTTCATGGATCTCCGGCGTAATCTATTTCGATGGCTGGTCCAAGGCACAGGAAACGCGACAGGGTCGGCGCAATTTTGGCTGGTCCGATCGATTTCTGAACGGGCTGACGGGTCTGTTTCCCAGCAACATTGGCGCGATCATGGTCAAGGACATCAAGACGTTTACGCGCGACACCACGCAGTGGTCGCAGCTTTTTCTCCTGCTCGCGCTCATCGTAGTCTATTTGTACAATTTCAAAGTTTTGCCCCTGGAACGTTCGCCGATGCCCGCCGGAACTTTGCGCATCGTGGTTTCTTTTGCCAATCTCGCGCTCGCCGGCTTTGTGCTGAGCGCCGTGGCAGTCCGTTTTGCGTTTCCCGCCGTTAGCCTGGAAGGCAGAGCTTTCTGGATTTTGCAGAGCGCGCCGGTCTCGCTCAGAGCGTTGGTATGGAGCAAGTTTTGGCTGGTTTTTGTTCCGCTGCTCTTGCTCGGCGAATTACTCATCTTCTCGAGTAACCTCCTCCTTCATGTACCGTCATGGATGATGGTGATCTCTTTGATTACCGTCTTTCTAATGACCTTTGGCATCACTGCCATTGGCATCGGCCTCGGCGCGCTGTACCCTAACTTCAATTACGAGAATGCCGCCGAAATCCCGACGAGCTTCGGCGGCGCCATCGCAATGATTCTGAGCGTCGCGTTCATCGCGGTCGCGGTGATCCTCGAGGCCTGGCCGGTTTACCAATTGACGATCGCCTCCTTGCGCTATGCGAGGGTTACCGCACCGACGACGGGGGTGCTGGCACCGGCAATGATCGCTGTCGGCGTGCTCACGGCATCAGTCGTGATCGTTTCGTTACGCATAGGCATCAAACGCCTCGAGCAGTTAAGAGACTGAAACCTATTTGGGAGCAGCATGGAGCTCATTCACACACTGTATCAGCCCAGCGGTCCGGGACCATTTCCGACTCTGTTGACGCTGCATGGCCGCGGCGCCAACGCGTTCGATCTCTTAGGGCTCGCGCCCTATCTCTGCGGCGGGAGAGTCATGGTCATTTGCCCACAGGCGCCGCTCGAAACGCCGATTGGACCGGAGAGCGTCGGCTACGCCTGGTATCCGATGAGCATGGGCGGTCCGCCCGATATCGATGCGATTTTGGCGTCGCGACGAAGGTTAGAGGTTTTTGTCGATCAATGCGCTCAATCGTACCCCATCGATCTGCAGAAATTCGGCATCGTCGGTTTCAGCCAGGGTGGTGTGATGGCTTACAGTCTCACGCTGCCAAATCCCCAGAGGTTCACGGCGCTCGCGGTGTTGAGCAGCTGGCTTCCAAAGGAGCTGCTGCCGCGCATTGAAATAAACGCCGCGGTCCAATCACTGCCGAGTTTGGTCCAGCACGGCACCGAAGATCCGACGATTCAAGTCGATCGCGCGAGAAGCTCGGTGGAAATACTGCGTCAATTGAAGGTGCCGCTAACTTATCGTGAATACGCCATGGGCCACGAAATCGGCTCGAAAAGCCTAGCCGATTTGTCAGCGTGGCTGGAAGAAAAGGTTCTTTCCGCTCGATAAAAAAAGGGGCGACCAACCGGTCGCCCCTACAATAAATCTCCCTTCCCCTCTTTTTCAAAGAGGGGTAAAAGCTGCGCGCGGAAAATTCCCCCTTTGAAAAAGGGAGATTCAGGGGGATTTGAATGCGATCTCAGCCGTTGCCACGTTGGGAGTTTTAAAAGAATTTCTGGTACACCACACTAGCGGCGCATGTAGCTCATGTCTTTCGCCATCGCCTCGAGCCGCGCGATGCGCTCTTCCATTGGCGGATGCGTGCTGAAAAGATTGGCGATCCCGCCGCCGCTTAGTGGATTGACAATGAACATGTGGGCGGTCGAGGTCGCGGTGGCATCGCTCACCTGCATCGGAATATTCTGCGCACCCATTTGGAGCTTGCGTAGCGCGCTCGCCAAGGCGAGCGGGTCGTGCGTTACCTTAGCGCCGCCTTCATCAGCCATATATTCGCGTGAGCGGGACACCGCCATCTGAATCAGCATAGCCGCGAGCGGTGCGACGATGATCATGAACAAGAGTCCAAAGATATTGCCGCCGCCCTCCTCGCGGTCGCGGCTGCCGCCCCCGAAGATCGCGGCCCATTGCGCCATGTGCGCCAGATAACTGATGGCGCCGGCGAGAGTAGCGGCGATACTGCTGACGAGAATATCGCGATGTTTTACGTGGCTGAGCTCGTGACCCAAAACGCCGGCGAGCTCGCGTCTGTCGAGAATCCGGCGAATTCCCTGGGTCACGGCAACCGCGGCATGTTCCGGATTGCGTCCAGTGGCAAAAGCGTTGGGAGTTTCCTCCGGACTGACATAAACCCGCGGCATCGGCAAACCGTCTTTGACCGTAAGCTCGCGCATGATGTCAAAGAGCTCCGGATCCTCGTTCTGTGAGATCTCTTGAGCGCCGTACATCCTGAGCACGATCTTGTCGCTAAACCAGTAGCTGAAGAAATTCATGACGCCGGCGAAAACCAAGGCTATGACGGCGCCGTTCGGCCCGCCGAACATCTGTCCGATCCAGACCACCAGCGCGGTTAACGCCGCCAGAAGAATCGTTGTACGTAAACGGTTCATATTCCCTCCGTTTAGCTATCCGTCATCCTAGGTAGCAAAAACCTTAAGTCAAGCTTTTTTCGCTTTTCTTAGGTATATACTTTCAAATGTGCGTACGCTTTCGGTCAAAAGCAAGGGTCCCGCAAGCCCACGAAAACCCTAAGAAGTCCTGCTCGACCCAATAGCGAAAGGAGGCTACAAATGCGTTTAGGCGTAGTATTTCCGCAAACTGAAATCGGCAGCGACCGCGTTGTGATAAAGGATTATGCCCAGGCGGCCGAAGAGCTCGGGTATAGTCACATTTTAGCCTACGATCACGTGATTGGCGCCAATCTCGCCAGCCGTCCCGGCTGGCAGCCACCCTACAGTCACTTGGACACCTTTCACGAGCCCTTTGTTCTGTATGGCTATCTCGCCGGACTCACTAAGACCATTGATCTCACCACCGGGATTATCATTCTGCCGCAGCGGCAAACGGTTCTGGTTGCAAAGCAGGCGGCGACCGTCGACGTTCTTAGCGGCGGTCGGCTCCGTTTCGGTATCGGCATCGGCTGGAATCCCGTGGAATACGAAGCTCTCGGTCAAGATTTCAAAAATCGCGGCCAGCGCTCTGAGGAACAGGTCGAATTATTGCGCCAGCTTTGGACCCGCGAGTTGGTGACGTTTCACGGCCGATGGCATACGGTCATCGACGCCGGCATCAATCCATTGCCCATCCAGCGCCCGATCCCGATCTGGTTCGGGGGTACGGACGACCGCGCGCTTCGGCGCCTGGCGAGACTCGGCGACGGCTGGTTCCCACTCATGAATCCCGATGATAAATGCCGAGCCGCCATCGAGAAAGTCCGGAGCTACGCTCGCGAGGCCGGCAGAGATCCCGAAAGAATCGGCATCGAAGGAAGAATTTCTCACGGCGCGGGCTCGGAAGAAGCTTGGCGCGAAGAGTTGCAGGCGTGGAAAGCTCTCGGCGCGACGCACGCGAGCTTCAATACGATGAAAGCCAATCTAGGTTCGCCGACTGCGCACATCGAAGCGATCCGCAGGTTTCACGCCGTGGCGGCGTCTGTATAGGTTTGTTAGTCGTTTTTTTCCGATGACGGGTAGAACCAAGCCGCGGAAAATTCTCCTTTTGAAAAAAGGATTCAGGCGCGAAGCGCAATTATTTTGTAACGGAATTTCTTGCAGGATGTTGCTTCTGAGTCTTGGAGGGCCGTCGAGCTTAGTTCTTTATTTATCTAGTTTTGATTCCCCTCTTTAAAAAAGAGGGATCAGGTGACATTTTCTCACGTGCAGCGTAATCACATCCCCCTCAATCCCCCTTTGACAAAGGGGGAAGTTTGATCCCGCTCTTGCTGATGCATTTTCAAAGATCGCTTTGGACACAAGTGGGATTCAGGGGATGAGTGCTGGTACGCCAGACTAGTCTCCAATCGCCGCCGTTTGTTGTCGGTTTTTATCGAGCCATGTGCGAACGGCTTCGAAGGGCTCTCCGCCCTTGTCTACGGCCTTGCGTAAAGTCTCGATGGTACGCCCGAGATCCTGCCCACACGCATCGTAAAGCGATTCGAACAAGTCCAGGTCTTTGAGATAGACCATGTAGTGCATGAGCACGGCATTGTTCAGCGGCCGTTGGCCGAAGCCACGAAAGCTGTGGTTAGGGCGATCGGCGATCCGACGTTGCCACTCCTCTTTGCTGCGGGCAAAAACCTGCTCGCGCAATCGGATCTTGGCTTCGAGTGGAATTTTACGGCTGTAGAGGTCGCGCAGCGTGTGCGCCACCTCATCGATGAAGTGGCCGAAGTCACGTTCATCGTTCCAAATCTGCACCGCGCGCGCATATTGCGGACTCTCCGTGCCGAATCGAGTGCGAAAGAAATCAATGGCCGCGCGATGCCCGACGAAATTAGCCGAGCTTTCGTTAAAAGCCCCGGCGCCTTTTACATAGAGCGTGTTATGAAATAGTTCATGAAAAACGATCTCGGTTAAGATCGTTTTGTCGTAGCGAAGCAAGTGCGATAACAGCGGGTCGTCGAACCATCCCAGAGTGCTGAACGCCGCCGAAGTGCGTAGTGTCGTATCGTATCCTTCGGATTTCAACCGCGCGATTTCGGCCTCTGCCTCCGGGCGCGAAAAGAAGCCTTTGTAGGGCACATTGCCGATAATGAGAAACCACCACGTATAGGGCTTGAGCTCGGTTTTGGGCGCCGCCATCACGATATAGGTTAAATCAGGCCGGTCTACCCGCGAGTAGCTCGAGTAGCTGCCGCCCACGTTGAATTTGAGCACATCGTGCGCGTATTTGCGCACAGCCAGCACGAGCTTGAGCTTTTCCTGAGCGTCTGCCTGCACGTCGGCTTTGTCGACGAAGTCGGTGATGGGCTCGCGGCGCCAGAGAATTTTTCCCTCCTCGTAAGCCGCCCGCAACACGTACAAAGGCGAACAGCCTGGCAGGATCGCTGCGATCACCACGCTCACCGCGGTGAGCCAGAAAAGTTGTTTGAGTCTTCGCCGCAGGAGAGAACCGACTCGGAAATGACGACTAAAAGGCTTGGGACGCCCAGACATTCACGCCAGAAGCTGGGCCGGCAGATCATGAGCCGCCAGCTTCAACTCCTCTCGCTCATATTGCAACTGATACAAACGATAATAGATGCCCTGCCGATCCATCAACTCGGCGTGGCTCCCCGTCTCGCGGACCTCGCCGTGATGCAGCACAATGATTCGGTCGGCATTGCGGATCGTCGATAGCCGGTGGGCAATCAGCAAACAAGTCCGATCGCGCATGACCTTTTCGAGAGCATCCTGGATCAACGCCTCGGTTTCCGTGTCGATACTTGAGGTCGCCTCATCCATCACCAAAATTTCCGGTTGGTAAACCAGCACGCGCGCCAGGGACAAAAGCTGGCGCTGCCCGCCGGAAAAGTTGCTGCCGCGCTCGCGCACTTGTGCCGCATAACCGTCCGGCAGCCGGCGGATAAAGCGATCGGCGTTGGCGATTTCAGCTGCCTCGCGAATCCGTTCCAGCGGAATCGATGGGTTTCCCAGAGCGAGATTGGCGCGCACGTCGCCCGAAAAAAGAAAAACATCCTGCAGCACCACACCGATGTGCCGTCGAAGCGCCCGCAAGTCCCAATCCCTGACATCGACACCGCTGACTTTGATCGAACCCTTCTGAATATCGTAAAGGCGATTGAGCAATTTGATCGTTGTCGTTTTGCCCGAGCCCGTGGCGCCCACCACGGCGACTTTCTCACCGGGCTCGATACGGAACGAGACATTCTTCAATATCGATTCTCCGGGCTTGTAGTGAAACCAAACCCGATCGAAGACCACCTCGCCACGGAATGGTTTCGGTACTTGCGGGATTCTCGGATTGGCAATATCGACCGGCGTGTCGAGCAGCTGAAAAATTCTTTCCGCTGACGCCATCGCTGATTGCATGACCGTGTATTTCTGACTGAAATCGCGAAGCGGAACGAAAAACCGATGAATATATTCGTTGAAGGCGACCAGCGTGCCGATGCCGATGATGCCGTGCAGCACCTCGCCCCCGCCGTACCAAAGCAGTAGACCAACGCTGACGGAACCCGCCGCTTCTACCATTGAATAGAGCCCGGCTTCATACAAATTGGACAAATGATAGGCATCGCGATGATCCGCGTTGAGGGCTTCGAATTCGCGGTAGGTTTTTTGTTCACGCGCGAATAGCTGGATCACGGCCATCCCCGAAATCGCTTCGCCCAGATAAGCGTTGATGCGGGCGATGCGCACCCGGATTTGCCGATAGGTGCGGCGCGCTTTGACGCGGAAAAAATTGATCGCCAGCGCCATGGGCGGGATCAGCGCGAGGGATACCAGCGCCAGCTCGATATCGAGGTAGAACATGATGCCGACGATCCAAATGACCATGACGAAATCGGACGCCAGCGTAATCACGCCTGCGGCGAACATCTCCTGCAGCACGTCGACATCGGTGGTCATGCGCGTTACCAGTCGGCCAACCGGATTGCGGTCGAAGTAGCTCGTCGGCAGCTTCTGCACATGAGAAAAAATCGCCACGCGCAAATCTGCGAGACAGCGCTGCGCCACCAGCATGGAAAAATAGTACTGGGCAAAAACCGTAATAGTTTCACCGATCAGTGCGGCCAAGAAAAGCAGCATGACGTTTTGCAAGCCCCAGAGGTCCTTGCTCGCGATGTACCGATCGATGCCCACTTTCATCAGATAAGGCTGCGCCAGGCCGAAGGCTTGCTGCAGCGGCAAAAGCAGCAGGCTCAAGAAAAAAAGCCGCTTATAGGGAATGATGAACTGCCACAAACGGCGGATCATACCGATATCGTAAGCTTTGCCGAGGACTTCTTCTTGTTCGATCGCTTCGGTCATCTAGATTTGTTCCAGCTCCTCGCTCAAACGCTGCTGTTGCCACAGCTCGGCATAGACGCCGCCGCGCCGGATCAGTTCGTCGTGATTGCCGCGCTCGATGATCGCTCCCTCGTCGAGGACCAGAATCTCGTCGGCTTCTCTGACCGCGGAAATTCGATGCGAGATGATCAGGCAGGTTTTTTCTTTCAGGATCGCACGCAGCCCGTGGAGAATCTCGGCCTCGGTCTGGGCATCGACACTGGAGAGGCAATCATCGAGAATCAGTACCGGCGGATCCATCACCAGCGCGCGCGCCAGTGTCGCCCGCTGTTTTTGACCCCCGGAAAGCGTCACGCCGCGCTCACCCACCACCGTGTTCAGCCCGAGAGGAAAAATCTCCAGATCGCGATCCAATCTCGCGATCGCTGTAGCCCGCGCCAGCTCTTCGGATGAACACTGTTCCTTGCCCAAGGCAAGATTGGCCTTGAGGGAGGTCGAAAACAGAAACGGCTCCTGGGGGACGTAGCCGATCAACCGGCGCAGATCACGCAGCGCGACCTTGCGGATGTCCTGTCCGTCCAGGAAAATTCCCCCGCTCGAAACATCAATCAGCCGGGGCACGAGCTGCGCCAGCGTGCTCTTGCCGGAACCGACTCGCCCCACCAACCCCACCGAGCGTCCCACTGGAAGTGTGAAATTGATCGCGGAGAGCGCGGTATTGCCGTTCCTTTGCCGCTCGTAAGCGAAGGAAACATCGCGAAACTCGATGCCGTCTTTGAGCGCATCGATTGCGACGGGCGATGGCGGGTCGGTGATCTCCGGCTTGACTTCGAGAATCTCTTCGAGCCGGCGCATGGCAGCGCGGCCGCGTTCGACCAAAGACAGCATCCAACCGAAAGCCGCCGTCGGCCAGGCGAGCACATTGAGATAGGCGATAAACGCGACGATGTCGGCTACCAAAAGATCGCCGCGCATGACTCGAATGCCGCCGTACCAGATCACGATCAACACCGTAAGCCCATTGATTCCCTGCATCACCGGATTCACGATGCCGCGCATCTTGGCCATTTCCATGCTTTTGACTTCGTAATCTTTGTTCAAGCCGATGAAGTGCTGGGTTTGAAACTCTTCCTGCGCGTAAGCTTTGACGACATGCATGCCGCTTAAGTTTTCCTGCACGTGGCTGCTCAAAACCGACATTTGTTGCTGCACTTCCAGCGAGCTTTTCATAATCCGGCCGCGAAAGCGGCGCGCCACGTAGATCAACAACGGAAACGGCGCCAAAGCGGCAAGGGTCATGCGCACATCCATCGAGAGCATCAACACCACCGCATAAACATAGTAAAGCGGCGCGTTGGCGAAATTGAGCACGCCCGGACCGAGCATCGTCCGGACCGCGGAGATATCGTTGATCACGCGCGACATCAGATCGCCGGTCCTTTGCGAGTGATAAAACGACAGTGGCAGTTTTTCTAAATGGGCGAATAGATCGTTGCGCAAATCGTACTCGACGTTGCGCCCGGCGTTGAAAATCAGCGCGCGCGAGTAGGTTCGGACAAACCCCTGCGCGATGGCGGCGGCGATGATCAACAGCACGTAATATCTCACGTCGCCAAGCGCGCCGCCGTGCTCGATGATTCGGATCGCCTCGCGGATCCACCAGGGAATCCACATGACCAAGGTGGCCGTGCCGAAAAGACACAGCCCGCCGAAGAGATAACGTCGCCAGTAACGCCAGAGGTATTGGGAAATGCGCCCCATGTAGAGATATTAGAATACTCTACGGCCTTGGCGGTCGCAACAAATGGTTGCCCAAGTGCCGTACCTACGAGCCTCGCTTGACAATGCGGCACTGCTCCCTAATAACCATGAGTGATGACCGCCACCACGCTTCAACGGCGCCATGCGCTGCGCAACATCGCCATCATCGCACACGTCGATCACGGTAAAACCACTTTGGTCGATGGCATGTTGCGACAAAGCGGAATTTTTCGCGCTAACGAGCAGGTTGCCGATCGGGTCATGGATTCAATGGATCTCGAACGCGAACGCGGCATCACGATCATGGCGAAGAACACCACGATCCACTACGGCGATGTCAAGATCAACATCGTCGATACGCCCGGCCATGCAGACTTCGGCGGCGAGGTCGAGCGCACCCTCGCAATGGTCGATGGCGTGATGTTGCTCGTGGATGCTTCGGAGGGGCCGCTGCCGCAAACACGGTTCGTTCTCAAAAAAGCGCTCGAGGCCAAGTTGCCGCCGATTGTCTGCATCAACAAAATCGACCGGCCCGACGCCCGGGTCGCCGCTGTACTGGACGAAATCTATGATCTTTTCATCGATCTCGATGCCACCGAGGAGCAACTCGATTTTCCCGTGGTTTATACCAACGCTCGCGCCGGCACCGCGACCCGCGACTTGAAACAATCCGGCGAAAATCTCAAACCGCTCTTCGATTTGATCGTGAATACGCTGCCCGGGCCCGCCTTCGATCCTACCGCCTCGACGCAATTTCAAGCGAACAATCTCGACTACAACGATTACGTCGGCCGGCTCGCCATCGGACGGTTAAAAAATGGCGCGCTTTCCATCGGCAATTACACCTTGTGTCGCAGCGATGGCGCACAACAGCCGGTAAAAGTAACGCAGGTTTTTGGCTGGCAAGGCTTGAAGCGGGTTGAGATCGAGGCCGCCGAAGCGGGCGACATTGTCGCCGTCGCCGGCATCGAAGATATCGGCATCGGCGATACCATCGCCGACCGCGACCGTCCTAAGCCACTGCCGCCGCTACGCATCGACGAACCGACGATCGCGATGGTCTTCAGCGCGAACAACTCGCCGTGGGCGGGACGAGAGGGCGATTTTGTCACGTCGCGTAAGCTGCGCGAGCGGCTTTTCCTCGAACAAAAGAAAAACGTCAGCCTGCGCATCACCGACATGGAGCAGCCCGACTCTTTTCAGGTTACCGGGCGCGGTGAATTTCAGCTCGCCATCATTATCGAGACCATGCGCCGTGAAGGGTATGAGCTAATGGTCTCCAAGCCGACCGTGGTCACGCGTGAAATCGATGGCAAGCTCCACGAGCCTCTGGAATTGTTGCTCATCGACATTCCGGAGGATTTCATCGGCGTGGTGTCGCAGCTGCTCGCCATGCGCAAAGGCAAGATGACGAAAATGATTCATGCCGGTTCGAGCCGCGTCCGACTGGAGTTCAGCGTGCCTTCGCGCGGCCTGATCGGCTTTCGCTCGCGCTTTCTCACGGACACCCGCGGCACTGGAATCATGAATGCCTTATTCGACGGCTGGGGAGCATGGCACGGCGCGATTCAAAGCCGCAGTAACGGCGCCATGGTATCGGATCGAGAAGGTCAAGTGACTCCGTACGCGGTCTTTCACCTCCAGGAGCGCGGCGTCATTTTTATACCGCCCGGCTCCCGGGTTTATGAAGGCATGGTGGTGGGCGAGTATTCGCGGGACGTCGATTTGAACGTAAACATCTGCCGCGAGAAGAAGTTGACCAATATTCGCGCCGCCGGTCGCGATGAGAACATCATCATAACGCCGCACCGTGAAATGGGGCTCGAAGAAGGCATCGAATGGATCGCCGATGACGAACTGGTGGAAGTTACACCGCAGTCGGTCCGACTCAGAAAAAAAATCTTGCGGCAAGCCGACCGGCCGAGACGCCGGCAAGAAGAACTAGAGAATTAAGCCCAGACTCGGCAACCAAGAGGGTTTTCTACACTCGCCCGAAGTTCGCCGGTTTTTGTCATTCAGGTAAACCGGAATCCGGGTTTTATATTTTCGCTACCGCCGCCGCGGGAGGCCGGCCGAGTGGGAGAATCAACGGTTATTTTCCGCCGGAGGCGGTGGTTTGTCGCAGAGATCCTTTTTGATAAACATCACGTCCAGCCCGGCCGACGGCGCGCGCACCTCGACCGCCGGCCGAGTGCCTGCATTGAACTCCTTAATTTCCGCGTCGTGCCCTGCGGCGCGTAACTTCTCTGCCAGCTGCTGGGGGCTTTGAATATCGCTGTATTCTGGCCCCTTCTTGCTAAGGATCGACAGCGGCACACATTCGCCTTCTCTTCCAGCAAGCAACCACGGACCGGCGTCTTCCTTAGCCGACGGCGCCTTCTGCGCCTTCGTCCTTCCCCCTTGCGCGGCCTCGATGAATACAGGAGTGCCGATGAGCATCGGCATGATGATCAGTCCGAAAACATGTTGACTGATCGGATGGGGCATATTTCTGTCCCTAGCTGAATTATTCCGAATGGAGTGCGACTCGATTGCCTTCGCTGTCGATGACGATAGCGCGAAACCCGAAGGGCCCGATTGCGTGCTTCGATTTGATGACGCTGCCGGCATTCGCCGCGACTGCGGCCACTGCTTCGTCGAGACGGCCG
>Ga0164301_10000465_pt1 | contig 11676 bp, 9 predicted proteins | sample Whisoiple_231_MG_FD_109711 | JGI IMG/M metagenome (GOLD analysis project Ga0164301, IMG submission 109711) | Unamended control soil microbial communities from upstate New York, USA - Whitman soil sample_231_MG | ecosystem: Environmental > Terrestrial > Soil > Agricultural land ... | reverse complement strand
TGCGTGGCCGCGGCGGTCTCGCCTTCGATCGTTTGATCGTCTACGGCACCGGCGGGGTTGCCTTCGGCAACAGCACGACGGCGGTTGCGACGGTTGCCGGCATCCCCGGCTTCTTCACGACGGCCAACGGCAACAACATGCGCGTTGGCTATGCTGTCGGCGCCGGCCTCGAATATGCCTTCGCGCCGAATTGGTCGGTCAAGGCCGAGTACCTGTTCACCGATCTCGGCCGCAACAACCGTGCCTACCTGCTTGGCACCGGCCCGGGCTTCACCGTCACGGGACGCGAGCAGAACCACATCGTGCGCGCCGGCATCAACTATCACTTCAACTGGTTCGGCGGGGCCCCCGGCCCGGTCGTCGCCCGCTACTGACTCCAGCGATCAACAACGAAAGCCCGGCCTTACGCCGGGCTTTTTCGTTTTTGGCCGAACTGTGCAATTCGCCGCGAAGTGCCCATTTTGTGGGCAAACTGTGGCATCGGCGGGGCTTCGGCAACAACGCTTCCTCGGCACCGTGCGTGGCCGCGGCGGTATCGCCTTCGACCGCTTCCTCGTCTATGGCACAGGCGGCGTCGCCTTCGGCACCGGGCCGACGATCAACACCTTCAATCCCTTCCTGATCGGCGCCGGGCCCTTCTTCAACAACCTCAACAACAACAGCAATTGGCGCGTCGGCTATGCCGTCGGCGGCGGCGTCGAATACGCCTTCCTCAACAATTGGAGCGTGAAGCTCGAATATCTCTTCACCGACCTTGGGCGCACTAATAACAACAACGGCTTCTTCTTCAACAACAACAACTTCCGTGAGCGCAACCACATCGTCCGCGCCGGCCTGAACTATAAGTTCGACTGGTTCGGAGCGCCCGCCCCGGTCGTCGCTCGCTACTGAGCGACACGCGTAGCAAACGAAAGCCCGGCCCCTGCGGCCGGGCTTTTGCTTTCACGGACTTGCGGGACGAAAGAAGCGGCGCGACAAGGCAGCGAACGATTGAGGTCTCCCCTTGCGTATCGCCACCTGGAACGTCAATTCCATCCGACTGCGCTTGCAGCAGCTCCTCGCCTATTTGCGCGAGGTTGCGCCCGACGTGCTTTGCCTGCAGGAAATCAAATCCACCGACGAAGCCTTCCCGCGGCTCGAGATCGAAGACGCCGGATACAATGCCGCCGTGCACGGGCAGAAGGGCTGGAACGGCGTCGCCATCCTGTCGAAGAGGCCGATCGAGGTGTCGCGTGGTTTGCCTGGCGACGAGAGTGACATCCACGCCCGCTACATCGAAGCGACCGTGCCGAACGATACAAACAACGTCATCCGCGTCGCCTCGATTTATCTGCCGAACGGCAATCCGCCGAACACCGACAAATACGCCTACAAGCTTGATTGGATGGACCGGCTGATCGCGCACGCTCAAAGTTTGCTGACGCTGGAAGAGCCGCTGGTCATCGCCGGCGACTACAACGTGATCCCCGGCCCGGTCGACGTTTACGATCCGGCGAATTGGGGCGGTGACGCGCTGTATCTGCCAACCACGCGAGAGCGGTTCCGCGCGCTCCTCAATTTGGGCTTCATCGATTCACTGCGCGCGGTGACCGACGCGCCCGGCATCTACACATTCTGGGATTACCAGGCTGGCGCCTGGCAGCGAAACAGAGGCTTGCGGATCGATCATCTGCTGCTGTCGCCGATGGCGGCGGATCGATTGCAGAGCGTCGCGATCGACAAGAAGATGCGCGAGAACGACAAACCCTCCGATCACGTGCCGATCCGGGTTGATCTGAACTGAGTGCTGGCGGCCTCCTTGTGCGCGTGGAATGATCGGCGGCGGAGGAGCAAATGAGCGCACCGGCCACGCTGTCGAAACATCGGCCACGCAAGTTTTGGGGCTGGGGCTATGACGACGATCAGCTGACGCCGGCGGAACAGTCCGCCGTCGCCGCCCGCACGCGCGAACTTGCCGGCCGCGATGGGCTCACGCCCGGTCCGGCTCCCAAAACAACCGATTTCGATCTACGCAAGCCCCGTATCGCTCCTCTGACGGCGCTGGCGTCCCGCTTCTCCACAACGCCGCACGATAGGCTGTTGCACGCCTACGGCCGATCGTTCCCTGACATCCTGCGCATGTGGATGCGCGACGTACCGCACCCGCCCGATCTCGTCGCTTTTCCCGAAACTGAAGACGAGATCGCAACCATCCTCGATTGGGCTGGACGCGACAACATCGCTGTCATTCCGTTCGGCGGTGGATCGAGCGTTGTCGGGGGTGTCGAACCGGCTGTCGGCAATGAATACGCGGCAACGATTTCGCTCGATCTCGAACGCTTCGACAAAATGCATGAGATCGATCGTGCAAGCCGCGCGGCGCGGATCGGTGCGGGCATTTACGGGCCTGCGCTCGAGGACCAGCTTCGGCCGCATGGATTGACGCTCCGGCACTACCCTCAGAGCTTCCAGTTCTCGACGCTCGGCGGTTGGATCGTCACCCGCTCCGGCGGTCACTACGCGACCGCCAAAACGCATATCGACGATTTTGTTGAATCGACGCGCATGGTGACGCCGAGCGGCATCATGGAAAGCCGGCGTCTGCCTGGCTCCGGTGCCGGCCCCGCGCCCGACCGGTTGGTCATGGGTTCGGAGGGAATTTTGGGTGTCGTCACGCAAGCCTGGATGCGGCTGCAGGACCGGCCAAAATTCCGCGCTGGGGCGTCAATTCGTTTTACCGATGTTTTCGCCGCTGCGCGTGCCGTTGGCGCGCTGTCGCAATCGGGTCTGGATCCGACGAATTGCCGGCTGCTCGATCAAGACGAGGTCGCGTTCAACCATGTCGGCGATCGGAAATCGCCAACGCTGATCCTGGCTTTTGAATCGGCTGACCACGATGTGACGCCGTGGATGAGCCGCGCGCTGGAACTCGCGCGCGACCATGGCGGCACTCCCGACACTGGCGAAGAGCAGAGTGGCAGTTCCGACGCCGCCGCGGTTTGGCGCAATGCCTTCATCCGCATGCCGCTCTGGCGCGATTCCATCATCGGCATGGGCATCATCATGGACACGTTCGAGACGGCGATCACCTGGGACAAATTCGAGGATTTTTACAAGCAGGTGAAGCACGAGGCCGCCGCTGCAATTCGCAAGGCGACGGGCCGGAGCGCCACGGTCTCCTGCCGCTTCACGCATGTATATCCCGATGGTCCGGCGCCCTACTTCACTTATGCGGTCCTCGGCTCGGACTCGGGCGATCTGAAAAATGCGCTGGCGCGTTGGGTCGAGATCAAGCGCGCCTGCAACGACATTGTCACGCGGCTCGGCGGCACGATCACGCATCATCATGCGGTCGGGCGCGATCATCGCGACGGCTACGAGCGCGAAACGCCGGACCTGTTCCGCGCCGCGCTCGCCGCGGCGAAACGGCGGCTCGACCCCTCGGGAATCCTGAATCCGGGTGTGCTTATCGATCCCGTCGGCCGCCAGATTGGCCAGACCGGCGCTCTTGCCGGATAGCGCCGGCGGGCCGTCGGCGAGTGCATATCACAGCATCAGGGTGTCGGCGTGGCACACCAGGCGAATTTGTGACCGAAAAGCCTCATCGACCCAATTTGTCTCGGGAGCCCCTCCGGCCAGGCCTACGGCGTGGTACTTTCCGCTGGTGACTCGCACGAGGGGTGGAGACGGATGCGAAGCGTTGTTCGATTGATTTCTGCAGGAGTTCTTTCTGCCTTCGCCATCGGCACCGTCTCGGCGGCCGATCTCCCCAGGCGTGCTCCGCCTCCGCCGCCGCCTGTGGTGGTCGCGCCGTATACCTGGACCGGCTGCCATGTCGGCATTCATGGCGGCTTCGCCTATGACGATTATCACTTCGCCACTCTCTTGGTCTCCCCAACGGGTGACTCGTTCTCCGGCCGCTCGAAGGTCTACACGAGCGGCCCACTCGGCGGCGGCGACATCGGCTGCGATTACCGCCTTCCCTGGAACATCGTCGTCGGCGTTGCGGCCGATGCCGACGCGGCGGCCATCCATGGTTCGATCTCCGCGACTGGACCGCTGGCCGGAGCCGTCGGCGGCATTGGCGGCCTCACCACGACGACTCGGGTCAATGCCCTTGGCACGCTGCGGATCCGCGTCGGCTATGCTTTCGATCACTTCCTCTTCACCGACAATGTCCTGATCTATCTCACCGGCGGCGCCGCCTACGGGTCGATCCGCGACACGTTCACCGGCTTTGCCGGACCGGCATTCGGCACCTGGACGAGCTCGCGCCATCCGTTCGGCATCGGTAAGGAGCCCGGCGCAATCGGCATCGGCATCGAGAAGATGATCACGCCGAACCTCTCGCTCGATGTTCAGTACCGCTATCAATTTATGGGCGCGGCGACGCCCCTCGTTCCGCTGTTCCCGGCAGGTGAGGCACGTTTCGGCACGCGCTCGATGTATCACCTGGGGCGCGTCGGCCTGAACTATCACTTCAACTGGTTCGGACCTGCCCCGGTCGTCGCGCGCTACTGACCCGGCGGATTCACCGCATCTCAATGCCTCTGCCACATCCTCACGGATTAAATCCGTGGGGGAGAGGTGGCTTCGATCGTTCCGGTCGCGTTTGACGATTGCGTCGGCTGGCTTCACGCGGTGCCAGGCGAGCGCGGTGTCGTCCTTTGCAGCGCCTTCGGCTACGAGGAACTTTGTAACCGGCGAACGATGCACGACCTCGCCTGCTCGATCGCCGGGGCCGGGCTGCCGGTTCTGCGCTTCGATTATCACGGCACGGCCGATTCCGCGGGCAGCGGCGAAGATCCCGACCGGGTTACGACCTGGATAGCCAATATTGGGGCGGCGATCGATCTCCTGCGCCGCGAGACCGGCGTCAGCGAAGTCGCGCTTGTCGGGTTGCGACTCGGCGCGCTGCTCGCGGCATGCGCGGCCGCCTCGCGCCGCGATGTTTCGGGTCTTGCCCTTTGGCCGCGCCGAATTCCGGGAAAGCCTATGTGCGCGAGCTGCAAGCGCTCGCGCATTTACTCGTCGCGCCGGATGCGCGTGCGTCCTCGTTTGATGGGTTGGAGGTCGCCGGCTTTTGCGTGGCGCGCCAAGCCCTTCACGATCTTGCGGGACTCGATTGGCCGCAGACGCCGCTCTCTACCGCGCCGCGCGTGCTGCTCATGCACCCGGACAATTCGTCTCCAAAGCCGCTCGCGAAGAAACTCAACGCGTTCGAAGCGATAGAGGAGGCTCCGTTCGACGCCTATGCACGGATGATGTGCGATCCGACGGCGTCGGTCGTGCCGAGCGAAGCGGTTGCGTTCCTGACGAATTGGCTCGCCACAGGCGCCCGCAGCGGGGCCGTAAAGCCAATTGCCGAGCGCAAATCCGTCATTGTGGGCGATACCTACGTCGCGGCAGCTGCGATGTTCGGCGATGCAGGCCGGCTCACCGGAATTTTTTGCCGCGCCCTCACCGGACATCAACCGCGCAATGCCGTCGTCTTCGTCAATGCCGGCGCGATCTATCATGTCGGCTGGGCGCGCATGCATGTCGAAATGGCGCGTGAATTGGCGCGCTCGGGGATCGCGTCCTTGCGTTTCGATCTTGCCGGGATCGGCGACAGTCTCGCAGCGGAAACCGGCGCGCCCTTACTCTACGGCGCGCTCAGCGATGATATCGCCGCCGCAATCGACTGGCTGGAGAAGCGCGGTATTCGCGATTTGACCGTGTTCGGCAGCTGCAGCGGCGCCTATCAGGCCTTCCATGCCGCAATATCCGACCGTCGCATCAAACGCATTGCGCTCGTAAACCAGCTCTGCTTCGTTTGGGGGCCGGCCTACGCCGTGCAGCTGGAGACGTGGCGGCGCACCAAAGCCGCCGAAGGCGCGGCGCGCAATAATGCGCGGAATGATGCGATCGCCGCCTTGAGCGCGCGCGGATTGATGGCGCGCCTCATGCCGCGGGCAAAGCAGCTCACCAGTCCCGCGCAACCGACCTTTTCGTCCGCGGCAAGATGCTTTGGAGCGGCCAGAATTTGGTCGAGCGCTGGTTCGCCGAATTATCCCGGCGCGGCACGCGCGTGCTGCTCGTCTATTCCGACAACGATCCAGGTTTGGCGGAGCTCGAACGCTACATGGGGCCGGAAGGACAACGCGCGACGGCAATGCCCGGCGTGACAAAGCGCCTGATCGAAGGCGCCGATCATACGTTCACCCCGAGCGAGGCGCGCCGGCGATTGGCGCGAGACGCTGCACGCGTTCCTGATGGAAGGCGCTCCCGCGCAAGTCTCTCGATGATTTCTGCCGCTTTGTCGCTGGGGTTTCCGCTGCCAATATCCATCAGCGACGTTAATTCCTGAAACGCCGCGAGCTGCGCGTCGCGCGCGCCGCCGCCGGCAAGCAGCTGCTGCAGCGTCTCAGCGAGATTTCCCGGCGAGCAGTCGCCCTGCACGAATTCCGGCACGGCATGACGACCGAGGATCAGATTGGGCAGCGCGATCTTGTCGGTGCTGAGCATCAATCGCGCGATGACTTCCTCGATCCGCGACACACGATAGGCGACGACCATGGGCACGCCGGCAAGCGCCAGCTCCAATGTCGCGGTGCCGGAGGCGACCAGCGCGCCGCGGGCCCGGCGCATCGCTGCGTATTTTTCGTCGCGCGTTGGGACGATGCGCGGCTGTAACCGCCATTTCCCCGCCTCAGCGCGCATCAGAGGTTCGAGCGCCGGCAATGTCGGAAGCACGATCTCGATCGGCTCACGCAATCGCGCAATTCCGGCACCAAAGACCGGCATGAGCCGCCGGATTTCGGCTTCACGCGAGCCCGGCATGACGATGAGCGTTGCTGGCGAAACGTCGCGTATCCGCTGCTCCTCCGCATTCGGCTGCAGCACGGCAATGTCATCGACGAGCGGATGGCCGACATAGGTGCAGTCCGGGCCGCCGAGCCGCGCGTGCGCCGCAGGCTCGAACGGCAGCAGCGCCAGCACGTGGTCGACATAGGAGCGCATCTGCCGCGCGCGAGCCGGTCGCCACGCCCAAACGCTCGGGCTCACGTAATCGACGATCGGCAGATCCGGATGCGCGCGCCGCACGCGCCGCGCCACGCAATGCGTGAAATCCGGGCTGTCGATGATCACGAGGATGTCGGCCTCCGCCGCGACCGTCGCATCGGCGACCTTGCGGATTGTCGCCAGCAATTGCGGCAGCCGCCGCAGCACCGGCATGATGCCCATAACCGAAATATCGCTTAGCGGAAGCAGGCTCGCGAGCCCCTGCGCTTGCATCGCCGGACCGCCGATTCCGGCAAAGCGCACGCGCCCTGCCCGCTTCGTCAACGCGCGCATGAGCCCGGCTCCAAGCAGGTCGCCTGATGGTTCGCCGGCGATCAGAAACACGCTCAGCTCTTCGTCACGCGAGGAACGCAACGCGTGCTTTGCGAATATCGGCGCGTTCATTCCGATATCTCCGCGCCAGCGCGCGGCAGGCAGAAGCTGCGATCGACACCCTCCACGATGAAGCGCGCGAGCTCCTGCACCTCCGCGCTGTCAAACTTGCGCGCCATCTCGTCGGCGCGCTCGCGCAGCGTGCCGCCCGGCGCAAACAGCGCGTGATAGGCGGCGCGCAAAGCCTCGATCGACTCGCGCGAAAAGCCGCGCCGGCGCAGTCCAACCAAATTCAATCCAGTGAGTCGTGCGCGATTGCCGAGCGCAAAGCCGAACGGAATGAGATCGTCTTCGAGACCCGACAGGCCGCCAAGAAAGGCATGCGCGCCGACGCGTACGAATTGCTGCACGGCCGCCCCCCCGCCGAGAATGGCGTGATCTCCGATCGTCACATGCCCGGCGAGCATCACGTTGTTCGCGAGCAGCACACCCTCGCCGAGCCGGCAATCATGCGCGACATGCGCCTGTGCGAGCAGCGTGCAGCGCTCGCCGATATTCGTCGCCATCCGTCCGCCCGCTGTGCCCGAGTTGATCGTCACGCCTTCGCGAATGACGCAATCGGCGGCGATCTCGAGCGTCGAGGGCTCGCCCGCATATTTCTTATCCTGCGGCGCCTGCCCGATAGACGCGAAGGGAAACACGCGCGTGCGCGCCCCTATTGTCGTGCGCCCGACGACAACCACATGCGAGATGAGCTCGACGCCGGCGTGCAGGACAACGTCGCATCCGACCTGGCAATACGGGCCTATCTTCACATCCGCATCGAGCGCGGCGCCGCTCTCCACCAAGGCGAGCGGATGCACGAATGCCGCGGGTGCTTGCTGCTTCACATCGCGCGCGGCGCCGTTCAGGGCGCGGCCTTTCCCGCTGCCAGCGAGGCGCCGATCTCGGCTTCGCAGACGAGCGCGCCGTCGACCTTCGCTTTACCTTCGAACCACCACATGCTGCGCTTCTGATTGAGCTTGCGCATGTGAAATTCGACGCGATCTCCGGGCAAGACCGGTTTGCGGAACTTGGCTTTGTCGATCGTCATGAAATAGACGAGCGGCGGCGGCGCGTCGCTCATCCGCGCGCGGATGCAGATCGCGCCCGCGGTTTGCGCCATTCCCTCGATGAGCAGCACACCGGGCATGACCGGTTGCTCCGGGAAATGACCCTGGAAATGCGGCTCGTTCATCGTCACGTTCTTGATCCCGATGCAGGATTGATCGCCGTTTATCTCAATGATCCTGTCGACGAGCAGAAACGGATAGCGGTGCGGCAGCGATTTCAAAATCTGCAGAATGTCCATCGCCTCGAGGCTCGCCGGCGCGTCCAACATATGCTCGTCTCCCGGGCTCAATCCGCCAGCTCGCGTTCGCGCTTCATCCGCCGCACGGTTCGCTTGTTTTTCCGGTCGCCGCGAGCAAGCGCCAGCGTATCGCGCAGATAAGCGCGGATCGGCCGCGCCGGCGTTCCCGCCATACGCGCCCGTTCGGCTACATCGCGCACGATTCCCGATTGCGCCGCGATCTCGGCGCCGGCGCCGATATGAAGATGCCCTGCAATACCGACCTGTCCGCCAAGCAGGACGAAATCGCCAAGCGAGGTCGAGCCGGAAATCCCGGTCTGCGCGACGACGATGCAATGGCGCCCTATCGTCACGTTGTGGCCGATCTGAACAAGATTATCGATTTTGGTGCCCTCGCCGATGACGGTGTCGACGAGCGCGCCGCGATCGATCGTCGTATTGGCGCCGATCTCGACATCGTCCTGGATGATGACCCGGCCGATCTGCGGCACTTTTGCATGCGACTTCTCGCCCGGTACAAAGCCGAACCCGTCCTGCCCAACCTTCACGCCGGCATGCAGGATGACGCGGTCGCCGATCAGCGCATATTGCACCGACGCATGAGGGCCGATCGAGCAGTTGCGGCCAATGCGCACGTCGGGCCCGACCACCGCATTGGGTCCGATCCTGGTACCGGTGCCGATCTCGGCGCGCGGACCGATGACCGCGCCGGGATCGATCACCACGCCAGCTTCGATGCGTGCGTCGGCATGGACATTGGCACCCGGCGATATGCCCTTGGCTCCAAACATCGATTCCGGATGCATCGCGGCAGGAAAAAGCGCGGCGAGAACGATGGCCACCGCGCGTTGCGGATCGTCGGTTTGAAGCGCGATCGTCGCTGACGGCACCAGAGCCGCATGGCGCGGCCGCACGAAGCAAGCCGACGCGCGCGTCGCCGCCAGCGCATCTTTGTGCCGGGGATGGGCAAAGAAGGAGAGGTCTCCCGGCCGCGCCTCCTCCAGCGGCACAACCCGCCGGATGCGCAGCGCCGCATCCGCGTCCGCCGGCGCGCGCGCGCCGGTGAGCGCAATGATATCGGCGAGCGACAGCTGCCGGGCCGTGCGGAAGAAGGTCGGTTCACTCATCAGGGGCGGGGCGGCGCTGGCTCATGCATGAGGCCGCCTTAGCAACCCCTTGGGATAAAAGCCATCGGCAAAGAAAAAGCCGGCGACCGGGCTTCCCGCCCTCGTCGCCGGCTCCGTGTTAAGCTTTACCCGATCAGAAGTTCGAGCCACCCGAGAAGCGGAAGCGCTGGCTCACGTCATTGTGCGCCTTCGAAGTGATGACGGCATAGTCGAAGCGAATCGGACCAAGCGGCGATTGCCAGAGGATCGATGCGCCGACCGACGAGCGAATCTTCTTTTCGTCGTCGACGATGATACAGCTGCCCTGTCCGAAAGTCGGCGGCGTATAGGGCAGGACGCAGGGAAGACCGGCAATGCCGAAGACCTGCTGGCTGAAATTGGTGCGGCCGCGATAGTCGAACAACGTGCCGGCGTCGGCGAACACTGCACCCTTCAGTCCAAGTTCACGCGGCAGGCCCCAGATTGGGAACTGCGCTTCGAGCGAGCCGCCGAGATATTTGGTGCCACCGATTGCGTTGCCCTTGGTGTTGGTGAAGTCGGAAATGTCGCGCGGACCGATGCCGTTCGGCGCAAAGCCGCGCACGAGACTCGGTCCAAGATTGAAGTTGTCGGTGACGCGCAGCTGATAGCCGCCGATTGGCTGCATCGTGCCGCCCTGCAGGCGCGCGATGCCGATAATGTCATCCCAGTAGAGGTCGTGATAGTAGCGAACGTCGCCCGTCGTGCGGATGAACCGCGCCTGACCGCCGAGGCCGGCGACGTCCTGCTTCAATTCGGCATAAATGCCGCTTGTCGGCTCCTTGATCCTGTCAAGGCTGTTGTATGACAGGGTGTAGCCGGCGAGCGATGTCAGCGTCGAGCCCTGCGCTTCCTTGATCGCGAGCGAAGCCTCTCCGTTCGACAAACAGTTGTAGAAGATGCTCGGTGTGATACCAAGAAGTGCGTATGCGTTGAATCCCGGCGTCGTCCCGAAGATCGGATTCGTACAATCGTTGTACGGATACTTGGTATTGTTCGGGACCGAGACATATTGGTTATAGATAGAATAGCGCGGCGAGAACGAGATTTCGTCGGTGACCGGCAGACCCAAGCGCAGCGTGCTGCCGATGATGGTGTTTCTGTAGTAGGAGTAGCGGGACACATCCGACTGCTTCGCAAACACGTCGAAGCCGGCCGCGATCGGCTGGTCGAAGATATAGGGCTCGGTAAAGCTGAATTCCGCGCCGCGGGAATGCTGGCCGACGGTCGCCGAAGCGCGCACGAACTGGCCGCGGCCCATGAAGTTCGATTCGCTGACCGAAACTTCGGCGAGGAAGCCGTCCGTCGTCGAGTAACCGCCGGAGACCGAGAACGAGCCGGTCGGTTGGTCCTCGACATCGACGATGATGATGACGCGGTCGGGCTGCGAACCCGGCTGGTTGGTGATGCGCACCTTCTTGAAGTAGCCGAGGCTGTTCAGACGCCGCTCGGCGCGATCTATCAGCACGCGATTGTAGGCGTCGCCCTCGCCGATCTCGAATTCGCGGCGGATGACGAAATCGCGCGTGCGCGTGTTGCCGCGAACTTCGATGCGCTCGATGTAGACGCGCGGACCCTCGTCGACGACGAAGGCGATGCGCACCGTGTGGGTGGCCGCATCGCGCTCGCCGCGCGGGCGCACTTGCGAGAATACGTAGCCGCTTTTTGAGACTTCCTTGGTCAGCCGCTCGACGGTCTTTTCGACGGCGTCACCGTTGTAGATGTCGCCGGCCGAAATCGAGATGAGCGGCCGCAGCACTTCGGAGGGAATGTCGGCGATGTGCGAATCGAACCCTATCTCCGCGACGCGGTATTGCGGGCCCT